>Ga0126305_10001390_pt1 | contig 10736 bp, 9 predicted proteins | sample Plot26_FD_92536 | JGI IMG/M metagenome (GOLD analysis project Ga0126305, IMG submission 92536) | Serpentine soil microbial communities from UC McLaughlin Reserve, CA, USA - Plot26 | ecosystem: Environmental > Terrestrial > Soil > Grasslands | place: USA: UC McLaughlin Reserve, Lake County...
CTTGCGCTGGAACGACTCGTCGCCGACGGCCAGGACCTCGTCGACCAGCAGGATGTCGGGGCTGACGTGGACGGCCACGGCGAACCCGAGGCGCACGTACTGGCCCGAGCTGTAGTGCTTGACCTGGTTGTCGATGAAGGGCTCGAGCTCGGCGAAAGCGACAATCTCGTCGAAGTAGCGCTCGGTCTCGCGGCGGCTCAGGCCAAGGATGGCCGCGTTGAGGAAGACGTTCTCGCGGCCGGTCAGCTCGCCGTTGAACCCGGCCCCCAGCTCCAGCAGCGACGCGATCCGCCCCCGGACGGCCACCGTGCCGGTGGTCGGGGCCAGGATGCCCGAGAGGACCTTCAGCAGGGTCGACTTGCCCGAGCCGTTGGGGCCGATCAGCCCGACGGTCTGGCTGGCGCCGACTTCTAGATTCACCTCGCGCAGCGCCCAGAACGCCTCCGAGCTGGACTGACGGTGCAGCAGCAGCCGCTCCTTGAGGCTGGTGGCCCGCTTGTGGTGGAGCAGGAAGCGCTTGCCGACCCCGTCGGCGACGATCGTCGGGGCGCCCACTAGAGCTCCTCGGCGAAGTCGGCCTGGAGCCGCCGGAAGGTCCACAGCCCGATCACCAGCAGGACCGCCGAGGCGACGGCGGCAACGGCCAGCCACTGGAGGTAGAAGCCGTAGCCGCCGGTCGGCAGGACCTGGACGAGCTTGCCGTCGTTGCCGACGACCACCGGGTGGACGTAGACGGCCCGCTGGGCGGCCACCACCACCGCGGTCATCGGGTTGGCCATGTAGAACTTGAACATCCAGAGCACACCGGCCCGGGCCAGCTCGTTGCGGACCAGGGTCACCGGGTAGACGATCGGGGTCAGCCAGAACCAGGCCAGCAGGGCGACCTCCAGCAGGTGCTGGACGTCGCGGTAGCGCACGTTGAGGGACGAGGCGAGCAGCGACATGGCCACGGTGAAGATCACGGTGACGGCCAGGGCGGGCACCAGCAGCAGCAGCTGGGGCCCGAACGCGTCCGGGTAGGACGGGATCAGGAACAAGAAGAACACCAGCAGCTGGAGCGCCAGGTGGACGCCGGCGAAGCCGACCGAGGCCAGGGGCAGCACCACCCGGGGGAAGCGGACCTTGCGGACCAGGTTGGCGTTGCCGACCACGGCCCCGGTGGCCTCAAGGGTGGCCGAGTTGAAGAAGCTCCAGATCAGGAACCCGGACATGAACAGCACCGCGAACCAGGGCACGTTGTTCTTCAGGAAGACGCCGAACACCAGGGTGAACACGGCCAGGTAGAGCAGCGGGTTGGCCAGCGACCAGATGAACCCGAGGGCCGAGTTCTTGTACTTGACCTTGAGGTCCTTGCGGACGAGCTCGGTCAGGAGCTCGAGGCGGACCCGCGACTGCGCTGCCGCCCGGGCGTCCGCCGCCTGCTGGAGCTGCACCATCGGCTACCTGTCCCTGTCTCCGGCCATCTGACGGTGAAGCTTAGCGGGCCTCGGCGTCCCCGCTCCGGCGACGGCCACAAACCGCAGCCGCCAGTAGTCGGCCACCCAGCCGTCGCCGCGGCGCAGCCGGGGGGCGGCCAGCTCGCCGGCCCGGGCCACCACCGCCGGCAGCGCGGCCGCCGGCACGGACGCGGTCAGCTGCCCGCCGAACATGGCGAGCCAGTCGGCCAGGCCGCCGGGGCCGCCGGCCAGCGGGGTCGGCCTGGGGAAGTGCTCCATCATGGCCACCCGGAACCCGCCAGCCTCCAGCAGGGTGGCGTACTGGGCCGGGGTCGGGAAGTACCAGGGGCAGGCCGGGGTTGGCAGGCCGGCCTCGGCCATGGCCGTGCCAAGGGCGTCCAGGATGGCGTCGATGTTGCCGGCCTCGCCCAGCTCGGCCACGAACCGGCCGCCGGGGCGCAGCGCGGCCCGGACCTGGCCGATCACCTCGGCCGGGCGGGGCATCCAGTGCAGGGCGGCGTTGGAGAAGACGGCGTCGACCGGCTCGGCCAGGGTGAAGGCGTGCCCGTCGGCCAGCAGGACCCGGTCCTCGCCGAGCCGCCGCCGGGCCGCCGCGACCATCGCCGGGTCGCTGTCAAGGGCCAGCACCCGGGCCCCGGAGGCGGCGATGGCCGCGGCCAGCTCGCCGGTGCCGCAGCCCAGGTCGCACACCACCTCCCCGGGCCGAGGGCCGAGCAGCTCGACCAGGTCCCCGGCCATGCCGGAGACATAGCCGAACTGCCGCTGGTAGCGGTCGGGGTCCCATCCGTCAGTCATCCGGCCGCCCGCCCTAGCGGATGCCGAGGTCGGTGGCGATCTCCCGCCAGCGGGTGGCGAACGCCTCCTCGGAGAAGGCCCCGGCCCGCTCGGTGGCGCTGGCGGCCAGCCGGGCCCGGAGCTGCTCGTCGCCGGCGACCATGCGGGTCAGGGCCTCCAGCTCGGCCAGGGTCGTCCAGCGGTAGCCGTCGGTGCCGTGGCGGACGATCTCGCGCTGGCCGGCCTTGTCGATCACCACCGGGACGCAGCCGGCGGCCATCGCCTCGACGGTGGTGATGCCGAAGTGCTCGAACACCCAGGGGGCTGCCTCCTCGTCCTCGCCGAGGCCGGTGGCCACCCAGAAGACCGAGCTGGTGGCGAACAGGTCCTCGACCAGGGCCCGAGGGGCGTTGGCGTGGATGTGGACGGGCAGCCCGGCGGCGGCCCGCCTGACCTCGGCCAGGTAGGGCCGGTGGGCCGGCTCGCAGCCGCCGACCAGGTGCAGCTCCCAGCCGTCCAGCCCGCCCCCCCGGACCATCTCGCCGAACGCCTGGACCTGCTCGAGCTGCTTCTTGGAGTGGCCGTAGCCGGGGGCGATGAACCGGCCGACGGTCAGGATGCGCCTGGCCTTGGTCCCGGGCCGCAGGTCGCGGGTCCGGATGGGCGGGAACAGCACGTCGGAGTCGACCCCCCACAGCCGCCGGATCCAGTGCCGGGTGTACTGGGAATTGGCCAGCACGCGCTCGTAGTGGTCGAGGAACTCCAGGTCGCCGGGGTCGCGCAGCAGCCACGGGAACCGCTCGCCGGCCCAGCGCCGCGGCTCCCAGGTGGCGTCGGCCATGTGCAGCCGGCTCACCGCCACCCCGAGGGTGCGGTCGTCGCCGGCCCCGGGGACGAAGGTGTCGCTGTCGAAGACGACCTCGCGGTCGCGGCCGGAGGGCGGCAGCTCCAGCTCGTGGCGGCGGAAGCCGGCCGGCGAGGCCTCCAGCCGGGCCAGCTCGGTGTCGCCCTCGTGGCTGACCACCACCTCGGCCGGGCCGGGGCCGCCGGGACGGCCCAGGTCGAACACCACCCGCTTGGCGGGCCCGCCGGCCAGCTGGAGGGCGGCCCGGCCGCTGGTCCAGACCCAGGTCCGGCGCCGGCCGCCCTCGGGCGGGAACCAGCCCAGCCCCCACTCGACCACGCCGGGCTTGGCCTCGCGGACATGGCGGCCCAGGACCCGGACCAGGCGCCGCTGCCAGCCGGCCAGGTCGTGGTCGAACGGGGTCGGGAAGTAGCAGAGGTACAGGTTGCGGCGGGCCTGGGCCTTGACCCGGCTCATGTAGGAGGCGTTGACGAACAGCTCGTACTCGGCCGACAGGCGGGCCACCTGGGGCTCGCCCCGCTCGGGGACGATGCGGAGGTTCACCTTGCCGAGGTTGAGGCCGAGGTGGTCGGCCAGGAGGTCCTTGCCGACGTCGCTGTGGCCGACCAGGTCGACCTCGTGGCCCTCGTCGGCCAGGACCTGGGCGAGCATGCTGCTGTGGCGCTCTCCCCCACCCATGGACTGCAGGAACCGGTTGTAGACGGCCACCTTCAAAACGCGCTAGCTCCCTGGTACTCCGGGCCCAGGGTCAGCCCCGGGCGACGACGTAGGTCTCGTTGCTCTGGTACAGCCCCCACACCAGCTTGTCGTGGGCCCTGCGGACCTCCCGGAGGGCCTCGGTCGTCTCCTGGAGCCGGCCGGCCAGCACCTTGACCACGTGGGCCAGCTCGTACGCCCATTCCGGGTCGTGGTGGTGGTCGGTGACCCGGCCCTTGCGGTCGCGGTGGTCGAGGCTGACTCGGAGCTTGCCCATGGCCCGCTCGACCAGGTCGTCCAGGGGCGGGTGGACGACCGGCTCCGGACCAAGGTACTCCGGCGGCGGGCCGGGGTGGTTGGCCGGGTTGGTGCCGGTGCACTCCACCTCAAGACCGGCCTCGCGGCAGAGGAACTCGAGCAGGGGCAGGTCGTAGAAGCGGACATGGGTCGGGTCGCGCCAGAAGTCGTGGCTGAGCACGGCGTAGCAGGCCGGGTTCGGGGTCACGGCCACGAACCGGCCGCCGGGGGCGAGCACCCGCCGGACCCCGGCGAGCAGCTCACGGACCTGGTCGGGCGTGAGGTGCTCGACGAAGTGGGCGCAGAAGACCCCCTGGTAGGGCCCGGGGGCGGGGTCACCGTTGAGGAAGGCGATGGCGTCGCCGCGGGCCACGTCGAGGCCCTTGGCCCGGGCCGCCTCGACCATGCCCTCGTCCGAGTCGACTCCTTCGGCCTTGATGCCCTTGGAGTCCAGCAGGCCGAGGAACTCGCCCCGGCCGCAGCCCAGCTCCAGCACCGGGCTGTTGTCCTCGAACATGGGCACGTAGTGGCGCAGGACCTCGCGCGTGTGCTCGGGGTCGAAGTCCATGTACGAGTAGTAGTCGCTCTCCAACCGGGTCATCGTGCCGACCTCCGCTGGGCCTGGGCGTCTGCGTGACGCCTGCGCTCGAACTCTACGACGCCAGCTCACGACCCGGCCACGACCCGGCAACGACCCGGCGCCGGCGTTCTATGCTGACCGGGTCAGAACACCGCTCAAGTATCCGGCGGTGAAGGATCTCGCGGCTGGCGAGGGCGGCGCGCAAGCTTCAGCGCTGCAGGAACGGTGTAGCGCTGCATGCGGCGCCGGATACATGATCGCTGTTCTGGACCACGAGGAGGTTCGAGCGATGAGTGGCTGGTCCGACGAGGGTGCGGGCGACCGGCGTGGCCGGGCCGGCACGGCGGGCGAGCGGGCCCAGAAGCCGCTGCCCCCGGGCTGGAGCGTCCGGCCCCGGAGCATGCGCCAGGGATCGCCGCGCGACCTGGACGTCGCCGACGTCCCGCCCCGCGAGCAGCGCCAGCGCCCACCCCGGGGCCCCAGCGGTGGCGGCGGCCGGGCTCCCAAGGCCCGCCGGCCCCGGCGCTGGGGGCGCCGCATCGGGGTCGCCCTGCTGGTCCTGGTCGTGCTGCTGGTCGGGCTGGGGGTCTGGGTCGACTCGCGGCTCAACCGGGTCGACGCCCTGACCGACTACGCCGGCCGGCCGGCCGCCACCCCCGGGGCCGACTGGCTGATCGTCGGCTCCGACAGCCGCCAGGGCCTCGACGAGACCCGCCGCCGCGAGCTCGGCACCGGCCAGGCCGCCGGGCGGCGGGCCGACACCATGATGCTGCTGCACATCCCCCGCGGCACCGGCAAGCCGGTCCTGATCAGCCTGCCCCGCGACTCCTATGTGCCGATCCCCGGGCATGGCCGCAACAAGCTCAACGCGGCCTACGCCTTCGGCGGCCCCCAGCTGCTCTCCCGCACCGTCGAGCAGGTCAGCGGCATCCGCCTCGACCGGTACATGGAGGTCGGCTTCGACGGCTTCGCCAGCGTGGTCGACGCCGTCGGCGGGGTCCAGATCTGCCCCAAGACGGCCATGCGCGACCCGATGGCCGGCCTCAACGTCAAGGCCGGCTGCCAGGTCGCGAGCAGCAAGACGGCCCTGGCGTATGTCCGGGCCCGCCACAGCGGACGCGGCGACCTTGACCGGGTCCAGCGCCAGCAGGAGTTCCTCGGCTCCCTGATCGGCAAGTCGACCAGCCCGGCGGTGCTCCTCAACCCCTTCCGCAGCGTCCCCCTGCTCCTCAGGGGCACCGAGGCGGTCGCCGTCGACCAGGCGGCCCACGTCCACAACCTGATCCGGTTCCCCTTCGCCATGCGCGACATCAGCAACGGCGGCGGCATCGCCACCACCGTCCCGGTCGCCGGCACGGCCACCGTCGCTGGCGCCGGCTCCGTTGTCCAGTGGGACCGCCAGCGGGCCTCGGCCCTGTTCGAGGCCCTCCAGCACGACCAGCCCGTCGACAGCCTGGTCGACCAGGGTGGGTGAGCTCGACGACCCGGTCGTCGTCGAGCTGCCCCTTCGGGGCGAGTGGTCGGTCGAGCGGACCCCGGCGGACCGGGTCCCCAGCCACGGCACCGACCTGCTCGGGCAGCGCTACGCCTACGACCTGGTCCGCACCGACCACCGTCGCGGGTTCCATGTGCACCCGGCGGGGACCCTGCGCTGGCTGCTGATCGGGGGCCGGACACGGGACTGCCACGGCTGGGGGCAGCCGGTCCACGCGGTCCTGGACGGGGTGGTCGTCCAGGCCGTGGACGGCGTGGCCGAGCGCCACTGGCTCCACCCGGTGCGGGAGTCCTGGGTGGCGGTGAAGACCACGGTGAGGTTCGCGCGGCGAGGGCTGGACCCCGCCGGGCTCGCCGGTAACCACGTGATCGTGGAGACCGCGGGGAGGTACGCGCTGTACGCGCACCTGGCGCCGGGCAGCGTCGCCGTCACCAGGGGCCAGCAGGTCCGCGCCGGCGAGGTGCTCGGACGGGTCGGCCACACCGGCAACTCGACCGCCCCGCACCTGCACTTCCACCTGATGGACTCGGCGGACCCGCTGCGGGCAAGGGGCGTGCCGTGCGCCTTCGCCGCCTACCTGGTGGAACGCGACGGGCGGTGGCAGCGCGTCGAGCGCGGCATCCCGCACCGCCGCGAGCGCATCTCCTCGGTCCCCTAGGGGCGGTTGTCCCAGTCGCCGGCCACGGCGCGGCCGGGGGTCTGCTTCTTGAAGGCGAGCTTGGCGGCGCCGCCGGTGAAGGAGTCCTTCAGGTACCAGCAGGTGCCGGCGCGCAGGATGCCCGGGGTCCAGGTGCCGTTGCCGTTCCAGTCGCCGGCGAAGCCGGCGTCGGTGGGGCGGCCGAAACGGACGCGGATCTCGGAGGGGCCGCTGCCGTCGGTGTTGCGGAGCCAGAAGGTGCCCTTGCGCTGGACGCCGGGGGTGAAGTCGCCGTCGCCGTCCCAGTCGCCGGCCAGGTAGTTGTCGCCGGCGCCACCGAAGGTCACCGTCGTGTCGGCCGGGCCGGTGGAGTTGGTGTTGCGGATCGACCACACGCCGGCCCGGACGGCCGCCGGGGTCCGGGTGCCGTTGGCGTCCCAGTCCCCCACCACCAGCCGGTCGCCGTGGTGGCCGTACCAGAAGTCGAGCACGCTGCCGTCGGAGTTGCGCAGCAGGAGGTGGTTGCTGTCGCGGGCCGCGCTGGGCCGGACCACGCCGACGGTCTGGGTGCCGTCGCCGTCCCAGTCGCCCACCACCGGCTGGTCGCCGGCCCGCCCCCAGCGGTAGCTGGCGAACAGCCGGGCCGAGGTCGAGAGCTGCTCGGCGTTGGCGTTGCTGACCCGCCAGGCCCCGGCCGCGAACCCGCCGGTGCTGGTCCCGGACGGCCCGGCGGGCCGGTTGACGAACACCCGGCTGGTCGTCGGCCGGGCCGAGGCCCCGCCGGCGGCCGCGGTCACGGTGATGGTCGCCCACCCCTGGGGGGCCAGCTCGCCACCGGTGACGCGGCCGTTCCAGCGGACCTTGGCCTGCGAGCCCTTGCCGCTGAAGGAGCGGATCCTGGCCCCGTTGGACCCGGTGACCGTGACCCGCCAGCGGACGACCCCGCTGAAGCGGGCGTGCACGCCGGCGTAGCCGCCGCGCTCGGGGCTGATCCGCGAGCTGGTGGCGTAGCCGCCGTAGATCTTGGGCCGCCCGATCCTGGCCACCGCCAGGCGGATGGACCCCAGCCGGGCGATCGTCGGGTTGCCCGGGCAGGTGGTGTAGGAGGTCGAGCGGTGGCCGAGGATGGTGTTGACGACCACCCGGCGCCCGGCCGGGTAGCGGGTGTTGGCCCCGCCGGCGCTGCGCAGGACGGTGTGGCCGCGCGGGTCGACGTGGGTCAGGTCGAGCTTCCAGGCCAGCAGCCGGTGCAGGGCGGCCAGCATGGGGGCGGTCGGCCGGGCCGAGGTGAAGGTCCCGAGCAGGGCGACCCCGGTGCTGTTGGTGTTGAACCCGCCGGCGTGGGCGCCGAGCACGGCCCGGGTGACGCCGCCGTAGCGGCCCTCGAACACGCGGCCGTAGCGGTCGACCAGGAAGTTGTAGCCGATGTCGTTCCAGCCTCTTGTGCGCACGTGGTACAGGTAGTCGGACCTGATCAGGGCGGCGCTCTCCGAGGGCGGGTAGCTGTTGCTCTGCACGGTGTGGTGGACGAAGGCGGCCTTGACGGTGTCGCTGTAGTCGGGGTTGGCGCGGCGGATGGACTCGTTCGCGCCCCAGGCGGCCCGGCTGATGATCCTCGGCCGAGTGGTGGCGGCGGTGGCCACCCCGGCCCGCGGCTCCTCGGTCCCCGGGGTCGCGGTCAGGTCCGGGGTGATCATGTGGGCCTCGAGCCCGTTCGCGGCCACGGCCGCCGTCGCCGCCTGGGCGGCCTCGGCCCCGGCCGTGGCGGCCGGCGGGTCGACCCGCACCTGCACGTCGGCGGTGCCGGCGTCCAGCCACTGCCCGTCGCTGTAGGCCCGGCCGCCCGGCCGGTATTCGCTGCTGGTCGCGTCCGGGCCGTCACCGGACTGCTCGACCGCACGCCAGGCCGACCACCCCGCCGCCGTCCGGGTCCGCATCGAGACCTTCGTGTCCTCGGTCCTGGTGTCGGCGTCAGGCCAGGAGAACCCCACGAACCGGGCCTTGCCAACGCCCACCGGCGCCGGCTGCAGCGGGGCTGGCGCCGGGGTGGCGGGGACGCGCTGCAACGACCCGGCCCCGGGCTCGGCCCCCCGGAGGGGGACGCTAGCAGGCCCGGGAGATGGCCGCGCCGTTGTCCACAGCCCCGGCCTGACCCTCGGCACCCACCGTGGGGGCTGGGGCTGGGGCAAGGGCGACCTTGACGTTCTTGAGGGTGCCCGGCTCGACCTTGTGGGCGGTGATGCTGGGCTGGGCGGCGTTGAAGAGGGTCAGGGTGAGCGCCGAGGCGGCGCCGGCGGCCAGGGCGCGGCCGGCCAGCGATCGCAGGGACCGGAACAGCACGAGCGTCCTCCAGCGGGTGCGGCGGTGTTCGGGAAGGACGTCGGTCGATCGCCGCCGGATCTGAAGGCTTTTCCGCTAGGGAGAAATATGGAACTTGGTCGATTTGAGGGCGTAGGCCGTTCGGAACCAGGCGCCGGTCACGGTGACGCTGGTGCGCCGGCCGGCCTTGACCCCGTCGACGGTGACCCGGGAGACCCGGCCGCCCCAGGAGGGCAGCTTGGTCTCGCGGACCCGGGTCGCGGTGCCGATGCCGAGGCGGGCGCCGAGGGCGGCCGCCGACACGGTCTTCTTCCAGCGGAAGTTCGGGTTCCGGTGGGTGCCGCCGCCCCGGTCATACGGGTCGTCGGAGCGGCTCGGGAACCAGGGCAGCGGGGCGCTCCCCCACTGGGCGTTGCTGGAGGTGTAGCCGCCCGAGGACGACGAGTAGAAGGCCTGCACGACCCGCGAGCCGTAGCGCACGACCAGCGACCCGGTGCCGCGGACGGCCGCGACCCAGCGCGCCCCGTAGTAGCCCTGCTCCTTGGCGTAGCCGGCGAAGTGCTGGTCGCGGACGGTCCCGTAGAGGGCGCAGTCGCAGCCGTCCCAGCGCCCGTAGCCCCAGCGCTGGGTCCGGGACCGGACGGCGACCAGGGCGTAGCTGCGGGCGGCGATCGCCTGGGCCCGCAGGGCCTCGTTGGCGAACGACCCCGGCACCTCGGCCAGGCCCCGCAGGTACCGGTTGAACGGGATCACGGCCACCGCCCGGGGGCGGGTGACGCCCCGGTTGTCGCGGACCAGGTGGACGTCAAGGCGGCCCCAGCGCAGCTGCTGGCCGGTCTGGGGCAGCGACAGCCGGGCCGGGGGCAGGGCGGTCTGGAACCGGACCACCACCCCGGTGCCGGCCCTTGTCGGCCCGAACGCCCGCCGGCCGGAAGGGTCGAACACCGAGGTGCCGCCCGACTCGGGCCGGATCGACCAGGTGATGTGGCCGCTGAGGCTGCGCTGGGCCTTGTGCCCGCCCGGGGTCAGGCCCGAGACCGCGAACCGGCCGCTTCCGCCCTTGCCGGGGACCTCGACCCCCTTGACCAGGACCCGGCCGAGCCGGCCCCCGGCGGCCGGGTCGTGGTTGGCCTGGAGCAGGCCGACCCGGATGGTGGCCGGCAGGGTGGCCGGCCTGGCCTGGGCGCCGCCGTAGTAGTAGGAGATGATCCGCCCGGCGCTGGCCCCCCGCAGGGCCATGCCGTGGGCGCCGTACTGGCTCATGCCGATGCCGTGGCCGTAGCCGCCCCCGACGATGGTGAAGGCCCGCGGGGCGGCCTGGGCCACCGGGTCGGCCGGCCCGGTGGACAGCGAGAGGGCGACGGCCAGTGCCCCTGCCGCGGCGACCGTTCGACCCCGACGGCTCACGAGCATCCCGACCTCCCGGCGGCGACGGCGTCCCCTCGGAAGGTCGGCGCCGTCGGCGGGCGCCTTGAGTGGAGGGTCACGAACACCGGCACCGCGACGGCCATGGTGAGGACCGACCGGTCACGGTCACCCGGTCACGTCACCGCCGGCGGCGGCCAGGTAGGCGGCCAGGGCGTCGGGCCAGGGCCGCAGGGCGGGCACGCCGGCCA
>Ga0126305_10001392_pt1 | contig 10730 bp, 10 predicted proteins | sample Plot26_FD_92536 | JGI IMG/M metagenome (GOLD analysis project Ga0126305, IMG submission 92536) | Serpentine soil microbial communities from UC McLaughlin Reserve, CA, USA - Plot26 | ecosystem: Environmental > Terrestrial > Soil > Grasslands | place: USA: UC McLaughlin Reserve, Lake County...
AATGGCTGATAATGCAGGTGCAACAGATGAGCATCGAGCATTGAATTATTTAGCTGTCCGGTATGATCAGATTTATAACAGAACTCAATTAATGCAGGATGAAAACTATTCATTTACTGCTGTAGACGTCCGTCCATCACGGCTTAGCGGGGCTCGCAAAATAGTTGATGTGATATTCTCATACGAGAATCGTGCTAATAGGGCAGTCCAGCGATGGTTTGTTAGAGTAGATGTAACAGAAGAATTTCCATTCCTAGTAAGTCCTATGCAACAGTACTTTGAGCGTTAGAGAGAAAGTGAAAAAGCGGGAACATGTCATAAATAATGGATCCATTAGATCTAATAAGAGTACAGCCTTTAATGGAGATTTCGAGTGGCAGTCCCGATATAAGAATAGGTCTTATTGACGGACCCGTCGATTATACTCATTCTGCCTTCGAATCATCCAAAATAACAGCTGTCAAAGAATCTCAGCTGGTTGCATGCAAAGAATCCAGCAGCTTGGCATGTAGACACGGTACATTTGTGGCAGGAATTCTAGCTGCCAAACACGGATCCGGTGCTCCAGCAATATGTCCAGATTGTGCATTACTGCTACGTCCGATTTTTACAGAGCACGGAATGTTCGATAGTATTAGGAAAGACTTCCTCTTCCCTAATGCTACACCTGAAGAACTATCTGATGCTATTGTAGAAGTGGTAAATGCTGGAGCTAACATTATAAATCTAAGCCTCGGCCTATCGTCATCATCATTGATCATGTATGATAGACTACAAGAGGCCTATGCATATGCTCGTCGACACGGATCAATAATAGTAGCTGCGTCTGGAAATCAAGGAAATATTGGTAATACATCCATTCTTCATGACCAATGGATTATTCCGGTGGCAGCTTGTGATGGATATGGGCGACTAGCTTCTATGTCAAACTTTGGCCACTCAATAGGAATTAGAGGTCTGATGGCTCCCGGCATTAATATCAATAGCACCATGTCTGGTGGAGGATATACAAAGATGAGTGGTACAAGCTTCGCAACTCCATTTGTAACTGGCGCTCTTGCACTTCTATGGTCAATATTTCCTACAGCTACTCCTGCTCAGTTGATTTATGCAATTAGGGTAACTCGCGCTTCAAACCAGAGCAGCAGATCAATAGTTCCCCCATTATTGAATGCGGAGTTAATATGGAGATTGTTAAAGGCTATTGTCAAAGTATGACTTTGTAGGACAGCAGATGAATTGAATTAATTGATATTCCAAAATTATTAATGAATGAAATAGGTTGATAGAAACGCAAGTTATTATGGCAGTTCTGAAATAGTAATGAATTTCTCCAGAAAGACAATATAACACAATATTCTCAGTTACGGGAAATGACTGCCACAGACGAGCTTCTATGAAATTTCTTCCTAGCCAAATGTGATCACATTGCTTACAGACCTATGACAGCCACCACTGTTGTGTCTAATGCTCATCCAACAACGAGTTCTTCAAAAGTAAACTTGGCGATATTAGTTCCTTTTTTGTCATTGAAATATGTAATTGATCGAATCTGAATTTTGAGGGTCTTTCTCCTGATTCCGAGCCCGCTTGGAAGTTTTTTAAAGGAAGCTAAAAGACTAAACTATTTGCATTGATAATGACCATCATACGAAGAATACCGCGACTACCCTACAAACGATGCAAATAGAATTTAGAATATCGGCAAAAGTAGCAGAGGTCCCGCTAGAAAGTGGAGATATGACCTCCGCTGCAAAACATAATCTCGACCCAAGGAGGCAAGCATTGACGGTCAAATCATGCTCAAACTGCAAAAAGTCGAGCTAGTGGAGATATGGGAATTATTTCCCGTTTACCGCTGGATAGCAGCGTCAATAGTACTACGCTCGCTCCATTGGACTGCAAGACTATGTTTCATTTGACTTGGAATGCAAAGAGACTAATACCAAAAGTAAACCCAATAGGTTCATCTATTCGGTATTTGTGGATAACAAAGGCAACCAAAATGTGCTGCATTTCTCTGACTTTGAAAATTCAGAGCCAGCTTTGCTTCAGGCAATTAAATACAAGATAATACTGCAGTCAGACAAATTATCTTTAAAACCGAAATATAGAACACTCAAACTTGAAGATGTCGCACAAGCAATACTTGAGGGAAGTATGGTTGTGGAACCATATCCGGTGCCATTTCCACACTCTTGCCATTGAGCAGCAGAAGCCATAGGTTCTACAAGATGCACAGCTGGTAAAGTACCTATCCAACGTTAACAATGGCTGGATAATGAGCCTTATAGATACAATAGCTGAACTTAAAACCTTGGATTAATAGGCGATGGTTCGTGGGGACCGCCAACGCGTGCCATAGTATACAGATCCCCTCCATCGCATTTTCTGCTACAGATTTGTGGACAGCTCACAAGACACTTTGCTCCTCCAAGAAGTGGATTACACATAAATTCGCAACCTATTAGGCATTCCCAACACCCAATGTTGAAGAATGCAGGACTTATAGTTTCACTACTTTGATAAGAGTGCATGGAATATGATGTATATTCTGCTTTGACTTTGTTCAATGATGCTTCTCCAGTAAAGCCAGGTAGTGCATTTTTAGTCAATAGTTACTAGCAATATAATATACTTATTAAACTTTTTCTAGAACCAATCTATAGTTTCGATACATGATCTTTAAGTAGATAACAGTTAGTTGCACGATATTATTTGGGCAATAATGGGAGGATCTTCCATGACTCCATTCTAAGCGAGAATTTGCTTGAGCTTGGGTTACTCAAATATTCATAATGACTTTCCTATCATACCATCTGATACTGGTTTTTTAGTTCGAAACAATAACATGTGCCCCACATTTCGCTACATTCATACCTTTCTGAACATTCGCTATTCCCTTCACATCTCCTATATCCGCAATAGAGCAGTTAGCATCACGAATCATTGTAGTAAATATCAACACCATAAAGAGTAACCCTCTATAGATGGAAATATCTAGAACAATTAGGGAATTCGATTATCTCACAATAATCGAGTTTTAAAGTTATGCGAACTATCGCACAATACCGAAAATCAAATCCAAACAGCAGAATAAAATCAATCCTCATAAAACTTTTTAGGCTTTTCTATAATGGTTCTAAATCCTCGTAGCGGCAGTATTATGAATGGTATGTTACATCATCAGGAGATCCATAGCCTCAAGATATTGCGTGTATGCTAGGTCTAATTGATCGAAAACATAAAATTTGCAGAAGCAGATCATCAAAAAAAGGCTTAAGACTCTGTTTAGTGTTGTTAAGGAAGAAACCCGTATCTGCACATATAGATACAATCGTTTTGTATACTTAGACATTCATAATATGGGAGCCCATCGCTTATGCAACGGTTGAAAACAGGTCTACACTCTCGATAACATCGAGCAATCGATCCTTGTTGTGAAATAATTCTGTTGGAACAAAAGTATGGAAAAAATGTGTCCCCATAATTATGCCGAGGGCTATCTAAGGACTTTTTAGCATTAAAGCCCGGTATATTCATAGAGATGCTTCGCAAGACATGGTTAATAAAGATTAACGCAGCGATACATAAATTGAATAATTTCTTTTGCATCTGGATCATGTGGAGTGGAAGGATTCGTCAATAATAGATACAAGGTTGTTTACAACGGGTCATGATCATGGACACTGTGTTTACTTACAAATAGAAAATAATTAAAAAGAAATACATACTATCATTTTAATTTGGCAGGAATGTCGTTAAATGAAATTATAGGTATGATAGAAGGTCCTCTTGGAGAGAAAAGTAAAGAAAGGCTAATGGAATCTGACCTAGGAAATTGTATATTTGAGGGCAACAGAACGACCCTTTGCCTAGATTGAGCGGAGGTTTGTCTTGGATGTAAGGAAAGATATTGCTGACCTAGATGTAGTTGAAAGAAGAAATTTTGTTAATGCTCTTTTAGATCTTAAGAGAATGCCTAGTAAGGCAAATCCTCCAGCAGGTTTTCCTCTTTCCAAGCCCACAAATCGATACGACGATTATGCAATGATGCATTGCTAAGCTTTAGTCAACAAAATCCCGTCTCAATAAATGCACATGGAAGTCCTACCTTTCTTCCCAGGCATCGCGCATATCTTAGAATGCTTGAAAGAGAGCTTCAAAATTAAGCCAGAGTATAGACATGTAACAATTCCATATGGTACTGGACAAGTCCTGAAAGTTTAGGGCAATTTGGGACGAAGAACTAATGGATGGAGAAGGACACGATAGCGTTGGAAGAGTAATGGATGGAAAATTTGCATATGATTCTGGTAATTGGACTCTATATTGCGCCTGAAATTGCTCCGCAATATAGCATACCAGATTTAAGTCGCAGATTTAATTACTATATACGGGACGGAACATGAGCAGAAATAAACCTGCCCCAGGCCAAACAAATTGAATTCGTTATTTGTGCCTAAAAGGTCACAGAAGCATTGGAGAGAAGCAACCATCGCCTTGGTTTCTGTGATGCTACGCCTAAAAACTCTAGAAAAATGCCAGGCTTTGGAGCTAATGCGCAATTATAATGTCAACAAGGTCTAGCTAGATGCTATACATCCAGCAATAATTAGCGGTAAACGAGCATTAGGTGAATGTACGGATTACGAAGAGGAGGTACTCCTAGATTATTAGATCTTACAAATAAAGATCTAGTGAACCTAGTTGAACGACAAATCTTTCAAAAGAAAGTGCGAATTCAGCTACTGCCAAATTGGCAGATGCTGTTTCTTTTGCAAGTGATTTCACTTTGTTGATACAATATCTCAACTCAGAAAACTTCTCTCCAAAATAGAGAGCGATCTTCTATGGCAAGATCCCTTTCAACAATCAAAGAAAAAGAATTATCTCCTGCGATTAATTCAATGGTTATATCTCCTCGAACAACCACTATACTAGCAAGTTATAATTGCACTGCTGCATGCAAACATTGTTGTTTTGATTGTCGTCCAAGAATTAATACAAGAATGACATTAGATAAAATTCTCAGATTCATAAAAGAGGCAAGCCGATTTAAAACTATGAAACTAATAGTCTTTTCAGGAGGAGAATGTTTCCTGTTAGGAAAGGAACTTGATACTGCAATCAAATTTGCAACTGATTTAGGCCTCTCAACTAGATGTGTAACTAACGGCTATTGGGCTACAACTGAAGAGAGGGCCGCTCAGCGCCTACAGAAGGTAATAGATGCAGGTTTAAAGGAAATAAACTTTAGCACTGGCGATTTTCATCAAGAGTTTGTTCCACAATCAAATATCGTCAACGGAGCTTTGGCTAGTGTAAGGCTTGGTTTGTCAACTGTTATAATGATCGAGCTTCAGAAAGAAAGGAAAGTAACTGCTCCTAAAATAAGATCTGATCCACTATTTTAGAGATGTTATTAATGAAAAAAACTAAGAAATTATTTAAGATCATTGAAAGCCCATGGATGCCTATGTCTTTGGAGGAGAATGTTCAGCAAAATCCCGATAAGTACATCAATAGAAATAATTTATATATAAAAGGAGTGGTTGTGACAGTATTTTTAATACTATCGTCGCGACTCCCAATGAACAAATGGGTCTGTGTTGTGGACTAACTAGAGAACTAATTCCAGAGCTTAATGTCAATATTTTCTCTGAAAGCTCACTTCAAGATATTTATCTAAGATCTGCAACAGATTTTATGAAGATTTGGTTATATGTAGAAGGCCCAGAAAAAATTCTGGCATGGGCTGGTTCAAAAGATCCCACAATTAAGTGGGACGGAAAATATGCTCATCATTGTCATGCATGCCTTGCTCTTTACAAGGATGAAAAGGTTAGAAGCGCTATAAGGAAGTATTACAATGAAAAGGTAGAAGAGGTTCTTATTAGATATAGCCTAATGATTAGAACTAACAGATTGGCGGTACCAGCTTTTTCTTTATCAAAATAATGCCATAGACGTTTATCCATGGGCTAATAAAGCTTGATGCGCTCCATACAATCTGTAAATTAGAGCTGTTATATCAATCTATGAGTTTCTGCGTTGCCCTTATGTCTCGCTGACTGATGCATTATCGAACCTCAAACGCCTGGGCATAGATCAAGCGGGCGGCGGTTTGGCATATGTAATCGTTCCAACCCATATCACAAAGTCTGATCCTTGCCTGTAGCGGTGCCTCATCAGCTTTCATCTTTGCCGCTTTAGTTGTCATGTCATGCCACGCTAGATCACTTCGAAGCCAGGAAGTCACACATGAACTTTAAGCTCTAAAGAGGTGCAAGCAAAAACTACCTAGCGAGGAGAAGTCGATTAACAAGTACTTTTATTGCAGTGATATCTCCAATTAGCTGCATCAAGCGATATGGTTAAGGATATCTCACCTGGTTTGATTAATTATCAATATAGGAAACTAGTCATACTAGTCATCTTACTCTTTTATAGAGCCAATCAATCAATCGCCGTGTGATCTTTTACTGGAATCCAAGCTAATGCTTGCTCTGGCGGAGCAAACATCATAAATAACACCCCGATCGCTGCAGAGATTCCAACGCTCAGTAATACACGTGTCAAATGTGGATGTGATAACACGATATTGGCATTTTTCAACACTTTGTTTTTTAATAATGTCACCCTCTTCGTTCTTGTTGTACTCCCTCCAAACATATTCCCATCCATAACTATATCTTCACACAATCAAAATAAAGCAGAATCTACAATGGACTATTGCAAAATAAGAGACACCTATGATCTGTTCAAAACACTTCGAAAGCATATAAAATTCTGCGAAAAACCTAGGATTACTCATTCCAATGCAGTAGTTTTAGCCGCTTGATTAATCGAGCAATAGACTAAAATAAACAAGTTGAGCTGATTTTTATATTCTTTTAATGGATTTTACACATGCCACTTTTGCAGCTTAAAAGTTTACCAAACATAATAACTTCAGTGAACGTACGAGGCGATCATACTTCTCAATCTTCACTTTATAGGGTCGGTTGTGGATTTAAAGAAGAAGAGATATTGGTATATCTACATTGGTCAACCAGCAGCTCTTCTCTAGAAATTCTTGATTCTGTTTATTCATTACAAAAAACTTTAAATAGAAATGTTTGGAGCGCTTTATGAGTTGAATTCATCTCTAGTATTGTCGGTAGTAGTAGTTGCTCTTTCACTCATTCTAATCATTCAACCCTCATTAGCATACACTGATTACATTCCTCAAAGGATACCCTCACCAATATTTGTTGTATCCACACGCGATTACGTTCCTATGGCTACACAAATACCATTTAACACATTATGGCTAGTTAATAAGACTCTGTTGAATTTTGGTGCGGGCTGTCCACCAGAAACAGCTGTCTATATTCATGGTTGGAACAGAGACGAATCTGAAGCTGCAGAAGAATTCGACAGAGTACAAGCATCATTAAATCATAATAGCTATAGGATACCTCTAATTGGATTCAGTTGGAATTCAAAAACTGATTATATTACGGCTCAAAATAATGCCAAAGATAATGGACCACTACTCTCACAATTTATTATTGACTTCAATAGGATATGTCCTGATTCTCATATCCGCCTGATGGCTCATTCGTTAGGTGCAGCAGTTGTTGAAAGTACTTTAGTTAGCCTAGATACTAATCCAACTCTGCAGGTTACGGTAAATGATAATAATTCCAAATTTATAAAATCTATAGATCTGCTAGCAGCAGCTATTGACAATAAGCTGATGGTAAATAACTCCGCTTTTGCAAATGCAACAGAACACTTAGTAGATAGGTTTTACAACTTGTATGACCCAGAAGATGACGGGCTACAATTTAACAGGGAATATGAAAGACATGATCCACTTGGATTAGTTGGCGCCCCATCCGCAACTACTCCTTCGAATTATAATGATACAAACGTAGTTTATGAAATACCTCCGCTTTCTGATGCAGATGGAGATGGTAACACTTTGGAATGTTTTGAGCAATTCAAACCTGCGCGTTTATGGGGAGACAACCATTGTGGATACATTGGCTTCAGACAGCCTTTTGAAGGTTCATTGATTGATGATGGCGCTATGAATATAGTAGTAAGAGATTGGATAGAGTCATAAGTTTTTGTTAAACTAAATTGTGGCTGGCCCAGAGGGACTTCAAAAAAAATTCAAAAATGAGACTCGATGCGAGTAGGTAACATTTTGGCGCCATTGCTAAGGTCAAGAATAGCCTGTCTGATTAATAACCTTTGATTCAAATTAAGAGTTCCGAAACCCAAAAGACTTCAAATAGAAATGCTTGTAGCTCACTATGAGTTGCTTTCATCTCTGGTGCTATCATTATCAGTTGTTGCTCTTTCTCTAATTGTAATGGTCTAACTCCCTGTAGCCTACACTAATTTACACCAAAGAATCTCTTATCAATATCTGTTGTTTCTACAGGCGATTACGTTCCCATGTCTACACAAGCACCTTTTAACACATCATGGCTAGTGATAAGACTCTTTTGAATTTTGGTACGGGCTCCCCACCAGAAACTGCTGTCTATATTCACGGTTGGAATTGGAACCAATGAAATCTAGAGTGATCCCCAAGGAGATCCACATGGACCGCGTATGCATCCATTGATACACCCTTTTCTCCATGCTCTGGGTAGGCCCTCACATCTATTCAAACAATTACAACACTCATCTTCCGGGGGACACCATTGTAATGCAGGTACTACCAAATCACCTGGTGAAATATTATGTCTCTCCACTGAGGAATAAAAATTATAGTTCTTGTATAGAGAGTAATGCCCTCAAAACTTCGGCAGTCTCATGCTATTTTCTATTTTGTAGTTGGATAAATTCCTTACTGCTATTATGAGTACCTGCTATTACCTCAATAACCTATTTCTATCGAGTTGACGAATGAGGATGGCCTAGAGATTGAGTTAATAGGAATTGATACCCTTTAACAAAATCCTTTTTCCTAGAATAAGGGGATATATAGAACCTCTATCCAAGCTTTATAGCCCCTGACAGAAGTCAATTAGATTAGTCATATCCAACAGATTAATTTAAAATATAATTATTGTTTGTTTTTAGCCCGACACTGCTTTAAAATGGCATTAGAACGAGATATTCAAGACACACTGAAAATAAGTCCTAATCATCAAAATAATCAAAAATCTAACTTTATGGTTCTGTTTTGAACAGATTGCCAACAAAATCCTTTTAAGCTAGCCGCCATAAAATTGCCTTGATGGGATTACCCGGTTTTACTGCAGAAAGGTCGGTATACAAATCTGAGAATTATTATAGAAGTAATGCTAGGTCTGTTCATAGAGTTGATAGAGGAATCATTCCTTCACAATCGTTTGGCCCCTTCGGCTGTGACCGGAAGTGCATTAGTGACTGCCAAGCAATTTGTATGTCTGAAGAATATCCGCCTTCTATGCAGTACGTGTGCAGGCGTTTATGCACCTATCGTTGCTGCCCACGGATGGCCCCCGAGATGTGAAAGCTCAAACAATTGATTTTAGCAGCATACTTAAGGCGATAATTTAGAACGTTTCTAAATAATTCTCTAGATTCCATAAGGCAGGCTTCGCTCCAAACTCGTCCAGGATTCAATTGTATGCTATAAGCATTCTGGAAGTTTGTAACATACCGCCAGGAAGTTAGTCTTTCATACTATATGACAACAAAACCCCCTCTTGTTCAGATGTCAAGTGAACCTATCAATTGTAACACTATAGCATTACACCCATACACTATAACGATGTAGACGGGGACAACAGTTGCACGCATAAGGATCGTAACTGTTCAGAGTGGGGATACAGACGCCTAAATCTAAATCTATCTGATTGCTGAAAGCGTTATATCATGTTATTTCAATTCTATTAAGAGCATTACCTTTTTTGTACCAAGCTAATTCAGAGCTACCTGCCAAGATGAAGAATAAAAAATTCGAGCTTAGCCTCAATCATGCTCCCTGCCTTTGGGTAAACTACTACTTTGTACGTTTTACCAATATCAAGCATGTTATCAAGTGTTCCTATGGAATTTGATAAACGAGGGTTGCGAAATTACTTCTTCCAGTCCTCTTTTTCCATTGCAAGTGCTATTCTAAAGTAGAGGACATCAAAGTAGGAGTAATAGATTACATTATAGAGATATTCGGCGGTGCTCTAACTTTTGTTCTACTCGCAATAGCTCTAAGAAGAAAGTTTGAAAGAAAATACACACGATAGTAGTCACAATGATTGGTCATGCTCAACACCAAGAAGGAGAAACAAGCATAGATAGAGTCAGTCAGCCATTACAATTTTTACAAAGGGCTAAAAAATTGAGCGGGGGAAATGCAACAATTGAGCTCAGTCGTGCAAGAAAAGAAAGCATAGCAGCGAACCAAATTGCATTGGTGGCCTCCAGCGCATCGCTCAGAAAAGCTTCCGCCTAAAAGTTTAAAGCTATCATGTCGGTGTATTATTCCTGATAGAACCCTTCTAAGAAGAACTGATAATAGAGCGGGCCCGTCGGGATTCGAACCCGAAACCGATTGTTTTAAATTACATTATCTGTTCAGTTCAATTCTAAATTAAGTAATTGGTTTATCTTATCGTCGTATGTCTGATCTTTCCTGCAAGCTCTCTTTAGCCTATTTCTGGTCGAATCCAATATCTGAATTGTGGTGATAAAATCGTCCTTATTTCGTGTGGATGTACTACCATCCTTTTTGGCATTCA
>Ga0126305_10001394_pt1 | contig 10725 bp, 9 predicted proteins | sample Plot26_FD_92536 | JGI IMG/M metagenome (GOLD analysis project Ga0126305, IMG submission 92536) | Serpentine soil microbial communities from UC McLaughlin Reserve, CA, USA - Plot26 | ecosystem: Environmental > Terrestrial > Soil > Grasslands | place: USA: UC McLaughlin Reserve, Lake County...
CCCGCACTGAACCGTCGCCTCGAGCTGGCGACCGTCCGGGTTCGCCGGAGGAGCTGGAGGCGCGCCGGCGCGGCGATCGTGACGCGGGCTCGTGCGACGAGCCAGCGGCGTCCGCCCGACCGCGCGAGCCGCATGCGCACCCCCGTGACCGTCTGCTTGGCGCGGGTGTCAGCAGGAGGAGGCGGTGGCGGAGGAGGAGGAGGCGGCGGCGGCGGGGGGAGGCGGAGGTCCGGAACCGGTCACGACGACCGTCCCGCCCATGTTGTGCGGATACGAGCAGTGATACGGGAAGGATCCCGCAGTCGTGAACTGTTGACGGAACGTTTCGTTCGGGCCAATCGCGCCCGAGTCGAAGCCGGGCGAGTCGGAGGTCACTGTGTGCGAGATGACGTCCTCGTTCGTCCAGCAGACCGTCGAAGCGACGGTGATGGTGACCTGGCTCGGCGAGTAGGACGTTCCCGGAATCGTGACCGGGGTGTCACCGGGCAGGCACCCGCCCTGTGCCCGCGCGTCCGAGCCGAAGCCGATCACGATTGCAGCAGCGATTCCGCAGGCGCCGGTCAGGGCGGCAAGCGCCTTCATACCCGCTAGTACGGCCCTGCCGCCGCGCCGGTTTCACCCAAGCAGGAACGTCCGATTCGGCGCCTAACCTCGATCCGTGACGGTTCTCGGCATCGACCCAGGGACGGCGTCATGCGGATTCGGCGTAGTCATCGAAAAGGGCGGCCGTCTACGGGCGGTGGACTTCGGGTGCTGGAAAACCACCGCGTCCCAACGGCCGGAAGAGCGCCTTCTGAAGATCCACGACGGCATCGTCGAGCTCATCGATCGCTACAGGCCGAGGGCGGTCGCAATCGAGGAGTCGTTTGTCGGCGCCGACGCCCGCACCGCACTCTCTGTCGGGCAGGCGCGCGGCGCCGCGGTCGTCGCGGCCGCGCTCGCCGGCGTCGGGTGCGCTGAGTACTCCCCTTCGCACGTGAAGCTCGCCGTTACCGGCTACGGACGCGCCGAGAAGGCCCAGGTCCAGCGCATGGTGCAGGCGATCCTTCGCCTCGACGCACCTCCGGCCCCACACCACGCGGCCGACGCGCTCGCCGTCGCGATCTGCCATGCGATGGCGCCGGAGCTCCTGCGGGCGACGGGATGATCTCCTCACTGAGGGGCAAGGTCGTCGCGCGGATGCTCGACGGCGTCGTCCTCGACGTGAACGGCGTCGGCTACCGCGTGCAGACGACGCTGCGTGCGCTCCGAAAGGCGCAGGCGAAGGGCGAGGTGACGCTCGACACCTACCTGCACGTCCGCGAGGACGCGCTCCAGCTGTACGGGTTCGCCGACCCGGCCGAGCGGGAGCTCTTCGAGCACTTCCTCTCGGTCTCAGGCGTGGGGCCGAAGGTCGCGCTCGCGATCCTTTCCGGTTCGACGCCGACCGATCTCCGCCGGGCGATCGCGCTCGAGGACACGACGCGCTTCGTTGCTATCCCCGGGATCGGCAGGAAGACGGCGGAGCGAGTCGTGCTCGAGCTCAAGGAGAAGATCGGGCCCATCGAGGCCCTGCCAGGCGCGCCGGAGCACGAGCTCGTCGCGCGCGACGCGCTCGTCGAGCTCGGCTACTCGCTCCCCGAGGCCGAGCGCGCGTTGGCGTCCACGGATCCGGAGGCACCGCCCGAGGAGCGTGTCCGACAGGCGCTGAGGGCCGCATGAGTGCCGCGCCGCAGTTCCTGGCCCCGACGGTCCGGCCGGACGAAGACGAGCTCGAGCGGTCTCTCCGTCCGCGCTCGCTCGACGACTTCGTCGGCCAGACGCGCGTCAAGGAACAGCTCTCCATCGCGTTGGAGGCGGCGAGGACGCGCGGGGAGGCGCTCGACCACGTGCTGCTGGTCGGCCCGCCCGGTCTAGGCAAGACGAGCCTCTCGTTCATCATCCGCGAGGAGCTGGGGGTCGGCATCCGCACTGTCGCCGGCCCGGCGCTCGAGCGGAAGGGTGACCTGGCCGCGATCCTGACGGCGCTGGAGACGCGCGACGTCCTGTTCGTGGACGAGATTCACCGGCTCAGCTCGGCTGTCGAGGAGGTGCTGTATCCGGCCCTCGAGGACTTCCGGCTCGACATCATCGTCGGCCAGGGGCCGGCCGCGCGAACGCTCACGCTGGACGTCCCGCCGTTCACGCTCGTCGGCGCTACGACCAGGACGGGGCTGCTCACGACGCCGCTGCGCGACCGGTTCGGGATGACGTTCCGGCTCGATTACTACGAGCCTGAGGAGCTGACGCTCATCGTCCGCCGTTCCGCCGGAATCCTTGGCGTGCAGATCGGTGACGACGCGGCCGACGAGATCGCCCGGCGCTCGCGGGGCACGCCTCGGGTTGCGAACCGGATCCTGCGGCGGGTACGAGACGTCGCGGAAGTCCGCCACCAGGGCTCGATCACGACTGCTATCGCGGCCGAGGCGCTCGAGCTCCTCGAGGTGGACGGCTGCGGCCTCGAGCGCACCGATCGCGCGCTCCTACGCGCGATCGTGGAGCGATTCGACGGCGGCCCGGTCGGCCTCTCGACGCTCGCCGTCGCGCTCGGCGAGGAGCCGGACACGGTCGAGGACGTCTACGAGCCGTATCTCCTGCAGTTGGGCTTCATCCAACGCACGCCCCGAGGACGAATCGTCACGAAGTCGGGACGGAAGCATCTCGGCGCGCCGCTGGACACTGCGAGAGCGAGCCTGTTCTAGGCCCGTCGCCCGTTCTCGCTCAGCTCAGGAGGCGTCCTCGAGCGACGTCGTCCAGACGCTGCGACCGTGCGTCGCGGCGTAGAACGTGTTGCTGCCGGCCGGTCGATGTCGTTGACCGGCACGAGCGGCTGGTTGTCTCCCATCATGAGCCACGTCGTGCCGCGGTTCGTCGTGCGAAAGACGCTGACGTCGGCTGCGATGTAGAGCCACTTCGCCTTCGACGGGTGGCCTAGCGGCGGAACTGCAGCTCGTGCCACGAAGGCACGGGGGCGAGCTCGAGGAGCGCACGGTCGCCGCGCGGGTCCCGATAGCCGAACTCGGCGACCTCCTCGTCCCAGTCGACGTCTAGAAGCCCGAGCTTGACGCGCTGGTCGAGCCAGGCGCCGCGGAAGACGAGCTTCCGCAGCCAGTAGACGAGCGACTCGCCGCCGACGGCCGCGAGGGCCTCCCAGTGGCGGACGAGGTAGCGGCCGAGCTCGCTCCGCGCCTCCTCGATCCGCTGGTCGGCGGTCAGCTCGACGAGATCCGCCGCCTCCTCCTCGTCCAGGTCGTTGCTGCTCACGAGGCCGAGCTTGACGGCTGCGCCGATCACACGCTCCTCGAAGTCCTCGGCATTGAACGCGAACCGGTATCCCAGGAACTGGACGACGTAATCGTCCCCGGACTCGTAGTTCGCATCGCTCACCTACCTGAGGATACGCGGGCCGGTTGCTGTCCGACCCGCTCCCTACGGTGGATCACCGCGATGTACGAGGGAACCTGGACGATCACCTCGTGCTCGCACCGGGAGTCGGCGCAGCTGGCTCAGGAGCTGGGAATCAGCGAGACGACCGCTCGAGTGCTCCTCCGGCGCGGGCACGCCGACGCCGCCACGGCGCGCGCGTTTCTGGCCGGCGCCGATCCGGGCCACGACCCTCGCCGGCTCGGAGACATGGATGCGGCATGCGAACGAATTCGCGGCGCCATTGCGTCAAGACAGCGCATCTGCGTCCACGGCGACTACGACGCGGACGGGATTTGCGCCACGGCCCTCGCCGTCCTCGTCCTGCGGGAGCTCGGCGCAGACGTCTCCTGGCACCTCCCGAGCCGGTTCGAGGAGGGCTACGGCGTCTCGGGCGAGACGCTCGACCGGTTGGCCGGGGACGGGTGCGCCCTCGTCGTCACCGTCGACTGCGGGATTACCGCGGTCTCCGAGGTTGCCCGAGCGAAAGAGCTTGGGCTCGACGTCGTCGTCACCGACCACCACCGGCCCGGCGACGAGCGACCGGACTGCCCGATCGTCGCGACCAGACCGTCTGACTATCCCTTCCCCGAGCTCTGCGGTACCGGAGTCGTCTACAAGCTCGGCCAAGCGCTGCTCGGCCCGGGGTCGGAGGAGCTGAGGCGGCACCTGGACCTCGTCGCCATCGCCACGATCTCGGACGTCGTCCCGCTCGTGGACGAGAACCGGTACCTCGCGCGCGCCGGGCTGAAAGCGTTGGCGCGCACGCAGAAGCCGGGACTGCGTGCGCTCATGCGCTCGGCCGGCGTCGACCCGGCCGCCGTCGACGCCGGCGCGGTGGGGTTCCGCCTGGCGCCCCGGATCAACGCAGCGGGGCGGCTCTCACATCCCGAGACGGCGCTGCAGCTCCTCCTCACCGACGACGAGACCGAGGCCGCCCACCTCGCCGGCCGGCTGGAGGAATTGAACCGCGAGCGGCAGGCAATCGAGGACAGGATCCTCCGCGAGGCCCTCGCCCAGGTCGAGGCCTGGCCCGAGAGCCGCCAAGGTCGGCGCGGCTACGTCGTCGCGCACGAAGACTGGCACGAGGGCGTGATCGGGATCGTCGCCTCGCGGCTCGTCGAGCGCTTCAACCGGCCGGTCGTCCTGATCGCGGGCACCGACGGAGACTGGAAGGGATCCGGGAGGTCGATCCCGTCCTTCGACCTGCACGGCGCGCTCGGCGCCTGCTCCGAGCACCTCTCGCGCTTCGGCGGGCACCGCGCCGCCGCGGGGTTGTCGATCGAGCCGGCGAAGCTCGGGGCCTTCGCGGAGGCATTCGGCGAGGCCGTCGACGCAGAACTGCCGGAGGAGGATCTGCAGCCTAGAATCGTGGTCGACGCGGTCGTCTCAGGCGATGAGTTGACGCTCGACCTCTCCACGGAGCTCGGTCATCTCGCCCCGTTCGGACTCGGCAACCCGGGCGTGACGCTCCTTCTCCCGTCGTGCGATCTCTCGGATGTCGCTCAGACGGCGGACGGGAAACATCTCCGCTTCCGCGTGCGCCACCGTGACCGGCCCGCCGGCTCGGCGATCGCGTTCGGGCTCGGACGCCACGCCGACCGCGCGCGGCGCGAAGTCCGCCACGACGTCCTCTTCCGCCTCGAGGAGAACCGCTGGAACGGGACGGTCGCGCCGCAGCTCGTCGTCCGTCAGATCCTCGAGACGCCCGAGCGCCGCGAGAGCCTGCGTGAGTGGCTCACCGAGGAGTTCCGGAAGGACCAGGGCGCCAGGGATACGACCGCGCAGGCGATCTTCGACGAGCTCGGACTGGAGGCCGGCGGCCCGAGGCGCCAGCTGCTCGAGTCGGACGAGTTCCGAGCCCTGCTGGCCGAGGAGCCGCCTGCGGTCGCGGAGGCGGCCTAGAAGGCGCCTAGGAGAGCCGGAGTGACCTTCGAGGCTCCCGGCGGGCCCGGGAGTCGAGGCTCGCGAGCAACCAGGCGAGCGCCAGGATCGTGCGTCTCTGACGGAGGGATGTACGCATGGACCGGGTGTCTTCGCGGCCGGGAGCTCAGTTCCTACTAAGGCGCCGACTTGGCGGCGCCGACCGAGGCCCTGCCGGCTTCGCCGGGCGGGGCCGGCGCCTTCCCGGAGTACCATTCGGTTATGACCCTGCTCGAGGCCCCGGAACGACATCAAGACCTCATCAACGAGCTGATCGCCGAGGTCGCCGAGTACAACCCGGACCTTGATCGCGACCTGATCGCACGCGCCTTCCGCTTTGCTGCGGCCGCCCACGAAGGCCAGCAGCGGCGCTCGGGCGAGGAGTTCATCCACCATCCCTATTCGGTCGCGCGCATCTGTGCGGAGCTCCAGCTGGACGACGAGACGATTGCCGCGGCGCTGCTCCACGACGTCGTTGAGGACACCGACGTCACGCTCGATGACGTCAAGGCCGAGTACGGCGACGAGATCGCGCAGCTCGTGGACGGCGTCACGAAGCTGACGCGCGTCACCTTCCAGAGCCGGGAGCAGGCCCAGGCGGAGAACTACCGGAAGATGGTCCTGGCGATGGCCGAGGACCTCCGGGTCATCTTCATCAAGCTCGCCGATCGGCTCCACAACCTCCGCACGATCGAGTACCTCGGCAAGCAGAAGCAGGTGCAGAAGGCCCGCGAGGCGCTCGAGGTGTACGCGCCGCTCGCGCACCGGCTCGGAATCCACCAGATGAAGTGGGAGCTCGAGGACCTCGCGTTCGAGGCGCTTCACCCGCGCAAGTACACCGAGATCAAGGCGATGGTGAACGAGCGGCGCGCCGACCGGGGGGAGCACGTCCGCGAGGCTGCGTACGTCCTCCAGCGCGAGCTCGACAAGGTCGACATCCCGGCGGACATCTCCGGCCGCGCCAAGCACTTCTACTCCATCTACGACAAGATGGCCAAGAAGGGCAAGGAGTTCAACGAGATCTACGACCTCACCGCGATGCGCGTCATCGTCGAGCGCTCGGCGGAGGAGGGGACGCGCGACTGCTACGGCGCGCTGGGCCTGATCCACTCGCTTTGGAAGCCGATGCCCGGCCGCTTCAAGGACCACATCGCGATGCCGAAGCTGAACGGCTACCGAGCGCTGCATACCACCGTGATCGGGCCGCAGGGGCGGCCGCTCGAGATCCAGGTCCGCACGAAGGAGATGCACGAGACCGCCGAGCTCGGCGTTGCCGCGCACTGGCTCTATAAGCGCGGCGGCAAGGGCCGGAAGCCCGACGAGCGCTGGCTCGCCTGGGTGCGCCGGCTCCGTGACTGGAACGACGAGTCCGACCCCCGCGAGTACAAGAAGTCGATGCTCGGCGACCTGTTCGTCGACGAGGTCTACGTCTACACGCCTAAGGGCGAAGTGAAGATGCTCCCGGCGGGGTCGACGCCGATCGACTTCGCCTACGCGGTGCACACGGACGTCGGCCACAAGACCGTCGGCGCACGCGTCAACGGCCGGATCGTGCCGCTGCACTACTCGCTGCAGAGCGGCGACTTCGTCGAGGTCCTGACGACGAAGAGCGGGCGAGGCCCATCACGGGACTGGCTGACGCTCGCGAAATCCTCCCGGGCGCGGAACAAGATCCGGCAATGGTTCTCCCGCGAGACGCGCGAGGACACGGAGCAGCGGGGCCGAGAGGCCCTCGAGCAGGCGCTGAAGCAGCAGAAGCTGCCGTACCGGAAGATCGCCGGCTCCGCCGTGCTCGCCCAGGTGATTCGGGAGGCGGGGTTCAAGAAGGCGGAGGACTTCTACCTCGCGCTCGGCTCCGGGAAGCTCCCGGCGAACCAGATCGTCAACAAGGTCATCCAGCGCCTGAAGACGACGGAGGTCGCGGAAGAAGCCACGGTCCCGCTCAAGCCGACACGGTCCGCGGAAGCAGTCGGGAGCACCCAGCTCGGGATCAATGTCGAAGGCATCCAGGACGTCCTCGTCCGTCTCGCGAAGTGCTGCACGCCGGTCCCGAGCGACGAGATCGTCGGCTACATCTCGCTGGGCAAGGGGATCACGATCCACCGGGAGGACTGCCCCAACGTCCGGGCACTGCGCCGGAACCCCGAGCGCTTCACGACGGTGAGCTGGGACGGCGGCTCGACGAAGAGCTTCCGCGTCCAGATCGCGGTCGACGCGTGGGATCGTCCTCGGCTCCTCGAAGACGTTGCGAGGACCTTCGCAGAGCACGGCTCGAACATCGTCTCGTACGGCGGCACCGTCGAGGATCAGCTCGCGAAGAACTGGTACACGGCGGAGGTCGGGGACGTGAAGGCGCTGCGCGGCCTCTTGAGCTCGCTCAGGAACGTCGATTCCGTCTTCGACGCCTACCGCGTCACGCCGAGCTGATCTCTCCCTCGTTCGAGGGAATCGTCTCGCCGACCGAGGGCCTGACGGTAGGAAAACCCCCGGTAATCGCCCAAATCACCCTTCTGGGGGATGATCCCTCGAACGGGAGGGGTACCTCCAACGAGGGATAGACGCGGGAGCGCCTCCGAGTACAACGAGTGCAGGGGAGAGGGCAGCTGCGGCGCCCGTCCACTCCTCGGACGGGCGCGCGGCTTTTCAAGGTCTCTCCTCGAGTGAGAGCCGCTTGAGCCGAGGCGCCGCCTAGAGTTCGAGGGCGGCGCCCTCGAACTCCTCGATCTCCTTGCGGTACCAGTCCGGGATCGGGCAGGGCTTGCGCTCGTCCAGGTCCACCAGGACGAGCGTCTGGTTTGCCGTCACCATCAGCACGTCGTCCTCGACCCGGTAGGCGGCGCAGTCGTAGGTCATGCTCGTTCGCCCGATCCGCGCGACCCGGATGAAGACCTCGATCAGGTCGTCGAACTGCGCCGGCGCGAAGTACTCGATGTTTGTGGCCCGCATGACGAACTGGCGCTCCTCCTCGGCGCTCGTGTAGAGCTGGCCGAGGTGCCGGTGGTACTCGACGCGGGCGGTGTCGAAGTAGGGCAGGTACCGGCCGTAGTAGACGATCCCCTGCGCGTCGGTGTCCGAGAAGCCCACGCGCGTGAGCGCCGAGAGCCTGAACGGCGGCTTCCGGTCGGTTAGCCGCCCCGCCTCAAGCACGGATGACGTCGAGCACCTCGTCCCGCTTCTGCTCCATCAGCTCCTCCGAACGGGCCTCGAGATTGAGGCGCAGGAGCGGCTCCGTGTTCGACGGGCGGACGTTGAAGTGCCAGTCGTCCGCGTTGACGGAGATCCCGTCGAGGTGCGAGACCTCGCCCTGCGGGCCGAAGCGATCCTCCAGCTCCTCGAGCTTGAGCGCCACGTCGGGAACCGGAGTGTTCAGCTCGCCGGTGATGAAGTAGCGGTCGCGGTACGGGCGGAGGATCTTGGAGAGCTTTTCGCCCCGGCGCGAGATGAGCTCGAGCATCAGGAGGAACGGGACGACACCTGAGTCCGCCTGGCTGAACTCGCGGAAGTAGTAGTGGCCCGATACCTCGCCGCCGAAGACGGCCCCCTCTTCGCGCATCCGGTGCTTGATGAACGCGTGGCCGACGCGGTTGATGAGCGGCGTGCCACCGGCGCCCTCGATCGTCTCGGGCACCGCCCAGCTGGCGCGCACGTCGTAGATGATCTTGCCGCCCGGGCTCTTCTCCAGCACGGACTCGGCGAGCAGCGCCGTCACGAAGTCGCCGGGGACGAACTCGCCCTCGTCGTCGACGAAGAAGCAGCGGTCGGCGTCGCCGTCGAACGCGACGCCGAAGTCGGCTCCCTCGGTCGTCGTCTTCTCGACGATGAACTCGCGGTTCTCGGGGAGCAGCGGGTTCGGCTCGTGGTTCGGGAACGTTCCGTCCGGCTCGAAGTAGTGGCGAATGGCCTCGATCGGTAGACGCTCGAGCACCGGCGGGAGCATCAGACCAGCCATCCCGTTCGCCGCGTCGATGACGACGCGGAGCGGCTTGATCGCCGACACCTCCACGAAGGACAGGGCGCGTTCGACGTAGGCCGGCCAGACGTCGTACTCCTGGACTTGTCCCGTGCTCGCATCCCCGGACGTGTCTTCATCAGTCATGGCCTTGTCGCGGATGTCCAGCAGTCCCGAGTCCCCGCCGACGGGCAATGCCCCCTGGCGGACGATCTTCATCCCGGTGTACTCCTTCGGATTGTGGGACGCCGTGACGGCGACGCCGCCGTCCAGCTCGAGCTCGCCGACCGCGAAATAGACCATCTCCGTGCCGACGAGGCCGAGGTCGAGGACGTCGGCGCCGCCCTCCGTCGCCCCGCGGATCAACGCCGCCGCCATCGAGGGAGACGAGACCCGCATGTCACGCCCGACCGCGATCCGCCGGGGCTCGAACTGCTCCACGTACGCGCGGCCGATCGCGTAAGCGCCGTCCTCGTCCAGCTCCCTCGCGTAGATCCCTCGAACGTCGTACGCCTTGAAGACCTTCGGATCGAGCACGGCGGGACTCTATCCCCGCAAACCGCTTCCTCGACTGCGGATCACAAGGCCTGAGGGCCAGATCTAGCGTGGACCGCGTCGGCCCCGGCGAACCAGGAAGCCGACTGAAATCAGGCGGGGCGCACTACCGATGACGCCCTTTCCAGCGCACTGCCCGTGAGCGGAACTGACCCAACCGGGGGATCCTCGAGTGGACGGCCACCACCGCGGTCATCTGGCCCCAGGCGTCCTGCGTCGTGCTGCCAACCCGTGGGGTCGACGATGTAGAGACCGTTGCCTGCAGACCTTCGCATCACGAAGCAACAACTCGCCGCATCTCGGGCATGGAGCTTGTAAGAGGGACAAGAAAAGGCTCACGAGCGGGAGTTTTCTGACCTCCGCATTCGTTCATACACTTGAAGGGTGGAGCGTAAGCTTGCGACAGTCCTGTTCGTCGATCTCGTCGGCTCGACAGCGCTGATCACCGGAACCGATCCGGAGATCGCGCGCCGGCGCGTCCAGCAGTACTTCGACAAGGTCTCCCACTGCGTCATGACCCACGGCGGGATCGTGGAGAAGTTCGCCGGCGACGCCGTCATGGCGGCGTTCGGCATCCCTCAGGCGCATGAGGACGACGCCGAGCGCGCGGTACGCGCCGCGCTCGGGATCCTCGACTCCGTCCGGGAGCTCGGGCTCGAGGTCAGGATCGGGATCGAGTCGGGGCAGGTGGTTGTCGACGATGCGTCGGAGTCCACCTTCGCGACCGGAGAGGCTGTCAACATCGCCGCGCGGCTCCAGCAGGCAGCACCGGTCAACAGCATCATGATCGGCCCAGGAGCGCACCGCCTCACGCTCGGCCGGTTCGAGGTCGAGGACGAGGGGCCTGTCGAGATCCG
>Ga0126305_10001396_pt1 | contig 10723 bp, 10 predicted proteins | sample Plot26_FD_92536 | JGI IMG/M metagenome (GOLD analysis project Ga0126305, IMG submission 92536) | Serpentine soil microbial communities from UC McLaughlin Reserve, CA, USA - Plot26 | ecosystem: Environmental > Terrestrial > Soil > Grasslands | place: USA: UC McLaughlin Reserve, Lake County...
ATTTTGGCTTTGATCGAAACCTGAGGGGTCCGGATATCCAGTCCGCGGACGAAATCTGCGACACTGGCCACCTTGCTGCGGGTGTCAGTGATGATCAACGAGTTGGAGCCGACATCGGCGATGACCTTGCCGCGGCCCTTGGTCAGCGTGCCCTCGACGCTCTTGGTAAGATCGGAGGCCTTGCTGTAGTTGATGCGGACGACACTAGTCTCCAGCGGCTCCAGTGAGTCAAGCGCGGCGAGCACCGAAGGCGCATCGACGCGGATAATTCCGCCGGCCATTTCCTGAGCTGACAGGCCCTGCGAGGCAAGAATAGCCTGGAATGCCTGTGGCCACGGCTGATTCTTGACCTCTGCCGTCACTTCACCCTTGATGTCCTTACCGAGAATGATGGTCCGGCCGCTGAAGGCTGCGAAGCCTGCAACTACATCCGCGACGTTGGCGCGGTCCCACACCACCGTGATCCGGGGCTCTTCGACAGTGGTCCGGACAAGGCGGCTCGCCGGTAACTGTACTTCCGGCTGACGCTGCGCCTTCGACACCGTCACCCGGGGCTCGTTCGAGGACCAGGCCAGGAAAGATTGATCGGTGCCGAAGGAGACGCGAATAGCATCGGTGCCGCGCTCTACATTGTAATCCTTGGCGCGGTCGAGCTCGAGGACGATTCGGACCACATCGGACTGGAACTGTGAGTAGCGGACATTGAGCACGCCTCCGCGCTTGACGCCATCGTAGAGGCTGCCTGAGTTGCGCTTCAACTTGGCACCCATCACGTCGAGCACGAGGCGATCAGGGCCCTGGAGCATGAAGTCTCGGACCTCGACCGCGCCGCGTACGTTAATCACGATGTCGGCTCGTCCCGGTGAAGCCTGGACGCTGACGCCCGTGACCTCTCCGCTCGCGGGGCCGTCGGCGAGCGCCGCCGAGGGCACTCCGAAGACGGCGGCAATAGCGAGCAATAGACGATACAATCGGGTCATGGGGTTACGTCCTCCTGCTTCCTGAGCGAAAGGGCTTCCTGACGTTCAAAGCCGAAGTCTTCGATGATGAACACGACGTCACGATCACGGATTTGTACTACCCGGGAGCGGCCGAGCTGATCGCCGGCGCGCAGCTTGTGACGCTTGCCGCCCTCCTTCTCCCGGAACACTGCGACGCTGGCAGACGGCGACCGCATATTCTGATAGATCCCGACGAGCTGGAGATCGGCGACTTCTGGGCCCGACTTCTCCATGTTCAGCAGCGAATTGAACGGATCGCGAGTCGAGCCGGAGTAAGCGAACGTCTCTCTCGACATCTCGGTTTCTTTAGCCTTCTCGAGCGAGTCGGACACCGCTACTGAATCGATGGTCGGCACGAGCGGAACGTGCGTGCTGTCCTTTGCGCCTAGGGCAATCGTCCGGGTGCTGTCCTGCAACGGCTTACCCGGGACGCTGCTGGTCGCGATGACCGTGTTCTTCGACACAGCGCTATCGGCAGACGGGCCCATCCGAGCCGAATCAGAAGCCACCACTGTCATGGGTGCCTGAGCGTCGGGGCCGCACGCAGATTGTGCCTGAGCGGCGATCAGCTCTTCTGAAGGAGCCGGCGCCGTGGACTTTGGGGCGAGTCCCCCAGAGACAGGGAGGAGCGGGGCCTTGTGAGCCTTAGACCGGGACTTGGTCTTCTTTATCAGAACCGGCGGCTTGATCAGTTCGGCGCGCACCGAATCGACACAGGCGGCGAAACGAACCTGGGCCACCGAGTCAGCGACGTGACGAGCCTTTCTCAGGCTGTCGGTGCGGACGCGCAGCGCGGCAGCACGGACCTCGGCCTCCTTGGCCTTTTTGTTCCCCACGAATGGCAGGTTGTCCAGCTTGGAGCACCCGGACAGGGCCATTGCAGCCAGGAGAGCGAGCCCGAAGGCGTTACGTGCCACTGGCCCCTCCTTCCTGGGTGGGAGACTTCACGTAGGTACGGATCTGGAACCGCGCTTCTAGCAGAGCGCCCGTGCTGTCGCCGAGGGCCTTGGCGGCTGTCGCATTCGCCGCAGCAACGGACACGTTGTAGGGCACGATGATCCGTTGCAGGCTGGCAACATCGGCCATGAACTGACCGATCTGATCGTATTTGCCGATGACCGACATGTTGTACGAGTAGGTATCGAATGGGGCCGGGCCGGATTCAACCGGCTGCGGCACTACCTGAGACAGCGTGACACCGCGGATCTTGCTGCGCGTCGAGATATCATCGAGCAGGTTAGGAACCTCGTTCCGCTCCGGCACCAGCCGGCGGAGCAGCAACAAGTTTGAGCGGTAGCTTTCCAGGCGCTTGCGAACGTCCGCGACACTACCGCGGGCCAGCTCCTTTTTGGCGCTGTCAGTCGCCGCTTCGAACCTCGTGATCGTGTCACGGACCGCCACGATGTGCTCCTTCGTCGCAGCGAGACCCCTGACGCCTACCAGCTCGATGACTGCTCCGGTATACGCGCAGTACCCGATGATCCCGGCGAGTACCAGGGCGAGTAGTGGGGTGGCCTTTTCGTTCGAGAGTGCCATGGCTATCTCACCTCACCGACTGGCTGAAGGGAGCGGTGCGAATGTAGGCGGAGTCGGCTGCGTGATATGTCGCACGGATACTGAACGCAGTTACCGGCCGCTCCTTTTCTACCACCGTCTGGGCGGACACCGGCGTCACATCGCGAAGCCACGGTGATGCCTCGAGCTGACGCAGGAAGCGGGTATACGCCTGAATGTCGATGGTCCGTCCCGTCAGATTGAACACCAGGTCGGGACGCACTTCAGGGGTGGTGGAGTCGGTCGCGCCTGCCGCTGCGCCTGTAGCCGCTGTCGGAGCTGCAGCAGCCACCGGGGCAGAAGCAGCCGGCGCGACCGAGCCCATATCTACCAGCCAGGTGTAGGCGGGGAGTGCCTTGGTCACCTCGTCAAGCACGTGCGGCCACACGTAGCGGTCGCCGTCTACGTTCCGGATGACCGTGATCTGCGCCAGCAAGGAATCGCGGATCTTCTCCTGGCGCCGTTTGTCTGCGAGGAATGTCTTGAAGCGTCGATTCTCGCTCCGCGCCTGCTCGAGTCGGGGCTCCAGGGTATACAGCTGGCGGACGTTGTTCAGATAGACGAAGCCGAGGAAGCCGAGCACGCACACCCACCCGCCGATGGCACCGAGCAGAAGCGGATCCTTGACCTTGGTACCCAGGTCGCGCAAACCATCCAGCATTCCCTTGAAGTTGAAGGGAGCGCCGGAGCTCTTGCGCCGTTTACCGGGGCGGAGATTGACGGTAATCATCTGATGACGAGTCCGTTGTCGGGGTCAGGCTGCGGAGCGAAGAGCGAGGCCGATCGGGAGCATGAGCAGGGGAGCGACCTCATCGACCTGCATCGCGTCGAAGACTCCCTCAGCTACCTGCAGCTTCTCGATTGGATTGGCGAGCTGCACCGGGATCTGCAGCCGGTCTCCCAGCGAGCGGCTGAGTCGCGGTATACGCGCGCCGCCACCAGTCATGAAGATCCGCGAGATGCCACCAGCGGATCGGCTGGCTGTCTGGAGAAATGCTCCGGCCCGCTCGATCCCTACCGCCAGCTCCTCGGTGCGAGTCTGGAGACAGGACTCCGGGATATCGCCGTTCGAGCCGCCCTGCAGCAACCGCTCAGCTTCCTCAGCCGACTGTCCGCGCTCGCGCTGCAGGTCTTCGCGGAATCGCCGGGTACCCACCGGGATATCCCGGGTGAGAACGGGAACGCCATCGTCGAGGATATAGATGTTGGTGACCTCGTGACCGATATTCACCAAACCAACGACACCGTTCATTGCTTCGGGATAATTGATTTCGAATGCGTTGTGCAGGGCGAAGGCGTCAACGTCGATGATGCTCGACTGCAGCCCAACATCTGCGAGCAGTGCAACCTTGTGGTCCACCAGCTCGCGCTTGGCCGCCACCAGAAGCACAGTCATCTGGAGCCCTTCTCCTTCCGGATCCAGGATCTGGAAGTCGAGCTCGACATTATCCATATCGAACGGCACGTGCTGTTCAGCTTCCCAGCGGATGACTTCCCGGGCTTCGGACTCAGCCATACGGTCCATCGTGATCTTCTTCACGATGACATCGCGGCCGCCAACAGCAGTGACAACGGATTTGGCTTTGATGCCGGCGCTCGACAGGAGGCCCTTGATTGCTTCGGCCACGATGCCGGGGTCCATGATCTCGCCCTCGACAATGGCGTCGTGGGCGATGGACGTGAACGCCACCTTGGTCAGGATTGGACCAGCGGCGGTGTGGGAAATCGCAACGAGCTTGATCAGGCCGCTTCCAATATCCAGCCCGACCGTCGTCGACTTGCGCCCGAAGAGTCCCATAATGTCCGCTGGTTGAGGAGGCAACAGGATATCACGGCGTTCACTGGGCAACCGATGTGCCACACAAATTGCACATTGGCAATCCTTTGCAGGGAAGCAGCTTAAGCTCGTATCTTGGCACCTCTTGGCTGCGAGCTACGCCTCTGCATCTTCTCTTTCGCAATCCGTCTCTCGGGATGCAGCAGTGGGCGGGAGAAAATACGACTGCAACATCTGGCACAGCGGGGAGCCGAGCTGCCGAGCCGACTTGTCAGTACAGCTGGAACCAGCCCCTCTCGATCACCAGCAAGCGCGCTGGTTCTGAAGATGTGGCGCCGGCAACCTGTACCAAAGCTCCCACGCCACGAGAAGCGAGTGCATCTCCCGCAGCGTTCGCTCGTGTTCCTCGCGCACGAATGAGGAACAGTGTAGCGGTCAAGCGTGATATGTCCGGGGCGCTCGAGACACCAGGCCCCAGAGAGATCGGGCTGAGAAGCAATGGCTCTCCACCAACGGGAAGGCTCTCGAACGCAGCGGATGACAGCGTCGCCAAAGCATCACTTACTCCCGCCTCCGCAGCCTCCGAAGCTTCGGCAACAAAAAACATGTTCTGGCCGCTCTGCTGTTCCAGTCGCGCTGCAAAGAAGTTGCCCGCTACAATCGCGCCAACCACCACCAGGCAGAACAGAGAGACCGCCAACGCAATCCCCCGCTCATCATCCAGCTTGGCAGTGCGCATGGTTCCCCCTGAGGAAGAGCTCCGCTTAGTGGAGCGCGTTTCGAAGAGTCACCTGTGTGACCAGCTCTTCCTGGATGCGCGCCAGCGGACCCTGATCTCCACTCGCGTGCACCGCACCTTGACTGATACCTCGCACTGTGAGGCCAATGCTCCCGACCGCGGTGAGATCTCCGGTGCGTCCACCGAGCCGGTCCAGGTATTCCAGCAGTAACCCATTCGCCTGCGTGAGAGGTCCGGCCATGGGCTGGATGTTCTCCCCGCTGCTCACGGAGCGGGCACCAAGCCAGAACTCTCCATCCGAGCGATAGAGCCGCAGCTCCATGACTTCGTAGATTCTGACAGGGGTTCCAACCTCCACCGGCGGCAGTGCCCCGCTCACCGCTGTCAGCGTCATCCCCGGCCCCCTCCCGCCAGGACAAGCTGTCGCGGTCGATACTACAGTTATGGCGAATGGCAGCCATGTGGCTTCCTGGCCAGTCTCGACGCTGCCCTCGACGAACAGGAACGCGCTGTCACGTCCCGGCTGCGGGTCCCGATAGCCGGAAAAGGAGCCCCGTGCGATGGTGATTTGCGTCGGAGTGGGAACCTGGCATGTGAAGCCAACGCCTCTCATCGCACGATAGGTCACCGCGTCCGGTGCCATGGTGATCAGATCGTTTCGAGAGCTCGTCCCGCCGGTGACCGTGCCCATATCTCGCAGTTCGCTGGCCAATGCCAACACTCCTGCCCGAACATTGGATTGGAGGCTCACCCGCTCCGTCTGTCCACGGGAAAGGCGCTGGATCGAAACCAGGGTCCGATACAATGCGCTGGTCACGAGGAGCGTGAGGCCCATTGCAATCATGATTTCTACCAGTGTGAAACCGCGGTGGCTTGAGCTGCTCAACATGCGATCAGGCTTCGAAGGACAGTCGAGCGGCTGCCGCGCACAGTAGGCCTCGATACTGCGACACTAACCGCGCGAACATTGCCGGCAGCCGGAACGAACCAGGTTTCGCTGATTCCGATGGAAATAATGGGGCCGCCACTGGTGAAGCGCGGACTGCTGCAGCGTGGGATGGTTGAGTAGGCTGCCAAGCGCAGTATCTCCAGGCGCCGCGAGGCGAGGGCAGCCATACGCGTCGCCTGCTTTCCCTCCCCGACCATGCGGGTGACCATTGCAGCGGACCCGGCGGTGGCCAGCACGCCGACCCCGAGGATGACGATGGCCGCAAGCACTTCCACAATGGTGAATCCCACGTTGCCCTTCTTCACTCGGCTCCCTCCTACCGTCTGTTGTCCTTACCACCCTCCAGCGAGAAAGTGAAAGTCGTGCTCTCCAAGCCTGGCTACGGCATCGATTCCACGCGTGCAGAATGGATCGGCCGCGCGAGCCCCAAGAACTCGAGGAGTTTCCGAGCGCAAAGAATGCGGGAAGAAACCTCTTGCTGAGATTTGGTTCGGCCTGTAAGAGAACTACGATGGCGTTGTGCTATGGCCTACGCGAGGAGACTGTCTGCAGAGGTAATGATCAATCCCGCACCTCAGATCAGGTTGCGGGGACGCGCCGAAGCTTATAGAAAAGCGTCCGAAGACTGATGCCGAGAAGAGACGCTGCTTGCCGGCGGTTGCCTTTGGCAGCCTGAAGTGCACGCTGAATCGCTTCGCGCTCCACAGCTTCTACCTGGCTCCGAAGATCGAGCGAACCGCTCACGCTGCCGTTCTGGGCGGGTGAGGCACCATTGGACAGTGCGAAATCCTTAGAATCGAGCAGGCCTCCAGCCGAGAGCACGGCCGCTCTCTCCAGGGAATTTCGGAGCTCACGGACGTTGCCCGACCATGCGTGATTCGTGAGTGCCGCCAGCGCAGACGGTGTAATGCTCACAGGCCGGCCCAACCGCTGGGCCATCTGTCTGGCAAAGTGGGTGAGCAGCTCGGGGATGTCTTCCGGTCGTTCGCGGAGAGGCGGAATATGCAGCCGCACGACATTGAGCCGGTAGTATAAGTCGGAGCGGAACTCCCCCGTTTCGATAGCCTCCTCCATGGAGCGTCCGGTGGCTGCGAGTACTCGCACATCGATCTTTCGCTGCTCCCGCGCTCCCAGCCGGCGAACTTCACCTTCCTCGAGAACCCGCAGAAGCTTGGCCTGGAGGGCTTGCGGTAGATCGGCGATCTCGTCGAGCAGGAGGGTTCCGCCGTCTGTAAGCTCGAAGAGGCCTGGATGATCGGCAGTGGCTCCGATGAAGGCGCCTTTGATGTGTCCGAAAAGTTCCGACTCCAACAGCTGCTCGGGTATCGCGGCACAATTGATGGCGATGAAGCTGCCTTCGCTCCGAGGGCTCATCCGATGAATGGCCCGGGCAACGACCTCTTTCCCGGTACCACTTTCACCGGTAATGAGCACCGCCGTATTGTGGCGAGCCACGCGGCCTGCGAGCTCGAGGACATCTCTCATGGCCTTGCTTTGGGAGATCACGAGGTCGCGGACGGCCCCCATGCCAAGAGTCGATCTGAGTGCTTCGACCTCGCGGCGGAGGCGTTCGCGCTCCTCGGCTTTCCGGACGATCAAGATGACTGCGTCCGGCTTGAAGGGTTTCTGCAGGTAGTCGTACGCACCCTCTTGCATCGCGGCGAGAGCGTCATCCTCATTGCCAGAGGCGGTCATCACGATGATCAGAGCAGAGCCGCCACCAGCCCGAAAACGTCGGACGAAGGTGAGTCCGTCCATTGCGGCCATTTTCACGTCGCAGAGTATGAGGTCGAACTCCTCGGCCATGGCGCGAGCCAGCGCCCGCTCCGGATCGCCCTCCGACTCGACGGTATAGCCAGCTTCCCCCAGCAGACGACCTAACGACTGCCTGGAGCTGGCATCCTCTTCAACGATCAACAGCCGCATCGGCCTCACCTACGATTGGAGAAAACCCGAGCAGACTCTTCTGGTGTGACATGAACCGAACGAATCAAGCTCGGGCATAATCCCACAGGACCTTGCACGATCCGCTTCGACGTTCGGGTACTTCAACGGGCTACTGAGCGCCGGAATGACCAGGCTGAAGCGACGACTAAGTACTGTCTTTACTGAGGGAAACTCGTCTTCCACAGGTGAACACTGCGATGTTTCTCACCGTGAGCCACGAGTTGCTTTCCCCTCACCGCCCCGACCTTAGCAATTCTTCCGCCACTGCTGTGGGGCGCTTCCTCTCGCGACTGCAGATCGGTGCACCTGGTGCGCGTTCAGCCTCTCTCAAGCAGTACACGCCACCACGCCTTCGACGGACGCCGGTGGCGGCGGAGCGGCGGTCCCGATAAAGATTGCGCATGTGCGAGTTGTCGACGGGCTCGTGGCTGTGGCAGCCCAGCCGGTGTTGGTCACGTCGGACAGGACGATCGCGACGTTACCTGACGGCCCGTAGGCTAGCGACGCCGACGGAATCGCCCCCGCGTAGTAGGTGCGGATGTCGCTCATGTAGGATTCCTGCGCCGTCACCATGTTTCGCAGGTCGCTCTTCATTTGACTTACAATCGCTCGCTCTTTGCTGTTGCTGAACTTCGGAATTGCGATGGCAGCCAGCAATCCGATGATGACCACGACAATGAGCAGCTCGATCAGGGTGAAGCCATGGTCAGAGCGTCTCCAGGTCGGTCTCATGATTGACATATGGCTACCGGCGCTCTCTCGGGTGAAGGACATGGGGCCTGAGAAACGGGGCGGTGACCCTCGGCCACCGCCCCTTTGTTCTCAACCTGCGCTCAGCTTACCAACAAGCCGGGGCGCCTTCCTGAAGCACTGCAGCATTCGGAGCAGCCTGGGTACCGGCGAACACACCGCAGGTCTTGGCTGCGCTCAAGCTGTTGTTCGTGATGGTCGCCGCATAACCAGCCGCCGGCGTGCCTGCGGTGATGGTCAGCACGGTGTTGCCCAGGGTCTGCGCAAAGCAGATCGTGGTCGCGGACGGGGTACACGGGGTCGCTGGGTCATGCGCCGTCGCGTACGTGGCATAATCAGCGAAGTGACCTTCCTGCGCGGAAACGAAGTTACGCAGGTCAGACTTCATGCTGGCGATCTTCGCCTTGTCCTTCGTGTTGGCGAACTTCGGGATCGCGATGGCGGCAAGAATGCCGATGATCACGACCACGATCAACAGCTCGATCAGGGTAAAGCCCTTGCGGTTGCTCATACTTCCTCCGGTTGAGTGGCGCGAACATCGGAACATGGTGCTGCGAGACGCGTTGGAACTGCCGTGGGGTAAGGCAACACTAATGCCACCCCCAGGTGCGCTCTGCCAAAGGCTGCTATCGCAGGTACTTAGCTATTCGTTGCATCACCGAATGCAGACACTTTCCAAGCTCGTTCAGGCGTGTTTTGCAAGAGCGCTCCGGCCCAACCTCCAAAGAGCCTATCAGTAGACGCGTAGCTGAGCGCAGTATCGATCTATCACGACGCTTCTTGGTCACCGAGAGAGGATGCTCACATTTTGCACCTAGCAGCGGCGCCGATGGATATGAGCGAGGCCTAAATTGTCGTGCCCGTGGAGACGGATGTACTTGCACTGAGGAAGGCGGAGCAGGGTCAAGTGGCGGGAACTACCGTGGTTGGGCATACTCTCAAGTAGCCACCCCAACCATTAAGCTACGTCATCTTCGTCACGCACTTAGAACCGGGCGTATGCACAAACCGGCTTGGAAGATTTCGACTGGTTGGGGCTATACCTTAACCTCCACCTGTTCCTCGTACCGGCTAAGCTTGCGGTACAGCGTTGATGGATCTATTCCAAGTACCTCGGCAGCCCGGGTCTTGTTTCCACCTTCCGCCTGAAGCACCCACATGATGTAGGCCCGCTCGATCACCTCGAGGGTGGGATTCCTATAGGAGCGCTCTGCCACAAGCGGCTCCTTCCGTCGCTTGGTTATCCGCTCCGGCAGCGCTGAGGCCTCGATAAGGCTACCACGCGTCAGCACCACTGCATGCTCGAGTGCATTATCCAGTTCCCGCACGTTGCCGGGCCACTCATAAACCATCACGGCATCGAGTGCCTCGGAAGCGAGCGCCTTGGGCTCGGATCCTGTCTCCGTCGCGAGGTTCTGCAGCAGCGCCTCGATGAGGAGCAGCAGGTCGTCCCGCCGCTCACGCAGTGGTGGAAGGTTGATCGCAATGACGTTGAGGCGATAAAACAGGTCCGATCGAAAGTTGCCGCGCCGGATTTCCTCCTCCAGCTCACGGTTCGTGGCGGCAATGATCCGCACATCCACCGGAATAGCCTCCGTGGCACCCACAGGAATCGCCTCACGCTCTTGAAGCACTCTAAGAAGCTTGACCTGAAGAGAGGCCGGCATCTCGCCGACTTCGTCAAGGAAGAAGCTGCCACCTCGCGCCGCGGCAAAGAGACCCTGCTTATCCCGAACGGCTCCCGTGAACGAGCCTTTGACGTGGCCGAAGAGCTCGCTTTCGAGCAGATTCTCCGGGAGAGCACCGCAGTTGATCGACAGGAAGGGGCCATCATTGCGAGTGGACAGATTATGGATGTATCGAGCGATAACCTCTTTACCCGTTCCGCTCTCTCCCTGGATCAATACCGTCGAGTCGGTCGGTGCAACGTGCTCGGCGAGCTTGAGCACGTCCATGAAGCGTTTGGACTTTCCGATAGGGCGAGCGATAGACGGCTTCTCGCGCCG
>Ga0126305_10001397_pt1 | contig 10720 bp, 8 predicted proteins | sample Plot26_FD_92536 | JGI IMG/M metagenome (GOLD analysis project Ga0126305, IMG submission 92536) | Serpentine soil microbial communities from UC McLaughlin Reserve, CA, USA - Plot26 | ecosystem: Environmental > Terrestrial > Soil > Grasslands | place: USA: UC McLaughlin Reserve, Lake County...
CGTCGAGGTCGAACGGCTTGTTGGCGTAGTGGAAGGCGCCGAGCTTCATCGCTTCGACTGCCGTCTCGACGCTGACGAACGACGTCAGCAGGATGACGAGGATGTCCGGATCGAACTTCTTGATCGCCCGGAGCACCGCAAGACCGTCGATATCGGGAAGCCGGTAGTCGAGGAGCACGAGGTCGACACCGTCGCGCAACCGCTCGATGGCTGCGGTCCCGGTCTCTGCTTCGAGAACGTCATACCCGTCTGCCTTCAGCCGCTCGCCAATTGACCAGCGAATCAGGGCCTCGTCGTCGACGATGAGGATGGTGGCGCTGGGCATAGGTTTCTTCTGAGCGCGACGCCCAAAGCAAGAGGCATCATCCGTACCTGCCGAGACCGCTTCATTCTCGCGCACGAAGCCCTCGGCACAGGGAAAATTCGCGGGCCATTGGGAAGAATCCCCGGTACGAATACACGTCAGGGTCAGGCGGCCAGGGGACTGCGAGAACACGGCGGGACGATATTGCCCCCGCCGTTTGGAATGGTGGTGTCGCGCAGCACGCGCTCAGTGGTCGAGCCGAAGAACAGCTTCCGCGCACCGCACGGTCATGACAAGTTCTCCGGTACTGATGTTCACGTCCTTCAGGAACACCGGCTCACGAACCTTCGATCAGCTTCTTGACGAGCAGGATGACGCGCTCCAGATCGAACGGTTTGTCGTTGACGGTGAACGTTTTTTCTCGATCATGTTGCCGCGGGCGCACACCCACTCAGCGGTCAATCTCCGGTGTTCGCTGAATGCGTCGTTGAAGGTTGAAGTCCACTCACGGAGGCGCGGATTGAAGGCGAGCGTCTGGATCGGAATCCAGACTTCGGCTGTCCATCCGGTCGCTGTTCTGGTCGCGACCGCGTCCCAGATGCCGTCCCATTCTGCATTCTCGGACTCGGGTCGAGATCCTCGCAGATGATCCCGATGGCGAGCGCGCGAGACCCAGCGAGCACCCTCACCGTCGTGCGCCCCGTCGGCACCGCACCCTCGACCCGATCCGACTGGATGAGGGAGTCGATGAGACCGGCCGTCGCCCAGGCCGGCTCTTCGAGCCGTCCGTCGAGAGCGAAACGATCCTCCATCACCCTGGCGCGTAATGTCGGTGCCCTCGGCTGCTGCGGGGCGGCAAAGGACGGACGACGATAGGGAGAGCAGAACGGCAACCGGCAGAGCAGCACGTTTCCAGCGGCGCACAGGCTATTTGATGCGAGCGGCGGGTGCCATGCCCAGCTGCGCTACCGCCGCCCGCACGTCCGGCCGTCCAATGGTGATTTTGTAGACGGGGCCATTCTGCTCGCCCGGCTGTCCGACTGTTGTGGCGATCGCCTGAGTATTGAGTGACTCGAACGCGGTTGCCGGTGCCGACGGTGCGGGGCGACCCGGAGTAGCCTTGTCGATGATCGCAATCGCCGGCTTGAGCCTGGTAATCAGATCCTCGATCGTGCCACGCCCGTGCACGTGCATGTAGAAGATCCTCGGCTGCTCCCAGAAGAAGTGATTGTGCAGGGCCGTCACTTCCAACCCATTCTCCAGCAGCGCGGACATGACCGGGTTGACTTCCGCCTCGGTGAGAACCAGATCGCCCATCAATACCTCGGAGCCTTCGCCTCCGGAAGTCAGCGCGACCCATCCGCCAAAGCCAAATGGCGTCGGCGCCGATCGCCCATTGATCGTGACGCGCACGTCGGTCCTCGGGATGTTGACCTTGAACACGTTCTCTTTGAAGTCGCGGGTCTTCGCCAGCGTCGTCAACACGCTCTTGTATTGAGTTCACTAGCTCATTGTTTTTCGATGCGCCGCCGGTGTGCCAGAATTGTTCCGATGGCTCACCCTCTCAACCTTCTCGTCCTTGCCTTTGTTGCGCTGACTGCCGTCGCGGGACAGCCGCGCAGCACCGACGTCTGGCCCAGCTGGCGCGGACCTTCTCAGAACGGGGTCGCCCTGGGCAACCCGCCGGTGACGTGGAGTGATGGATCGAACGTGCACTGGAAGGTTCCAATACCGGGGCGCGGGCACTCGACACCAGTGGCGTGGGGAAACCGGCTGTTCCTCACGACGGCGATACCGACCGGTAAGAAGTTACCCGGCGCTCCGGCGGAGGAGGGCGGCAGAGCCGGAGGCGGTGCGGCTGCAGGAGAAGAGCACAGCTTCGAGGTGATCGCCATCGAGCGAACCACCGGGAAAGTCGTCTGGCAGCGCACCGCCACAACTGCAGTTCCCCACGAAGGCTACCACCACCTGTATGGCAGCTTCGCTTCCAATGCGCCCGCTACTGACGGCCAGCGGGTCTACGCGTTTTTCGGCTCGCGCGGGCTGTTCGTCTTCGACCTGAATGGCAAGCCGCTGTGGCAGAAGGATTTCGGGTTGAAGATGCAGATGCGCCTCGCGTTCGGCGAGGGCACCGGCGTCGTCGTTCACGAGGACCGCGTCTTCCTGCAATTCGATCATCAACAGCAGGGATTCATCGTCGCGTTGAATGCTGCCGACGGTAAAGAGCTGTGGCGTGTGCCGCGGAGCGACAACTCCAGCTGGTCGACTCCGCTCGTCGTCGACCATGGCGGCGCCCGACAGCTGGTCGTCACCGCCGACACGAAGGTGAAGGCGTACGACATCAACAGTGGAAAGCCGGTGTGGGAGGTGGCCGGGCTCGGAACAAACCCGATTCCGCAACCGGTGCAGCACCGCGACACCGTCATCGTGATGAGCGGCTACAGAAACCCGCGGCTGATGGCCGTACGTCTGGGCCGGACCGGAGATCTCACTGGCACCGACGCGGTTGTCTGGGAGACGGTGCGCGGCACATCGTATACGGCCACGCCGGCCCTCCACGAGGGCCGCCTTTATGTCATCGCCGACAACGGCATGCTGAACGTGTTCGATGCGACGAGCGGGCAACCGCACTATCTGCAGACGCGGCTGCCGAAACCTTATAACTTCAAGGCTTCCCCGCTCGTAGCCGGCGGCCGGGTCTATCTCGCTACCGAAGAAGGCGATGTCGTAGTGATCAAGGCGGGCGACAACTTCGAGGTCCTGGCAACGAACTCACTGTCGGATCACTCGTTCATCGCGTCGCCCATAGCCGTGGGCAACGATCTGTTCCTCCGGAGCAGGACCCACCTGTTTCGCATCGGACAGTGAACGCAGCTCGGTCTTCGGGCGTCATCCATTACTGAAGCGGCCCCATCTCCCCTCTCGTCCGGTCGAGCGTGGTGTCCGGCCCAAGTTGGAACGCATCGCAAAACGGTGAGCACGAGCTCGACCCGGAGTCTGGAATTCGGCCAGAAATCCGGGGACGGAATGCATACAGACTTTGGTTTTCAGCCCGGCAGGCGCGATTTATTCCAACTAGCGGCAGCGGTGACCGGCATTGCGGCGGCGCGCTCGGACATACCGGCGCGCAAGGGCGTGCGCGCGGCTTCCAATCGGTCATCGACCGGTTGGGAGACTTACCTCGACACCTTCCCGAAGATCGATGCCGCTTCTTCCACATGACGACATGGCGCTCGCCGCGGCCGACGTCATGAAAGCGCACGGGCGTACCGAGCTCCTGATGGGCGGCGTGGACGCAATGCCGCCGGCGATGCAGGCGGTGGTCGACGGCCGCATGCACGCGACGGTCCGCAATTCCTCCTGTCGCATCCACGGGGGCGCCATCGTCGCTGGCGTTGCCGCGGCGCGAGGGCCGAAGACCGGTCTCGCGATCCCGAAGCAGATCGTCATCGACTGATCTGACCGTTCGAAACGCCTTCACACGTCACTTCTGACCAATCGCGGCCGTCGAGCGGCTGCGAAGCACTACGAATCTCGCCCTATCGTCTTGACCAGTCCAACTCGATCGCCCGGATCCGTAGCGATGGTTCCTCTGCGCCGGGCGCTCGACCCGCCGGGCGCGTCACCTGAAGTTCGAGATCGTTCACGCCGGGGCGCCACGCAGGGGTGTCGAGCGCCCAGGACAGTTCGTACCAGGCGCCGCCCGCGAGGCGCACCGACTCGACAGGTTTGCGGCCGTTGAGAGAGACGGCAACGACGGTATCGCCGCCGATCGGCTCGACTGACATACGAAGCGTGATCGGCGCCGGCTCGGGCACGGCGAGCAGCAGCCTGCCGACGGCCCCCCGCCGCACCCTGTGGAACCCGACCGCCATTGGCGCGGCGCTCTGCCATCCGGCGCCGAACAGCCAGTCGGCTCCCGGCCCGAGATACAGTGGCGCATGCTGCGTCCGCGGGTCCGGCTCGAGCGGTTCCGGAGCAAGGGCGCAGCTGGTCGCCCGTTGCAAATTCTTCTGGTCGGTCACGGCACGTCCCCATCCGGCCGTGGGTCGTCCGCCGAGGGCGAGGCGGAAGGAACTCCAGTCGCCCCGGTCGTTCACCTTCACGCCCAGGCGGGTGACTACCGGCGCCGACAGCAGTTCTGGTGGCGCTTCCAGCCGGTCTTCAGCCAGACGAGCGCGAAGTCGCTCCAGGTCCTGTCCCGGCACGAACGCCTCTACGTCGAGCGCCGGCTCGCTCGGACCGAACCAGTTGCCGAGACCCGCGCGCAGTGCGCGGTCCGAGGTGAGATAGACGACCCACTCGGCGTCGAAGGCGCCGAAGTTGTCGATGCGACCGAGCAGTCGACCGGCCGATCCGGGATTGGCGAGGGGCCGCCATTGGCCGTCGCCGATGGCGGTGCAGGCACCGGCGTCTGGAACACCCGTGACTCTAAAGAGCGGCCGACGCGACATGTCGAGTGGAGGTCGAAAGCCGTTGTCAGGGCTGACGACATATGTATCCCACAAGCGGGAGCCCATTTCGGCCACCGCGAGGCCGCCAGTGGACTGCCCGATCGTCTGGCCATCAACGTCAATCTTCACGTCGAGCCCGCGCACCTCGACGTGAACATCCATCTCCGCCGTCACTCCGCTTTGCCCCAGCGGTTGCCCGCGCCTGATATCGATTGCGCCCTGGAAGTCGGACGACGTTATGACAACTGGCCCGAACCCCTTCAACGCCACCACCACACCGCCCCCTCGCTGGCGGGCGCGATCGCCGGCGCCGATCGCGTCGAGGTGTGGCCAGCGATGCGCGACGCCGGCGACCACGACCAGCATTCCGTCGGGAAGAGCAGCCAGGCGCGCGTTGAGCGAGCTGGCCGACAGCGTCACTCCCCGTACGCTGACCCGGCCATCCAGCGACGCGACCGCTTCGCTGAACCCGTAAACAGTCACGCCGTCACGCAGCAGCCTGGTGACCAGTTTCGGATCATGCGGAACAGCCAGTGACACGTCAGCCGACCGAGTGACGTATCGCTGGTATTCGAGCATCTGGTGGGTGACATAGTCGTTCTGGTCCAGGAATGCGGTGGGACCGGTGATGGACCGGAACAGGTCGTTGAAGTAGTCGGTGTTGAAGTTGTCGGCGCGCCGATTGTTGTACGCGAAGTTCGCCTGCGCCTGCGTGGCAGGAATGGCGGCAGCCAGCAGCGCGACACCGGCCAACACCGCGACCCGGACGCGCGGCAGCGTCAGCGACCCGGCCAGCGACCAGAGCCAGGCGGCTCCTGCCCCCACGAGTGTCCACAACGGCACGAGCGCGGGAAGCATGATCCCTTTCGTCGCGACTTCGCCCAGCATCGAGAGCAGCAGCGCCGGACCGAGAAACGCGCCGGTCAACAGGATCGCCGAGCGGCGCCGGCGCCGCCACTCGGCCCCCACGCCGAGAAGAGCGACTGGCGTAGCGAGATCGCCGAGCTCCGTCCGAACGGCGCCAGCGATGCCCGGAATCCGCAAGCGAGCGACCGTCAGCGGCGGATCTTTGAAGGTCTGGTCCTCGAACTCGGCTGCGCGCAGCGTGTCGACGAGCTCGGCAAGCGATGATGCGCGCGCCTCGAGATAGTAGGCTCCCTGTACCGTGCGGATCCATACGTAGCCGTACTGCGCAACGCCGCACGCGACAATCAGCCCGCTCACGGCCATGACGCGCGTCGGCAGGCGCCACTCGTACCTGGTCAGCACCACCCATGCAAAAACCGGCACGGCGCCGGCGATGATGAGGTGGGTGCCGAACGTGAGACTCGTGGCGGCCACCGCGGTATACAGGTCTCGATCGCGCCCCTCTTCGTTCCACGCCAGCAGCGCAACGAGGGCGGCGGCGGTCAAGGCGGAGGCCTGCGTGTAGACCTCCGCGTAAGTAGAGTGTTCCCAGAACGCCCGACCGAGGCCCATGCCGAGAGCGACGGCGATCGCAAGCGCTCGTGGCACCGCAAGGCGCCGCATCGCGAGAAAGACGAACGCAGCCGCCGTGCTCCCCCAGAACGCGGAGAGCAAATTGATACGGTACGCGAGCGTTCCGATCGGCAACTTCGAGGCCGCCCACGAGACGATCACATAGAGCGGGTAGCCGGGGTCGTGCGGCGTACCGAGCGCCGCGCCGATGTACTGAAACTTCGCGGTGTCTTCGGTACCGCCCAGGCCCGGCAGCAGCGTGCCAACGTAGATGCCGCCAAGGGTGAGAAAGACAGCGAGCGCCAGCAATCGATCGGGAGCAACTCGCCGCACGTGACGGGATTCGGTCTCGCGGGTCACGTCCCGCTGATTATGTCACGCGATCAACGGCGCACTGCTCGCGTTCCGGTCTCCGGACGGTGGTGACACGGGAGCGTTGCTTCCTCAATGCGTGAAGCACGCGGTGCGGATCTGCGAGTAGGATGAGCGCGTGCGTTGGATCGTTCGCGGGGATATCGACGGGTTCTTCGGCCTCGCCCTGGATAATCTCGTTCAGCTGCTGCTGATCGACACGCTCTGTCGCACCGTCCTCGGGTTCCCGCCCGAGCTGCTGTACGGCCGCGTGCTGCCGGCAGCTGCGATCTCCATCCTCGTCGGCAACGTGGCGTACGCGTTCCAGGCGCGCGAGCTCGCCGCGCGCACGGGGCGCACGGACGTGTGCGCGCTGCCCTACGGCATCAACACGGTGTCGCTGTTTGCCCACGTGTTCCTGGTGATGCTGCCGGCCAAGGCCCTGGCCGAGAGAGCGGGCGCGGTCGACCCGGTGCGCGTCGCCTGGCAGGCGGGGCTGCTGGCGACCTTCGCGACCGGCCTGATCGAGCTTGGGTGTGCCTTCGTCGCCGAGCGCGTGCGCAGGGCGACTCCGCGGGCGGCGCTCCTCTCGACACTCGCGGGCATCGCCCTCGGGTTCATCTCGCTCGGCTTTCTCTTCCGCACCTTCGCGCATCCTGTCGTCGGGATGACAACGCTGGCGATCGTGATGCTGACCTACTTCGGTCGCGTGCGCTTCAAAGGACACCTGCCCGGCGGTGTCGTGGCCGTGGCGCTTGGGGCAACCCTGTGCTGGATCACCGGGATCGCGCCCGTCGGCACACGACCCTCCCCTGCCGCGATCCACATCCCCGTCCCCGTGGTCGGCGACCTGATTGCCGCCATCAGCGGCGGACACATGGTGCCGTATCTGTCGATCATCATCGCGATGGGTCTGTTCAACGTGCTGGGCTCGCTCCAGAACATCGAGTCGGCGGAAGCGGCCGGCGACTCATACGACACCAGGTATTCGTTGACGATCAACGGAGTCGGCAGCGTCGCAGCCGCGCTCTTTGGATCCGCGTTCCCGACGACCATCTACATCGGGCATCCCGGGTGGAAGGCGATCGGTGCGCGCGCCGGGTATTCGATCCTGAACGGCGCGTTCGTGACGACAATCTGCGTCACCGGGACGCTGGCCTGGATAGCATGGGCGATCCCGATCGAGGCTGGGATGGCGATCGTTCTCTGGATCGGCATGATGATCGTCGCGCAGGCATTTCAGGCAACACCACGCGAGCATGCGCCCGCCGTCGTTGTCGGCATACTGCCAGGGATCGGCGCATGGGGCGCGCTCATGGCGAAGAACGGCCTGCGCGCCGCCGGGATCGGAGGGCCGGCCGGGCCGTTCAGCCAATCGCTCGTCGGCGAGTTCCAGAAGACCGATACCTGGATTGCGGGCGCTTTCGCGATCGAGCAGGGATTCCTCTTCACCGCGATGTTGCTCTCGGCAGCAGTGGTCAGTGTGATCGAGCGGCGCTGGCGGCGAGCGGCGGCGTGGTCGGCATTCGCTGCGATGCTCTCGGCCTGCGGGCTGATGCACTCGTACCAATGGACATTTGCTGACACGGCGCTGAACCTGGCTCCGGCATGGCCGTTCGTGATCGGCTACGGCGGAATGTCGCTGCTCTTTCTCTGCGCAGAGTGGACGACAGAAAGAGAGGCGGATAGTAGCGATCGTGATATCGAATAGCGATATTTGACTTGACGATATTCGATAAATCGATTATTGATAATCGATATTCGATATCTCAAGGATGGTAGCTCATGTCAACGCCTGCCTCGTCCTCCGCCGCGCTTCCGATCGCCTACGTCTTGGTCCGGATCCTCATCGTCGTCAACTGGGTGGTCGTCCCGATTGTCCTCGCGCTGCTGTTCGTCGTTCCGAACGAGCGATGGATCATGAGCGCCTTGAAGCTCTCTCCTTCACTCGAGGCGGACCGGATCGTTCTGGGTCTTCGGACCATTGCCGCGCTCGGGCTCGCCACCGTTCCGCTCAATTACATCGGCCTGAAGCGGCTGCTCGCGATCATCGAGACGGTTCGCGCCGGCGACCCGTTCGTGGCCGCTAATGCGAAGCGCCTGCAGGCGATCGCCTGGGCGTTGCTCGGACTGCAGCTTCTCGGCGTGGCGATCGGAGCGATCGTCAGAACCATTTCGACGCCGGATCATCCGGTCGATATCGATGCCGGCTTTTCGATCAACGGCTGGCTCGCGGTACTGCTGACCTTCCTGCTCGCCCGGGTGTTCGCGGAAGGCACGCGCATGCGGGACGACCTGGAAGGGACGATCTGACGTGGCGATCGCCGTCAAACTCGACGACCTGCTCCACGATCGCCGCATGACGCTGACCGAGCTCGCCGATCGGGTCGGAATGACGCTGGCCAACCTCTCGATTCTCAAGACCGGCAAGGCGCGCGCGATCCGCTTCTCGACGCTCGATGCGATTTGCGAAGCGCTCTCGTGTCAGCCTGGCGACATTCTCCGGTTCGAGTCGGCACCCGCAGAACGCGAGCCCGCGCCCACCGCGAGCAGACGGATCTCCAGCCGATGAACGGCAACAATCGTCGCTGACACGGCGAGCTGGCGGCAAACGCCGCCCCGTTTCGATTTACTCGGTAGGAGAAGAACAAATGCCGAGACTGACGATGTGGAGGAGCGTGAAGAAGGTAGTGACGCAGGGACTATTCGTCGCCGCCCTGACCGCAATGATGGGATTTGGAGCCACGAGATTGGCGGCGAGTGGACCGCGCCTGTGGTCGATCGTCGTCCACTTTCAGTACCAGGACGGCTTCGAGCTCGACTACGTACTCGAGCAAGGCGTACCGACCACGACCATGGCAGCCGCTCTGGCCGAGTGCGGTGCCTCGCACTGGACCGGCTCTGTGGTGCGCTACTACTGCTATCCGGTTCCGGAGTGATCGAGACCCGAGGGATTGCGGACGGAGACGCCTGCCCATCATCCCGGCTCGGGCTTGCGGGTGCATTCGGCATACTGTCGGAAGACGCGGCTGTCGCGCACCGCACGAAGGAGCTCGGAGGATGTCCAGCGAAAACGATTCGGACACGGTCCGAATCGTGACCTAGGTCAGATCGACGCCCTCATCAAGAAACTCCGGGAAGACCTGGGATTCACTCCCCCTGTCCTCGGCGATTTCGATGAATTCACTCGTCGGACGAGGGAATTAGAGATCATTTCGATTGCATCTCTCCTCTGGGCATTCCGGTGACGTGGCGGTACACCCCGCTGCTGTAGCTGTAGAAATCGTTGTAGACGACGAAATACGCGGTCAGCGGTCCTCTTGTGGAGATCCACTCCTTCATCTGCGCTGTCGAGGTAATCGCGTGAAAACCAGTGACCTGGACGACGCGGTTGCGCCAGTCGGCGCACAGGTGACTGCAGTTCTGATCACCCGCGGTATACGGGTAGCACGCTTCGTCTGCAATCCCGGGATCCTGGCAGGTCGCCAGCGCCTGATTTGGAATCCAGCCGTTGGTGCAGTTTCGACCCTGAGCGCGGCCGTGGCAGTAGAAGAGTTGGGCCTCTGACAAATCAATCTGCAGATTGGGATTGTTTTGTTGCCGGCGGTAGGTGCCTTCGATCGCCGCACAGGTTCCGAAGGCGACGCAGGAACCGCAGTTTCCCTGATCCTTGATCGGCGTGATGAAATTCTGGCCGTTCACATTTCGCAAGTCGTACGCAGACGGAGCGCCGATCGCCTTCTCGGTCGCAATGGCGGCTTGTACGTCGCGTGCCCTGGCGGCGATTTCCTCCAGCGTCACACCCGCGGGCGGAACCGCGCCGAGGCGTCGCGCTTTCTCTTCGATTGGAAGCTGCGACAGCGGTGTTTCCGCGGCTATCCACCCGGCGTTTCGTTCACGTAAGGTCGCCTGCAGTTCGGTTAGATCCAGCCGTTCGTTATCACCATTCGCCATAGAGCCTCCCACAGGAATGGCGATTCTCGGTGAGGAGAGGCGGTAAAAGGAATGGATCACGAGATCCGAAATGGATGCAGTCCGCTGCCCGGGAGCGGTGAATCTCAGGCCGGGGCCGACGATCACGAAGGATCCGGATCTCTGGTGCGGCTGAGCTCGTTGCTGGAACCACTGGTCA
>Ga0126305_10001401_pt1 | contig 10706 bp, 4 predicted proteins | sample Plot26_FD_92536 | JGI IMG/M metagenome (GOLD analysis project Ga0126305, IMG submission 92536) | Serpentine soil microbial communities from UC McLaughlin Reserve, CA, USA - Plot26 | ecosystem: Environmental > Terrestrial > Soil > Grasslands | place: USA: UC McLaughlin Reserve, Lake County...
CGAGCGCGTCTTCACCTACTGGGACTACCGCGCCGGCATGTTCCACCGGGACCTGGGAATGCGGATCGACCTGGTCCTCGCCGCCGAGCCGGTGGCAGCGCGGGTGCGCGCCGCCTGGGTCGACCGCAAGGCGCGCAAAGGCAAAGGACCGAGCGACCACGCGCCTGTGATCGTCGATCTCGACCAGGCCCCCGACGGGGACGTCGGCCCGGTCGTGCCGCCGCCGTCGCGGCCGGCCGCAAAGGGCGCAGCGAAGTTGCCGCAGTCCTCGGAGTAGGCGGCCCCGCCGGCAAAGGAGGGTCAGTCGGAGCGGCGATCGCGGTCGCGCGAGGGCTGGACCCGCTTCGGCTCCCCCGCCATCTTTGGGTAGGAGGGCGGGTAGGGCATGTCCTCCGCGCCCTCGGCCTCTTCGCGCTGGTAGAGGTCGAGCAAAGGCTGCAGCGAATGGGCGACGTCGTCGATCGCCGCATGGCGGTCGCCCACCTCGGCGAAGCGCGCCGGCAGCGTCGCGACCGTGAAGTCCTCCGGCGCAACCTCCTGCAGCTCGTCCCAGGTCACCGGTGCCGAGACCGGCGCCCCCGGCTTCGGCCGCACGCTGTAGGCGGAGGCGATCGTCCGATCGCGGGCGTTCTGGTTGTAGTCGAGGAAGACCCGTTCGCCGCGCTCCTCCTTCCACCACCTGGTGGTCACCTGCCCGGGCAGCCGCCGCTCGAGCTCGCGCCCGAAGGCGATCGCGGCGTGGCGGACCTCGGTGAAGCTCCACCGCGGTTCAATCCGCACATATATATGGACGCCTCGCCCGCCCGAGGTCTTCGGGAAGCCGACGTAGCCGAGCTCCTCCAAAAGCACGCGGGCCTCGCCGGCGACCCGCACCGCGTCGGCGAAGTCGGTCCCCTCCTGCGGGTCGAGGTCGAGCCGCAGCTCGTCGGGATGGTCGACGTCGCTGTCGCGCACCGGCCACGGATGGAAGGTGATCGTCCCCATCTGCGCCGCCCAGGCGACCACGGCCAGCTCGGTCGGGCAGACCTCGTCCGCGTGCCGTCCAGACGGAAAGTCGATCCGCGCCGTCCCCACATAATCCGGCGCCCCCTGCGGAACCCGCTTCTGGAAGAAAGCGTCCCCGCCGCCTTTCTGCCGCGTGGAGATAACGATCCCGGGATGCACCCCCTTCGGCCAGCGCTCGAGCGTCGTCGGCCGCCTTCGAAGCGCTCGCATGATCCCGTCGCCGACCGCCAGGTAATACTCGACGATGTCGAGCTTCGTCAGCTGCGGCGAGCGTTCGGTCGCCGGAAAGATCACGCGATCCGGACTGCTGACGCGGACCTCGCGCCCTCCCGCGTCGACGCTCGTGGCGGTGGCTGCCATGCGGCTCAGGGCAGCTCGGTCGGTTCGGGACCCTCGTCGAGCTCTGGCATCTCGAAGAGAAGCAGGAGTGCGCGGGCATCGATCGGTTCCTCTCCCGATTTCCGCAGCCGCTCCACGCTCTCCGCCTGGATCTCGATGAAGGCCTCGGTGGTCTGGGAGAGGACTTTCCCCAGCTTCTGCCAGCCAACCTCGTCGAGTGGCATCTGAAAGCGGGCCAGGTGCCTGTCCGTTCGAGCGTCGAAGGTGCCGGCGTCGATGGCCTGCTCCAGCTCGTGCTCGGCCTGCTGGATGATCTCCGCCGAGATTCGCTCTCGCTCCGCCAGCTCCACGGTGGCCCAGTCGTCCGTCTGAACGAACCGCCAGCTCGATTCGTAGAGAGGCGCACCGTCGTCGCGTTTGCCGCTCGGTTCGACCAAGCCCAGCTGCCGTAGCTGTTCGATGCGCTCGTGGGTGGCGGCGAGAGGCTCGCCGAGCGTCTCGGAAATCTCCTCCGCGGTGGCTGAGCGGCGGGTCAGGGCGAGGAGGATCTGGTTGTTGGCAATGCCGCCGGCGATCGTGGGGTCCAGCATGCGCTGTCGCATCCGCGACCGCGACCTGAGCCTCTCGCCGTTGGCGACCATCGTCGCCTGCTCGCTCTCCAGGAACGGCGCCAGAGCGAGGTAGGTGCAAAGGGGCACCAGGTTCGGCAGGGTCTCGGGCCCGGAGTTGAGGATCCGCTCGCGGGAGAGCGCAAGGAGGGCGCCGACGATCGCCTCGATCGCCATCGCCGGCGTCTGGGGCGAGCGCCTGCGACCCTGGGCCAGGAGAGACTCGAGGGGGCGCAGCACCTGTCCCCTCCGTTCGATCGCCGCAGGGCCGCCGGCGTAGGTCGCCACCATCACGAGGTGTGCCAGCTCGGGCCGGGAGCCGAGCAGGCCGAAGAGCGCGGCAAGGGCGGCGCGAACGCCCTCGGGCCAGTCGGGGCTGCGCCGGAAGGCGGGCATCGTCGCGGCGACGATCTGGGCCCCGGCCTCGTCGATCGCGGCCAGCAGTAGTTCCCGGGTCTCACCGAAGTTCGCGTAGAGCGTCTTCCTCGACATCGATGCGCGCTTGGCGACCGCCTCCATCGTGGTCTCGCCGTATCCCTGCTCGGCGACGATCGCTTCGAAGGCCCGCAGAGCCCGCTCGGCATGGTCCTGCGGCGGCGGCGCCGGATTTTCGATCCGCTGCGCCCGCCGTGGGCGGCGCAGCGGTTCGGTGGGCGGTCGATAGGAGAGCATCACGCCCAGCAACTCCGCGCCGGCGCTCGGCAGCTCCTTCTCGTCGTGGCGCAGCAGGCGATTACGGGAGATTTCGAGGATCGCTCCGACCGCGGCCGCGGTCACCTCAGGTGGCATCTCCGCCCACTCGGAAGTCTCGCCCAACCTTTCTCGGAGCAGTGCTTCCGCCTGCCCGGTCGCAGCCTCCAGCAGTCGCGTAGCCCGCGGCCCGGCCGCATAGACGTCGATCAGGCACATCCTCGCCGCCGCCGGTTGAGCGGCGATCGTCTCAGCGAACCTGGCTAGATATCCGCGGGCTCCCTGAGGCGGGTTCCCCGCCGCATCCGGTGAGAGCGAGGCCTCAACGATCGAAGCGAGCACGACCTCGAGCGCCGCGACAAAGCATGCCTCCTTGTCGTCATAAAGATCGTAGAACGACCTCTTCGAGACGCCGGAGATCCTGACCAGATCGCCGACCCGGGTGGCCTCGTAGCCGCGTTGGGCGACGCTCGCGACCATCGCCCCGAAGAGCCGTTGGCGCTGGTTCTCGGAGACCTCCTCCGCAGGGGTGCCGGGGCCTGGGCGCAGCATCCGTTCGCGCAGTGAGTCCGACTCTCCCCAGGGGGTGGCAACCATCTTGCCGGTGGACCCTAGTTGCCGCTCTTGCGGCAGGGGCAGGGACACGAATTTGGACTCTGAAGGTTTTCTCACTTGATAATCTTCTGGGCAGATTTCGGGCGTTGTAGAGCCAATAATGGGGCTTTCACAACAACCGGCGGTCACAGAAGTCAATATCGATGTTGACAAGAACACTGCTCTGTGTCTATCATCCGCCTCCGGAGCCGCACCCCCGCGACTCCACAGGTACAGGGACAAGGGACATGCTGGAAGGGGACGACTCTTGCCTTCGAGCATCCAGGGACGAAGGGGAAGGGACGAACATGAAGCAGGACGCGACGGCATCGCCCATGGGATCGAATCGGGCTATCGGCGGTACCTCCAAGCTGGGGGCCCTGGGCCTCGCGGCCGCGAGCATCTTCGTTCTCGTCCTCGGCCTCGCCTCTCCGGCTTCGGCGGCGCCGACGGCCGCTGCGGCTTACGGGCACCTGGTGGATTTCGGCGAAGGACAGGTCACCCCCGTGTCCACTTCGGCGGCGAACGGCATCGCGGTGGAGCCGGGGACCGGCAACATCCTCGTCGCGGACCTCGAAGGCCCCGACGTCGACGTGTTTGCTCCCGATTCATCGCTTGGGGGTGCTCCGCTGACCTCGTTCTCAACTGGAGGCCGGCCAAGCAGCATTGCCATCGACCAGGGGGACGGCGCCGTCTACGTCATGGGCGAAGGGTCTCTCATACGCCTCCTCTCCGATGGGGCCGCGACGCCGACCTACACGCCTGACCCAACCTTCTCCCCGCCGGCGCTGGGCGACTACAACGGTGGGCTCGCGGTCGATCCGACGACCCACGACCTGCTCGTGACCGAATCCAATCCGGGGCGAATCAGCCGACTTTCTCCCTCCGGTGCGCTCCTCTCCTCCTTCCAGGTCTCCGACGCCCTCGGCGCCGGGGCCGAATTTCCCGCCAGCATCGCCGTCGGACCAGATGGCAGCCTCTACGTCCGTGTCTACTTCAACGGCAGCCAGGGGGTCGCGCATTTCGATGGCTCCGGCACCTGGCTGGGGTCGTTGCCGGTCGAAGGAACCCCCTACAACGTCGCGGTCCACCCGGCAACCGGGGAAGTGGTGGTCAGCGGCAGCGGCGAAGCCGGGGAAGCCCTGGAAGGATTCACCCCCAGCGGAGAAAGGCTCTATCGCGTTCCCGCAGCGGGCTTCTACCAGCGAGGACTGGCGATCGATGGCGACGGCGGGCGCCTTTACTTCCTCTCCTTCTCCTTCGGGCCCGAGCCGGGGGTCCATACCTTCGTCCCGGCCACCCTCCCGGGCGTCGAAGTCCCGGTCGTCTCCGGCTTGACCACCACCAGCGCTCACGTCAGCGCCGAAGTCGACCCCGGCACCCCCCTGCCGGAAGGAAGCACCGTGCACTTCGAATACATGCCCGTTGGTGGGAGCAGCTGGGAATCGACCCCCGCCCAGCCCTACACCGCCTCGCCGGTGGAGGCCGACATCACCGGCCTCAGCCCTAACATCGACTACCTAGTCCGCGCCGTGGCGAGCAATGCGCTGCTCACGAGCACCTCCAAAGCCGTGCCCTTCACCACCGTCGGGATCCCGCCGGCTACGGTCACCGGCAACCCAACCGACGTCACCGAGACGAGCGCCGTCCTCAACGGCACGATCAATCCGGTCGGGCTGCAGACGAGCTACCACTTCGAGTACGGCCTCACCAGCGCCTACGGAAGCCGGATCCCGCAAATTATCGAGGCGGTCGCGGGCAACGGCCGCGCCCCTCGGGTCTTCAGCCGCACGATCGAAGGCCTGCAGCCGGGCACGACCTACCACTACCGCCTCGTCGCGACCAACTCGGCCGGGACCCTCGAAGGCATCGATCGCACCTTCACGACCCTCACGGCCGGAACGATCGCGCAGCGTGCCTACGAGCAGGTGACCCCGGTCGACAAGCTCGGCGGGGTCGTCGACGCGCGGCTCGGATACCTGGCCAAGGCCGATGGATCCGGCGTCTCCTACCTCTCGCGCCCGGCCAGCGGTGGCCTCGAAGGCGCGCCGTGGCTGGCGCGCTCGATGAGCGTCCGCACCGCCACCGCCTGGAACGGCGGCGTCGGCCTCGACCCACCGATGGGCGTTCAGCCCAGCTTCACCTACCTGACGACGCTCGGCCTCTCAGCCGACTTCGCCCACTCGTTCGTGGTCAGCGACCGCGTGCTCAGCCCAGGGGGCGTGGCCGGGGACGTCAACCTCTACGTCCGCGACCTCGCGACCGGCGCCTACACGCTCGTTGCCTCTACGAACGACCCGATCGCGATGCAGAACTTCATCAGCCTGCAGACCGCGAACAAGTTCATCGCCGGCGCCCCCGACTTCAGCTGGATCGTCTTCGGCTCGGTCGGCTCGCTGCTCCCCGGGGTGACGAAAGCGGCCCTGTATCGCTGGAGCGAGGCCGACGGGTTGGAACTCGAGTCGACGCTCCCGGACGGCAGCACGCCGGCCGCCAAAGTGCAGCTGTTCCGCCCCTCGGGCGGCGTGCGGTCGGTCTCCGCCGATGGGGCCCGGAGCTACTTCACCCTGCGGGAAGAATCGGGAAGCGAAGACGGTGTCTACCTGCGCGAAGATGGGCAGGTTCGGGCGATCTCCGTCTCCCACATCCCCGGCGATCCCGCCACCGTGATTCCCGCCCAGTTCCTCGGGACCGGCGAAGACGGCCGCTATGCCTTCCTCGCCTCCAAGGCCGGCGCCCTGACCAGTGACGCCCCCGGCACCTTTGGCGACCACTATCGCTATGACGCCGAGGCCGATCAGCTCGAGTACCTCGGCGCCCGAGTCGGTGGTGGCAGCGAACTTCTCGAAAACGCGATCCTCGGCACCGGCGACGACGGCGGCACGTTCTACTTCGTGGCTGCGGACAACAGCATCAAGGTCTGGCGCAACGGAGCATTGAACGACGTTCCAGGCGAGGTTTTTGCAGGCGTCGCACTCGGCCTTGGATTCCCCAGCCCAGACGGGCGCTACTTCGCCTTCAGGTCGCTCCCCACGACCGACGTCTACCTCTACGACGCCGATACCGATGAGATCAGCTGCGCGTCGTGCCTCAGCGACGGCAGCTCAGGTGGGAACAGCAGCAACCTCCCCGAATTCGAACGGTTCATCAACAACCGCGTCCCGCAGGCGGTTGACAACAGCGGGCGGGTCTTCTTCGACACGCCCGCCCGGCTGGTTCTGGCCGATGTCAACGGCGAGAGCGACGTCTACGAATTCCAGGATGGGCGGGCGTCGCTGGTCAGCCCCGGCAACGCCCCGTTCGCAGCCAGCTTCGCCGACATGTCGGCCGACGGCGATGACGTCTTCTTCACCACCAACCAGAAGCTGGTCGGCCAGGACAACGATGAATCGCCCGACATCTATGACGCCCGGGTCGGCGGCGGCCTCCCTTCGCAGAACCCACCGCCGCCGCAGGAATGCCTCCGGGACGACTGCAAGGCAACCCCCAACGCCGGCCCGGAACTGCCGTTCGGCGGCTCCGAAGGACTGACCGGGCCCGGCAACGTGAAGCCGAAGCCGCGCAAGCACTGCGACAAGGGGCGCCACGCGCGCAAGGTCAAGGGGAAGGTGCGCTGCGTCAAGCGGGGCAACGCGAAAGACGCGAAGAGAGCCAAGAGCGACCGGAGGCAGGCCCGATGAACCCGAACCGACGAATCTTCACCAAGGCGCTGATCGCTGCCGTCGGTTGCATCGTGGCGGCGACGATCGCCGCGCCGGTCGCGGAGGCCAGCCTGGAATTCGAAAAGACCGGGGTGCAGATCACCGAACCGGACGGGACCTACTCGCGCCAGGCCGGCGCCCACCCGAACTTCACCTTTAACTTCGTCTTGCCGCCCGGCCCGCCGGAGGCGGTCCGGGACGTCGAGCTCGACCTGCCGCCCGGGTTCGTCGGCAACCCGACGCCATTCCTCACCTGCACCCCGGCGAAACTCTTCAACGGAGCGCAGGGCTTTCCCGCCTGTCCGGTGGATTCCCAGGTCGGGGTGGTGCGGGTCTACGCTGGAAACGAAGCTCCGCTCGTGGCCCTTTTCAACCTCACTCACGGACCCGAAGTTCCTGCCCGGTTCGGTTTCAACTACCTCGGCAACCTGGCGACGATCACGGCGCGGGTGCGCCCGAGGGACTACGGGATCTCGGCCGGCAGCTTCAGCATCTCCCAGGTGCTCTCGATCAAACGGGTGAGCGTCCGTCTCTGGGGGGTCCCGGCAGACAGCTCGCACGACAACCAAAGGGCGCCGTTCGAAGGCGTCTACCTGAATGGCTTCCCGGGCTATGAGGAAAGCTTCTACGGTCCCCTGGCCACCGAAGCGCCTCGCATTCCCTTCTTCACCAACCCGACCTCCTGCCCGCAGGCCCCGCTCTCGTTCACCGTCAGGGGCGACTCCTACGATCACCCGGACGTCTTCGACGTCGAGCCGATCGCCACCGACGAAGAAGGCACCCCATTTGTCTTCGAAGGCTGCGAAAACGTCCCCTTCGAACCGAGCCTGGTCGCGTCTCCGGGCACCCATCGCGCCCACTCGCCGACCGGCCTCGACGTCAGCCTCACGCTGCCGTCCAACGAAGGACCGAAAGGCTTCTCCGCGGCCAACGTGCGCGAGACGGTGATCTCGTTCCCGCCCGGGATGTCGGTCTCGGCCTCGGCGGTCGCGGGTCTCGGCGCCTGCTCGGAAGCCGAGGTCGGTCTCGGCAACAACAATCCGCCGACCTGCCCGGACTCGTCGAAGATCGGCAACCTGACGATCGAGACCCAGGTGCTCCCGGATCCGATCTCCGGCGAAGTGGTGCTGGCGACCCAAAACGCGAATCCGTTCCACTCCACCTTCGCCCTCTACCTCCTGGCCAAAGGCCCGGGCTTCTATCTAAAGCTGCCGGGCGAGCTCGAGCTCGACCAGCAGACGGGGCAGTTGCAGGCGATCTTCTCCGACCTGCCCCAGCTGCCGTTCGAAAGCGTCCAGCTCGACTTCAGGGGCGGCCCGACGGCGCCGCTGGTGACGCCGGACACCTGCGGCGACTACTCGATTCGCACCGAAGTCACCTCCTGGGCATCGGACACGCCGGTAGTGGCGGAGGTGCCGATGCGGATCAACGAAGACTGCACCGGGGGCGGCAAGTTCAGCCCGTCGCTGCAGGCCGGTGTGGCAAATCCCGTGGCCGGCGCCGAGTCGCCGCTGACCCTGCGCATCCGGCGCCAGGACGGCGAGCAAAACATCTCCCGACTCGAGATCACTTTGCCCGAGGGCGAGCTGGCGAAGCTGAAGGGCGTCGAAGTGTGCCCGGAGGCGCTGGCACCGTCAGGGGCCTGCGGCGTCAAGAGCCAGGTCGGGATCTCCACCACCGCGATCGGGACCGGGGCCTTCCCGCTGTTCGTCCCGCAGCCGGGGAAGGAGCCGACCGCGCTCTACCTCGCCGGTCCTTACAAAGGCGCTCCCTACTCGCTGATCACCAAGGTTCCCGCCCAGTCCGGTCCCTTTGATTTCGGCAACATCGTCGTCCGCACCGCGATCGATCTCAACCCGGTCACCTCGCAGGTCACCGCCAAGTCGGATCCGCTGCCCCAGATCCTCGAAGGGGTGCCGATCTTCTATCGCGACGTCCGCATCGAAGTCCAGAAACCCGACTTCACGGTCAACCCGACCAGCTGTGAGCAGCGCTTCGTCACCACGACGATCACCTCGACCGAGGGAGCGACGTCGCTCCCGTCCACCCCCTTCAAGGTCGGCGACTGCGCCAGCCTCGGCTTCGCGCCGAAGCTTGCCTTCAGGCTGAAGGGGGGCACCCATCGTGGCGATTTCCAGGCCCTGACTGCGACCCTGACCACCCATAAACACGAAGCCAACCTCGCCCGGGTGAAGGTTGCCCTACCGCATGCCGAGTTCCTCGAACAGGCCCACATCGGCACTGTCTGCACCCGGGTCCAGTTTGCCGCCGAGAGCTGCCCGAAGGCCTCGATCTACGGCTTCGCCAAGGCGACCACGCCACTGCTGGACCAACCGCTGGAAGGCCCGGTCTATCTGCGTTCCTCCTCGCACCCGCTGCCCGACCTGGTGGCGAGCCTGAACGGACAGTTCGACATCGAGCTCGCGGGCCGGATCGACTCGATAAACGGCGGCATCCGCAACTCCTTCGAAGTGGTGCCCGACGCGCCGGTGACCAAGTTCGTCCTGAAGATGCAGGGCGGGAAGAAGAGCCTTCTGGTCAACAGCCGCAACCTCTGCAAGAAACCGCTGATTGCCGACGTCAGGATGACCGGCCAGAACGGCAAGCGCCACAACTCGCGCCCGGTGATCGCGACCCGCTGCTCCAAGAAGTCCAAGCGACGCGGATAGTCACGGGCAGAATTGAGCGGGCGCCTGGGCAGCTGGATGAGGAAAGCTGCCCGGAAGCGGATCCCGACCAAGCCTAACCGCCTCTCTTTCCCTCTGGGACCCCACCGGCGACCTCCTGGGTGCAAGTGCCTGAAATTTCGGAGGGGGTTGTTGCAGGCTGCGAACCTCAAGGCGCCCCCTTGCCGTCCGGCAAGTTCGCCGCTTTCTCCGTCCTTCGAGCATGGGCTAGGGCATCCGAGGCAAAGGCAAGAATCGGTCGGAACCAGATGGACGCGACGGATCTCATCTACCTCGACTTCCAGGCAACCACTCCGGTCGATCCGCGGGTCCTGGAGGCGATGCTGCCGTACTTCAGCGAGCGTTTCGCCAACGCGGCAAGCGTTCAGCACGCGGCGGGGCGGCACGCTTCCGCTGCGGTTGAGTCAGCGCGGGAACAGGTGGCGGAAGCGATCGGGGCCGATCGCCGGGAGATCGTCTTCACCTCTGGAGCAACCGAGGCCAACAGCCTCGCCTTGAAGGGGCTGACGAAGGGGTTCGATAGGGATCGCCTGGTCGTGCTGGCGACCGAGCATCCTGCCGTCATGGAGTCCGCCCGATCATTGCGTCGAAGTGGTTACGCAGTGGTGGAGCTGAGTGTGGACGGCAAAGGACTACCTTCGCTCGACGACCTGCGCCGCGTGGTGGACAAGCGAACTTTGGTGGTTTCCGTGGCCACCGCCAACAATGAGATCGGGACGCTGCCGCCGCTGGCTGAGATTGCGGACATCGCCCATGAAAAGGGGGCCTACTTCCATACCGATGCGGCGCAAGGCGTCGGGAAGGTGGATCTCGACGTCGGCCGTGACGGAATCGATCTACTCTCGCTCAGTGGCCACAAGCTCTACGGTCCCAAGGGGATCGGCGCCCTCTACGTCCGTAGGGGCCTGCAACCCCTGATCGCGCCGCAGATTGAGGGCGGAGGGCACGAGCGCGGGCTGCGCAGCGGCACCCTCAATGCTCCCGGGATCGTCGGCCTCGGCGCCGCCGCGGAGTTAGCGATTGCGGGGCGGGGGGAGGAGGCGGAGCGGCTACAAGCGCTCGCTGATCGCTTCCTAAAGAGA
>Ga0126305_10001402_pt1 | contig 10704 bp, 9 predicted proteins | sample Plot26_FD_92536 | JGI IMG/M metagenome (GOLD analysis project Ga0126305, IMG submission 92536) | Serpentine soil microbial communities from UC McLaughlin Reserve, CA, USA - Plot26 | ecosystem: Environmental > Terrestrial > Soil > Grasslands | place: USA: UC McLaughlin Reserve, Lake County...
CGTTCAAAGCGAGAGCAAAGAAATTGCTTAAAGCATTTTCTTAGTGAAAATGGTAACAGGTGAGCCTTCTGCGAGAAATACCGATGCGGGTTGCACCTGATCTAAAATATCAAAATCATTACCATATAATTGCTTAAAATCACAATCGATCTTATATTTTTCTATTGAATAAATACCCCATCGCGGATGTGCCACCTCGTATTCTCCTGTTGTATGTTTATCCAATGATGAATAGCCCCAATAATGTTCTGTGATAAACTCTTCTTTACTGCCTTGTTTTATTTCATTCGATCCTGGGTTCGCAATTACTTCCAGTACATTCCACTTTTTATTTTTTTTCCAATAATAGCCGATGGTAAGCTGTTCATCTATTTGCCATTTATGTTTCATGGTACAGGTTATATAGCGTTCTTTATACAAGCGGTTAGCCACAAAAGTTATTGCAGGTTTAGGAACAAATTCATTGATAAAAACCACTCCCCGTTTCCATTCATTTCCGGACCTGTAATGAACATAGAATCGCAGGTTGACTTCCGGGAAGCTTGAATGGAAAGGAATAGGAACTCCACGCAATTTGGTTTTTAAAAACATAAACCCGACGAGACTCACATAATATTTATTATTCCATGTATCCAGCTCTGTACCTGCAGGAATATATTTTTTCAGAATGCCGGGATCAATTTCGTAATTGGCCATTATTAGTTTTCGCCATTCTGCCGTAAGAAATTTTCGTTGGATCATTTCTTTACTTTCTTAAATTCTTTAAAGATCAATCGCAGGCTTTGATCGTACGTGAAGTAATTGTATAGCCAGTTTATAAACACAAAGAATTTATTCTTTACACCGAGTATCAGCATCAGGTGCAGGCTCATCCAGATCATCCACGCAAACCAACCGCCAAAATGCAACCTTGGTTTTGGGATGTCTACCACGGCTAGATTTCTACCGACAGTTGCCATGGTGCCCTTGTCTCTATATTCATATTGGTTCAGGTCAGTTTTGGCGGATTTGATCTTAGAAAGGTTTTCTGCAAGCAGTTTTGCCTGTTGAATGGCAACGGTTGCAACTTGTGGATGGCCATTTGGATATTTAGGTGTTTCCATATAGGCCAGGTCGCCGATCGCATAGATATTTTGGGAGCCTATTACCCGGTTTATCCTGTCTACTTTAATCCTGTTTCCCCTGGCAATAAGAGATTTATCGATGCCATCTGGAATATTGCCTTTAATACCCGCAGCCCATACAACGGTAGCGGAAGGGATGGTTTGTCCGTCTTGTAACTGAATATTTTTTCCATCATAATCCTTTACATGAGCGCCTGTCATCACTTCCACTCCTAATTGTTCTAAATACTTTTTTGAGCGATCTGACGATGCCTGGCTCATGTGACCAAGCGTTTTTTGTGTGCCTTCCAATAAGTAAATGTTCATTTTTGAAAAGTCAAGCTCGGGATAATCTTTAGGCAGGACATATTTTTTCATTTCAGCCAATGCACCTGAAATTTCAACGCCGGTCGGTCCACCGCCAACCACAACAATATTCATCAGGCGTTGAAGGTCTTCCTGATTTTTTGTGGTTAGTGCATCTTCAAAATTTTGAACCAGTTTATAACGCAATTGTAATGCTTCAACAGTTGATTTCATTGGAAATGCATTTTCTTCTAACTGCTGGTTCCCGAAAAAATTTGTGTCGGCGCCTGTAGCAAGCACTAAAATGTCATATTGCTCCTCTCCTGTTCCTGTTATTATTTTATTTTCTGCAGCAACGATCTCCTTCAGATCAGTGATCCGGATACGGATATTCTTGCTATGCTGAAACGCTTTTCTCAAAGGAAAAGAAATGTTGCTTGCATCCAGGCCTGCCGTCGCAACCTGGTAGAATAAAGGCTGGAACTGGTGATAATTGAATTTATCGATCAGTAATATTTCAACCCCTTTTTTATTAGCAAGTCTCCTTGCGAGTTTCAATCCGCCAAAGCCCCCGCCGACTATAATTATTTTCATCTGAATAGCATTTACGACTCAAATTTACACAATTTTCAGTATTTATTGAAAATTTGAAATACTTTATCTGAGGTTACCAGGCATGTGCAACCCACGTAAAGATCAGCAGGCCAACTCCATAAATTACAGTAAGAAAAGTACCAATTTCAGCATTCAAAAAAACGAGTCCTATTGCCAGGATCCCGGTGATCAGCAACCCCAGCGGATACCAAACTTTTATTGAGAAAGGTCTAAGTTCAAGAGGTAACTCAATTTTTCCAAGGGGGATCGACATGGTAAGAAGAATTATTGCAGGGAAAAGTAATTCTATCGGGGATTCCTTAAAAGAGTAAAACGCATAGCAGCCTAATGATAAGCCAGCAACCAAAGATGCAACGGTTGAAATACCGATCACTTTTTCACTTTTAGTTAAGGAGTATTTTCCATCTTTATGAAATAAAAGAAAAAAGTTTGCAATGGCGCTGGCGATCCATGTAAAAAAAATAAACCCGAAATACAAAACGAACAATGGTAGTAAAAACGGTCTTAGCCCGGAATTCGCTGATGCAACACTTCTTAATATTCTGAAAACAACATAAAGACTGATAAAAAATATCCATTGAAAATTTTTTCCTTTTTCTGACATCCACATCCCGAACTGTATCACCAGTTTGTAGGGAGTGAAGTTTGATTTAAGCGATTCTTTTAATCCAAGCCTTGCAGATTCATAATTGGGATTCGTTCGCAAGGCCTCCCTGAAGTGCTTTGCCGCTTTTTTCTGGTCTCCCCTTTCAAAATAATTCCAGCCCATGGTAGCATGTGTAAATTCATTATCGGGATCTTTTGATAAGCTATCTCCGATGGTATCTACTGCCTCATCGGTCCTTTTCAATTTATTCAACGCTCTTGCTTTCGCATTCAGGCAGGTTATATTTTCAGGGTCCAATTCAAGACCTTCATTGGCGTTTTGTAGTGCCACCTCATAGTCTTTTTCATTCAGGAAAACGAATGAAAGAATTCCGAAATATTCCGGATTGTAAGGATCTAATTGAATTGCTTTTGATAGGTTGTCTCTGGCCGGCTGGAACATCTCTTTTTGAAAATAACCGAATCCAAGCAAATAAAAATAAAATGATTCATTGGGTTCAATAGCAATGGCTTTGTGAATGATCTCTATTCCTTTGTCCACCTCATCGTTATTCATATAACACCTTGCAAGGATCGACAATGCATGATCATTATTTGGTTCATGATCCAGAACCTGCATCACCTGCTTTTGAGCATCTTTATTTCTGCCCTGGTCCAGGAGAAGGTTAGCTCGTTCCAATAACGCATTTATGTCGTTCATTTTATTTTCTATCTATTGTCCAAAAACATCAAAGCTCCATAATAAACCATACAACCTGGTGAGCAAAGCCGTGATCACAATAAAAATAGCAAGATCTTTTGCTGTAAAATAGCAAAGCAATGAAAGCTATTTTTTTATTTTAAGATATTTCAGGATATCATCATACAATCCCGCTTCGTTTGCATAAAGTGCATAATTGCGGGCGGATGAGAACCATTCGAGCGTTGTAGGGCGATGTTGCTTCATTGCTTTTAACAGATCTTTAGTTGTCATTGGTTGCAATGAACCTTTGCTCATCGATTCGCGGAGTTTATCTTCTACCGCAATATCAATTACAGCTTTCAGATCGGCACCCGAATAATCTTTGCAAGCAGCCGCTACTTTCGCCGTGTCAATGTCTGTCGCAGGTTTATCCTTTAAAACTGACCTTAAAATTTCTTCCCGTGCCTCCTCATCAGGTGGCTCAACAAAAATTATTCGATCAAAGCGGCCGGGTCTTCTGAATGCCCCGTCTACACTCCAGGGTGCATTGGTTGCCGCAAGTATTAAGACACCTTCATTATTACTATCCACACCATCCATTTCTGCAAGGAATTGATTGATCACATGCCTCATTCCTGATTGTTTCATATCACTGCGGCTGGCTCCCATTGCGTCCACTTCATCAAAAAATAAAACGCAGGGAGTATTCCCGCGGGCCATCTCAAAGATCCCATGCAGATTTTTTTCACTATTCCCCATCCACATATCCAATATATCGTGTAAGCCGATATTGATAAATTTAGCATTGATCTCCCCGGCTGTTGCTTTTGCAATAAAAGTTTTACCGCAACCGGGAGGTCCGTAAAGCAAAATGCCACCTCCTATCTTTTTACCAAAAGCTTTATACAGATCAGGGTTTTGTAATGGCTGAATGATCTTGATTGAAATTTCTTCTTTTACTCTCTTCATCCCGCCAACATCTTCAAACCTTATTGATGGCTTTTCCATAAAATAGTCCTCATCGTCGTTCAGATCATCGTCACTTTTGGCCGCGGCAAAAGGCATTCTTAATTGTGCATCTATTTCATCATCCTTAAATTCAGGATTGAGTGCAATGAGTTGTTGATATAAATGGGTCGCTTGCTGAATTGAATTTTCCCGGATCAAACATTTTATATAACGAACCTGGTCATCCAACGAAAGAAATTGTTGTAGCTGTTCGTAAATAATGATAGCAGCCGAATTCTTTTGCAGGTAAAAATAGCAGGTAGCTAATCCTAATTGAGCTTTTGTATTACCATAACTTTTTTCAAGTATTTGCTGATATTGTGCGGCTGATTCAGCATACATTTTTTCCTGCAGCATCAGGCCCGCTACTTGTAAGCGAAGAGGTATGTTATCCGGCGAAAGTTTGAGGGCATCCAGCAGATTATTGATCAATTCATTTAACATGGGTTGCAATTTAATATATCATTCTCTGTATTACAAAGATGACGGCAATTTTAGATTTCAGATTGCAGATTTTAGATTTAATGGGTGAGTGAATGATTGTAAATTTGCCGGCAAAATCCGAAATCTAAAATCTACAATCCCAAATAAAGATCATCCTTCCACTTTGATAAGGTCAGTGCTATTGGGATGAAGCTGGTATCAATATAAAATTCTCACCTTGATCGTTTGCTTCACTTCCTTCAGCAATTGCAATGCCTTTGAAGAAATTTGCCTGTCAACATCAAGTACCACATAACCGATCTCCTCATTGGTTTTTAAATATTGCCCGACAATGTTGATGTTGTTCTTTGAAAGAGTAGTATTGATCTCTGATAAAACACCCGGTACATTATTATGAATATGCAGAATGCGATGTGAACCTTCCTGTGGCGGTAAGGCAAGAGCCGGTACTGTATGTGAACCAAACGTGATGCCTTTTTCAAGATAATTGAACAGCTTGACACTTACATCTTCTCCGATATTTACCTGCGCTTCTTCAGTGGAACCTCCGATATGTGGTGTAAGAATCACATTGGAAAGATCCTGTAAGGGCGTTTGAAACCTGTCACCATTTTTCTCCGGTTCCTGGGGAAAAACATCAACTGCGGCGCCGCCAATGGCGCCTTCAATAATTGCTTTTCTTAAGGCGTCAAGATCTACCACTTCGCCCCTGGCATAATTGATTAGTATCGCTCCTTTCTTAAAATATTTAAGATTTGTTTTATTGATAAGGTTTTTTGTTTGTGACGTTTCAGGAACGTGGAGGGTCACTACATCTGACCTGTTCAGCAGTTCTTTTAAGGATTTTGCATCTTCTGCATTTCCAAGCGGCAATTTCGTTTCTACATCATAAAAGATCACTTTCATGCCCATTGCTTCTGCCAGCACACTGACCTGGCTGCCGATATTTCCATACCCAATTATTCCCAGCGTTTTTCCACGCAATTCAAAACTATTCTTCGCATCCTTCATCCACGTGCCTTCATGTGCTGCTTTATTTTTATCGGGAATACGCCGGATAAGCATGATGGATAAGCCAATTACCAATTCGGCCACTGATCTTGTATTTGAATAGGGGGCATTAAAAACAACCACACCATTTTTGGTTGCCGTTTTCAGATCTACCTGGTTAACGCCAATGCAAAAGCAACCAATTGCCTGTAGTTTTTTGGCGGCATCCAGCACCTTCTTTGTTATTTGTGTTTTAGAACGAATGCCCAGAATATGCACATCTTTTATTTCTTTGATAAGGTCATCTTCGGTTAGGGCCTTTGTGATTTTTTCTACGTTAGAATACTCATGTCCCCGGAAATTTTTCACCGCAGCATCACTAATGTTTTCTAAGAAAAGAATCCTTATTTTTTCCTTTGGATAACTTGTTTTTTGCGGTTCCATTTCTGCAAATATATAGTTGTAACTATTAACAATTTGCAACAAATGGGGAAAAATAGCGTTGATTAGGCACGACTTGTGCTATTATTTTTGTCTTAAAACGTATTCTAATTGAAAAATCTTCTTTATCCTTTAGCAATGGCTTTTTTATTTGGCTGCACCTCCTCCAGTCACAAGGCTGCAGCTCCTGGCGCAGTCCTGGCTCATGATACGACGGCACCAAAAGCATTATCCCAGGAGGAACTTCAATATTATTCTAATGTCGTTAAGAACCATTTCGAAGGATCACTATTAAACAGGGGGTTCAATGGCCAGGTGTTAATAGCAAAAAATGGTACGATTGTTTTTGAAAAAACAGTTGGTTTCGCAGATATGAGATCGAAAGACAGTCTTACTGAAAACACGCCAATGCATATCGCCAGCGTAAGCAAGACTTTTACAAGCATGGCCGTACTACACCTGATGGAAGCCGGCAGTTTAGATCTTGATGATACTCTTGGTAAATTTTTCCCGGGCTTTCCTTACACCGATGTTACTGTAAAAATGTTGTTGAGTCATAGAAGTGGCTTACCAAATTATCTTAATTATTTATCGCTTCTGAAAAAGGAAGATACATGCTATAGTAACCAGGATGTGTTGAATTCACTATTCACTCTTCGCCCGGGTCTTGAATCAAGATCGGGAACCAGGTTCAATTATAGCAATACAAACTACGTACTGCTTGCCATGATAGTTGAAAAAATAACTGGTGAACAATTCCCGGCTTACTTAAAACGTATATTTTTTGACCCGCTTCAAATGACAAATACTTTTGTTTATGCGAACCAGGATACATTAACACCTACTCCAAGTTTTGAGTGGACCGGTCGTTTTTGGAAGCCCGATCCTTTTGATTGTACTTATGGTGATAAAAATGTTTATACAACCACACATGATCTGTTGAAATGGGACCAGGCATTAAGTAGCGGACAATTGTTTAAGAAAGAGACGCTGGATCTGGCATACACACCATTAAGCAATGAAAGAAGATCAGTTCACAATTATGGATTGGGATGGCGGATGATGATCTTTCCGAATGGCAAAAAGTTTTTATATCACAATGGCCGCTGGCACGGATCAAATGCAGTATTTGCAAGGTTTCCGGAGGAAAATGCAACAATGATATTAATTGGTAACAAGTATAATCGTAATATTTATAATGCCGCAAGAAAAGCTTACAACCTGTTTGGTAATTATTTACCGGGTGAAAGCCAGCAATATGATGATAGCGGACCCGATGATAATTCGGTTGGCGAAAACTCCATAAAAGAGGAAACTTACACTCCAAAGAGAAAACCTTCCAAAAAAAGGCGCTAGTGATTTCTTTCTGAGAATTCTTTCTCAACTTTAAGCAGGAATTCTGAAAAATGAAAATTTTAAAAGCGGAGCAAATAAGGTCATGGGATCAGTATACTATAGAGCATGAGCCTGTCGCTTCCATTGACCTGATGGAAAGGGCAGCTACAAAATGTTTTGAATGGCTTGACCGTCATGGTTGGCTTGTTGATCCATTCATTGTTTTTTGTGGCAAGGGAAATAATGGCGGTGATGGACTTGCAATTGCAAGAATGCTCGCCATCAATGGTTGTAAAGTTTCCGTTCATATACTTGAATTTGGCCATAGAGGAACTGAAGATTTTCAAACAAACCTTGCAAAGCTTCACTTGTATCCTTCCGTGGATATTCATTTCATGCAAGACGAACATAATTTTCATTCGTTAGCAAAAGACACAGTTATAATTGATGCCTTGTTCGGCTCAGGTTTAACGAGGCCGCCGGATGGAATTACATCCAGCCTCATCGATCATATCAATAATAGCGGGTGTACAGTAATTGCAATTGACGTTCCAAGCGGCATGTCGGTTGATCAATCGTCTAAAGGAAATAAAATTATCAAAGCAAATTATACTTTGAGTTTTCAATGTTATAAACTTGCTTTCCTGGTGGCGGAAAATGCAGCTTTTATCGGTGAAGTGATCATTGTTGATATTGGGTTGTTGCCGGAATTCCTTTCTTCTCTTGATACGAATTTTGAATTGATCGATCAAACTGTCATTGGTTCAATTTACAAACCAAGAAACCGGTTTGCACATAAAGGAAATTTTGGGCATGCAATGATAATAGCAGGCAGCTATGGAAAAATTGGCGCCGCGGTTTTATCAGCAAAAGCCTGTTTGCGCAGTGGCGTTGGCTTGCTTACTTGTTTTATTCCCAAATGCGGTTACGAGATACTGCAAAGCTCAGTTTCGGAAGCGATGGTAATGACAGATGTAAATTCATCTATCATTACAAAAATCGATGATGATATTCTAAAATATGATTCAATTGGCGTTGGGCCTGGCCTTGGGACTGCATCTGAAACACGCGCTGCTATCAGAGAATTAGTTTCTGTTTACAAAAAGCCAATTGTCATCGATGCAGATGCGCTGAATGGTTTGTCAATGGAAAAAAAATTGCCCACTCTCCCACCGGGTTCTATCCTTACGCCACATCCAAAAGAGTTTGAAAGATTGTTTGGTGAAAGCAAAAATGATTTCGAAAGAATTGAAAAGGCATTGCAGCATGCTAAATTGCTAAATTGTTCAATTGTTTTAAAAGGTCATCATACATTTATAGCAACAGCTTCCGGTAAGGGATATTTTAATAATACTGGAAATGCTGGCATGGCGACTGCAGGCAGCGGCGACGTGCTTACCGGAATGACAACAGGTTTACTGGCACAAGGATATTCTTCAGAAGAAGCGTCAATATTTGCTGTGTATCTTCATGGTATGGCAGGTGATATTGCCGCAAAAGAATTTTCAAAAGAAGCAATGATAGCAGGCGATTTAATTGATAGCGTTGGCAAAGCATTTAAACAACTTGAAAGATGAAACGATTTCTGACTTCTAACTTTTTACTTTTGATTTTTTTTACTTCGTCAGCGTTTAAGAAGGATTCCGTTATCTACTACACGTTACCAGATAGTGTAAAAGCTGTTTCATTTCTTGTCGATATTTCAGTTGGCACAATTGCAACCAAAAAAGAAGTATTTGCCGGTATTAAAACCGACGTCGTAAAACTTTCATTGGAATCAGATAAGAAAGAGAAAGAAATTGTTTTCGAATTTCCATCTTCGGCAACAGTAATGGCAGATGGCCTTGCTGTTAAAGTTGAAAAAGATGAATTAAGCTGGAAGTATGCATGGGAAGAGAATAAGGAATACAGGTTAATGATCGCCACGGCTAATGATTCTGCGGGTAATTTTGCTTTATATTCCGGGTATATTTTTTTACCAAATGAAAAGAAATGGAAACTCATTGGCACTTGTAAAATTTCGGGACAATGGAATACTATAAAGCAACCGGCAGTTTTTTACTCAGGAGTAAAAAAAGACCCTTTACAAGTACGAACGGATGAAGTTTGGTGCCAGCGGCAAAATGGTTCATGGAAAAATATGACGCAAAATAACCATGTTCCGCCTGTTGTGAATCTTTTATCACACACTGATAGTTTAGTACAGTTAGAAATAGATAAAAAATTTATCACGAGCGCAATTACTGAAAACAAAACCGATGCGAGAAGTGTTCGTGATGGAGTTTATTATACAATTCTAAAAGAAGGAAATGGGCGCCAGGTTTCAGTTAATGATACCGTAACCGTGTTTTACAAGGGATATTTATTTAGCGATAATTCTGTATTTAGTGAAACAAAAGATAAACCGGCCACTTTCCCCTTAAAAGGATTGATCGTGGGTTGGCAAATTGGTGTTCCGCTATGTAAAGTTGGTGGAAAGATCAAGATCATTATTCCGTCAAATCTTGGCTACTCGATCAGAACAAGATCCGCCAAAATTCCGCCCAACAGCATTTTGGTTTTTGAAATAGAGGTGGTGGATGCTAAGGCTCTGCAATAATCAATTTAAGAGCCATTCTAATTTTAGCATATAGTTTGTTACATTTACAAAAAATAAGCACATGAAAATTTTTGTTGCCGGACTCCCCTATGATCTTGATGATGCAGAATTAGAGGAGATATTTGAAAAATTTGGCAAAGTGGTTTCAGCCAAAGTTGCCATGGATAGGGAAACCGGCAAAAGCAAAGGTTTTGGTTTTGTGGAGATGCCAAATGAAGTGGAAGCAAAAGAAGCAATTGAAGGTCTCAATGATATTTCCCTTGGTAAAAAGCCATTGATCGTAAAACAGGCTGAAGATAAACCGGGTGGTAGCAGCGGCGGCGGTGGCGGTTATCGCGGTGGCAGCAGCGGTGGAGGTGGCGGTTACCGTGGCGGCAGCGGAGGCGGTGGTGGTGGCGGTTATCGGGGCGGCGGCGGTGGAGACAGAGATAGAAGGCCAGGTCCCAGCGGCCCGAGAGACAGGCGTTATTAATTTCTCCTACAAAATTTATTCACAAATCAACGCTACTTCTTACAGAAGCATTCTATTTCTTTAATTTTAGCTCCCGCTAAAATTAATATCCTTTTAATAAGCC
>Ga0126305_10001403_pt1 | contig 10703 bp, 9 predicted proteins | sample Plot26_FD_92536 | JGI IMG/M metagenome (GOLD analysis project Ga0126305, IMG submission 92536) | Serpentine soil microbial communities from UC McLaughlin Reserve, CA, USA - Plot26 | ecosystem: Environmental > Terrestrial > Soil > Grasslands | place: USA: UC McLaughlin Reserve, Lake County...
ATTCATTTTTTTGCGCTAATACTTTTAAAATAGCAATGCGGGCAGGATGGCTCAGGGCTTTGGCAAACTCTGCCAGCTCCTGTTCTTTTTTTCCGAATTCTTCTTTCTTATGAAAAGCCATTGATTAATCTTATATCGCAAATATACGATTAAACATTTCATATAAGCAAATATTTTTTAAAACCCCGGAGCTTTCCAAAACCTTCGAGGCTTTGTTTAAAGCTTTGTCAGCCTACTGACAGCAGCGTCTAAGGTTGATTCTTTTTTGGAGAAGCAAAAGCGTAGCACCTGGTGGTTAACTCCTGATTGGTAAAATGCGGAAACAGGAACGGTAGCTACTCCACATTCTTTAGTTAGGCGGATAGCGAAGTCTTTTTCTGTTTCCGAAGAGATGTCGCTATAAGAATACACCTGGAAATAACTTCCGTAACTAGGAAGAGGGTTTAGCCTGGTTGACTTCATTAACTCCTGGAAATAGTCTCTTTTTTGTTGAAGAAAGTTTCCTAATTGCAGGTAATTATCTCTTTGTTTCAAAAAAATTGCCAATGCTACCTGCTTAGGTGTGTCGCAGCTAAAACAATTGAACTGGTGAATCTTTCTAAACTCTTTCATCAGGTATTCGGCTGCTATACAATAACCCAGTTTCCAGCCGGTGCAGTGATATACTTTACCAAAGGAAAAACATACAAAACTTCTTTCCAGGAGATCAGGATATTTTAAAATGCTTTCATGCTGAAGACCATCGAAGATCAGGTGCTCATAAACTTCATCACTGATGATAAAAATTTGATTGCCTTTTACAATGCTTCGGAGTTGCTCAATATCGTCTCTGCTCAATACACTTCCTGTGGGGTTGTGTGGAGAATTGATCATGATGGCTTTTGTTCTTTCACCTACTTTGTTCTTAACTTCTTTCCAGTTTATTTTATACCCGGGAAAAGTGAGTTGAATGGCAACGGCTTTTGCACCATTAAGTTCTATAGCAGGGATATAAGAATCGTACGCCGGCTCAAACACAATTACTTCATCTGCAGGTTGCAGAATAGTTGTTAGGGCCGTGTATAAAGCATACGTGCCGCCGGGTGTCACTGTAATCTGTGTATCAGGGTTAACCGTAGTGTTATATAAGAATTGAACTTTTTCGGCAATGGCTTCACGTAGCGGTATGTAACCATTCATGTGCACATATTGGTTGTGGCCAGATTCCATGGCTTCACTTACAAGCCCAATCAATTCTTCGTTCATTTCAAAATCGGGGAAGCCCTGGCCGAGGTTGATGGCATTGTATTGAGTTGCCAAAGAGCTCATCACAGTAAATATTGTAGTGCCTACATTGGGCAGTTTGGAATGTATTTGTAATTGCAAGTGCCGAATTTTAGTAAAGCGTAAAAATAATTGATGTAACCTTATCAGATTTGTATTTCACGCAGAGGCGCGGAGATCGCAGAGATTATTTTGTGTATTGTGATTAGGCTTCGGTGAATGGATGACAGAAAGTACAAGTATGTGATGGCGCCGGCTGCACCATAGGCAGCAACGGAAGCTGATAGTAGCAACACCACGTAAAACTAAACTATCTCTCGATAATTGCTGTTGCTTCTATCTCTATAAGATATTCTGGAGAAATGAGTGCTTTCACTTCTATCATACTGGTACAAGGCTTTATGTTTTTGAAACACTCACCATGCGCCCTTCCATATTCTTCCCACTGGGAAATGTCAGTAACAAACATTCTTGTCCTTACCACATGTGCCAGCTCTGCGTCGGCTTGTTTTAATACAGCTTCTATTTTTTGAAGAATAAATTTGGTTTGCAGATAGGCACTTCCTTCACCAATTAAATTATTATTCTCATCTACAGCCACCGTTCCTGTTACCTCAATAATGTTACCTACTTTAACGGCGCGGCTATAGCCAACAATATCTTCCCATTTCGCTCCTGAGGAATAATTAATTCTGGTGCTGGACATATTTAACCGATATATTTTCGGGTTTGATCAATGGTTCGCAATGGAAGCGTAATAGTATTTGTGCCAGTGTCACTACATCTTTCTGACAATATTCTACAATGCGGTCAAGGTCTTTTTCAACCCAGTAAACCGAATTAACCATACTGCCATCAATATCATCCTTAGGTGAAGGAATGCCCAGGACTTTGGCCAGAAGCTTTAAGGAAGTGAAACTTTTATAGTCCCCGAATTTCCACATTTCCATGGTATCCAGGTGTCGGATCTCCCAGGGTTTTCTTCCTGAAATTTTTAACGCTTCCGGGATTTCAAGGCCGTTAATGACCATTCTGCGGCAGATATAGGGATAGTCAAACTCTTTGCCATTATGGGCGCACAAAAACTTGTCTGCATCTCCACTCCACTTTTGCAGCATGTCGGCAAACTCCATCAGCAGTTTTTTTTCATCATGGCCGCCATAGGACTTAACCACCAATTTTTTTGTGTTACCGGTGCCCTGAATACAGCCGCACGAAATACAAATAATCTTTCCAAACTCTGCATAAATGCTGGCTCTCGGGTAGGAGGACTCGCTGGTTTCTTCTTCCTTGTTTCGATTGATGATGCCAGCTTTCACGCCCCAGAGTTCTTTCCAATCTTCAGGCAAATGATTGTAGGTTTCAAATTGTGACACCGTTTCTATATCGAGGAAGAGTATGTTATTAAAATTCATAAGCGTTGATTGAGCTGTAATCATTCTTAATGGCCTGTTTCGTAAGTTGATGCTATACTATTAGCAAATTACTATAATCTTTAGCAAGCCGCAACCAGAAAAGTGAAACTGTGTATAAGTTATGGCCAACTACAAAAATTTTTCACCCTTATTCCTTTTTACTTCCGCCACATAGTTTTTGATCTCCTGCTCCTTATCTTTCTGACAGATCAATAAAACGTCTTTTGTATCAGCAACAATGTAGTCTTCAAGTCCTTGTAATACTACCAGCTTTTTATCAGGTACATGTACAACACATTTGGTAGCCTCAAATACAATTACATTATTACCTGCCACAGCATTTTCGTAATAATCTTTTTCCATATTTTCCCAGGCGCTGTTCCAGGTTCCCAGGTCGCTCCAGCCAAATGAAGCTGGGATCACATATACATTGTTAGCCTTTTCCATGACACCAAAATCAATAGATATATTGGTACACTGGGGATAGATATTTACAATCACTGCTTTCTCTTCCGCTGTGTTTAATTTTTCTTCTTCCGCTGCAAACAGTTCATACATTTCGGGCATATGCTTTTGAAAAGCATAGATACCACGCTTTACCTGCCACACAAAGATTCCTGAATTCCATAGGAAATCGCCACTGGCTATAAAAGTTTGCGCCAATTCTTTATTGGGCTTTTCCGTAAAGGTTTTTACTTTATATACCGATGGCGTTGCTTCAACACCGTCGTGTTGAATATACCCATAGCCTGTATTGGGATAGGTTGGGGTGATGCCAATAGTTATGAGGGCATTGAAATGATTGACAAAATTCAGGGCCTCACTACATACGTCCAGGAACTTGTCTTCATGAAGAATAAGGTGGTCTGCAGGTGCCACTATCAAAGACGCTTCCGGGTTTAGTTGATGCAGTTTAAATGAAATGTAAGCAATGCAGGGAGCTGTATTCTTTCTAAAAGGTTCACCTAAAATATTTTCCTCAGGAAGCTGGGGAAGCTGTTCCCTTGTAATTTCTAAATATTCATTTGCAGTTACCACGTAAATATTTTCCAGGGGTACCAGCCCGACAAAGCGGTCAAAGGTTTGTTGAATCAACGTTCTTCCCGTACCTAAAATATCTAAAAACTGCTTTGGGTAGTTCACCCTGCTCAACGGCCAGAATCGGCTCCCAATTCCGCCAGCCATGATGGCTACGTAGGTGTTTTGATTTTTTTTCTGCATTTCGTTTTCCATTCGCTTCTTGTCTAAATCAACCCTTCTTTTACCAGGTCGTGTAAATGTATAATACCAAGATAATTGCCTTCTTCTGCAACCACTAATTGCATAATCTCATTTTTTCGCATAATATCGAGGGCATTTACGGCCATTTCTGAAGGGGCAATTGTTTTAGGATTATTGGTGAGTATATCTCTTGCCTGGATGTTTTGGATAGAATCGCTCTTTTCAAGCATTCTTCTTAAATCGCCGTCAGTAATAATGCCTACCAATTTATCATCGCTGCCGATAACCGCTGTTACACCCAGTCTTTTCCTTGTCATCTCCATTATCACTTCTTTTACAGACTGGTCCGTTCTAACCTGTGGCTTTTCGTTTTCAGCATATAGATCAGATACTCTCAGGTACAACTTCTTTCCCAATGCGCCGCCCGGGTGCAACTTAGCAAAGTCTTCTATATTAAAGCCACGTTTTTCCATCAGGCATACTGCAATAACATCGCCCATAACCAACTGGGCCGTGGTACTGGTGGTAGGAGCTAAATTATTTGGACAAGCTTCCTGGTCTACCGTTGTATCTAAAATGAAGTCCGACTTTCTTGCCAGGTAAGAAGCACAATTGCCGGTAATAGCAATGAGGCAGTTTCCAAAGTTTTTAATTAAGGGAACCAAAACTTTGATCTCAGCGCTTTCACCGCTTTTGCTGATAATAATGACAGCATCTTCCTGCTGTACTATGCCAAGATCTCCATGAATGGCGTCTGCGGCATGTAAGAAAATAGAGGGTGAGCCCGTAGAGTTCAAGGTAGCCACGATCTTTTGAGCAATGATGGCACTTTTGCCTATCCCACTAATAACAATTCGCCCTTTGCAACCCGCAAGGCAATCAATTGCCTTTTCAAATGTATCATCCAATTGTTCGGTTAATTGTTGAATGGCAGCTGCCTCCATTGCAATCGTCCTAAGAGCTGCTTTTTTAATAATATCCTTTTCCAAGGCCCCAAAATTAGAGGATTTGCTTGCAACCATCTTTTCCGGCAGAAGGGATTTTAACTATTTTAATCTTTTTAATGCGGCCAGTCCTTGCTAAATTCGCTTGCCTTTTTGACCGACGGCCTTCAGGGCTGCGCCATTCACCACTTTTGTTAGAACATTCTATAAAAAAGGGTCAAAAGCACGGCTCGCAACTAAAGCTGTTTCACTAAGGCAAAATTGTTTACAAGCTTTATTTAAAGCTAAAAATTGTACAAAATGCCTACCGTAAGGAAAAACGCCGGCAAGAAAGCCAGGGCCGGCGCTTCTAATGGAATTGATTTAAATGCCTCTCTCCAGGAGTATTTTGGTTTCAAAGATTTTAAAGGAGAACAAAAAGAAATTATAAAGTCCCTGCTTTCAGGCAAAGACACATTTGTTATTATGCCTACTGGCGGCGGCAAAAGCTTATGCTATCAATTGCCTGCAATGGTGAGTCCCGGTGTGGCTATCATTGTCAGTCCGCTTATTGCCCTGATGAAAAACCAGGTAGACCTCGTTCGGGGATACAGCAGTAATGATGAGGTGGCCCATTTTTTAAACTCTACACTTTCCAAAAAAGAAATAAGAGAAGTACATGAAGATCTAAAGTCCGGTAAAACAAAAATGCTGTACGTGGCTCCTGAAACCTTGACTAAACAGGATAACCTTGACTTCTTCAGTGATCTCCAAATTTCTTTCTTTGCAGTGGATGAAGCCCATTGTATCTCTGAGTGGGGACATGACTTCCGACCGGAGTATCGCCGCCTCCGTGATATGATGGATATTATCAATCCTGACATCCCTGTAATTGCCTTAACTGCAACCGCAACACCCAAAGTGCAAAGCGATATTGTAAAGAACCTTGGATTGCGCAAGCCGGAGATTTATATTTCCTCCTTCAACCGTGATAATCTTTATTACGAGATACAGCCAAAGATTAATAAAGATGACACGCTAAAGAGTATTGCGAAATTTATTGTTCAAAGCAAGGGGAAAAGCGGGATCATTTATACACTAAATAGGAAGACAACAGAAGAACTGGCAGATATGCTGATGGCCAATGGAATCAAAGCTGTTGCTTATCACGCCGGATTGGATTCAAAGCTTCGTGCGGAAAGACAAGACCTTTTTCTTAACGAAGATGTGCAGGTGATTGTGGCTACCATTGCTTTTGGAATGGGTATTGATAAGCCGGACATCCGGTTTGTAATTCACTTTAATATTCCCAAATCCATTGAAAACTATTACCAGGAAACTGGTCGTGGCGGCCGCGATGGATTGGAAGGGAAGTGCATCCTTTATTATTCTCATAAAGATGTTTCCAAGCTTGAGCATTTAATGCGTGACAAGCCCTTGAGTGAAAGAGAGGTAGGCGCCCAGTTGATTAATGAATCGGTGGCTTATGCAGAAAGTGGCGTGTGTCGCAGAAAGATTTTGCTAAGCTATTTTGGTGAAGAATATACAACTGAGAATTGTGGCAATTGCGATAACTGTAAATACCCTAAGGAGAAAATAGAAGCCCAAGGGAATGTGGTTAATGCATTACAGGTTATTAAAGCTTTGGATGAAAGATTTGCCACAGATTATGTAGTAAGGATTATAACCGGTTACTTAACACCACAGATCAAAATGTTCCGACACGAGGGGTTGTCAGAATTTGGAATTGGCAAAGGACAACCCGATCATTTTTGGAATTCACTGATCCGCCAAATGCTGCTGGAAGGCTTACTTAAAAAAGATATTGAAGAATATGGTGTGTTGAAGATTACCAAAAAAGGTTACGACTTCCTCAAAAAGCCGAAGTCCTTCCAGATTGTATTAAATAATTTGTTTGAAGAGGCTAATGAAGATGACGAAGAAGCAACGGAAGCCGTGGCTGCTGCTGCAGATGAAAGGTTATTTACTATGCTGAAAGATTTGCGCCAGAAAGAAGCAAAGCGAAAGAACCTTCCCCCGTTTGTTATTTTCCTGGAAAATTCTTTGCAGGATATGGCTACTATGTATCCAACCACCGTGGACGAGTTAGCCAAATGTCAGGGCGTAAGCAAGGGAAAGGCCATAAAATACGGCAGACCTTTTATAGATGTGATTGCACAATATGTGGAAGAAAACAATATTGAGAAGCCGGACGATTTTGTAATGAAGAGCGTTGTCAACAAAAGTGGAAACAAGGTCCATATTATTCAGCAGGTAGATAAAAAGATACCGCTGGATATGATAGCGAAAAACAAAGAACTCCGTCTTGATGCATTGCTGGAGGAAATGGAGACCATTGCTGCCAGTGGAACAAAACTGAACCTGGATTATGCTATTGATCAAATGCTGGACGAATACGAGCAGGAAGAGATTCTTGAATATTTCAAAGGATGTGAAACCTCTTCGCTCCAGGTAGCACAGGAAGAGTTATCAGATGGAAATTATAACTGGGAACAGTTAAAAATTATGCGGATCAAGTTTTTAAGTGTTTACGGCAACTAGCAAAAAAAGTTCACAGCTTATCAACAGATTAATAGTTGAAACCCTTATTTTTGCTGCCCCGAATAAATCAGCATTCAATGTTCGTGTGTTGATTAATTAAGGAGGTGCGGTAGCTCAGTCGGTAGAGCAAAGGACTGAAAATCCTTGTGTCGGCGGTTCGATCCCGCCCCACACCACAAAAAGTTGAACCCGGTTTTACCGGGTTTTTCTTTGTAAGTATGGCTCGTTTTATTTTATGCTGGTTAGCCTGTCAATCTCTGTTTTCTTTTCAGGCATTATTACAAAAGAGACGACATACACTTTTTGATTTTCATCTATAGCATTGCTGGATTGAATAATATCTAAATTGCTGTCAACATTCAAAAAGCCACAATTCATGCAATTGAAAACGGGCTTCAACTTATTGAAATCAATTTCACCTTTATTTTTCGGACCAATAAAGCCAGCAGACTCAGTACGCCAGTTATAAAAACTAATCGGCTCTTTATTTAGGTTTTGAATTTCTTTCAGGCTCATACCGCAATAAATTCCCTGGTTTGACCTCCAATTGGAGAGCGATACTGCGTTTAGGTTTTTGCCATCATTATTCAGCTGTTCTCCAACAATAATAAAAGAAATATCTCTTAGATTATTTTCATCCTTCCATAAAAAAATAGCCTGCCTGTTTGTGTTTGGGAAAATGACAGTGCACTTTTTCGTTTCTGTTGGCGTCAAATAAAAAATATCTTTTTTTACATTTTGCCTGCCAAACGCTTCAACTATAAATTCATGAGAGGTTAATTGCAAAAGATCTTCAGCAAATACAATGTCTTTTAACTTAGGAATTATCTTTTTACTTGCCCTGACCTCGTAAAACAATGAAGTGTCTTCTGTTTGAAACGAGCATTTTAAAACAAGATTTTGCTTTTGATATAGCATAGGATTCAAATTGTTTGAATCTCTATACTGGGTGAAACCGAAACCTTGGATTTCATTTTCTAAAGTAGAAAATTCCTGAAGAGATGTGGTCTGATAAACGAGGTCAATGTCCTGTCCTTCCCGGATAACCTGGAAGCGTTGAACAATATTCCCTGCTTTGTTTTGTTTCGTTTTAAAATAATAGTCTTCTTCGCCAGTGAAAAAACCCGATCGTTTAAAACCTTTTTTATGTAAATGTGTTTCCAGCTTATTGCGGTTAACATCCAATAGATCAGTGAGATCTCTGAGGCTCACAGTCTGTGCGGAAAGGAGTTGAAAACAGGCACAACCCAATATCATCCATCCAAACCTTTTCATGAGTCTTTGATTTAGCGTTTAATAACCGCTTTTTCTAAGGAGGATCACGAAAGGTTTTTCAAATGATGATTTTTTGGGCAGGGTGACTAAAGTACAATTTTAATGTAAGGCTCAACCAAATAGTATCAAATATTATGCGAGATATCTTCCTTCCTTTTTACTACCAGGTACCAGTCGTGTTCCAGTGTCAGGTAGCCGAACTCATAACAAAAAAAATAAATATTCCCCTTTTTGTTGGTATATGTATGTGTGAGATACTTAAACTGAAAACCCTGGTGTAACAACTTTTCCTTGGTGGTTTTGGCCATCTCTTCGCTGCCTAAGGTTGTTTCTAAAATACGCCTATTTTTTAGTAGGGCATTGTTGATATTCCGGACAGTATTGCTATTGGCAGATTTGAGCTGGTTGTTGTAAGCATTGCGGCAGTAGTCGTTACAAAACTTCTTATCAGTCCTCCCCTGCAGGATTTTATCGCAGGCAAGGCATTTTTTATTAATTGCAACCGGAAGCATTGACTTTGCTTTTCGACAAGGTAATCAAATATTTATCCGTGTACAAACGCTTACAAATGGGTATAGACGAAAGCAAACGATTAAAAGCCGACTACCATTTTTTCACACCGTCATCTTTGTAATGTCAATCGAACGACACGTTGGTTGACTGAAATAATAAATTAATAATCGCTTATACCTGTTAAGGGATGGGCACAAAAATCAAAGTTATGTACGCACTTAAAAACAAAGTACAACTGATTGGTAACTTAGGCCAAAATCCGGAAATTAAAACAACCGAAGGCGGCAGAAAACTGGCGCGTTTTAGTATCGCCACTAATGAAACTTACCGTAATGCAAAAGGAGAAAAAGTGATCGAAACCCAATGGCACAGCCTTGTAGCCTGGGGTAAAGTGGCAGAAATAGCGGAAAAGTTCTTAACCAAAGGCTCCGAAGTGGCTATTGAAGGCAAACTGGTAAACCGAAGCTATAACGACAAAGAAGGCACAAAAAAATACGTTACCGAGGTACAGGTAAATGAAGTGCTCATGCTTGGCGAAAAATCTTCCAAATAAGTGACGGTGGCTTTTCTGGCTGGTGGTGGAAACATTCATCACCAGCATTTTTATGCCTGAAATGGTTCGCCCTAAAATCCTCTTAATTAAGCCTTTCTAAACATTGCCACGTCTGCATTTCCGTTAACTTTATAACGCCATAGCGATGCATAAAACAGACATTTCCAACACTTTATTTAATCTTGCTGCCGACCTGGTAAACAATACTTCGCGACATATTTTTATTACAGGTAAAGCAGGTACAGGGAAAACCACGTTTCTTAAATACATTAAAGAAACAACTCAAAAGAACACGGTAGTAGTAGCACCTACCGGCGTAGCGGCTATTAATGCCGGGGGAACAACCATGCATTCTTTCTTCCAGCTTCCGTTTGGACCTTTTGTTCCGGCCTCTTTAAATCGCTTCAACGGTAACCACGAAGCTACTGACAGGCATAGTCTTTTTCGTAACATCCGATTTGCAGCTACCAAACGCGACTTATACCAGGAACTTGAACTGTTGATTATTGATGAAGTAAGTATGGTCCGCTGCGATATGTTAGATGCTATTGATACTATTCTGCGACATTTCCGCAGGCAACCCATGTTGCCATTCGGCGGTGTTCAGGTGGTATACATTGGTGATATGTTTCAGTTGCCACCGGTTATTCCTGCAAACGAATGGAATATTCTTCAAGACTATTATGAGAGCCCCTTCTTCTTCCAGGCAAAGGCTGTTAAAGAGGCGCAGCCGCTTTATATTGAATTAAAGAAGATTTACCGGCAGAACGAGCAACACTTTATTGATATACTGAACCGTGTCCGTAATAATGTGCCGGATATGGAGGACTTGATTGAGCTTAATAAGCGCTTTAATCCCTCTTTCAATCCACCAGCAAATGAAAAGTATATTACCCTTACCACACATAATCGTAAGGCAGATGTAATCAATGAGGCAGAACTTAAAAAACTTCAAGGCGCATTACACGTATTTCCGGC
>Ga0126305_10001407_pt1 | contig 10696 bp, 11 predicted proteins | sample Plot26_FD_92536 | JGI IMG/M metagenome (GOLD analysis project Ga0126305, IMG submission 92536) | Serpentine soil microbial communities from UC McLaughlin Reserve, CA, USA - Plot26 | ecosystem: Environmental > Terrestrial > Soil > Grasslands | place: USA: UC McLaughlin Reserve, Lake County...
CCGCGCCTACCTCGCCGGCCCCTACAAAGGCGCCCCCCTCAGCCTGGCGGTGGTCGCCCCGGCGCTCGCCGGGCCTTTCGACCTCGGCTCGGTCGTGGTCAGAAACGCCCTGCGGGTGGATCCCGAAACCGCGCGCGTCACCGCCGTCTCCGATCCGCTGCCCTCGATCCTGCACGGGATCCCGCTCGACCTGCGCGATGTGCGGGTCCTCCTCGACCGCCCCGGCTTCACCCTCAACCCGACCTCCTGCGAGGAGCTGGAGATCGCCGCTGAGCTGACGTCGACCGAGGGCGCCTCGGCGCAGCGCAGCGAGCGCTTCCAGCTCGGCGGCTGCGAGCGGCTCGGCTTCGCGCCGCGGCTCTCGCTGCGCCTCAAGGGCGGCACCAGGAGATCCGATCACCCGGCGCTGACCGCGGTCCTGCGGGCGCGGCCGGGCGATGCCAACATCGGCCGCGCCTCGGTCGCCCTGCCGCACTCGGAGTTCCTCGCCCAGAGCCACATCCGCACGATCTGCACCCGGGTGCAGTTCGCCGCCGAGGCCTGCCCGAAGGGCTCGGTCTACGGCCGCGCCGCGGCCACCAGCCCGATCCTCGGCTATCGCCTCCACGGCCCGGTCTACCTGCGCTCCTCGAACAACGCGCTACCGGACCTGGTGGCGAGGCTGCGAGGCCCGGACTCCCAGCCGCTTGAGATCGTCCTCGTCGGCCGCATCGACCAGCTCCGCGGCGGCATCCGCACCACCTTTGCCGCCGTCCCCGACGCCCCGGTCTCCAAGTTCGTCCTGCGGATGCCGGCCGGGCACAAGAGCCTGCTGGAAAACTCCCGCAACATCTGCCGCAACACCCAGCGGGCAACGGTGGAGATGGAGGCCCACAACGGCAAGCTGCAGAGCTTGCGCCCGCAGCTGCGGGTCGCCTGCGGGAAGAAGAGGCGCGGCGGCGGCGATCACCGCCGCTAGGCGGAGTGCCCCGCCCAGCCGCCTCCGCCCGCGCTCAGCGCGAGCGGATCCTGGAGGGGATGGTGGACGCCGCGTCCCGCCGCGGCTACGGCGGCGCCTCGGTCAGCGAGGTGATCGCGGCGGCCGGAATCTCCCGGGCGACGTTCTACGAGCACTTCTCCAGCCGCGACGACTGCTTCCTCGCAGCGTATAGACGATCGGCTAGGTGCTGCGCGTCCCGTTTGGCCGATTCTCCCGCGGAGGGAGAAGACCCGCTGCGGCTGCTGGTCACCGCGATCCTGACCGCGGCCGAGGCGGACCCCGCGGCAGCCGCCTTCCTCACGATCGACTCCCGCGGCAACCGGCTCACCCGCGCCGACCGCCTGGCGCTCCAGCACGAGGTGGAGCTGGCGGTGGAGGAGGGCCTCCGCGCCCGGCGCCGGGCAGGGGCTCCCGTGCTGCTGCCGGCCAGGGCCCTCCTCGGCGGGATCGAGAGCGTCGTCGCCCTGCGGGTCTTCAAGGGGGAAGCGCAGAAGATCTGCCCGCGGCTGTTCGACCTCCTCGCCTGGATCGACAGCTACGCCCTGCCCGGAGGCGGCGCACCGCCCCTGGAGCTCGACTGGGGGCCCGGGGTCGACGAGGCCGAGCCTGGTCCCCGCAAGACCTCGCCTGCCTCCACGCCCAGGCTGCCGCGGGGGCGGAGTGCTCTGGCGGCAGCGGAGGCGGCTGCGGAGCAGCGCCGCAGGACCGTCGCCACCGTCGCCAGGTTGAGCCGGGAGCGGGGCTGCGAAGGATTCACGGTCAACGACCTGGTGTGCGCCGCGGGAATATCCCGCTCGGCCTTCTACGAGCTTTTCCGCAACAAGGCGGATGCTTTCCAGGCAGCCCAGACATTCGCCCTGCAAAGCAGCATCGCCGTCGCCGCCGGAGCCTTCTTCGGCGCCGCTGAGTGGCCGGACCGGGTGTGGAGCGGCCTCGAGGCTCTGCTGGCCCATCTGGCCGCCGAGCCCGACCTCACCTGCGTGGACCTGGTCGAGGCGCTCGGGGCGGGACCTGAGGCGGTGGGGCGCTTCTTCGAGAACCGGCTTGCGTTCACCCTCTTCCTCAACGAGGGCTACAGCCTGCGGATCGGGAAACGGGGCCTGCCGAACCTATGCTCGGAGGCGATCGGCGGGGCGATTCTCGAGCTCCTCCGGGCGGAGATCCACGAGCGCGGCCCCGAGAGCCTGGTTCGGGCCCTGTCCATCGCCGTCTACGTCGCCATCGCCCCCTTCATCGGACCCGAGGAGGCGATTGCCTTCGTGCGGCGGAAGCTCAGCGAGAGGACCGGTGGGGAGGCGGCGGCCCGCGCCGGCAGCGACGCTACGCCGATCCCGGGATGAGTGTCCGCTCCAGCTCGAGCCGCTCCGCGGGCGGTGCGAGGAGGAAGGCGCGCAGTCGCGCCAACCAGTGCCGCTCCGCCTCGAGGTGGTCGAGGGCGCCGGTGCGGGCGAACATCGCCGCCGCCCGCTGCCAGCGATCACCCCGCAGCGGCTCGAACTGCTCCGCGCACTCGAGCTGCGCTTCGCGACTGAGCCGGCATGCGTTCTCGACCGCGCGCAGCAGCGCCGGCACGTCCTGCGGGCGCGCCACGGCCACCTTCAGGTAGAGCTCGCTCCGGATCGGGCCCATGCGGCAGTCCGGTCGCGCGATCCAGTTCCCGAAGGCCTCTCGGCCCGCCGCCGTGGCTTCGAAGGTGACGCGACGAACAGCAGGGTCTCGCGAACCTGACAAGGCGTTCCCGGTGGAGTGGGGGCAGGTTCGGATCAGGCCTTCGTCCTCGAGCTTGTCGAGCGCTGCGTAGACGCTGCTGGCGCCGAGCTGCCAGGCCGGCCCGAGGCGGTCGCTGAGGTCGTGTACGAGGTCATAGCCGTAGCTGCGCCGCTCCGCCAGCAGCCCCAGCACCGCATATTTCAGAGCCATCCCGCCCTCCCGCAGAATCTTCCGTGTACCTCGAAGATAGTGTGGAAATCCGGGCGCGAAATGGGAATCGCTCAGAGTTGAACGAGAGCGGTACATCTGACCCCCTCGGCGATCGCCGAGGGGGTCAGAACAGAACATCCGTGGTCAGGGGAGGGTGATGTTCCCGCCAAACATGGTTTTGAAGTACAGCGTTCCGGAGGCGGTGACGCTTTTCCAGCTCGCGGTTTCGCCGATTTTATTTTCCGAGAAAACGACCTTGGAAGGGGTGGTGGCGGTGGCGTTGGTCCATGGCACGTTCGCCACGGTGTTGGCGTACCAAGTCGTCTCTCCCCACGGATTGGCCAGGTTTATAAAGACCCCTGGAGTCCCGCCCGCGATCGCCATCATCTGTTTTCCTTCTTTGAGGAAGCCGTTCCCATGGAACTCGAACCACCTCAAGTACATTCCGTTGGTGCATTTGAGTTCGAGAGAGTTGCCTGATGCGTTGGATGCTTCAAATTCGTCCCCGCCGGCTAGGAACATGGTTGGAAGAACCGTGCAGGTTCTCGCGTCGGTTCCGGCTCGTTTCAGGGTAAGCGTTCCTTCGATCTTCATACCTTGTTCTTCCGGGGTCCAGGCCGATGCGACCGGGGCCGCCAAGGCCAGGACGACGGACGCTGCCGCAAGCGCGGTGGCGAGGGTCCGAGGGTTTCTGATGCTTCGCAAGGTGAACTTCTCCTCTCGTAGTTGACTGAGAGGGCGAACCTAGGAGCGGCGAAGCCCTGGCACCACTCGGCCGAGACCATTCAGTCAGGAATGGACAAGAGCTTTTGAACATGATTGCGGCGCAGCGTTTCGCGCCGCGGCAGGCGACCGTCCCCGAAGTTGGGGAACCTCGGGAACGACTCGCCTACAAGCTCGTCCGCCAGGGAAGCAGACGAACCGGTGGTGGCGCGACCGCGATCCCTGCCCCGGCGGGGAACCGGAGCGGGTGCCGTGGAGGGGCCTAGGCCCCTCGGCCGCGGCAATCGAAGTTAGTGATGAAATGCGGTTCTGTCAAGAACAGCCCTTGGTACAGTAGTCATTCTCATGCGGGTGCCAGGGGAGATAACTGTTTCGATCGCCGGCCTGCTCGTGCTGGCTCTGCTCTCCGCTTCGATCGGTGGGGAAACGGCGTACGCGGCGGAAGCACCGGTGGGCATTGCCTGCGAAGGCGACGAATGCCAGGGGCCGGCGCCCGCCCCAGAGGATCCGGTGCCGGGCACCGCGGTGGTCGAAGGGCCGCCGAACCCGCCGGTGCGCTTTCCCCCGGCCCGCTCCGGCGGCGATGGGAAGCACAAGACGAAGAAGCAGAAGCACAAACAGCGCCGGCGACAGCGGGGCGGGGTCGCAGGTTGAGGTTGCCGTGGCGTGGGGCCGCGCTCGCGGCGATCGCTCTGACCACCGTTGCGCCGGGCGAGGCCGCCGCCGATTTCGGCTTCCTGCCCGGCTCCGGCGGCTTCGAGGTCGCAGCAGAGCAGTCCGACGGGACCGCCGCCAACCTGGCGGGGTCGCATCCGCACGTGTTCCGGGCCGAGCTCCGGTTTGAGGTCGAGGGCGATGCCTCCGACGGCGACCTTCGAGATCTCGCAATTGAGCTGCCGCCGGGCTTCCTGGTCAACCCGGAAGCCGTGGGGGAATGCAGCGCGGCGGCCTTTCAGACGCCGCGGGTGTCCCCATATGAAGTGAGCGACTCGGGAGAGAGCTGCCCGAACTCGACCCAGGTCGGCACGGTTGCCGTCGATGTCGGCGGCACGATCCGGCACTTCGGGCTCTTCAACCTCGTGCCCCCGTTCGGTACGCCGGCGGCGTTCGGCTTTGCCCCCTTCGGGGTCCCGGTCGTCTTCGCCGCCAGAGTCCGAGACTCCGACGCGGGCATGAGCCTCGAGCTGAGCGACCTGCAGCAGTCCCTCGACCTGCGCGAGCTGGCACTGAACGTCTGGGGGTCCCCCTGGCAGCCTGCGCACGACGCGGAGCGCGGGAGCTGCCTGAACGAGGAGACCGGAGGCTCCCACGGCTCCTGTCTCGTCCTCGGCAACGCGCCCGCTCCGGAAACCCACGTCAAGAGCTACCTGACGTTGCCGACGACGCCGTGCGGCTCGCCGTTCGAGTACCTGGCCAGAGCGGCTTCATGGCAGGGGGAGGGGGCGGCCGCGAGCGCCTCCACACCGCCGCTGAGCCTGTGCCGGACCTCGCTCTCGACCGCCAGGGTCCAGCTGATGACCGAGGCCGCCGCCGCCCGCACCGGGCTGGCATTCAACCTCGACGTCAACGACGGCGGCGGCATCCTCAATCCCGGCGGCGTCGCCCGGCCGGCGATCAAGAAGGCGATCGTCTCGCTCCCCGACGGGCTGACCGTCAACCCCTCCCTCGGGTCCGGGCTGCGCGCCTGTGGCGAGGCCGACTACGCCCGCGAGTCGGCCGCCTCGGTTCCCGGCTCCGGCTGCCCGAACGGCTCCAAGATCGGGACGGTGAGGGTGGACGGCCCGCTCGGCCTGGCCGATCCCCTGATCGGCTCGGTCTACATCGCCGAGCCGTACCGGAACCCGTTCGGGACGCTGCTCGCCGTCTACCTGGTCGCGCGCTCGCCACGGCGCGGCCTGATCGTCAAATCCAGTGGCAAGATCGAGCCCGATCCCCGCTCGGGGCGCCTGCAGGTCACCCTCGACCAGCTGCCGCGCCTCCTCTACACGCACTTCAGCCTCACCCTGCGGGAAGGCCAGCGCTCGACGCTCCTCTCGCCGCCGTTGTGCGGCTCCTACCAGACCCAACTTTCGCTCTCTTCGTGGGCGGACCCAGACGCGTTCCGCTCCGAATCGGCGGCCTTCGCGATCCGCGGGGGAGAGGGCGGAGGTCCCTGTCCGCCAGGCGGGGTCCCCGGTTTCCGACCGGGTCTCCTGGCCGGCTCGATCAATTCGGCGGCCGGCGCGTACAGCCCCTTCTACCTGCGGATGACGAGAACCGACGGCGAGCAGGAGATCACCTCCTACTCGGCAAGCTTCCCGCCGGGGCTGCTGGGAGGGATCGCCGGGATCCCTGAGTGTCCCGAGGCGGCGATCGCGGCCGCCAAGGCCCGCAGCGGCACCGAGGAGCAGGCCGGCCCCTCCTGCCCGGCCGCCTCCCAGGTCGGCCACACGATGGCCGGCTTCGGGGTCGGCGGCGTCCTCGCCTGGGCCCCCGGCAACCTCTACCTGGCCGGTCCCTACCACGGCGCGCCGCTTTCGATCGTGGCTGTCGATTCCGCCCTGATCGGCCCCTTCGACCTCGGCACGGTGGTGGTGCGCTCGGCGATTCGGATAGATCCAGGCACCGCCCAGGCGCGGATCGACTCCGCCGGATCGGACCCGATCCCACACATCCTCGGCGGCATCCCGCTGCACCTGCGGGACATCCGCGTCTACGTGGACCGGCCGCAGTTCATGCTCAACCCGACCAGCTGCGATCCGACCGAGATCACCTCGACGCTGACCGGGGCGGGGGGCGACCTGTTCGGTCCGCAGGACGACTCCTCGGCGAGCTCTGCGCAGCGCTTTCAGGTCCTCGGCTGCGGCGCCCTCGGCTTCAAGCCGCGGCTCTCGATGCGGCTGCTGGGGTCCACCCGGCACGGGGCCTACCCAGGGCTGCGCGCGATCTACCGGCCGCGCCCCGGGGGCGCCAACCTGCGGGCGGTCTCGGTGACGCTGCCGCCGGCCTTCTTCCTCGCGCAGGAACATCTCGAGACGATCTGCACGCGGGCGCAGTTCGCCACCTCCAGTTGCCCCCCCGGATCGGTCTACGGGCGGGCGCGGGCGCTGACGCCGCTGCTCGCCGAGCCGCTGCAGGGCCCGGTCTACCTGCGTGCCTCCTCCAATCGGGTCCCCGACCTCGTCGCCGACCTGCGGGGCCACGGGATCCAGATCGAGGTCGTGGGCCGGATCGACACCGCCCGCGGCGGCATCCGCGCCAGCTTCGAAGGGCTTCCGGACGCGCCGGTCAGCAGCTTCGTCATGACCCTGCGCGGAGGGAAGCGCGGCCTGCTCCAAAACGCGGAAGCGGCCTGCAGGCGCACCCTGCGGGCGAACGCCCGCTGGATCGCGCAGAGCAATGCCACCGCCATCCTGCGACCGAAGATCGCGGCGAAGTGCGGGCAGCGCGCGCGCAGGAAGCCGGGCCGCGGGCAGAAGCCGGGGCATCGCTGATGCGCAGGGCGGCGACCGGCGTCGGTCTCGTCCTGGTCGCGGTCGCGATGGTCCATGCGGGACGTTCGGACGCCGAGCTCGCTGCATCCGGAACCCTCCGGGTGTCCTTTGCGGGAGAGATGCGTCCCCGGACCCTTCCACGCAAGCAGGTTGGCCCGATCTCCGTTCGGATCGCCGGCAGGGTCTTCACCACCGATCAAAGCGATCCCCCGTCGTTGAAGACGATCGAGATCGCCCTCAACCGAGAGGGCCGGATCGACCCGCGGTCCCTGCCCAGCTGCACCATCGAGCAGATCCAGCCGGCGAGCACCGAGACGGCGCTGCGGGCCTGCGGGCCTGCGAAGGTGGGGGCAGGGACCTTCAGCGCCGCCGTCGCGATTCCCGAGCAGGCACCCTTTCCCTCGCGCGGAGCGGTCACCGCCTTCAACGGTCGCGAAAATGGCCGCCCCGTGATCCTCCTCCACATCTTCGGGGCAGAACCGGTGCCGACGTCCCTGACGGTGCCGCTGCGGTTCGGGTCGGCCAGGGGTCATTTCGGAGCTGTGCTGCGCGGCGCCCTTCCCTCCGTCGACTCGAACATCGGCTTCGTCACCGGCATCTCGCTGCGCCTCGACGGAGGGCGCCGAGGGCGTCCTTATCTGGCGGCCAGCTGCCCTGCGCCGGATGGCTTTCCCGGCGCCGTCTTCCCGCTGATGCGTGCGGCCTTCGGCTTCGCCGGCGGCAAGACCCTGCAGTCGACCCTGATCCGGACCTGCCGCGCGAGCGGCTGAAGTCGGGGGTTTCACCTGCCCCCGGAGGTTGAAGGACATGTCCGCCGTGGAAATTTCCTCCGGGCCGCGCCTGTTTCGGTTTTCGGAGCGCCAGCGGAGGCAGCGGTCTAACGTCGAAGAATGGATACCAGGAGCGAGATCCGCGACTTTCTCACGTCCAGGCGCGGGAGGATCACCCCTGAGGAAGTCGGCCTGCCGGTCTACGGCTCTCGCCGGGTGCCGGGGCTGCGGCGCCAGGAGGTGGCGACGCTCGCGGGCTTGAGCATCGACTACTACAACCGGATGGAGCGCGGCAACCTCGGCGGAGCTTCCGACGGGGTTCTGGAAGCGCTGTCCCGAGCGCTGCGGCTGGACGAGGCGGAGCGGGTTCACCTCTTCGACCGCGCCCGTTCCTCTCGCGCCAGTGGGGATCGACCGCGCCGGTCGGCCTCGACCCCTCGGCGCCAACTCCCTCGGGCGAGCTTTCTACTCGGACCTGTTCGCTGGCGGCGGTCCGGTCAACTGGGCGCGCTTCATCTTCCTCGACCCTCGGGCCAGGGACTTCTACGTCGAATGGGAGCGCGCCGCGAAGGACTGTGTCGCCCTTGCTTCGCTCCGAGGCGGGGCGCAGCCCGCACGATCGAGAGCTCTCGAGCCTGGTCGGGGAGCTCTCCACCCAGAGCGAGGAGTTCCGCGGCCACTGGGCAGCCCACAACGTCCGCCTCCACAACAAAGGGGTCACAAGCGCTTCAACCATCCCGTGGTCGGCGAGCTGGAGCTGAGCTATGAGCGATTCCAGATCGCGGCCGATGCCGGTCAGATGATCGTCGCCTACGCCGCCGAGCCCGGCTCGAAATCCGCGGAGACCTTCGGCTTGCTCGCGAGCTGGGCGGCAACGGAGGAGACGGGCTCGTCAGAGCGGGTAAGCGCGTCGGTCGAGGAGCCCGAGCCGGACGAGCAGTAGGCCCAAAGGAGAACGACATGCAGATCGCCCGCAACTCGCTGGAGACGAGCCCCGGACCTGGAGACTGGTTCACCGGCGCCGTTTTCATTGACACGATCGCGACGCCGTCCGATGTCTCCCGGCTCGACGCCGCGAGCGTCCACTTCACCCCCGGCGCCCGCACCGCCTGGCACACCCACCCCTTCGGCCAGACGATCTACGTCACCGAGGGCATCGGCCGCTGCCAACGCCGCGGCGGGGCGATCGAGACGCTCCGGCCCGGCGATCGCGTCTCTTCGAGCCCGGCGAGGACCACTGGCACGGCGCCGCCCCCGACCGCCTCATGACCCATATCGCGATGCAGGAGGCTGACGACTCCGGCAGCCCGGTCACCTGGGGGGAGCACGTCACGGACGAGGAGTACAGCGCCAACCCCGAGACGTGAGCACGACCAGCCGAGCTGGGGCAAGAAATGGGGCAAGAAGCCCCACAGACTCCAGCCGATCCCAGCCGGTCTCGATCTCGCGAAAGCCGCTTGAAACCGTGCCCCACGTAGTCCAGCGGGACCTAGGTTCGGGCTCATAGTCGGACCGTCCTTGTAGGAACCCGAGGGTCGCAGGCCTGCCCTCACCAAGGCCTGGCCTCCTTCCGTCTTCTGAGCTCCGCAGATGGGCGTCGCTCAGGTGCTGCGCAGGAGCTCGGAAACGACCTCGCCGGGCTGTTGGCCGCGCTCATTGGCGATGCGCTCCAACCGCTTGGCGTCGTCGCCCTCGACGCTGACGAGGATCGACAGCTTTGCGTCGGGGTTGCCCTCATGGATTTCGATCTGGGCGTGGTCAAGCTCGGCGTCGAAGTCGCCGGGCTGAGGATCGGGGTCTTTCCACGGATCCTTGGCCATCTCAACCGAGAATTCTACGCTCACGGTCGGTTGCGGGCCAACCGGTGACGATCAACCACGTCGTCGGGTCGAGGGTCCGCTCGATCACCAGCGTGAGCGCCCGTCCTCCATCCGTCTTCCCGATCAGCATGAGCCGCTCACCCTCCTGCCCGCTGCCGCGATGATTCCGTGCCGTCGCGTGGCGGTTGCGCGGTAGCTGCTCGGCCTCGGCGCTCGAGATCTCCCGCGCCCCAAGCTTGACCCGCGCGGCGTCGGTCGCCAGCAGTTGGGAGATCATCTCTGCCATATCCGCGATGTCTATCCGATGGCGCTGACGGTCAACTTGGTGCCGGCGGCGGTTCTCTAGCGCGATCGCTGGGGCAAGAAATGGGGCAAGAAGCCCCACAGATCTCAGCCGATCTCCACGTAGCTCGATCTTGCGAAATCCGCTTGAAACCGTGCCCCACGTATCCAAAGGGACCCCAGGTTCGGGCTCATAACCCGAAGGTCGCAGGTTCGAATCCTGCCCCCGCTATAGGACGAAAGCCCTGCAAAAGCAGGGTTTTTGTTTGTCCGGCGATGCAGACAACAGGTCGCAAAAAGGCCCCTGGGGCAATGCCTGGGGCAACATGAGGTCCGAGAGAGGTCGATCCAGCCCTTGAAACGGGGCCGCCGCGGTTCACCTGCGGCTTGATCCAAAGCTTGGCTCCCCTCCCGGTGGTCGCGCGCCCGACATGCGCTCCTAGAGACATACCTCCCACGTACCTATAATCCTCGCGAGTAGGTGCGGCGGACTCACGATTGAAAGGCAGGGGGTTTATGAACGGCAGGCGATTTGTCGCGGTTTCTCTGTTTCTTCTTGCGGTCACCGTGTTGACGCCCTTTGCCGCCACCGCAGACACCGTCGAAGACACCCAGCCTCCCCAGCTCCTCGGCCTCTCGATCGAACCCGACGAAGTCGACACCACTGCCTCCGACCAGAAAGTCACCTTCACCGCCCATGTCAGCGATGACCTCGCCGGCACCGACTCG
>Ga0126305_10001410_pt1 | contig 10682 bp, 3 predicted proteins | sample Plot26_FD_92536 | JGI IMG/M metagenome (GOLD analysis project Ga0126305, IMG submission 92536) | Serpentine soil microbial communities from UC McLaughlin Reserve, CA, USA - Plot26 | ecosystem: Environmental > Terrestrial > Soil > Grasslands | place: USA: UC McLaughlin Reserve, Lake County...
AATCGTACTTTTCGCTGTCGCGCTGGCGCTTGGCGGCCTGCTGGGCGACCGGCTCCTCGCCGTCACCGACGAGACGCGCGACTCCCTCCGGCTCTACACCGAGCTGGTGAACGTGGCCCACGAGCGCTACGGCGCCGACGTGAGCTACAAGGACATCGTCTACTCCTCGGTGAACGGCATGCTCCGCGCTCTCGATCCCCACACGGCGTTCCTCAGCCCCGAGGCGTACGAGGGGATGCGGGAGAAACAGCAGACCAGCTTCTACGGCCTGGGCATCCTGGTGGGCGTGCGCAACGGGCAGCTCACCGTCATCTCCCCCCTCGAGGGCACGCCGGCCGCCCGGCTCGGCGTCCAGGCGGGCGACGTCATCAGCACCATCGAGGGCGAGGCGACCGACCAGATGACCCTCGACGAGGCGGTCGGCAAGCTCAAGGGCCCCAAGGGCACCCAGGTCAAGATCACCATCGTCCGGCGCGGGCTCGACCAGCCCCTGCCGATGTCGGTGACGCGGGCCGAGATCCCGCAGACCACGGTCCGTCAGTCCTATATGCTGAACCCCACGACCGGCTACATCCAGCTCACCGAGTTCGCCCGCGGCTCCGGCAAGGAGGTGGCCGACGCCATCGAGAAGCTGCGCAGAGCCGGCATGAAGCAGCTCGTTTTCGACCTGCGTAACAACGGCGGCGGCCTGCTCGACCAAGCCATTGAGATCGCCGACCAGTTCCTCCCCGAGGGCAGCACGATCGTCCAGACCAAGGGACGGACGCGCGACTCCTTCCAGTCCTATAAGGCCAGCGGCAAGTACGAGGCGCTCGACGTGCCCGTGGTGGTGCTGGTCAACGAGGGCACCGCCTCGGCCTCCGAGATCGTTTCCGGCGCCCTGCAGGACCACGACCGCGGGCTGATCGTGGGCACCCCGAGCTGGGGCAAGGGCCTCGTGCAGACGGTGTACAACCTCTCCTACGGGGCGGGCCTGGCGCTGACCACGGCCAAGTACTACACGCCCTCCGGCCGCCTGATCCAGCGCGACTACACCTCCTACTTCGACTACTACACCCACGCCGACGCGGGCTCGCCCGAGGCGAAGGGCCAGACGGTGGACGAGAAGGACATCTTCCACACCGACCTCGGCCGCAAGGTCTACGGCGGCGGCGGCATCACCCCGGACGTCGAGGTGAAGGACGAGGAGCTGTCGCCCTTCGAGCAGTTCCTGCTCTCCCGCAACGCCTACCTCAACTTCTCGGTGGACTACGGCAGCCGCAACAAGGTGATGAAGGACTGGAAGCCGGACCAGGCCAAGGTGCTCGACGAGTTCGGCAAGTGGCTGGTGAAGGAGAAGCTCTCCACCCAGGAGGAGATCGACAAGAACCTGACTCAGAAGGACGTCCGGGACTACTCGATCCTCCAGATCCGCGCCGAGCTGATGAACGCCGCCGCAGGCCAGGAAGCCCGCCACCGCGTGCTCTCCGAGGGCGACAAGCAGCTCCAGGACGCCCTGGGCCTCTTCGACCGCGCCGCCAACATGTTCGCTCAGCGCCGTGAGCTGACGACGCCGAAGGTGGAGCGGGGGACGCAGACCAAGGGGATGTAGAGCGCGATCCCAGCCTGAAGACAGAAAGACCGGCGGCTTCCGCCGCCGGCCCTCACTCCCCAACCCCTCTCTCCCAGCCTCCCCCCCACCGGCCGGGAGAGAGGGGCTCAAGCCAACAAGCTCTCTTCCAAACAAACCTCTCCCTCTTCTCCCGGCGGGAGGGGAGGGAGGCTGGGAGAAGAGGGCCGGGGTGATGAGGGCTCGGCGCCGCGAATACGCCGGGATTGAGCCGGTCTTACGGATCGTCCTCCATCCGCGTCTCATCCACCTCCGTGAAGTAATCCGACTTCACCAACACCTCCCGCGGCTTGCTCCCCTGGGCGGGACCGAGCAGGCCGTCGCGCTCCATCATGTCGATCAGGCGGGCGGCGCGGGAGAAGCCGACGCGCATGCGGCGCTGTAGGAAGCTGGCCGAGGCCTGACGCTCGGCGATCACCAGGCGGGACGCCTCGTCGTAGAGGTCGTCGTCGTTGTCGCCGCCGCCGCCCGAAGAGCCGCCCTCTCCCTCCGGCGCCTTGAGCACGTCCGGGTCCAGCTCCGGTTTGCCCAGTTTCTTGAGCCAGCGGATGAGCCCCGCCGTCTCCTGCTCGGAGATGTAGGCGCCGTGCAGGCGCATGATGCGCGACGAGCCGGGCGGCATCATCAGCATGTCGCCCTTGCCCAGGAGCTTCTCGGAGCCGACCTGGTCCAGGATGGTCCGCGAGTCGTGGCGGCTCGCCGTGGCGAACGAGATGCGGCACGGGAAATTGGCCTTGATGGTGCCCGTCAGCACGTCCACGGACGGGCGCTGGGTGGCCACGATCAGGTGGATGCCCACGGCGCGGGCCATCTGCGCCAGGCGCGCGATCGAGGTCTCGACCTCCGAGGAGGAGACCATCATCAGGTCCGCCAGCTCGTCGATCACCACCACGTAGTAGGGCATCGGCTTCATGTCGGCGGCCGTGAACAGCCCCTCGCCGCCCTCCGAGAGGGCAAGGCGCTTCTGCGTCTCGGGATCTGAGATCGCCCGGTTGTAGAACCCGATCGAGCGCACGTGGACCTCGGCGAGCAGCTTATAGCGCCGCTCCATCTCCGCGACGGCCCAGCGCAGCGCATTGGCCGCCTTCTTGGGATCGACGACCACCTCGCACTTGAGGTGCGGGATGTCGGCGTAGACCCCCAGCTCGATCCGCTTCGGGTCGATGAAAATGAACTGCACCTCGTCGCGGGTCGCCTTGTAGAGGATCGAGGTGATCATGCTCTGCAGGCCCACGCTCTTGCCCGCGCCCGTGGCGCCGGCCACCAGCAGATGGGGCATGGTGGCGAGGTCGGCGAAATAGGGCTCGCCGTAGATGTCCGTCCCCAGGGCCATGGTGAGCACCGAGGGGGACTTCTTGAACCGCTCGTCGGCCAGCAGCGTGCCCAGACGGATGATGCCGCGTTCCTTGTTCGGCACCTCGATCCCCAGGGTGGAGCGGCCGGCCATGCGGTCGATGCGCACCGACTCGGCCTTGAGCGCCAGGGCAAGGTCGTCCTGGAGGTTGACGACCTGGCTGACCTTGACCCCCGGCGCCGGCTGGAGCTCGAAGACGGTGATGACCGGCCCGGGGCTGATCGCCTCGACCGTCCCCTCGACGCCGAACTCGGCGCACCGGCTGCGGATCGCCTCGCCCAGCCGCACCAGCTCGGCCTGGTCCATGGGGCTCTTGCCGTCGCTGATCTGGAGCAGGTTCACGGGCGGCAGCGTGCCCGGGGCGACGTCGCCCACGAACGGCAGCTCCTTCTGGGGGATCGGCGCCGGCCTCGGCCGGGGCGGACCATAGCCCACGGCCGGCCCGGCGGAGGCCCCGGGAAGGGGCGCCGGCATGGAGGGGAAGTCCTCGTCCCGCTCCACCTCCGGGGTGCTCACCCGGCGCACGGAGAAGTCGGCCTCCCCCTTCTTCTCGGTCACCCGCGCCGGACGCAGGGGCAGGTCGATGCGGTCCGGCGGCGGCGCGCCCAGCGACACCGACGCGGCGGACATCGACGGCCGGTGCGACTCCGGGGGCGGCGGGGCGTTCTTCTGCTTCTCCTCGGCGACCCGCTGGAGGTGCTTGGTGATCACCCGTCGGCGGTTGCGCTCCTTCTCCCGCCGCTCGTGCTGGCGCTCGCGGGACAGGATCCAGTTCTGCCAGAGCAGCCGCACGCGGTCCCGCCAAGCGGCGAGCAGGTCGCCGAGCGTCGACTGCACCACCAGGGCCAGGCCGCAGGCCACCACTGAGAAGAGCACCACCAGGGTGCCCACGAGGTTCAGGCGCGACTCCAGGAGCTCCCCGAGCAGGACGCCGAAGGCGCCGCCCGCCGCAATCGAGCCGTCGCTCCAACCGATGCGGCCGAAGCCGATCTGCAGCAGGGCCGGCGTCGCCGCGAGCAGCAGCCCCGCCCCGAACCCGCGCCCCACCACCTTCGGCGCTCCCCGCCGCCGCAGCCGCCGCCAGCCGGAGGCCAGCAGGAAGAGGGGGATGAGCAGGCACGTCAGGCCGAAGAAGCCGAACGCCACGGCCGAGATCTCGGCCCCCACGGCGCCGATCCAGTTGCGGGCCTGGACCTCGCCCGACGTGACGCGGTGCAGCAGGCTCGGGTCCTGCGGATGATGGCTCCCCAGGCTGAAAACCAGGAACACCCCGGCCGCCAGCAGCACGAGGCCGAGGATCTCGTTGCCCTTCTCCGCCGAGAGCGTCGGCCGCTCGGGGGTCTGGCTCTTCTTGCGGACGATGGCGACGGACATGGTCGGTTCGAGAGGGTCAGGTATTGGATGAGCAAATAGCGCCCAAAGTAGCTTGAAGTCTAGCATAACGGGCCTCGGGGGCGTCCAGGGAGGGTGGGATCCGCGGCCTCCAGTGGCTCCCGATCCTCTTCATCCTCACCTTCATCCAAATTCGAGCTGCTTGCCGTAGAGGTCGTTGTACCGAACGGCGAACCTGGAAGTCGGGGCCCCGAAGCCAGGACAACAACTAAAAAGGAGCTCGACATGAACAGGTATTTTCTGATCTTCGCTTGCATGCTGCTCGTATTCTGCTCGATGAGAACGGAAGCCCAGGTCGATTGCGCGACGAGCGGCCGGGCAGAGCTGCTTCACTGCGACATTCCCAACGACTCCAACTTCGTCGGCTTGAGAGTCGAGCGAGGGGGCAACTATCATTGCTACCGTATGCCCACCGTCGTCCTCAGGAGGGCCAACGGCTCGGAAACGGTTTACAACATCACCAATAGCAAATGGTCGAACAACGGCCAGAGCATCCAGACCACCTTCACCGGCCTCAACGTCAGTTTCGTGATGACCTCGACCACGGGATTCAGTCCATTGGCCGGCTCCGTCACGGTCGGCAATCAGACGATCACGTTCCGGACCTGCGGCAATCAGACGTCCTCGGCCTACTACTGGACCCAGAGCAGCCAGAACCCGCTGGAGGCGTTCAGTTGCCCCTTGAGCAAGATCCCCAAGGGATGCCCCGGCGTGGGATACAACCCGTAAGCTCGCTTCTCTCTACTTATTGATCGGTTTGAACCGCGGGCTCGAGCATCCGGATCGTGCCCGCGGTGGCATCCACTTCGACCTCGATCCCGACCGGCAGGGTGAACTGCCGGTCGATGTGACCGATCATCGCTCCCTGCCAGGCGGGGATTCCCAGGGGAAGGATATGGTCCCGGAGCACCTCGGTGAGGGTCAGGGAGCCGAATCCTTCCCCTGGTTTGCAGCCGGTGCAGTTGCCCCAGATCACGGCCCGCGCCTTCTGCAGGATGCCGGCGAGCCGGAGCTGAGTGAGCATCCGGTCGATCCGGTACGGTGCCTCCTCCACGTCTTCCAGAAAGAGAATGCAGCCGTCCCAGTCCGGCAGATAGCCCGACCCGACGAGGCTCGTCAGGACCGTCAGGTTGCCGCCGAGCAGCCGGCCCCGCGCCGTTCCAGGACGGAGGGTCTGCACTCGGTTCTCCACCACCGCGAGGTCGTCCTCGTCGATCTCCTTCAGGTTCTCGAAAGTGACCGCCGCTCCCTCCAGGAGCACCCGCTTGATGTAGCCGACGCTGAACGGGTTCCACTGCGAGGTGCCCACGGGCCCATGGAAAGTCACCAGCCCTGTCTTGGCGTGGAGGGCGAGCAGGAGCGTGGTGATGTCGCTGTAGCCGAGCAGGATCTTGGGGTTCCGCGCGATCGCCGGCCAGTCGAGCAGAGGCAGCAGCCGGGCGCATCCCCAGCCGCCGCGGACACAGTGGATCGCCCGCACCTCCGGATCCGCGAACATGGCGTTGAGATCGGCGGCGCGCTGCTCGTCGGTCCCCGCGAAGTAGCCCCGGCGCGCCAGCAGGTTCGCGCCCCGCTTCGTCTTGAAGCCGAGCGCCGCCAGCGACTCCTCGACGATCTCGACGTTCATGGGCTCCCAGAGCGCGCTGGCCGGGTCCACCAGCCCCACGGTGTCGCCGGGGCGTAGGCGGCCGGGGCGGACGGTCCGAGGCCGGCTCCCGTCCAGCTTCAGCGCGGAGAGAGCCTGCGGAAGGGCGCCCGTGAACGCCAGGGCGGCGGCGCCGGCGAGGACTTGGCGGCGGGAGGTGTCCATGACGGGGATGCTACCGCATCGGCGAGGCTCTGACCGGTGCCGGCCCCCGGGCTTCCCTTGGCAGGGTGATTTGTTATAAAGTCCAAGATGTACTGATACACAGGTTATTCGCAAATTCGGGTCCTGAGGGAGTTCCTCTGCAGGAGGTTGCCGCATGACGTGGCGCTTTCCCGCGGCGACCCATTCTGGCAGGTGGTGGAGAGACCCATGAACAATCGAATTGCGTTCCCTCGCAGAAGCCTGTTCTGCGGTCTGACTCTGGCCGCGGCGCTGCTGCTCGGACGGGCGCCAGCTTTCGCCGCCGCCAGCCTCTCCATCGCCCCGCTCACCTGGAACATCATCGGGCTGGACAGCAACAACGTCAACGTCGGGCCGAACCACTTCCCTGTCGGCGCGCGCGTCTGCAACACCGGCGACGCTCCCGCGACGAACGTCACCTCGGCTTTCGTCTGGGACTCGGCCAACCCTCTGATCAATCTGCGGCCCGGGACGCTTATCAATTTCAACGCCGACCCGGTGGCGAGCCTCGCGCCTGCCGCCTGCCACAACTTCTATTACGAGGTCGAGGTGACGCGGAACCCGGCCGCGTACGACACCACCCGCCGCTACCACATCACCGCCACCGCGGACAGCCTCGGGACCGTGAGCACGCCGACGCCGCGGGAGCTCTACGTCGAGCATCTCGTCTCCCAGGCGCGCAACCATGTGCTCGACGTCAGGCTCAACGGCACCTCGATCCCCAACGGCGGGACGATGACGCTCCTGGTCGGACAGACCTACACCATCGAGCTCGTCGGCTCGACGGCCACCAACGGCTATGAGCAGCTCGAGAGCTTCATCAATTTTCCCAACACGATCTTTCAGGTGCAATCGGTTTCGACGACCTACACCGCCGACACGTCGCCGTACGTAAGCAGTCCGGACGACAAGCTGTACGGCGATGCCTGCCGGTGGGAAAACGACCCGAACAGCCCCCACTACCGCTCCTGCCGGGACGTCGGCAAGGTCGGCGGCGGCATTGTCGTCACCTACCAGATCAAGGTCCTGCAGGTGCCGGGCGCGCCGCTGGTCAATCCTCAGCCGCTCAGCACCCTGCTTTTCGACTTCTCCGGCAGCAGCTATCACTACAACGACGACTTCGGCACGTCCTCGCGCTTCGCGGCGGTCGTCGATCCCTCAACCCTCACCATCGCCAAGAATTTCAGCCCCGACCCCACCAACGTCAACGGCGTCTCCGCGCTCACCTTCACGATCACCAACCCCAATCCGGCGACGGTGTCGGGGGTGAGCTTCTCGGACGTCTTCCCGACTTCGCCGGGGGCGATGGTGGTGGCCAACCCGCCGGCCGCGACGACCAACGGCTGCGGCGCACCGCCCGCACTCACCTTCGCGCCGGTCGCCGGCGCCGGCTCGATCTCGTTCTCGGGCGGCAGCGTGGGGGCCAACAGCACCTGTACGGTGAAAGTGAACGTCACGGTCCCCGCGGTCGGCACCTACACCAACACCTCGAACCACCTCTTCGTCGGCGGCATCGACACCGGCAGCTTCGCGACCGACACGCTCACCGTCAACAACGCGCCGCCGGCTCCGCCGCCGGTCTGCGGGCTGCCGCTGGCGTTGTGGAACTTCCCCACGGGATTCAGCACCACCGCACCGGCCCCCTATGCGCCGGGCACCACGGTCCCCGCATCAGCGTTGGCGGGCACGGGCCTCGCTCCGCAGCAAAGCGCGCAGAACCATACCGTCACGCCCGCCGGCACGGCGTCGTGGAGCTCGAACGGATCGTTCAACAGCACGGGCGCGTTGAACACCACCTTCAATGACTATTTCGAGTTCGCCATCAACACGACCGGCCTCTCCTCGGTCGATCTGAGCTTCTGGGCGCGCCGTCCCAACGGCAACGCTCCGCGGCAGGTGGTCGTGTACTACGGCATCTCCTCGACCCCGCCGGGAACCCTGCACACGACGATCGGCAGCCCGCCGGGGACGCTGTTCCCGTCGGTGCAGAACAGCTTCGAGTCCTCCGGCACGCTCACTTTCAACACCGGCCTCAACCCCTCCGGGCTGACCTATTTCCGGATCTATGGGGCGTTCGCGAACAACAACAACCCCGGCTCGGACCTCGACATCGACGACGTGACGTTCACCGGCTGCGGTGTGCCGCTGCCGCCGACGATCACCAAAAGCTTCGCGCCCAACCCGGTCGCGGTGGGCGGCACTTCGACGCTCACCTTTACGCTCACCAACCCGAACGCCGGGGTCGCGCTGAGCGGCGTCGCCTTCACGGACACGCTGCCGGCCGGCCTCACCGTCACCTCCGGCGTGTCGGCGCAGTGCGGCGGCACGCTCACCCGCACGGCGCCGAGCACACTCGCCTTCACCGGCGGCACCCTCGCCGCCGGCGCCTCATGCACCGTCACGGCGACGGTGACGGCGACCACCGCCGGGCCGCACGACAACGTTTCCGGCTTCGTCTCCTCGACCCAGGGGGGCACCAACACGGGCGCGAGCGGCATTGCCACGGCCTCGCTCACCGCCGTGCTGCCGCCGGCCATCGCCAAGCAGTTCGCCCCGAACCCGGTGCTCGCCGGCACGCCGACGACCCTGACGTTCACGCTGACCAACCCGAACACGAGCCTCCCGGTCTCGGGGGTCGCCTTCACGGATACCTTCCCGGTCGCGCCGGGGGCGATGGTGGTGGCGCCGGTTCAGCCGGTGACGCCGACGACCAACTGCGGCACGCCGACCTTCGCGCCGGTCCCGGGCGCCGGCTCGATCAGCTTCAGCGGCGGCACCATTGCGGCCGGCGGCACCTGCATCGTCACGGTCAACGTGGTGGCGCCGGTCGCGGGCAGCTATCCGAACACGACCGGCGCGGTGTCGCACCTGGTCAACGGGGTGCCGGTCAACGGCAACACGGCTTCGGACACCCTGACGGTCACCCCGGCCAATCCGGCGATCGCGCTCCTCAAGCAGGTCGGCCCGACCGCCGCCGGTCCGTGGTCCTCGTTCCTGGCGGTGGCGACGGGCGGCAACGTCTTCTACCGCTTCACGGTCGAGAACATCGGCAACGTGCCGCTGAATTCGGTGGGGGTCACCGATCCGCAGATCAGCACGGCGTCCTGCACTTGGCCGGCGCCGCTGCCGGTCGCCTCGCCGTCCGCCGACCCGACCGCCACCTGCATCGTGGGGCCGGTCACCGCCCTCGCCGGCACGCATCCGAACACCGCGACCGCCTCGGGCACCAACGGGACGACGGTGACCGACACCTCGACCGCGACGTACGCGACCACCGGGCTGACGATCGTCAAGAGCGTGGCCCAGACCAGCTTCTCGGCGGCCGGGGACGTGCTGAACTACAGCTTCCTGGTGACCAACACCGGCGCCGCGCCGCTCGCCGGTCCGGTGGTGGTCGCGGACGACAAGTCGACGGATGAGAGCTGCCCGGCGGTCAATACCGTCGGCGACCTCGATAACTTCCTCGATCCTGGAGAAAGCATCACCTGCACGGCGACCTACACGGTCACCGCCGGCGACGTGGTCGCGGGCCAGGTGACCAACCTGGCCTCGGCGACGGCGGACGGGGTCACCTCGAATACAGATTCCGAGACCGTCCCGAGAGTCGGAGGGGTTGCTCCGCCAAGCATCGCGAAGGTCTTCTCGCCGAATCCGATCGCGGTCGGCGGGGTTAGCACGCTGACCTTCTTGATCACGAATCCGAACGCGGGGACGGCCCTCACGGGCGTCGCCTTCACGGACTCGTTCCCGGCAGGCCTGCAGGTGGCGGCGACTCCCAACGCCACGGTCACGGGTTGCGGCGCGCCGACCTTCACCCCGGCCGCCGGCAACACATCGGTGAGCTTCTCGGGCGGCACCATCGCGGCGAGCGGCACCTGCACGGTGACCGTCAACGTCACCGCCACGACCGCCGGCGCCAAGGTCAACACCACGGGCAACGTCACCTCGACCAACGGAGGCACCGGCAATACCGCTACCGACACTCTGGGCGTGGTGTCGCCGCCGAGCATCGCGAAGGCCTTCTCGCCGAATCCGATCGCGGTCGGCGGGGTGAGCACCCTGACCTTCACGATCACGAATCCGAACGCGGGCACCGCCCTGACGGGCGTGGCCTTTACGGACACGTTCCCGGCGGGGATGCAGGTGGCAGCGACTCCCAACGCCACGACCACGGGCTGCGGCGCGCCGACCTTCGCACCGGCCGCGGGCAACACCTCGGTGAGCTTCTCGGGCGGCACCATCGCGGCGAGCGGCACTTGCACGGTAACCGTGGCGGTCACCGCCACGACCGGCGGCGCCAAGGTGAACACCACGGGCAGCGTCACCTCGACCAACGGCGGCACTGGCAATACCGGCACGGACACCTTGGGCGTGGTGTCGCCGCCGAGCATTGCGAAGGCCTTCTCGCCCAATCCGATTTCTGTCGGTGGGGTGAGCACGCTGACCTTTACGATCACGAATCCGAACGCGGGGACGGCCCTCACGGGTGTCGCCTTCAC
>Ga0126305_10001412_pt1 | contig 10672 bp, 10 predicted proteins | sample Plot26_FD_92536 | JGI IMG/M metagenome (GOLD analysis project Ga0126305, IMG submission 92536) | Serpentine soil microbial communities from UC McLaughlin Reserve, CA, USA - Plot26 | ecosystem: Environmental > Terrestrial > Soil > Grasslands | place: USA: UC McLaughlin Reserve, Lake County...
AAATGTAGAAATCCACGAATTTTTATTTTTTTCCGTAATTCAATGACAACATATCTGTTGAGATATGTAAGGCAGTGTCCCCCCACGATGTAGAGCCTGCAAAAAAAAAGAAAACCTTTCCACCGTTTATTATTGTCACTTTACCACAATGATGAAAACTAACTGCTAAGTTATTTTAACTGAGCGTGACATTTTTCTCAGTTCAATTTTAGATAAAGGGCCTGTTTCCACAGGCTCTTTTACGTTGGTGTGCAACAATTCAGAAGGTTTTTACTCACCTTATGAATTATACAGCATACGTGAATACTATAGATGCCTGAATAAATCCTGGTAATCATAGCTAATACACAAATCAGGCTAGCCCTGGCGCAAGAAAAGAAAGATACCCTCAACTCCAGTTTTTGTCAGGTTGGGAATTTAATCGTTTGGCTGCATCAATTACATCCTGCAGTTCAACAGGATCACTAAATGGATCTTCATCTAGTTCGGTTACACGATTCAGTTCCCTTTGCCACCTGCGTATTTCATCGACGTATGATTTACATTCTACACGTTTTAAAACGTCACCTTCCGGAACCAGGTCGCATATACCATTATGCAACCACTCACCTGTATGCCAGTTAGGCATATCTATAGCTGGAAACAAGCAAATGCCATGCAAGTCCATACTCCTATTAACTGCTGCCATTGATTCCTGCATCACATCACATAGCCAATCCTCCCGACCTTCATTCATACCACTCGTTTCTCCAATGATCATGGGTCTGCGATAGCGGTTCCAAACTAACTGAAGTAAATCGCATAAGGACACGATGCGATCATCATCAGGGGACAAAGCCTGGTGCGGACCATGCTCTCTATACTCCATTTGACCAAATGAATAATTATTTGGTGCAACAATATCGAGGATTTCCGGTGAGCCACCATATTCCGGATGCACTTTGCCGTATAAAATATCCCATGCCATAAATGTATCTACATAGGTCTCATGCCATGCTGCTTCCTTTTGGTCTGGGCGGTCTCTGGGCGCCACTACCTGTACTAACGGATCCATATGTATCATACGGGCAGATGGTTCAATTTCCCTGATTGCTATTGCAGCGGCAATAGCAGCTTTGCACAAAATTTCCCGGAACCGAAACCTATCCTCCTTTGTGTTTTTGTAAGGTGCTACCCAACCCCACTCTCCTCCGCAAAATGAAAAAAATGTAATCTCATTGATAGGTGTAAAAAAATAAGGGCCATGCATTTTTGGAATTACGTATTCCGCAGCCGCTTTGCAATAATTGGCAAAGCGTTGAACAAAGGTTTCTGAAAACGGATCCAGGTCATCGGGATATCCATAATGACATAAATCCCAAATGGGAAGTATTTGTTGCCTCGTCATTGCTTCTATCATTGGATCAATACACGAAAAATTGTATTGCCCTTTTTGATCTACGAGAGGCCATGGAATCCCTTCCCGTGCCACAGCAATGCCCAAACGGCGGAGCAATTCATAGTCCTGCATGGCAAAACGATCGTGCTGGGTTTCCGCAATAAGATTACGTCTCTTTTTATCCCTCCACAGAAAGGTGGAACATTCAAAGCCCGAAATAAAAAATGTTGGAAAAATCCCCGGTCGTTTCGCCATAAAACTGTTTGCAAAAATGATATAAATGCTGTGCCATCAATACCTGCATACTATATAAAAGCAACACCGGCAAAGCCTATGTAAGCAGGATTAAGGTTCGCAACTAATTTGCCAGCGAACAATTTTACCAATGGAATTCCTCACTTTCTCCTTTTTGCTCCAGTAATATCATAATGCAAACCAAGAATAAACATGTAAACGCCATACAATATTGTTCCCAGCGCAACCAAAATAAACCATGGATGGCCGATATGATCGCCAATGAAATCAAAAGCTTTGTCAGTGTTGACAATGTAGGTACTATTATTTTTAACAGCAGATTTTACAAAGAAGAACCCTGTTATCAACAAAATAACCCCTCGTGAAAAATAGCCGGCATATGCAATAGCATGTACCACACGCGTTTGTCTTTCGCTGAAATCATCTGTATTTATCGCTTCTGTGAAACTTTTGGATAGTCCATATAACACCAATACCACTGCTGTAATTAATACAATCGCTCCTATTATCAGTACTGCTATTTGTCCCCAATGGAAGTGAAGTAAACGAGCAACCATGTCTTTTTGTTGAGTAGGCTCTCCGGTTACAGGTGCTTTGTGTTGATCAAATATTGCCCTGAGGACTGATAGTACAATAAAGGTATCAGCCGCGGAACTAAATGCGATTCCTGTCCGCAGCAGGATCGCTTTTGTGTCCTTACCTATATGATTGGGATCTTTAAATGCTTCATAAAATCGCCAAATAATAAAACATAGTGCGCCAAGAATAATCAACCAGTTCAATATGCGACCAGCAGTGAACCCGTTTAACAAAACAAAGAAGCTGCTTTCATCGGCACCTCCTTGTTTTAATTTAAGAAAAGATAGTATGGCAATAGTACCAATGGATGAATAAATAATCCCGGTTGAAAAACAGCCAACCAGGGTTAGTGCTTTAAGTAATTTATTCTTTTTACTTTCTTGTACTACTCGAGACATTTGCGGTTTTAACTTGCTAATTATTGAAACAACATTCCTTTCCTTTCTTTCCTTCCGTGTACTGTGCATACTATCCGCAGGAATATCCATGAACATAACTCTGCCTGTTCTTACATTTCTTTAAAAAACATGCCGCTTATGAAAGAATAAATGCTAATTGAATATGGAAAGTACTTAACAATTATGCCGACGTGAAATGCGGTACACAAATTGAGGAATGATTCTCTACTATAAAAAAAATGAATTAATGCTATCCTGGGCCAGCAGTCCAGGATAGCATGTGTATTATTTAGAAGAGCATCAAAACTGTTTATTTGGCAAAAGGATAATCGTTATTATTTGTAGTTTCATTGGTCAGGGCAGTTTGTGCGGTTCCATCAGGATTCATCACATATATGTTCCATTTACCTGCAACACGTGTACTTGAAAAAAAGATTTTGTTCAACTCACGTGACCACGATGGCCGGGCATCAGATGCCGCATTGTTTGTTATTGCCATTTGGTTGCTTCCATTCGCATTCATAACGTAAATATTCGGATTACCATCTCTTGAACTCATAAAAGCAATTTGAGACCCATCAGGTGACCATGAAGGCATTTGATCCAAAGCAGCATTATTGGTTAAACGGGTAACGCTACTTCCATCTGCGTTCATCACAAAAACTTCGGTTGCTCCAGTGGTTGCTCCCAGGTTTGAATGAAAAGCTATTTTAGTTCCGTCAGGAGAATAAGTAGCCCAGCCGTCATAAGTAGATGGTCTGTAAGTGAGTCTTGTTATATTATCAGCGTCCAGATCCATTGTATAGATCTCGTAGTTGCCATCCCGATTGGAGGAGAACAAAAGTTTGTTTCCTTTAGGCGACCATTCCACCCAGTCCTCGTCTGCACTTGTATTGGAAACATTCCGCAATCCGTGGCCGTTTGCATTCATCACATAAATGTCCCTGGAGCCAGCAGTACCAGAAACAAAAGCAATCAGTTGGCCATTTGATGACCATGTTGCCCTTCCATCGAGAACTGAGTTTTGTGTTAACTGAACAAGATTAGAGCCGTCCTGATTCATAACAAACACTTCGTAATCACCATCACGGTCGGAGTTGAACAGAACCATCCTTTGTTGTTTATTACTACTGATTTCTTTTTGAGTAGCGGATACAGAGGATTGTGTTGGAGAATAAAAACTGCCTGTCTCCTTCTGGCAGGCCACCAGTGTTAGCATCATTGCAAATACACTAACATTAAATGTAGTTCGTGGCATAAATTAAGGTTTAGGAGTGATGAATAAAACAACTTTCGAAGGGCAACAGCAATTTGGATTTAAAAGGCTATGGAGTAAATAAAGTTAGTATTTTTTGTAATGATTGGTCTGCCGGGGTACGGCCTTTTTTTTCCTTTTCGAGTGTTCATGCGCTGATGTATTTTCAAAAACCAGATGGATTTGTTTTTACCTCGACAGCTGCGGTAATTTTAATACAGGATCGGGATTTTTTAATGCCTGGTATAGCGCAACACTTGCAGCATAACCCGTCCATCCAAGAAGCGGAAGATATTTAAAGGCGAGTCTTTTATTTGAACGAATGGCATTAGCAAAACTCGAAGTGGCGAGCCACGCATCGGCAGCTGCCCAAATTGCGGCAAGTATGGGACTTTTCTTTTTAAAATATACATAGCCAAAAGAAAAAAAGATCAACCAGATAGCGGCCTGCTTTATTATTAATTTGTTTTTGCCGGGAATGCTCCCGCTTTCAAACAATTGCTTCAATGCCTTCAACAAAAAATAATTATTGACAGCCCAGGCAGGTCCAAATAGTTTTGCTGGTGCAGCCCATGCGGCTTGCTTCAATTTATGTTCATACAATTTTCGCTGGTTCTTTTTACCAAAGCCAGTTGAAACTGCGCCAAATACCGAGACAACTATTGTGGCCAATACTACATGCCACCACTTGATTTCTTTTTTCATAACTCAAATTTATAATTATTAGTTGCGGTGTTTGAAAGCCTGGATTTCGCGTTCATGTCTCTTTGCAACTTCCAGGCTTGAAAAGGTTCCAAGATTTCTGCGCTTGCCGGTTTTTGCATCTGGCTTACGTGAATAAATACGATATTCCCCTGACTTTAATTTGCGGATCATATTGTTTTGCAATTGCTGTTCAAATGTTATGCCCGATAGTTCGTCTTCATTGGTGCGAAGTGAACAATTGCTTGTATTGAAGCTTACCCTTGCGGCTCCTGTTAAGATGTTCAGCAAATAGAACCAAAACCAATAATTTCAACACCTGTTTTTGTGTACAATAATGTATGTCCAGCTAAAATAACGTTTCAGATTATTAAATTTATAACCCTGTTTCATGTTGAAAGTTATTAGGCTATGCATAATCGTTTTAGTTTTTAAAGTAAGCTGCACAAACAGTCCAATTATTACTACTTTGCACATTCATCACAATCACCCTTGCTATGAAAAGAATTGTACTCCTGTGCATCATTCTGCAGTATGGTTTTTTATTATTTGCCCAACCTAAAAGAGAATTGAGAGCTGCGTGGATAGCTACGTTCACTAATATTGACTGGCCTGTACGGGCCCAAACACCTGTACAACAGCAAGCGGGCCTCAACAACATTCTTACGCATCATATGGAAACAGGTATGAACACTGTGTACCTGCAAGTGCGCAGTCAGTGCGATGCACTGTATCAAAGCAATATAGAACCCTGGTCAGCCGACCTTACCGGCACGCAGGGCAGAGCTCCGAATCCTTTGTGGGATCCTTTGCAATTTGCAATTGAGGAATCTCATAAACGTGGCATGGAGTTGCATGCCTGGCTCAATCCTTACAGGGCCGCATCTAACATTAATAGTATTGCAGGCTTTCATGCCAGTCATATAAGCAAAGTGCATCCTGAGTGGACAATTAATGTAGCCACTACTGCTACCACCACCGTACAAATATTAAATCCGGGGCTGCCGCAGGTTCGGGACTATATCACCAGTGTAGTAGTAGATATTGTGACTCGATATGACGTAGATGGTATTCATTTTGACGATTACTTTTATCCGCAACCAGCCACTGGTGCTTCGGTCAACGATAATGCAGCCTATGAGGCGGATCCGCGTGGATTCCCTAATACTACCGCCGGCCGTGCCGATTGGAGAAGAGATAATGTGAACTTATTGATTAAAAGAGTCAATGATACAATCAAAGCATTAAAGCCCTGGGTAAAATTTGGTGTATCACCCACCGGTATTTATCGAAACAGCACCAATCCGGCCATTGGTACACCTACATCGGGTCTTGAACATTACACTACTCTTTATTGCGACAGCCGTAAATGGTTACAACAGGGATGGATCGATTACCTGGCACCACAGGTGTATTGGTATATCGGTCAACCTGGGGCCGATTACAGCAAAATTGTTCCATGGTGGAATGATAATGCTAATGGACGACACATATACATTGGCATGGCAGGTTATAAAGTGAATGATCCTGCACAGGGCACTGCATGGGCTAATCCTTCTATGATACCCAATGAAGTAAGATTGAATAGAAGTTATACTAACATAAAGGGACAGGCTATTTACAATACGAGCAGTTTACGAAGTACCACCAGGCTTGGCTTCAGGGATTCGTTGCGCTTGTTCTTTTACAATAAACCTGCATTACTTCCTTTAATGCCATGGAAAGATGACACTGCCCCAGCAGGTGCTACTGCATTAAGTGCAGTAAAGTATGGCAATGACTCGGTAGTGTTGAACTGGATAAAACCTGCAGTGGCTACCAATGAATTAGATAAAATCAAACGTCTTGTAATTTATCGTTCAACGAGCCCTGTTATAGATATCAGTGATGTTAATAACATTCTTTTTATCACACCATTTGATACAACCGCCTTTCGTGATAATACTGTTGCAGCAAACACTACTTACTATTACACTGTTACAGCCATCGATAGGATGCATAATGAAAGTGCAGTAAGCAATACTGCGTCAAACCTACCACCTGTGATTACTTGCCCCGGCAACAAGCAGCTTGACCTGAACACCATATGCCGGGTTGCGCTTCCTGATTATACGGGCATGTCTATAGTCAATAACAGCCAGCCATCTGCCAGTGCTATTGTGTTAACACAGTCGCCGGTACCCGGTACTGTTATAAATGGTGTTGCTAACGTTACCGTAGTACTTACCGCAACAGATAAAGGCGGTAATACAGGCACTTGCAGTTTTGCGGTGAGCACACATGATGTGACAGCGCCGGTCATAACCGAAGCATCGGCAAGTCCAAACGTACTCAATCCCCCTAATCATAAAATGAGGATGGTAACACTTTCCTATAATGTTATGGATAATTGTGGTACTAGTACAAGTTTATCTGTTAGCAGTAATGAGCCAACCGGCGCGGAAAATGACTGGGAGGTGCTTGATGCTACGCATGTAAAACTAAGGGCAGAACGTGATGGCGCGGGTGCAGATAGGGTATACACCATTACCATTACTGCCACTGACGCAACAGGCAATACTACAAGCAAACCTGTTACTGTATTGGTACCGCATGACAATAGTATAGTGACCCGCAACACTGAACCTCGAATAACGGCAGAAGCCATTTTGACTGTAGAAGTGCTTGGCAATCCAACCAATAATCATTTTATGATCACAACCCGGAGCCGTATGGCAACGCCTGTAACTATGGTGGTGATGGATAATTTGGGAAGAGTGGTAGAACAAAGAGATGGCATAGCTCCCAATAGCACTATACAGGTGGGAAATAAATATAAGGCGGGTATTTATTATGCAGAGTTGAAGCAGGGCGAAACCAGGAATTATGTAAAATTGGTAAAGAAGTAAATAATAGTAGTACGTTATAATTAAAAACCCTGTTAGCAGTTTTGCTTACAGGGTTTTTTGGTGTCGTATTTGGGTGCAAACAACCAATTCTGTCTCACGAAACTTTCTCGCAAGTATAGTTAGTCGAAGTAAAAAACGAGTGATTTTATACCCACCAGCAGCTCGTATACGGTATTCAGTAACAGGTGCCACTGCCAACGGAAATTAAATAGCCATTGTTATTTCACTACCTGTTTTCTATAAAGCAAGTCTCCTCTCTGATTATAAAAATAAAAATTAGCTCTACGTGCATATAAGGTCATCACCATAAATCCTGGTGTTGCCCTTGCAAAAGGAGTATAGGTTTGTGGACTCACAGAAGTGCCTTCAGATCCTCCTCCTGAAATGAGGTACTCAACCGAGTCAGCTGGCCATGTAATGTATTGAAGACTGTGGTCATGACCACAGATATAGAAATCGGTTTTCGTTTGATTAAATACAGGCTTGAAACGTTGAATCAATTCCGGAGTATGTCCATGAGGTCCGACGGAATAAACAGGATGATGTCCAAAAACTAATTTCCAGGTATCGTCAGAAGAAGAAAGTGTTTGTTGCAACCATTTTAATTGGGCGGCTGTATCCTGTCGCTGCAGATCGGACATTCCACCACCATAATAAGCCGAAACAAACGGAGATGTGTCAGTAAAAACAAATAATGCGGTAGCTAAAATGTTTATACTTTTTTTGAATGAATAATATCTCGAAGGCATTTTCCATCTCTTATTCACTGACGAATACTGAATTTCTGCTTCCGGGTTTAACCCATAATCATGATTACCTAAAACAGGATACCAGGTTATTTGAAGTCCTGCTTTATTATAAACATTTTCGAACGACAACTGCCAGTGCGGGTCACTGGTACTGCTAACGCCAGAGGGATAAAAATTATCGCCGGTTGTAATAACAAACTGAGCATTAAATTTTTTCGAGTACTCATTCATTGCATCAGCCACCGGTGTTTGTGATTCGCCACCATACTTTCCCCAATCGCCCATTACAAGAAAGCTTACTGAATCAACATCAAGAAATGACGTATCCCATGCGGTATTGGAGGTTATGTACTTTTTATTGCATGCATTATTAAAAGTGAGAAGGAATAACAGTATTGCCAAAACAAAAATACTGGTCGCATATTTCATACAAAAGTTTGTACAAACTCCACACCGAACTATCAAAGGAAACTTAAGGGTTAAAAAAAATCGATTATTTTTTAACCGGTTTTTTTAAGTTGTCCGCAATAATAAAAACAAAACCGGTTGCCAGCCAAAATAAGGTTTTTAGCCAATCAAATTCGTGAATAGCATCCAGTAAAGCAATTCCGAAAAACAGAATGAAGATCACGAAGCCTTGTCCCAAACGAATCCTGTTCATAAAAAAATTGATAGTTTAAAACTATCAATTAACAGAGAGAATTCACCTGACAAAAAGTTGTCCCAAGACTGATTGTTGTCAATAGAACCTTTTTACAAATTTTGGCTCTGCTTAAACTAATTCATCAATTGAACAATTGAATCATACAACTGGTCTCTTGTAAAAGGTTTTTCCAGGAAAATATCAGCGCCATTGAAAAGGGCTACGTCCCTGGCAGAACCATCATAACCTGAAATCATAATGATTTTAATAGAAGGATAATTTGTTTTAATGAAATTGATAAAGTCAATTCCAAATCCATCGGGTAGTTTGTTGTCAAGTATTACTACCGGGGGCTGTTCTTTTTGTAGATATTCTTCAGCAGAAGCAAGGCTTTTAACATGATCGAGTTCCATATCTTTACCGGTGAGCATGATATTTAGCAATAAACACATATCGCCTTCATCTTCAATAATCAATACTTTTTTTGCCTTTGTGTCGTCAAGTGTAGCTTGTGGCATGGTTTAGATTTTATTTTTTGAACTAATATTGTGGATATTCTTCAAAGGCTGGAAACCGCTGTATCACAACCTGTTTAACTTTATTAAAAAATCGTTCCAGAAATCTAGAGTACGCTTTCTAATTTTTTTCGGGCAAAACTTAGTGCCGCAACCGGGGATTCAAAAAGCTTAACCTTTCCCTCTTCATCGTTTATAACTTCCCTTTAAGCTCATCAAGATTGGTTCCCTCCAGATAATAGCTTGCAGTAAAATATTCGGTAGGGATTGTATTCCGATTCGATCTTTCTACATGATAAGGATCTACTTTCACCCAAACATCTTTGCCATTAATGGATTGTTTTTCAATCATGTTTTTTTATGAAGCGATACAAAGTTAAGGCCATCATTTTCGGATGCGATTGATCATTCCAAGAGCGAAAAGACCCAGGCTGGCAATTGAGGTAAATGTCCGTAAGCTATGAAACAGACTCCAGGTATGTCTTAGCGATTGCCAGGTGGAAGGAATTGACCGTGCCGTCCATGTTTTAATCTGGTTGTCTATAGGAACTTCTACTCCAACTGTTATAATCAGTGTCACCAGCATTAAAAGAAAAGACAGGCAGTACAAATAAAAAGAAAGCTTAGTAGTTCTGAATGTTTGCCACACAATAAAAAGCATCACTAATAAGGTAGCAGGCATCAGTATTCGCATGGGAACTGCAACATTGGCTATAATAGTTTTACCAATGTGAATGAATTCTGCCGGTGAAAAATTTTCAAGTGACCGTGTTAGGGTAAACCATGTACCCCAGAAAACACCAGTTACCAGTGCTGCCAACATCAGTCCTGTGAACTCAAGCGCTTTTAGTTTCATTGGATAAAGGAACTGAAATTATTTTTCCGGGCAAGTTTGTCCCGGCTAATACAGGAGTTATTAAAGCTTAAAGGCAAATTGAGGCGGTGTATGCAGCATAAACATGTAGTCTAATTTGGTAGATTTATATAAACTACACGCAAATGAAATTTCTTTCCCTCCAACCATTTGTACCCTCTGGCAGCAACTTTGAAGGTTCAAAGCAATTATTCGTGGAGCTTGGATTTAAAATCGGTTGGGACGCTGGCGATTATGTAGACTTTGAAAGAGATGGCTGCAGTTTTATACTGCAGAATATCAACAATAAAGAATTTGCAGAAAATTTTATGATAACCGTGGGAGTCAGTGATGTCAATGAATTTTGGCAGATGGCAAATGAAAAGCAGTTGCCGCAAAAATTTGGAATTCGAATATCAGCGCCAACTCAAATGCCCTATGGCAAAGAATCGAACAT
>Ga0126305_10001414_pt1 | contig 10671 bp, 7 predicted proteins | sample Plot26_FD_92536 | JGI IMG/M metagenome (GOLD analysis project Ga0126305, IMG submission 92536) | Serpentine soil microbial communities from UC McLaughlin Reserve, CA, USA - Plot26 | ecosystem: Environmental > Terrestrial > Soil > Grasslands | place: USA: UC McLaughlin Reserve, Lake County...
CGCCTCGTTGGCGGTTCGCCCGCCGAGGCTCTCGTGCGCGCGGTCTCCCAGCCCGTCCAGCAGGACGACGACGATCGGATGCATCGCCGGAGGCTAGTGCTTCTTCAGGTGATGCGGCCCCGCTTCTGGGTCGCGAGCACAAAGCCAGAGTGAGCACTCCGACGAGCCAAGGCTGGAGGGCCTTGGTGAGGAGGAGGGTGCGCTCTGGCGCCGCGTGATCGCGGGCCAGAAGCCGGTGTGCATTGCCTGGAGAGGCACTTAGACCGGGACGCGATCGAAAGAGCGGATGACCCGTGCGACTCCGGGCGGGACGAGTGGCTCCCAGTCGCCATCGGACCTCAACGCCTCCCGAACAGCGGCGCCCGAGATCTCCTTCTCGGAGCCCTCGTCGAGCACGACGACGTCGTAACCGGCCTCCCGCATCCGCTCGAGCTTGGTGCCGCCCCAGTCCGAGAACAACCGGATGTACTGCGTCACCCCTCCAGGGACGTACGCCGGCCAGAGCTCCGGCTCGTTGACCGGGAAGGGGATCACGTGGAGCCTCGCCAGGTCGAGGCCGAGGTCTCCGGCAGCGGCCTTCACCATCAGCAGGCGCTCGGTATAGCTCCATGGGTTCGACTCAGGCAGGTGGCGAAGCGGATCGCTCTCCTCCGGCTGGATCCGCGCCGGATCGGGATTAGTGATCCCGACGAAGACCTCGTCCGAGCGTTCCGCGGCGCCGGCGAGATATTCCAGGTGTCCGTTGTGGAACGGCTGAAATCGCCCGTGGATCATCCCACGGGTCATTCCACGACGACCCCGGCGCCCTCCTCGACCCGGCCCACGCGCCGGAGGAACAGCTTCTTCGCCTGGAACTCGGCCTCGAGCACCGCGCCTCGCTCCGATGGAACGGAGATGAGCAGCCCGCCCGCCGTCTGCGGGTCGAACCCGAGCGCGACGAGCGTCTCCGGCGCGCCGTTCAGATCGAGATGCGGGCCCGCGAACTCCCGGTTGCGTGGGTCCCCGCTCGTCCGAACTCCATTCCGCGCCAGGTCGAGCGCCCCGTCGATCGCCGGGAACCGCTCCGACTCCAGCCGGATCCGGACGCCGCTCCGCTCGGCCACCTCGTGCGCGTGCCCGAACAGCCCGAAGCCGGTGACGTCCGTCACCGCACTGGGCTCAATCGAACGCAGGACGGATGCCGAGCCCATGTTCAGCGTCCGCATCCAGCGAACGGCGCGCTCGAGAGGCTGCGTGCCGGCCGCCCCCTGCTTGAAACCGGTCAGGATAAGCCCAGTTCCGAGCGGCTTTGTCAGGAAGATCGAGTCGCCCGGCCGGGCGCCGTTCTTCGGCCAGATTCCGTCCGGTCGAACGGTTCCGACCACAGCGAGCCCGTACTTCGGCTCCTCGTCCCTGATCGTGTGGCCCCCGGCGAGCAACGCGCCGGCGGCGCGAACCTGCTCGTCCGCCGCGGAGAAGATCGCGGCGAGCATCTCGGTCGGAAGGGACTCGGGAAAGGCGGCGATCGAGAGCGCGAGGAGCGGCGTCCCGCCCATCGCGAAGACGTCGTTGAGCGCGTTCGTCGCCGCGATCGCGCCGTAGTCGGCCGGATCGTCGACGACTGGAGGAAAGAAGTCGAGCGTGAAGATGATCGCCCGGTCGTCGTCGAGCCGGTAGACGGCCGCATCGTCCGCGGGCGCGAGCCCGACCAGCAGATCCTCCGAGTCGACCGGGACGAATCCCTGGAGGAGCTCCTCGAGGCGGGCAGCCGAGTACTTCGCCGCGCAGCCGCCGCACGAGGCGAGATCGGTCAGTTTCACATGAGCGGTCTCCAGTGGGGTGGCTCCGTGGGAACGCGGAATGCTGCCCAGGGTGCTTGTTCCCGTCAAACGGAGTCCGAACCATCCGTATTCCGGCCTCCGGACGAACGACGGCGGCCAGGAGGCCGCCGTCGCATCTCAGGGGAGAGGAGGAGCTAGGTTGACAAACCGCACTTCGACGACCCGATCCTCTCTCCTACAACGACCCCGAGTGTGCGACGAATCTTCCAGAGCACGAGAAAGTGGCGGCGCGCAAGCGCCGCCACGAGGTCCGGGCTCCCCCCAAACGGAATCCGGTTTCCTCGTTCGCGCGTCTGAAGTGGTGCTAGGCGACCGCCCGTGAATCGAGCCCCTGACCGGCGGTGCCACCCTCGGGCTGCCACAGCGACGGCAGCTGGAGTCGACGGCTCAGCACGTGAACCAGTTGTCGATGAAGCCTCCACCGCTGATGGCGGCGAGGGTCGTCAGGGCGACGAGGAACGAGATCTTGACCCGATGCTTCAGTGCGATCACCCCCTTCCTAGAACCTGAAGTCCTGGAGCGCTTCTGCAGCGCGCCGGTACAGCTGCGCGGCCACCTGGTCCTGACCGCGCCGCACCGCAAGGTCGCCCTTGGCGATCCACGCGGCCGCACGATGGCTTACTGAGGAAAGCTTGTCGAAGCTGTGCTCGGCCTCCTCGAAGGCCTGCGCTGCTTCGTCGACGCGGCCCTGCTCCATGAGCGAGCGCCCGAGAACGAGCTGCGCGTTCCCGATCTCGTCGACGGCGTCGACGCGGTCGCCGAGGAGCTTCAGCGCCTGCCGCGCCTGCTCCTCCGCCGGCTCGATCTGGCCGGTCCGGAGGCTCACCTGCGCGAGCGAGGAGACTGCCGAGGCCGCATCCTTCTCCGTGCCGTACTCGAGCAGGACACGGAACGACTCGTTGAGCTGCTCGACTGCCTCTTCGGGCTTGCCGAGCAGGAAGCTGAGCCCGCCGAGGTTGTTCAGCAACTTGCCGACCGCGTTGCGATCCGCGATCTCCTCGAACTGCGCCTTCGCCTGCTCGGCGTACCGCCGCGCGAGCACCCACTGGCCCTGACGCTCGGCGACGAGTGATGCGTGGAAGTACACGCGTGCGACAGAGCGCGGATCGTCGAGCGCCTCGGCGAGCTCGAGCGCCCGCTCGAGATCCTCCCGGGCCGCTTCGTAGTCCCGCTGACGCCGGTAGCAGCGCGAGCGTGCCCCGAAGATCTCGGCGCGGAGCCGGTCGCAGGGAAGCCCGGAGTTCTCGGCGAGCGCCAGAGCCTCGTTGAAGAGGCTGATCGCGGTCTGGATGCTCGCGAGCTCCACACGGCAGGCGCCGAGCCGGTACAGGATCTCCGCTCGGTCGACGTCCGAGAACATCGTGTCCTCCGCCATCGCGCGTGCACGGGTGAGAAGCTGAACCGCCTCCTTCACCTCGCCCAAGCGCAGCCGGACCCACGCTTCACCAGAGAGGCAGCGAACCTGGAGCTCGACCGCGGCGATACCCGTGATCCTCGGCGAGACGCCCGTGAACTCTTGGAGCGCCTCCGCATACTCGTGGTTCTCGCTGAGGGCCTCGGCCCGTGCAAGGGACGCCTCGATCCGGCCGCGCTCGTCCGCGGCGACGCCGCTGGCGAGGAAGCCGGGATCGACGCTCAGCCGCTCGGCGAGCCACTCGATCGTCTCCTGCGTCGGGCGGGTCTTGCCGCGCTCGATCTGGGAGACGTACTCCTTGGAGAAGCGGTCGCCGGCGAGGTCCGTCTGTGTCAGGCCGGCGTTGACCCGCAGCGTGCGCAGGCGCTGGCCCAGTCCTCCGTTGGGGAGGCGACCGAAACCCTGCGGCTTGTTCTGGATCGTGCGGTTCACTGGCGCTAACTCCTGGGCGGCTGGATACGACTACTTGACATTACGGCAACTCCTCGGCCTTCTCGATCCCCCGAAAGGGTCATGGCTACGGGGGATTCTGGGTCAACCGACCATATCGCAAAATCACTTGACCGAGGTACTTGACTCAGCCCGGAACCGCCCCTATAGTCCGTCCACCGAGCAGTGAAGCCCCAAGCCGAGCTGTTCGGGAGGCGCGCCAGATATGGCGACGGTGGTTCGGAGGAGTTGGCTGGGCCGCAGAGTCAAGGCCTCCGGGCCGTCGCCACAGAAGTGGGCTCGCCGCTAGAGATACGAACCCCCGGGGGCCGCAGCCCGGGGGTTCATCTTTTTTCGCGGCCTTTCGGCCTTCTGTATGAAGCCGGGCGCGGCTTCGCCGCCGCACGGCGCAGGAGCGCTGCGGCGCTTCCTTGGCCTTGTCTCGTCAGTGAATGAACGGCAAAGCCGGTTCATCGGCGATACCCGGTTCGTCTTGGCCGCCATCCCGGCACTGCTCGCCGATAGGCGTCGTACTCCTCGCCGAACTGACGGTGGAGCGTGGGCTCCTCGTACCAGCGGACGAAGACGACGAAGGCTGCGGCGACAAGAGCCGCGTACTCGACGAGCTCGAGTTGGCCGAGAAGCAGGGCCTGACCGACGATCGCGCCGACGACGGCGAGGTACATGGGATTACGGACGTACCGGTAGAGGCCGCCGATGACGAGCCGCTCCGTGGGCGCGACAGGCGCGGGTGTTCCAATCCCTTCGACGACGAACCGCGCGAACGCATGCACGAGGACGCCGATCGAGCTCGCGAGGATCACTCCTCCGGCGAGCCGGAGGGGACTCCAGAGCGCCTTGTCGACCTCCCAACGTGTAAGCAGCCACGGGATCACGCCGGCCACGACGCCCGGGGCTAGGAGGAGAAAGACCACGGTGCCCACCGCGGCCCTGCGTCGGCTCATCCGCTCAGACGTCGGAGCCGGTGAGCCAGCGGCGGCGGCTGGCGGTGATTCTCGGGATGTCAGCGTCGAGCATGCCGCCCAGGCGCTTGCTGACCGTCGCGAGTAGGCCGAGGGAGACGAAGATCCACGCCTCCGCTTCCGGATCGCGATTTCCTGGGATCCCGCCGGCGGACTGCGAGCGCTCGATCACGCCGACCACGAACTCCTGGACCTCGCGCATGTGGCGCTTGAGGTGCTTCCGGATCTCGGCGTCGTCGCTTGCTTCCGTCAGCGCCTGGATCCAGAGGTTGGCGACAAGGCCATGGCGTTCCTTCGCGGCCTTCAGATACGCGGAGCCCATCGCGGTGATCCAGAGAGCGGGGTTCGGCTCCGCCTCGACCGCTCGCTCCCACATCTGCCTGGTGTCCTCCCATGCCGAGTCGAGACATGCAAGGTAGAGGGCGCGCTTGGACGGGAAGTGGCGGTAGAGGATCGGTTCGGTGACACCCGCCTGTCTCGCGATCTCGGCTGTCGTCGTGCCGCGGTAGCTGCCTTTCGAGAAGATCCCGCTCGCGCACTCGAGGACGGCGGCCCGCCGCTCCTCGGCGGTCAGCCGTGGCTTCGTGGCGCTCATCCGACCTCGGGGACGGGCTCAGTGCGGCGCTCTGGCTCGTCGAGCTCGTGCGGACGGACGAGCACGAACGAGACGACCGCGCCGCCAAGCGCGATCACCGAAGCGACGAGCAGCGACGTCGAGAACCCGTCGACGAAACGCTGGGGGTCGCGGAAGACCTCGGGGCCTTTCAGCCCACCGATCTCGTGAGCCATGATCGCCCCCATCAGCGCGATGCCCATGGACCCGCCGACCTGGCGGCACGCGTTGAGCACGGCCGACCCAACTCCGGACTTGTCGACCGGGAGCGCGCGCACCGCAGCCGCCGCGCTCGGTGTCATCACGAGCGCCATCCCCATCCCGCCGACGAGGAACGCCGGGAGGAGGTCGACGTAGGCAGCGTTCTCGTCGAGTCGCGAGAAGTAGAAAAGCTGGGCCGAGACGAGGAGCATCCCCACTGTCATCAGCCAGCGCGAGCCGACTCGATCGGACGTCTTCCCCGCGATCGGCGCGACCAGGACGATCAGCACGGTCAGCGGCAGGAATGCTGCTCCGGTCTGGACGGCCGAATAGCCCAGGATCCCCTGCATGTACAGCGAGACGAAGAAAAAGACGCCGAACATCGCGAGCGCGACGAGGAGGACGGCGATGTTCGCGCCGGTGAAGGTCCTGTTCCGGAAGAGCGAGAGATCGAGCATCGGCAGCCGCTGATGGGTCTCGAGCAGCACGAAGGCGACGAGCATGACGCCGGCGACGACGAAGGAGCCGACGATCCGGCCGGACGTCCACCCATAGGTATTCGCTTCGATTAGGCCGTAGGTGAGCGCGAACAGCCCGATCCCCGAGGTCAGGAGCCCTGGCAAGTCGAGCCGCTGCTCGGCCGATTCGTCCTTCGACTCGCGGATGAGCACGAAGCTGGCCACGATGGCGACGATGCCGACGGGGACGTTGACGAAGAAGATCCAGCTCCAGTCGAGATGGTCCGTGAGCAGACCGCCGACGAGCGGGCCGATGGCGAGCGCCAGCGCCGAGACGCCCGCCCAGATACCGATCGCCATCCCGCGCTGGCGCGAAGGGAAGGTCGCAGCGATGATCGAGAGCGTGGCCGGGTTCATCAGCGCCGCCCCTGCGCCTTGCACCACTCGGGCACCGATCAAGAACTGCTCGGTCTCGGCAAGGCCGCAGGCCAGGGACGCACCGGTGAAGATCACGAGGCCGGCGACGAAGATCAGCCGGCGGCCGAGCAGGTCCGCGAGCTTCCCGCCGGTCAGCATCAGCGACGCGAACGTGAGTGCGTACCCCGTGACGATCCATTCGAGCTCCGAGAGGTCGGCGCCGAGGTCGCGCGCCATCGACGGGAGGGCCACGTTCACGACCGTGTTGTCCAGCATGATCATGAACAGGCCGAAGGCGACAGCGGCGAGCGTCCACCATTTGCGTGCTTCCTCTGACAGGAGATGCAGTGCCATGATCGGGAGAGCTATGTTAGCGGGCACTAAGTTACGGAGTCAATGACCGAGCGCCTCGCCACCGCCGCAGCACGCCACCCGGGGCTCACGATCTGGGCCTGGATCGCCGCGGTCGTCCTCTCCATCGTCTTCGTGGTCTTCTTCCTGGGGGATGCGCTGTCCGGCGAGGCCGAGCAGCTGAACAACCCCGAGTCGGAACAGGCCTACGCGCTGATCGGCGAGCGCTTGCCCCCGGACCCGAACTTCACGACGGACGTCGTCCTCATCCGCTCCGACAGCGTTGCGACAGACAGCCCCGGCTTCGGCGTCCGGTCACTCCCGCTCCGCCAGGCGCTCGCGGCCACGGACGGCGTCGTCTACGTCAACCCCGAGCCTGTCGCGCGGACGGAGCGGGCGCTCGTCTACGAGCTCGGGCTCGAGGACGAGGCTGCGGCCGAGAACGTTCAGGAGGTCCTCGAGCAGCACGAGGACGGGAACTTCGACCTCTTCCTGACCGGCGAGTGGTCGGTCGAGCGCGACTTTCTGACGCTCTCGGAGGAGGACCTGCAGAAGGGCGAGCTCCAGTTCGGTCTCCCGGTGGCGCTGATCGTCCTGATCCTCGTCTTCGGGGCCGTCGTTGCCGGCCTCGTCCCGCTGGCCCTCGCCATCGTCGCCATCCTCACCGCGCTGGGACTCGTGGCCCTGATCGGCACCGTGTTCGAGCTCTCGGTCTTCACGATCAACATGCTCACGGGCATGGGGCTGGCGCTCGGCATCGACTACGCGCTGTTCGTCGTCTCGCGCTTCCGGGAGGAACGGTCGGGCGGGCGGGACAAGCTCGACGCGATCGCTGCGACGGGTGCGACGGCAAGCCGCGCCGTGCTCTTCAGCGGCTGCGCGTTCATCATCGCGATGTTCGGGCTCCTGCTGATCCCGAACACGATCTTCCGCAGCCTTGCCGCCGGCGCGATCCTGGTGGGCATCACCTCGGTGGTCGCGGCCCTGACGCTGCTTCCCGCGGTGTTGAGCCTGCTCGGCAACCGGGTGAACGCCCTCCGGATTCCGATCCTCGGTCGGGGCGCGGAGCGCGGGACCGGCGCCGAGAGCCGCTTCTGGGGCGGGGTAGTCCGGGCAGTGATGCGTCGGCCGGTGGTGAGCGTCGTCTTGAGCGCCGGATTCCTGGTGGCCCTTTCGATTCCCGTCCTCAGCTACACGACGGGCGAGGCGGGGATCCGCACGCTGCCCGACCGCTTTGCATCGAAGCAGGGGTTCAACGCGCTGGAGGAAGAGCTCGGCATCGGCACGACCGACAACATCGAGGTCGTCGTCGACGGCGACGTCGAAGATCCGGAGACGCGGACAGCGGTCGAGCAGCTCGCCGAAGACATGCGGGCGAACGACACCTTCCGTCAGGTCGAGACCGAGTTCCACCCCGAGGAGCGGCTCGCCGTGGTCGAGGCGCTCCCGACCGGTGACAGCCGCGACGATCGGGCGCTGGACGCAGTCCGGACGCTGCGTGAGGAGGAGATCCCCGGCGCGCGCATGCTCGTCACGGGCGAGACAGCCGAAAGCATCGACTACTACGCCCTGACCGACCGCTGGCTGCCGATCCTGCTGGCGGTCGTGCTCACCCTGTCGTTCATCCTCCTGACCGTGGCCTTCAGATCAATCGTGGTGGCCGGGAAGGCGATCGTGCTGAACCTCCTGTCCGTGGGCGCCGCGTACGGCGTTCTCATCCTCGTCTTTCAGAAAGGGGTCGGGAACGAGGTCTTCGGCTTCCACCAGGTGGACTTCATCGAGGCCTGGGTGCCGCTCTTCCTCTTTGCCGTCCTCTTCGGCCTCTCGATGGACTACCACGTGTTCCTGCTCAGCAGAATCCGTGAGCGGTACGTGCAAACGGGTGACAACGACGAGGCGGTCGCGCACGGGATCGGCTCGACCGCCCGCCTGATCACGGGCGCCGCGCTGATCATCATCGCCGTCTTCGGCGGCTTCGCGGTGGGTGATCTCGTGATGTTCCAGCAGATGGGCTTCGGCGTCGCCATCGCGCTGCTGATCGACGCGACGATCGTCCGCTCCGTGCTCCTGCCGGCGGCGATGAAGCTCCTCGGGGACTGGAACTGGTACCTCCCGACCTGGCTCGAGTGGCTGCCCGACTTCCACGTCGAGGGCAAGCGTTGACCGAGGTCGTCTGGCAGCCGACGGCGGAGGTGCTGGAGCGGGCGAACGTCGTCCGGCTGATGCGCCGGCACGGCATCGGCGACTACCGGGAGCTCGTGCGCCGCTCGCAGGAGGATCCGGACTGGTTCTGGGCCGCCGCGGTCGAAGACATGGGCCTCGAGTTCTCGAGGCCGTGGGACCGCGTCTTGGACCTTTCGTGCGGCCCGGAATGGGCGACCTGGTTCGTGGGCGGGGAAGTGAGCATCGCCTGGAACTGCGTCCACCGGTGGGCGCGCCGCCGACCGGAGGCGGTGGCGGCAGTGTCGCTGGCCGAGGGCGGCGTGCGGCGGGAGCTGACCTGGGCCGCCATGTCCGACCAGGTCACCCGACTGGCGGAGGCGCTCGTGCGGCTCGGCGTGGAGGAGGGTGACCGCGTGGCGATCTTCCTGCCGATGTCGCAGGAGGTCGCGATCGCATCGCACGCCTGCGCCCACATCGGCGCGATCCAGGTGCCGATCTTCTCCGGCTTCGCGGCGCCCGCGGTCGCGCAGCGGCTCCAGGCCTCGGAGGCCAAGGTCGCGGTCACGACCCGCGTGTCCTGGCGGCGAGGGCGAGAGGTGCCGATGCTGGCGATCCTCGAGGAGGCGCGGGCGGACTCGCCGTCGGTCGAGCACGTGGTGCTGGCGCCGTGGGACGACCTCCTCGCCGACCTGCCGGGGGAGCTGCCGCCTGCGGAGCTCCCGTCCGAGACGCCGTACCTCCTGACCTACACGTCCGGGACGACCGGCAAGCCGAAGGGCGTCGTCCACGTGCAGGGCGGCTTCCTCGTCTCGATCGCGCGAGAGGTTTGTTACCAAGCTGACGCCGGCCCCGACGACGTGATCCATTTCGCTACGGACATGGGCTGGATCATGGGCCCGTGGACGGTGGTCGGCGGGCAGGCGATGGGCTCGACGCTCGTCTTCGCGGAAGGCGCGCCGGATTGGCCTCCCGACCGCGTCTGGCGGCTGATCGAGCAGGAGCGCGTCTCGATCCTCGGCATCTCACCGACGCTCGTGAGGGGTCTGATCCCTCATGGCGATCCCAGGGCCGACCTCTCCTCGCTTCGCACGATCGTGACCACCGGGGAGCCCTGGAACCCCGAGCCGTACCGCTGGCTCTTCCAGGAGGTCGGGGGCGGGCGGGTGCCGATCATCAACTGCTCGGGCGGGACGGAGGTGGGCGCCTGCTTCCTCTCCCCGACCCCGGCGAGCCCGATCAAGGCCTGCTCGCTCGGCGGGCCGGCGCTCGGGATGGCGATGGACGTCGTCGACGCCGAGGGTCGCTCGCTCGTCGGGAGCGGCGAGGTCGGCGAGCTCGTCTGCCGGAAGCCCTTTCCGGGGATGACGCGCGGGTTCTGGCGCGATCCCGACCGTTACCTCAACACGTACTGGAGCCGGTTCCCGGGGGTCTGGACGCACGGAGACTGGGCGTCCGTGGACGAGGACGGCTTCTGGTTCCTCCACGGCCGGTCGGACGACACCCTCAATATCGCGGGAAAGCGGATCGGTCCCGCAGAGCTCGAGTCCGCCGCGGTCGAGCATCCCTCCGTGCTGGAGGCGGCGGCGGTCGGCATCCCGCACGAGGTCAAGGGCGAGGTCGCCTGGATCTTCTGCATCGCGGCGCCGGGAGCCGACGGCGGCGAGGACCTCGCCGGCGAGGTGTCGGAGCTCGTCTCACGCGATCTCGGCAAGGCGTTCCGGCCCGACCGCGTCGTGTTCGTGAGCGCACTCCCGAAGACACGCAGCGCGAAGATCATGCGCCGCGCCGTGCGGGCGAAGGCACTCGGAGCCGACCCCGGCGA
>Ga0126305_10001416_pt1 | contig 10667 bp, 13 predicted proteins | sample Plot26_FD_92536 | JGI IMG/M metagenome (GOLD analysis project Ga0126305, IMG submission 92536) | Serpentine soil microbial communities from UC McLaughlin Reserve, CA, USA - Plot26 | ecosystem: Environmental > Terrestrial > Soil > Grasslands | place: USA: UC McLaughlin Reserve, Lake County...
ACTGTCAATCCCGATACCGGTACGAGGTTCACGCCAGTCGTACAGCTCAGCAGGTGTCGCAGGCCAACCGACGCCGAAACGCCGCCACGGGCAAGTGCAAAGTCCAGGTCGTCGAGCTCCGGCGCGTTCAGGCCCATCCGGGTCGATCCCCAAGCCACCGCCTGAACGAGCGTTTCCAGCACCCGCCAAGCCGCGCCAATGCGCTCGGGTGGCACGTACGCGCCCGCGAGCAGGATTTCGACATCGCGTGGCTCCGGCTGCGTTGCTGGGATGATCGGGGCCGCCGGTACCCGCCGGAAGATTGGTCCGAGCTTGGACAGCAGCCCGGTCGGCGCTGGCCCTCCCGCGGGTGCGAACGCACGGTGAGCAAGCTCGCGCAGTTGCTGTGCTTGTTGCGGAGCCGCCCCAACGATGCCACGCATCTCATCGATGCCGATGGCGTATAGCCGAAGCTCGCCCATGTGCCCAACGTAGTGGAGCCGGTCGGGATGTGTGCCGAAGCGTGGTGACTTACGAACCCGTTCCCGATCTGCAATCCCTAGGCTGGCGGCATGAGCCCTCGGGTGCGTCGAATGATCGTCTCGGGGGTGCTCGGCGGATTGCTGTTGATCGTGGTGATCACAGCCCTGTGGCAGTGGTGGACGTGATCCTGACCACCATGCCCACAACGTCACCGCGACCTGAGACCATCGCGTACGCTCCGAGGGGCCGGCGGACGGGCGGGAAGGGGCTTTACGGAGAATGGCACGGGTTCGACGTGCGGTGTCCGGAGCCTTCTCGATGTTGTCGGCGATGCTGCTGATTGGACTGCTGCCCTCAACCGCGAGCGCTCAGGCCACCGTCGCCTTTACGATCACCGACGCACGCATCGCCGCATCGTCCGGCCTGGCGCGCGATGTGGACGGGGACCTCTACTGGACCGCCAACCGGTCAAGTCCACAAGGTGTTGTCTACGGCCTGACTCCGAGCGGGGCTGTGCGCGGGACGCTGAACTATCGGGCGGAACCGGTCGATGTCGAAGCGCTCGCTGTGGCGAACGACACGCTATATGTCGGTGACATCGGGGACAACGGCCAACGTCGAAGGCTCGTCACCGTCTATATCTTCAACAATCCAAGGGCTACCGGGCTCACGGTCACCTACGGTGCATACGACTTCCAGTTCCCCGACGGACCGCGTGATGCCGAATCCCTGCTGGTCAGTGAAGACGGCAGGATGCTGCTGGTCACCAAGGCTGATGGGGGAGGCGAAATCTACGCGGCACCTCGTTCACCGTCACGGGAACGGGTCAATCGGCTCACCCGGCTGGCCGACGCACCGGCGATGGTGACGGATGGCGTCTTCTTGCCCGGTGGCGAGCAGATCGCCCTGCGGACCGACGCCGCCGTGTATCTCCTGGATGCCAGCTCTTACCAGACTGTTGCAACCGCTGAGTTGCCGCGCCAACTGCGAAGCACCTCTGTCACGGTTAGCCTTGACGGCGAGTCGCTGCTGTTGGGCAATTCGGGCCGGAACGCCAAGGTGTACTCGATTCCTGTGCCGACTCCGCCTGACACTCCGCCTCCCTCGCCGAGCCCATCAATTACGCCCGAGGACGAGGAGGCGGATGCGGGGGGCGGGAGCACCGGCACCTTGGTAGCGCTGGCTCTTGCGGCGGTCGTTGCAATCGTGGCGGGGGTCGTCGTCGGCCTCATCCACGACCGCTGATCGATCAGCCGGCGGCCAGCTGTTCGATGACCCAATCGATACAACGGCACAGCTGTGAGACGTCGTCCGGCTCGACGCTGGGAAACATGCCGATCCGCAGCTGGTTGCGACCGAGCTTACGGTACGGCTCGGTGTCGACAATCCCGTTGGCCCGCAGGGTTCGGGCAATCGCGGCCGCGTCGACGCCGTCGAAGTCGATGGTCGCCACGACGGGCGAACGAAACACTGGCTCGGAAACAAACGGCGTCGCGTACGGGCTTTGCTCCGCCCACGGGTAGATCCGGCTGGCCGAATCGGCCGTACGAGATGCGGCGAAGGCCAGCCCGCCCTGGTCGTTGAGCCATTGGAGCTGCTCATGAAGAAGGAAGAGGGTGGCGATCGCCGGGGTGTTCAGGGTCTGGTTTTTGCGAGAGTTGTCGATCGCGGTGGTCAGGCTGAGGATTTCCGGGATCCAGCGGTCCGATTCTGCGATCTTGGCTGCCCGCTCGAGCGCAGCTGGCGATAGGAGAGCCAGCCAAAGGCCGCCATCGGAACCAAGGCTCTTCTGCGGAGCGAAGTAATAGACGTCCGTTTGCCCAATGTCCACCGAAACGCCCCCCGCCGCGGAGGTGGCATCAATTGCCACCAGGGCGCCCGGGTCGGCATCGGCGACCCGCTCAATGGGCGCGAGCGCCCCGGTTGAGGTCTCGTTATGAGCCCAGGCATAGAGGTCGACACCCGGAACGGCGTTGGGCACCGCTACTGATCCGGCTGGTGCAGTGACAATCGCAGGATCCCCGAGATGGGGCGCGGCCTTTGCTTCGGCGGCGAATTTGGCTGAGAATTCCCCGAAGCTGCCGTGGGCGCTGCGGGTTTCGATGAGCGAAAACACAGCGACATCCCAGAACAAGGTCGAGCCGCCATTTCCCAGGACCAGCTCGTAACCATCCGGAAGCGTGAAAAGTGCTGCCAAACCCTCACGGACTGAGCCGACCAGGTTCTTGACCGGATCCTGCCGGTGCGATGTCCCCATCAATCGAGTGCCCACATCCGCCAGAGCTGTGATGGAAGCAGGGCGAACTTTGGCGGGGCCGCAGCCGAACCGGCCATCTGACGGCAGGAGTTCACTCGGGACGGTCAGGCGGGTCACAGGCGCGGATTCTCTCAGGGCGGTCACGGCCGCCGATTCTGTCATGGCCGAACGGCCTGATGCTTCGCAATTCGGTAGCTGAAAGACTGCCCAGCGTGTCCGAGGAGTACGAGCCGGGTCGTCTCGTTCGTGGCCTGCCCGATCTGTTCGGTGAGCGCGTCGACTATCTGAGCGAGCATCTACTGGAGTCAGCGTCGCCTGCCGATCCGTTGGAGCTCTTCTCCTCGTGGATGACAGATGCGTTTGCGGCCAAGGAGCGGGGCGTGCTGCCGGAGCCGACGGCGATGGTCGTCGCGACGGCGGTAGGCGGCCGGCCGAGCGCTCGTACGGTGCTGCTCAAGGAGGTCGACGCCCGGGGATTTGTCTTCTTCACCAACTACGACTCCCGCAAAGGAGCCGAGTTGGCGATTTCCCCGCAGGTCGGGCTGCTTTTTGGCTGGTATCCGCTGCACCGCCAGGTCCGCGTCGAGGGCCTTGCCGAGCGGACTTCACGAGCCGAGTCCGAGGCGTACTTCTCGAGCCGTCCGCGGGGCTCCCAGCTCGGCGCCTGGGCTTCGGCGCAGTCGAGTGAGGTGACGCTTGAGCAGCTGGCCATGGCGTATCGGGACGCCGATGAGCGGTTCGAGGGGATGGACGTGCCCTGTCCGGAGCATTGGGGTGGCTACCGAGTGCAGGCGGAGACCATCGAATTCTGGCAGGGCCAGCCCGGCCGAATGCATGACCGGCTGCTCTACCGCCGCACGGGCGAGGAGTGGGAGATCGTCCGGCTGGCGCCTTGAGGTACGAGCCGAACCATCTGAAGGGGAGCCGCCTAAAGACGGATGCCGACGTACTTGGTTTCCAGATATTCCTCGATGCCCTCGTGGCCGCCTTCGCGCCCCAGCCCAGAAGCCTTGACACCGCCGAACGGCGCGGCCGGATTGGACACGATGCCCTGATTGATTCCGACCATTCCTGTCTCCAGCCGCTCGGCCACTGTGATCGCCTTGGTCAGGCTTTCGGTGTAGGCGTATGCGACCAGGCCGAACTCGGTGTCGTTGGCAAGCTCGATGCCCTGGTCATCACTGCTAAAGGTGATCACCGGTGCCACGGGTCCGAAGATCTCCTCGCGGAAGACACGGGCTGTCCTCGGCACATCACTCAGGACAGTCGGGCGGTAGAAGTGGCCTGGACCATCGATCGCCGAGCCGCCGGTCAGGATCTTTGCGCCGGAGTCGACGGCGTCCGCCACCAGTTGGGACACCTTGTCCACCGCGTCCGAGTCGATCAGCGGACCAACCTCGACGCCGTCCTCGACACCCCGGCCGATGGTCAGGGCGCCCATCCGCGAGGCGAGCCGGGACGCGAACTCGTTCGCCAAGGACTCATGTACTAGAAAGCGGTTGGCGGCGGTGCAGGCCTCCCCGATATTGCGCATCTTGGCCAGCATGGCGCCGTCGACGGCCTTGTCCAGGTCGGCGTCGGCCAAGACCAGGAACGGGGCGTTGCCGCCGAGCTCCATCGAGATCCTGAGCACCTTCTGCGCCGACTGCTCTATCAGGCGCCGGCCGACCTCGGTCGAGCCGGTGAAGGTGATCTTGCGCAGCCGAGGGTCGGCCATGATCGGCGATGACAACTCAGCGGAGTGCGAAGTCGTGATCACATTGACCACCCCATCGGGCAGGCCGGCTTCGATGAGGATCGCGGCGAGAGCCAGCGTCGTCAGCGGCGTCAGCGCCGCGGGCTTGATCACCACCGTGCAGCCCGCCGCCAGCGCGGGGCCAAGCTTGCGGGTGCCCATGGCGAGCGGGAAGTTCCACGGCGTTATCGCGTAGACCGGACCGACTGGCTGCTTGACGGTGACCAGCCGGGTGCCGCCCGACGGAGCCACCGAATAGCGGCCCGCGATCCGCACAGCCTCCTCGGAGAACCAGCGCAGGAACTCGGCGCCGTACGTAACCTCGGTCCTCGACTCGGTAAGGGGCTTGCCCATTTCCAAGGTCATGACCAGCGCGATGTCTTCGGCCCGCTCGGTGAGCAGGGTGAATGCACGCCGCAGGATCTCCCCGCGCTCTCGGGGGTCGGTCTGTTCCCAACCTTCCGACGCCTCGACTGCAGCGTCGAGGGCGGCTATACCTTCCTCGGTTGACGCGTCGGCGACTGAAGTGAGGACCTCACCAGTCGATGGATCCTCGACGTCGAGCGTCTGCTCGGTGGCGACCCACTTGCCGCCAATCAGCAGCTCGTTGGGCACCGCGTTGAGGACTCGCGAGATGACTTCTGATCCGACGCCCATGGCTGCCTCCTTGCCTGTGGTGTCCGCTCTCTCTTCAGGTTAGGTGAGGTCATTCAGGCGAATCGGCACGGCTAGGAACTGGTCGGGGAACGCTCGCAGTACTGACAGCCTTGGCTCGGCTACCGGCAGCACGTGTGAACTGGCTTTTGCTCGTACTGGTGGCAGACGGGAGTCGGCCAGCACCGCTTCAGCCCCCGCACGGTCACCACCCAGGAAGATTGTTTCAAGATCATCTACAGCAGGCAGCAAGACTGCCGAGGCTGCCTCAGCCGCCAACTGGTATGCCTTGTCCGCTTGGTTCTCGCGACGGCGCGCGAATCGCTGCTGTGACCATCCACCGGCTTTGGTCCGACCCTGCACGTAGGAGGAGCCGACCTTTGACCTGATCAGTTCCCGGCCGGCGAAGACGCCGACTGCATAGCCGCCTTTGCGGACCAGCAGTGCGCCGACCTGGCGCTCGACTGCCACGTGATGGACAAGATCATCGAGCGTACTGGCACCAAGTGGCGGCGGCGGGAACGGCACGCTGATCAACGCCTGTGCCCCATCGGCAGCGGACAGTATTACCTGTCCGCCGCACTGGCTCACGATCACCTTGCCGTGCCGCTCCGCAAAGCCGGTCAGCCAGCGGGCGAGCCGCTCTGGAGCAACCCTGACGGTTCGATCAGGGGTTGCCTTCCGCGACCCGTGCTTCGGCTGCATGGTCGTCAACGCTAGCGTTATTGGCTCCCAGAACCACGACCATCGAGTCCTGGTCAGACCCCAGAAAAGGACAAACCCGCGAGCTTGTCGACAACCGCTAAGGGTGTCGGCCGGGAGGACAAGTCCGGCGCTCGCGGGTTCGGGTGTCGGCTGTGGATTAGCCGGGCCGCATGCGGCTCGGTGTTACACGTGCCGAATGGCGGCTAGCTGGCCGTCACCTCACATGTCCCAAAGTCATTCATTCTTTGGACCACCTCCTTCCCGTGTGCATCAAAGGTATGTGGCCTCGCCTTCCTGGTCAACGCAATTCTGTGTGATCAGCGTCGCTTGACGGCGGCGAACCGGTCGAGCGACTCCTTGCGCTCCGCCGCGTGATCGACGATCGGCGGCGGATAGCCAGCGGGCAGGCCGGCCGGGTTCTTCCACGGCTGGTTCAGATGCTCCAGAGGTACGTCGATCAGCTCGGGCAGGTAACGATGAATGTAGGTACCGTCCGGATCGAACCCCTCACTTTGGGTGATCGGGTTGAAGATGCGGAAGTACGGGGCCGGATCGGTGCCTGAGCCGGCCACCCACTGCCAATTCAGATGGTTCTGGGCAAGATCGCCATCACGCAGTCGATCCATGAACCATTCGGCCGCCGGCAACCAGCCGAGGTGCAAATCCTTGATCAAGAATGAGGCCATGACCATTCGGACACGATTGTGCATCCAGCCCTCTGCTAGCAGCTGACGCATCCCGGCATCAATCAGCGGATACCCGGTCCGACCCCATTTCCATGCTTCGAACCGTCGGCGAGCGGTCAGATTTGCTGCTGGGTCGTCAGTGGCCCCGGAACTCTGGCCGCACTGGCTCGCGCCGGGCTTCGGGCCGGTGGAACAAGACATCAGCGTAGAAGTCTCGCCAGGCGAGCTGGCGAGCATAGGCCTGCGCGCCCTGTGAGCGAAGCGGCGCAAGATCGGCGAGCAGCGTACGGGGGTGCAGGTGCCCCCAGCGAAGGGTGATCGACAGGTGCGACGTGGCGTCCACGCCCGGGAAGTCGTGCAATCTCTTATAGTCACCGACTCCGTTCTGGTCACGGTGGCGCCACTCGTACCAGGACTGACGGGCAGGCTGCTCGCCGGCAAGTGAGGCAAGATCAGCATCAGGCTCCTCCAGTCGCAGCCGGTCGTCAGCCGCGACCCACTCCACGGAATCGGCCGCAACGTCTGGTGCGGGGGGCTGCACCTCCTGAGCAAGCCAGGCGTAATGGAATGGGGAAAAGACCTGGAACGGCTGGCCGGCCTCGTTGTACAGATTGCCTGGAGCGATTGCGTACGGGGATCCCGTCGCTCTGAGTTCCTTGCCGGCCCGCGCCAACGCACGCTGCACTGCCGCATCCCGACGCCGACCGTACGGCGCGAAGTCGGCGCTGATATGCACACGCTGGGCGCCGCTCTGCTGGACAATCCTGGGAATCACTTCGGACGGTCTGCCGCCGACGACGTTCAAGCCTGGGGCGCCGCCACGCCGAAGGTCTGAATCCAGTGCCGCCAATGCCGCCAGCAACCAGGGCCCACGCCCTGCACCTGGCGAGCGCTGGAGCACCGGGTCCACAATGAAGAGCGGAAGTATCGTGCCGCCGTCCTCCACGGCAGCGTGAAGTGCCGGGTTGTCACAGAGTCGGAAGTCACGACGTACCCACCAGACGGCGGGCGGAGAGTCAAGGCTCATGCCCTATCTTCCCGAGTTTGCCGGGACACAGATGCTTGCCAGCTGTAAGAGAGAATGGCAATCGTGAGCGATTTGATCGATACCACCGAGATGTACCTCCGGACGATCTATGAGCTCGAAGAGGAGGGCATCACCCCGCTCCGCGCCCGGATTGCCGAACGGTTGCAGCAGAGCGGGCCGACGGTGTCGCAGACCGTTGCGCGCATGGAGCGAGACAACTTGGTACATGTGCTGGGCGACCGGCATCTGGAGCTGACCGCGGAGGGCCGCGCCAGAGCGACCCGGGTGATGCGCAAGCATCGGCTGGCCGAGCGACTGCTGATCGATGTGATCGGTTTGGACTGGGAGAAGGTCCACGACGAGGCGTGCCGCTGGGAGCATGTCATTTCTGAGGATGTCGAGCGACGACTGGTCGAGCTGTTGCACGCGCCGACTGAATCACCGTACGGAAATCCGATCCCCGGCCTGGGCGAGTTGGGGGTTGCCACGGCACAGGCGCCGTTCCGCAACGGCAACGAGCAGCTGCAGGAAGTGGTTCAGCGGGGCACCGGTCAACCCATCCGGGTGGTCATCGTGCGAATGAGCGAGGAGATTCAGAAGGATGTCGAGATGATGGGCACCCTGCGTCTGGCGGGCATTCTCCCCGGAGCCCAGGTCAGCGCCGAGGTCGGCGGCCTTGGTGTGCGACTTATCGCCGAGGGATCGCCCGCGTGCGAAATCGATCGCGAGGCATCGACACATCTGTTCGTGTCGCGGGTCTGAGCCGCGACTGAGATGGGCAGCGTCGACCGCGCCGACGGCGGAGAACTGAATTGGCCGGCATACCTGGCACGTTTCCATGCCGAACGTACCGGGATCATCGAAGCGGTCCTGTCCCAGGCCGTGGCTGGCGACCATTCGCCCTACCGATGGCTGGCCCGCGCGGTCTCGGATACCGCAATGACGGTGCTCGATCTTGCGTGCGGCTCTGGAGCGATGTCGCGGGAGCTGGACCGACCTGGACGTACGGTGATCGGACTCGACGTCTCCGAGCACGAGCTGGCGCTGGCCGCAGAACGTGGGGCCGGACCGTGGGTGCGGGCGGACGGACTACGGCTGCCGTTTCGAGATGGATGCCTCGATGCGGTAACCAGCTGTCTTGGGCTCGTGGTTATGCAACCGCTGACCCAGGTGATCGACGAGGTCGCGCGGGTGCTGCGGCCTGGCGGGGTGCTGGCCGGAATCGCGCCGGCAATCCGCCCTCTGGCACCGCGCGATGTCCGGGTGCTAACACGGATCAATACTCGGCTTCGGACCAAGCCGCAATTCCCGGGTCCGGTCGAACTGACCGGTTTCGCGAGGACCCTTGAGCTACACGGGATGACCGCCGTCGAGGACGCTCGGGAGCGTTATCGCTTCCCGATCCGCAGCCGCTCGGACGCCGAGCTGATGATGTCGGCGGTCTACCTGCCGGAGACCCGTTGGTCGCGAGTTGTGAGTGCGATTGAGTTTCTCGAGGACCGGCTGGCGAAACGTGGGGTAGTCGAGGTGGCCATTCCGATGCGGCGCATTGTGGCCATCAAGTGAGGGCCGGAATACCGGGAGATCGCTGCTAGTTGTTCTGCACGGACATCAACCCGCCGCACCACAGGCCAGGCCGCCCACCGAGGAGCACGCAACCTATGCCAACAATCAACATCAACGCCGAAGACTTCGAGGACACCATCACGAAGAACGACATCGTACTGGTGGATTTCTGGGCTGACTGGTGTGGACCGTGCAAGAGATTCGCGCCGATCTACGAGAAGGCCTCACAGGAGTACGGCGACGTGACCTTCGCCAAGCTCGACACCGAGGAGAATCCGGGCCTGACCGCGGCCCTCAATATCGAAGGCATCCCGACCCTGATGGCCTTTCGTGAAGGCGTGCTGGTCTTCAACCAGGCCGGTGCGCTACCTGCTCCGGCGCTCAAGCAGGTCATCGACGCCGTGAAGGGGCTCAACATGGAAGAGGTCCACGCCGAGGTCGCCAAGCTTCAGGCCGAGCACGAGCACCAGCACCAGCACTGAGTCGTTGGCCCGTTAAACGGCCGATCACTGCTCACAGTCAAGGATGACATCGACAAATCGCTGCGCGGCCTGAGCCGCATTCACAGCGGATGACGTCGATAAGCGGCGCGGCCGGATCGATCAAGGTGCGGCCGGGTTCAGCGCCGTGAAGCCCTATCCGAACGGCCGCCCGCCGGACTTTGAAGAGGTCCGGATCGGTGAGCATGATCAGCGCTCCGGCGTCTCTGATCAAGCCGTACCCGTAGCAACTCGCCCGTGAGCAGGGTCGCCGGCTGGTCAACTGAGCCAAGCGCGCGGTCGCAGCCTCGGAGAGGACCACCTGATTGACGATTCCCAGGCCGTACATAGTTATCGTCAGCCCCGCCGCGGGGACGATGGCGGCGGCTTCGGGGTCATGCCCGACACCGAACTCCACCGGTTGCGCCTGAGGGACATTCGTTAGCCGGCCACCGACGAAGATCAACTTCTGGATTGTGCGCGCGATCTGGTCCAAATGATCGCGCGCGAGCATCGCCAGGTTGGTCTTGGGACCAGCGCTAACAGCGTCACCGGCCTTTCTGCGTGCCGAAGCCGGTCAGTGAGAAGCTCAACAGCGGTGTCAGGTTGCGGCTCGCGGCCCGAGGCTTGCACGGGAAGATCACCCAGTCCATTGGCACCGTGCTGGTGATCTAGCCGTGTGGCCCGGTCCGAGGAGCGTGGCGTCCACGCCCGGCCCGACGGCCACATTTCTGGCGTCCGCTAGATCGAGAATGGAGCAGGTGTTGCCTACGACCTGTCGGAGCGCGGCATTGCCTGAAATGCAGGTGACGGCGCCAAGATCAAGTTCCGCGCGGGCCACCGCGTACAGCAGTGCAAGCGCGTCGTCGATGCCGGTGTCCACATCGGGCACGACGCGAGTGGCCACGTCGCGCATATTGCGAGACCGCTCGTCCGGCTAACCTTTGTTCCCGGCCCCCATAGCTCAGGGGATAGAGCAAGGGTTTCCTAAACCCTGTGTCGTAGGTTCGAATCCTACTGGGGGCGCTGATGCATTTGGCCTAGTCAAAGCTTCTTCGAGCGGCCCGCTCGGGCAGTTCGATGATTTCTTCGTCGG
>Ga0126305_10001417_pt1 | contig 10661 bp, 12 predicted proteins | sample Plot26_FD_92536 | JGI IMG/M metagenome (GOLD analysis project Ga0126305, IMG submission 92536) | Serpentine soil microbial communities from UC McLaughlin Reserve, CA, USA - Plot26 | ecosystem: Environmental > Terrestrial > Soil > Grasslands | place: USA: UC McLaughlin Reserve, Lake County...
AGTTCGCCGCATCCTGGGCCGTGGCGCCGCTTAGTTCCAGCTAGGGCTGGGTTGCCAATGCGACGAAGTCGGGCGACACGAGCAGCCGGTAGGTATGGCCCCGCCGGGCTACGAAGCCGACGCGCTGCAGTTCGTCCAATGACCGAGTCACTGTCTCGCGCGACGAGCCAACCATGTCGGCGAGCAGCGTGTGGCTCAGCGGGAAATCGATCCGCACTCCGTCGCGCGCGACACGACCGTAATTGCGCGCGAGCTGCAACAGCTTTCTGCGCACGCGATCGATGTGCCACGTACTGCCGAAGTTCCCGGTCGCTTCCTGCTTTTGTCCGAGCGTCACCGCCAGCTGCTCGAGCATCGTCTTCGCCGCGCCCGGCAGAGCCAGTAGTGCGTCGAGCGCGTTCGGCGAGATCACGGTCAGCTGAGAATCGACTAGCGCAAACAGCGCCTCTTCCGACGCCGGTGGCAGGACGAGCCGACCGGGCCCCGCGTCGCACGTGATGATCGAACGATTCATGCGCGGCGGTGCCATGCGAAGGACCACGAAACCTCGTTCGACGATCATGAGTGCGCCGGCGGGGAACGAGGAATGGAAGTACGGCTCGCTGGCGACGACGTCGACCGTCGGACACGCCGCCAGGATTTTCGCCGCTACCTCGCCAGCTGGCGAGGGCACCGACTCGAGCAGGCGACTCCGCGCACCAACGACATTTTCCACGTCCACGCCTTGTCAGTGTCGGCGAGAGCGCGAACCTTACGGCGCTCCGCGTCCGATCGCTAGCGTGGTCGCGTTGCCTGCTCAGGTACCTCCCGTGGCTCCCGCTCTGCGGTGCGAAGCAGCCTGAGAGCCGTTAGAGGGAAGAGCACCACCGACAGCAGGCCCGCCGCGACGAGCGCCGCATACGTGGCCGGGCGGATCAGCTCCAGCTGCACGCCGATCTGGCCCGCGACGACGAGGAAGCTGAGGGAGGTCGCCTGCAGCAGCGCGGCGGCGGCCGTCTGTGTCGGGGTCGCGAGCGGCCTGTAGAGCAACGCCGGCAGCCCGCGCGCCACGAGCAAGGCGGCGAGGAAGATCGGTACGCGCGCGATCGTCTCCGCGCTCGCGAAGAGCGCGTCCAGATCGAACCTCACCCCCGTCGCGACGAAGAAGAACGGGACGAAGACGCCGTAGCCGACCGCCTCGAGCTTCGCGCGAAATTGCGGATGCGTCATCGTCCGGTCACGGTCGACGAGCTTGATGATCGCGCCGGCGAAGAACGCACCGAGAATCGCCTCGAGCTCGAGCTGCTCGGCGAGCACGACGAAGACCGCGAGCACAAGGAACGAGGCTCGGATGCGGATTTCCGCCGTCGTGTCCTGAAGCCGAAGCAGTGTCGCCGAGAGACGAGTGAAATGCTCGGCACCGAGGACTGCGACGCCGACGGCAAGGACGAACAGTCCGAACAAGCCGAGCAGCACGAGTCTCACGCCGACGCTGCTCGTCTCTTCTGAGAAGAAGAGCGACAGGAGGACGATCGTCGCGATCTCGGCGATAGAGGCGCCGGCCACGACGAGCTGCCCGAACTGCGTGCTCACATGCCCTGCGTCCTTCAGGACCGGAATCACGATCCCGAGTGAGGTGGCCGACAGCACGATGGCCACCAGGAGCGGCGACCTGACCAGCCCCCCGGCACTCAGGCCGAAGCCGATGAGGAGCGCGAGTCCGAACGAGAGCCCATACGCGAGTGCGGTGAGACGAAGCGGGCGGCCGCGAAAGCGGTCGTACTCCACCTCGAGGCCGGCGAGAAGAAGGAGGAAGGCGAGGCCGAGCAGGCTCAGCACCTGGATCGGCGTGTCGATCGAGACCCAGCCCAGCACCTGAGGGCCGATCGCGATCCCGAGCACGATCTCGAGCACGATCGCCGGGAGGCGGAGCTTCGGAAAGAGTCCGAGCGCGAGCGGTGCGCCCAGCGCAACCGCGGCGACGATCGCGACTCCGTTGAACGAGACGTCGCCCACGGGTTGTTCAGCGAAGGCCGGCGGGCGCCGCCGCGCCGACCAGCGGGGTCCGCGGTTCGAGTCCGTCAGAGGGCTTCAAGAAAGCCCTTAACGCGAAATCACCAACCATCCTTGTGGCGGGAAGCAGGTTGATCGTGATTTCGGCTGCACACGCCGCGGAAGGCCCAAGGACGGCGAACTGATGGTCGACCCCTCTCGTCTTACTGGTTGTGCCCGTGATCGCGCCGTTCACGAGCGGCGAGGATCTCGTGGATGTGTGCCTCGGCCCAGTCGCGGATCGCCCCCAGCGGCTCGCGGAGCGTGAGTCCGAGCGGCGTCAGTTCGTACTCGACCCGAGGCGGGATCTCGGCGTAGGCGCTGCGGACGACGAGGCCGTCACGTTCGAGCGCGCGAAGCGTCTGCGTGAGGACCTTCGGGCTGATCCCCATCGCGTTGCGAATCTCGGTGAAGCGGCGCGGGCCGTCCTCGAGGAGGCCGACGATCAGCGCCGTCCAGCGATCGCCGATCCGGTCGAGGGCGACTCTGCTGGGACAGCTGGACGAGTAGACGTTCGGCTCGAACAGTTCCATTAGTTTCCTTGAGGTACTCGGTATCCGAAGGATAGTTTAGGGAGTCGGCCACTGAGGAGGAGTGAACACATGAGCACGGACGCGGTCGAGAGGAACAAGGAGGTCGTGCAGCGGCTGTTGGAGGCCTTCCGGGCCGGCGACACGGACGCGTTCGACGAGCTGATCGCGGACGAGTATGTCCAGCACAACCCGCAGGCCGGAAACGGACTGCAGGCGGTGAAGGACTTCTTCGCCCCGGTCGGCCCGGTAGACGTCGAGGTCCACCGGGTGATAGCCGAAGGCGATCTCGTCGCCGCCCACTCGCACTACAAGACCTGGAACATGGCCGGCGTCGACATCTGGCGCTTCAACGACGAGGGGAAGATGATCGAGCACTGGGACGTGCTCCAGCAGGTGCCGGAGAAGACGGCGAGCGGCAACGACATGTTCTCGCAGCTGAGCTAGTCAGCGCGGAGGAAAGCGAGGAGGCAGCGATGGCGACCACGACCGAAGAAAGCAACAAGGAGCTGATGCAGACGCTCGACGACGCCTGGAACGCGCAGGACGTCGACGTCTTCCGGCAGCGACACAAGCCCGACGTGATCGTCCGCTGGCCCGGGCAACCGGAGCCGACGGTCGGGATCGAGGACCACACCGCAGAGTCGATCGCGTTCTGGAAGACCTTCCCCGACCAGAAGCTCGACAACCGGCCGTACAAGGTGTTCCTCGCCGACGGCGACTGGACGGCCTCGATCGCCCGCTTTCGCGGCACGATGACGGGTCCGATGCAGGGTCCCGACGGCAGCGAGATCCCGCCGACGGGCAAGTCGTTCGAGGTCGACTTCTACACAATCGCCAAGTGGCACGACGGGCAGATCGTCGAGGAGAACCTGATGTACGACCTCGTCACCTTCCTGAAGCAGATCGGGCTCAGCGAGTAGCGCGGAGGAACCAGACACGACCGTCCAGCGGCTTCGGCTCGGGAGTAAGGTCCGAGGACGCCACTTTCGGGAGAGATCGCCACGGTCGACGGGCAGGCACGCGAGCCAGTTTCCTTCCTCGTCTTCTCCGCCTCGCTGCGGGAGGGCTCGTTGAACACACGGCTTGCCGAGCTGGCCACCAGCGCGATCGAGAGCAATGGAGGGACGGTCGACTTCCGCTCGATGGCGGAGTTCGACTGCCCGTCCTACAACGCCGACGTTCAGCGCGAGAGAGGATTTCCGACCGCCGCCGACGAGCTGCGACGGCGGCTGGAGGCATCCGATGCGTTCGTGATCTGCTCCCCCGAGTACAACGCCTCGATGCCGGGCGTGCTCAAGAACGCCGTCGACTGGGTCTCGCGTTTCCACCCACAACCGTTCCACGAGCGGCACGCCCTGCTGCTGTCGGCTTCGCCCTCGATGGTCGGCGGCAACCGCGGCGTCTGGGCCCTGCGCGTCCCCTTCGAGCATCTTGGCGCCCGCATCTACCCAGACATGTTCTCGCTCGCGCGGGCCCACCTCGCCCTCGATGGCGACGGCGAAATCGCGAACGAGGAGCTTCGGCGACGCTTCCAGATGACGATTGCCAGCTTCATGGACCTGGTCGAGGCGTCCAAGCACTACCCGTGCGTCAAGAGCGCCTGGGTCGAGTACCTCGGCGAGCATCCCGAGCCGGCGATCGACCGCGTTCAGTAGCAGGAAGCGGCTACGCGATGGTCAAGCCCGAGCGGCCCTCCGCTAAGCGGCCGCAAAACCTCCGCCGCCCAACGGCCACGTAGCCAAGGCCGACACAGAGGATGGAGCCTTTATGGAGCCCCGTGGTCGCAACCGGTCGCAACCGTCGGCAAATGCCGCACCCCCGAAAGCGCCGAAAACAAGCCAAAACCGTTGCGATGCGTTGCGACCGGTTGCCCGAGACGTTCCATGGTAAGGGTGCACCCCCTCTAAGAAAGGGAGGGGGTCGCCTCCCTGGCTCCGCAAGAAGTGCCAAGTCCTGCGAACCCGAAGGGCCACAGGATTGCCGCCGCGACTCTGACACGAGCTGGCGTTCGCGTCAAAGTCTCCGGCTACCCGCTACCCGCGAATCTCCCGAGCGAGCCCCAGTCGTCGCTGCGGTTTTCGCGGCGCTGGCCCCAGGCGCGGCGGAGCCCGACGAGACGCGCGCAGTCAAAGGCCGTCCGTGGAAGAAGCGCCTCCGGCGGAACACTCGCCGGGGTGTCGACGTTGAACGAGTAAGTGCACCGCGTTAGCTGGTGCGATCTCTCGAACAGGAAGGAACCTTCGTGACGCAGCACCCGACTGTGAACCTCGTCGACGTCCGCTGCTCTTCGTGCGGCTCGTCTTTCACCGCGCGGTCGACCGCGTCCGTGATCTTGGTCGAGGTGTGCTCGAACTGCCATCCGGCCTACACCGGGCGGCGTCAGGCTGTCACGACCGGCGGACGCATCGACCGCTTCAACCGCCGGCGCGCGCTCGCCGCGACGTAGACGGGCGTCGTGCCGGAGCATCGCGCTCTTCGTTCGTCGCAACGCAGGCGAGGACGAGCGCGATCGTCTCGTCCAGGTACCGCCCCGGCCCGCGGGTCGTCGCGATGCCTACGCCGATCCCGAGGGCGAGAGGAGCCAGCCGGTGCTCCAGACGAGTGCCTCCGTCCGGCTGGGGGGCGGCTGGCGCTAACAGGCGCAGTTCCACGCCGCCCTCGCAGTCGTCACGCCGCGGCGTCGTCGAGCGCCGCGACCAGCGTCTCGGCGTCGTATGAGTCGTCGTGTCTCGCGCCGTTCACGTAGAAGGTCGGCGTCCCGTTCACGCCACTCCTGACACCGCCCATGAAGTCCTCGCGGACCCGCGGCGCGTGGACATGCTCAGCCAGGTCGCGATCGAATCGTTCGACGTCGAGCTCGAGCTTCGCGGCATACGCGTGCAGGTCTTCGTCCCGTAGGCGCGCCTGGTTCTCGTAGAGCAGGTCGTGCATCTCCCAGAACTTCCCCTGGGCGGCCGCCGCCTCCGCAGCTTCCGCCGCCCGTTCGGCGTGGGGGTGCGACGTCGCGATCGGGAAGTTGCGGAACACGAAGCGCATCCTCTCGCCCATCCGCGCCTGCACCTCCTTGATGATCGGATAGGCAGCCCCGCAATACGGACACTCGTAGTCGCCGTACTGCACGAGCGTCGCTGGGGCACCCGCCGGCCCCTGGACATGGTCGCGTGCGTCGTCGACCGGCACGGTCAGCGCGGCCTCGAACTGCGTGATGGTCATGATTCGCCCTCCTTCCCGAGGTTCTCGAGTGCGCGGAGGATCCCGTCGGCGCCCGGATTGAGACCCACGGGCGAGACGTAGCTCCAGCGCACGATGCCGTTGGTGTCGATGACGTACAGCGCCCGTTCGCTCGTGCCGTCGCTCGCCCGGTAGACCCGATACTGCCGAGCCACCTCACCCTTCGGCTCGAAGTCGGAGAGCAGCGGGAAGTGCAAGTTGCGATGCTTGGCGAAGGCGAGGTGGCACCAGATGCCATCCACCGAGATGCCGAAGAGCTCTGCGTCGTGGCTCCGGAACTCTGGAAGCACCTCTTCGTAGAGGGCCATCTGATCCGAGCAGACGGGGCTCCAGTCCTCCGGGTAGAAGGCGAGGATCACGGGGCGACCGCGAAACTCGGCCAGCGACAGCGTCTGGTCGGGGGTCGCGAGAAGCTCGAAGTCAGGCGCCTCGGTGCCCGGCCGCAGCGGCGGTTCGTGGGCGACCATCGTCCTATTGGTCGCCGACTGTCTGGGCCGGCTTGCGGCCGACCTCGAGCGCTCGTGCGAGGTCGGTGATCGAGACCAGACCGGCCAGGTGCCCGTTGTCGATGACGAGCCCGCGATTCGCCGTCGGCGCGGAAAGGTCAGCCAGCGCGTCCACGGCCGTCTCGTCCTCGGTGAGCAGCGGCACCTCGTCGAGCGGGATCATCGTGTCGCGGACACGCCGCGTATCCCACTCCGACCGGGGCACTGCGGCGACCGAAGCGAAGGCCAGGAGGCCGACCGGCCGCCCCTCGTCGAGGACGGGGTACGTGGTGAACCGCTGCGACCACGCGACATCGTCCATGAAGCGCCCGATCGTGGAGCCGGCGTCGACGGTGGCGGGGTTGCGCACCATCAGATCCCGCACGCGCAGACCGGCCAGCGCTTGCTCCGTCGCGACGTAGCGAGCTTCCGCCCTGGCGCCCTGAAGCAGGAACCAGCCGATGAAGGCGAGCCACGCGCCGCTGAACGAGCCCTGGAAGACGAACATCACGAGGCCGAGCGCGATGAACAGGTACGCGAAGGCCTGTCCGATCTCGGATGCAACCCGAGTGGCCCACGCGAAGTCCGTTCTCGCCCGCCAGAGTCCGGCGTGCAGCACGCGGCCGCCGTCGAGCGGCGAAGCGGGAAGGAGGTTGAAAGCCGCCAGGATGAGGTTGATGTAGCCGAGCCACGCCGCAACCCCGTCGACCGCGCTCGGCAGGCCGGCGAGCGCGATCAACATGAAGCCGACGCCAAGGCCGATCGAGATGAGCGGCCCCGAGACGGCGACGCGGAACTCGGCGCCGGCGCTCGCGAAACGGTCCTTGAACTCGGCCACGCCGCCGAACAGCCAGAGGGTGATCGAGTCGACCTCGATCCCCTCGCGCCGCGCCACCCACGAATGCCCGAGCTCGTGGAGCAGAACCGATGCCAGGAACAGCACGGCGGCTACGAGCGCCATCGCGAGGTAGGTCCGGCCGGACAGGCCCTCGTTCTGCGACGGGAAGACGCCGTCGGCGAGCGACCAAACGATCAGGATGAAGACCGCAAGCAGGCTCCAGTGGAGCCGCACGTCGATGCCGCCGACGCGGCCGAACGAGAAGTTCCCACCCATGACTCGCTCTCTCCGCCTCGGCGCGCCGCCGCTGTCTGGGCTGCTCACCACTTCGCTAGCCATCCAGGTCTCCTCTCGTCTCTGTCGCCATATCTGGCTACCCGAACGTGAAGACGTAGGCTTCTGCGCCGGGCTCGAGGAACGTGATCTCGAAGGTGCGGTCGCTGATCGATCGCGGCTCCCGAATCAGCTGGTAGAGCCGCTGTTGGACGACGGTTCCGTGGCCGTCCTCGTCGACGTCTAGACCATGAGCGCCGCGCGGCGGTTCGCCGTCGACGAGCACCCGGAACGGCACGACGACCCCCGGCGAAGGCGGCCCCATCACGAGGTTGACGTCGCGGGCGTGGAAACGGAAGGCGATCCGCCCGTCGGCTTCGTTGAGCACGCTCGCGCCGCGCTCGATCGTCCAGTCGCCCGAGAGCGCCCACTGGTTGAGCTGCAGTCGGTCCGGCGCAACGTACGTGTGGGCTTCGTCGAACCGTGGGTCGCCCGCGAAGTTCTGCGCCTGCTCGTACCCGAGGTAGGTCTCGGGCGACTGCAACCTCGCCCAGTCGGCCTGTGCCTCGAAGCCCTCGTCTGCGACGGAGACGAGGGCTTCGGCGATGCCCTCGCCCCCGGCTTCCCGGAGCAGCTGCTGGATGACCCGTTCGCACTCCTCGTACCCGCCTTCGCCGAAGTGGTGGTGCTGGATCCGGCCTTCGGCGTCGCCGATGTAGACCGCCGGCCAGTAGTGGTTGTCGAATGCGCGCCAGACGCGGTAGTCGCTGTCGAGCGCGATCGGGTAGTCGACCCGCATGTCGGCCGCGGCCCAGCGGACGTTGTCGACGTCTCGCTCGAACGGGAACTCGGGCGTGTGCACGCCGACGACGACGAGGCCCTGGTCGCGGTACTTCTCGTGCCACGCCCGGACATAGCCGAGCGTCCGGAGCCAGTTGATGCACGTGTAGGTCCAGAAGTCGACGAGGACGACCTTCCCGGCGAGGCCCGCCGCCGTCAGCGGCTCCGAGTTGAGCCAGCCGGTGGCCCCGTCGAAGGAGGGCAGCTGATCCTCGTTTCGCGGGCGCAGTCCGAACAGCGACCGAGTCGACTCCATGGCTACCCGACCACTCCGGCCGGGGCGCGGTCGACCGCGGCGGCCGCCGTCATGATGACCTCGGCGACGGCCTCCGGCTGCGAGACCATGATCACGTGCGAGCCCTCGGCCTCGGTGATCGCGGCTCCGGCGCGCTCGGCCATGGAGCGGACCACGTCCGCGCCGGCGGCCTTGTCGCCGGTCGCGACCACGGCCCAGGACGGCAAGGACTTCCATGCGGGCGGGCCCGACGGCTCCGAAAACGCCGATTCCGCAGCGGGGCGCTGCGTCGCGGCCATGACCGCGGCCTGCTCGGCTGGGAGGTCGGCGGCGAACGCGTCGTGGAACTTCTCGGGATCGATCGCGAGCTCGACAGCCGGCTCCGCGCCGTCTCCGTTCGGATAGTGGAGCGGGACGAGCGCCGACATCAGGACGCTGTCCCCCGAGGTGGCCTCCACCTCGCCGAGACGCTCGCCTTCCTCCGGGGCGAATGCGGCTACGAAGACGAGGCCGACGACATTCGGGGCATCGGCCGCGGCATTCGAGATCACCGCGCCGCCGTACGAGTGGCCCACGGCAAGGACGGGCCCAGAGATCTGCTCAAGGAAGCTTGCGATGTAGGCCGAGTCGTGGGCGATGCCGCGCAACGGGTTTCCCGGCGCCGTCACTTGGATGCCGGCCGCCTGCACGCGCTCGATCACGGCGCTCCAGCTGGAAGCGTCGGCGAACGCGCCGTGGACGAGAACAATGGTGAGAGGGGCGCGGGACGTTTGCTCTGACACGAGAGCTCCTTCGTTAGTAGGAATCGACGTCGATGACGGCGTCGGCAAACGCTTCCGGTGCTTCCTGTGGAAGGTTGTGGCCGACTCCGCCCTCGATCGTGCGGTGCGAATACCTGCCCGAGAACTTGCCGGCGTAGGAACTCGGGTCGGGGTGCGGGGCTCCGTTCGCGTCGCCCTCGAGCGTGATCGCCGGCACGGTGATCACGGGCGCTTCGGCAAGCCGTCGCTCCACGTCGTCGTATTCCGCCTCGCCTTCGGCGAGTCCGAGTCGCCAACGGTAGTTGTGGACCACGATCGCGGCGTGATCGGGGTTGTCCAAGGACTCGGCGCTCCGTTCCAACGTGGCGTCGTCGAAGTCCCACTCCGGCGAAGCGGTCCGCCAGATCAGCTTCGCGAACTCGCGTCGGTACTTGTCGTAGCCGGCCCGGCCGCGTTCGGTGGCGAAGTAGAACTGGTACCACCACTGAAGCTCCGCGTCCGGCGGCAACGGGAGCTCGTTGGCCTTCTGGCTGCCGATCAGATAGCCGCTCACCGCGACGAGGCCCGTGCAGCGCTCTGGCCACAGCGCCGCAACGATGTCGGCCGTCCGCGCGCCCCAGTCGAAGCCCGCGATGAGCGCCTTCTGGATCTCGAGTGCGTCCATGAGGGCGGCGGCATCGAGGGCGAGCGCCGACGGCTGCCCGTTGCGGAACGTCTCATGATCGCGAAAGCGCGTCGTCCCGTAGCCGCGTAGGTACGGGACGATCACCCGGTAGCCCTCGGCTGCGAGCAGCGGCGCGACCTCGGCGTAGCTGTGGATGTCGTAAGGCCAGCCGTGCAGCAAAACCACGGCTGGCCCGTCCGCAGGTCCGGCCTCGGCAAAACCGACGTTGAGCAGGCCGGCGTCGATTTGGTGGATCGGGCCGAACGGCGGGCTCGTCTCGGCGCCGGCCGCCCGCGTGGTGATCGTGCTCGTCACGTCACTCCGCCACCACGAGGAGCTTTCGTTTCGTCACCTTCGAAGATCAACGCAGTGACCTGAATGCAGCTCGTACTTCGGCGGCGAAGAGCTGCGGCTCTTCCCAGGCGGGGAAGTGGCCGCCCCTGTCTGCCTCGTTGAAGTAGGTGAGGTTGGGGTACGACTGCTCGACCCAGCTGCGCGGGGCCGCGAAGATCTCGTCGGGGAATGTGGTGAAGCCGACCGGCAGCGAGACCTCCGGAGGAGCCTGGCCCGCCGCAAGTGCTTTAGCTTGAGCTTGTCCGAGCTCCCAGTACCACCGGGCTGCCGAGGCCCCGGTACCCGTCAGCCAGTACAGCGTGATGTTGTCGACGATCCGGTCCCGGGTGAGATGACCCGTCGCCTCACCGTCGAGAAAGGCGCGGGAGATCTTGTAGTAGCTGTCCGTGTCGTGGTCGAGCATCCAGGCCGCGAGG
>Ga0126305_10001419_pt1 | contig 10658 bp, 10 predicted proteins | sample Plot26_FD_92536 | JGI IMG/M metagenome (GOLD analysis project Ga0126305, IMG submission 92536) | Serpentine soil microbial communities from UC McLaughlin Reserve, CA, USA - Plot26 | ecosystem: Environmental > Terrestrial > Soil > Grasslands | place: USA: UC McLaughlin Reserve, Lake County...
TAGGTGACCATCGGCCGGTCGTAGATCGGCAGCAGGTGCTTGTTCGTGATCCGCGTCAGCGGATGGAGGCGCGTTCCGCTGCCGCCCGCGAGGATGACGCCCTTCATCGGTCGCCGATGCTACGGGTTAGGCTGCCGCGTATGAGCGACAACGAGCACGAGCACATCGTCGACGCCGAGGAACCGATTCCGGTCATCGAGGGCGAGGACGAGGTCCCGCGCCAGCCGGCGCCGCCGCTCGACCCCTACACGCCCGAGCCGGGGCCGGGACCGGGCGAGGAGCGTGCGTTCAACGTCATGCGCTGGGCCTGGGTGCCGCTGATCGTCGTCGTCCTCCTCATCCTGATTGCGCTCCTCCGCTAGCGTCGGCGGTCTCGGCCTGGGTTGTCGAGGGACCGCCTCCGCCCACCGACACGTCGCGGTACCGGGCATCGACCAGGCAGTAGAGGCCGTAGCAGATCAGGCCGATCGCAGTGAGGCCCAGGAGGTAGGGGCCATAAGGCCTGTCGACCAACTTTTGCAGCGCACCGTCGAGCCCGATCGCGTCGTTCGGGTCGTAATCGATCGCTGCCTTCGTGAGGAAGACGCCGATCAGTCCGAAAACGACTCCGCGCGCGACGTGGCCGGCGAGGCCCGCTCGCCCGCCCCACCGGCGTTCGGCTTCACTCATCTGCCCGGTTCGCCAGCGCTTCTCGAACTTCCGCGTCAGCCCGCGGTAGAGATTCCAGGCACCGGCGCCGATGACCGCCAGGCCAGTCAGGCCGACCAGCCAGCGGCCAGCCGGCCAATCCAGCACTGTGGCCGTGCTCTCCCTTGCCTGCTCGTTCTGCGATTGACCGCCGCTCGACCCCGTCAGCAGCTTGATCGTGGTGAACGTCAGCCCTGCGTAGATCAATCCGCGACCGATGTAACCCGCGCGCTTGCCCCACAACTTGGCTTCGACCTTCGCGCCGTCGTCGTCCTCGCGTTCCGCAAACGCCTGCACGAACCGCCAGGTTGCATACGCCGCGAAGCCGAGGGCGAGCACGACCAGGAGCACCTTGCCCAGCGACTCGTCGGCGATCGTCGCCAGCGCACCCTGGCGGCTCGTGGCCTTGCCGCCGTTGCCGAGCGCAAGCTCGAGGGCGAGTACGCCGACAATGCCGTACGACACACCCTTGGCGACGAGCCCGATGCGTGCGAGCCACGCGTACCAGCCACGCCCGCGCTCGGCATTCTCCCGCGCGTTCCGCGCCGGGTGCCGAAGCTCATCTTTTCCGCGGTCAATCGTGTCGCTAGGCGCACTCATCCCCGGCTCGCCTGCTCGCTGTCGGCCGGGTCATGGGCCTCCTCGTCTTTCTCCTCCGTCCGGCTTCCGGCGGCGTAGTACGCGCTGATCTGTTCTCGGTACGCCGGATCGCCGGATCGATCGGCGTCGTACTCGGGGGCCGCCTCGATCTCGTCCCTTGCCTTAGTCAGGTGGACCGTCTCGTCGTCACGGTCCACACGCTCGACGAGGCCCGCCGGGATGAAGACCTTCTTCCCGAAGATCCAACGGGCGGTATCGACCACGAGATAGGCGGCCTCTGCGTCGAGGCGGGTTTCGTCCACGGTGCCGATGTCTCCATCGACGGCCTCGACGTCGAAGCCGGTCACGTCCAGGCGTCCGACGGTCTCCGGATATGTCCAAAGGTCACCGTTCATTGCTCGAGCCGCACCTCGAGCAGGCGGCCGAAGAAGGACCGGTATCGCTGCAGAGCTACGCGCAGGTCCTCGGTCGTGACCTCGTCGCCGCGATCCCACTGCGCCTCGAGCCGCGCTCGCTCCTCCGAGAAGCTCGAGACAAGACGCTGCATCAGCTCGTCCACAAGGGTGTTGGCCTCCTCAACCGAGCCACGCGGTTCATCGACGAACCGCGCCTGCACGTCGTTCCATCTGCGCTCCAGCTGGTCCCGCTCGTCGGGGGCGAAAAGCTCGCCCTGGTCTTCGGCGTCCCCCGATTCCGGGTCGCGAGTCACGTTGTCGCCCTGCTGTTCCTGCGAAGCCTCCACGTCAGGTCACCTCCTCCTTCTCGCGTTCGTCGAGCAGCTCTTCGAAGAGCGCCCGATAGTGCACGACCGCCTGCCGAAGGTCTTCCGTCGATGTCTCGTCGTTCTCGCTGGCGAGCTGGATCGCGTGGGCTTCCCGGTAGTGCTCGACGACCTGAGGGTGGTCGACCGAGATGTCGGCGACTCTCTGGTCGAACTCGTCCATCGGATATCCCCGCTCGCGCATCACGTCGGTGACGAGCCGATCTGCTTCCGTCAGCGCCCGCGTCGGCTCGTCGACGAAGCCGGTCTGCACTTCGCGCCACGAGCCGAGATACCGCTCGCGTGACTCAGACGAGAGAGGCACGATGTCGAGGCGCTCCCGCTTTTCCTCGCGTCGCTGGAGCTCGGTTTCCGCGTCGCGGCGGCCTCCCTGTTCCGAGACCGTTCGGTCATATTCCGGTCCGAAGCGGTCACGGAGGTGTTCGCTTCGCCGGCGCGCCAGGACCGCCCAGACGATCAGCCCGATAACCACCAGCGCCGCCACAACAATGAGAATCCAGAGCCATTCCGACATCGTCAGTACCTCCTTCGGCCGTAACGTGTGACCTCGTTCCCATGCCGCGGCGCCGGCAAACCGACGCGACGGAACGAACGCGAGCCTAGGGGATGTAGGCCCCGACGAAAACGTCGGACGGATCGGGCAGGTGGCTACTTGCCGGCGGGACGGAGTACGGGGGCCGGCGACGACTCGAGCGGCGACGGCTTGACCCGGAAGACCTTGGCCACGCCCTCCGGCAGCCACCAGTTCCAGCGCCCGAAGATCTTCATCGCGCTCGGCACGAGCAGGGCCCGGATGATCGTGACGTCGATCAGGATCGCCGCAGCCAGGCCAAGGCCGAACTGCTGAAGTCCCACGATCGAGCCGGCGACGAAGCCCATGAAGGCGGCGACCATGATCAGGCCGGCCGCGGTCACGAGTCGGCCGGTCTTGGCCATGCCCTGGCGCACCGCGGCCTCGTTGTCCTTGGTCGCATCCCACTCCTCGCGCATGCGCGAGACGAGGAACACCTCGTAGTCCATCGAGAGGCCGAACAGCATCGCGAAGAGGAAGACCGGGATCCAGCCCTCGATCTGGTCGAACTGTGTGAGACCGAACGGCTCGCCCGCACCGAGCTTGAAGGCCAAGACGAGGATGCCGTACGCGGCTGCGATCGAGAGGAGGTTCAGGACGATCGCCTTGAGCGGCAGCAGCAGCGAGCGGAAGGCGCGCACGAGCAGCACGTAGGTCAGCAGCAGCACCGCCAGTACGAGCCACGGGAAAGCGCCGTAGGTGATGTCGAGGAAGTCCACGCCGAACGCTGGCCCGCCGCCGGCGAGCACCTCGGTGTCGGCCGGGAATGCGGCAGCAGGGACGATCTCGTCGCGCAGACGGTCGACGAACTCCTGCGAGTCGGGGAGCCCATACTCGTGCTTCCCGATCGCTTGAACGTGGAGGTACCGGGCCGTCTCGTCGACGGTCTGCGGCCCTGCCGCGATCACGTCCGCGACCTCGGAGTCGCCTCGCAGGAGGCTCGCGAGTCGGTCGACGCCGGCGCGCACGTCGCCGTCAGCCGCGCCGCCGGCCCGCCCGGTGTCGATCACGATGTCTGTGGGAGCCAGCGCGCCCTCGCCGACCGCCTCGGCCAGGACGTTGAGCCCCTGGACCGCCTCGAGGTCCCTCGGAATGCCCTCGTTGGACCCCGGACCGAGCTGGAGGGTGAGCAGCGGTGCGGCGAGCAGCAGCAGGGCCGCAGTCGTGCCGGCGGCGAACGCATACGGGCGCTTCATGATCCGATCCGCCAGCCGCGCCCAGAAGTTGCTCTCGGAGTCCTCACGCCGCTCGATCACCCGCTTGGGGATCAGGCGCACGCGATCCATGCGGTCCTCGAGCCAGTACATGAGCACGGGCAGGAGCGTGATCGCCGCGGCGACGGAGACGAGCGGGATCAGCAGGCCAGCCAGGCCGAAGCCGCGCATGAAGGGCAGCGGCATGAACAGCATCAGCGCCAGCCCGATCGCGACCGCAGTGCCGCTGAAGACGACGGCGCGCCCAGCAGTGGACATCGTCACCGCGACAGCGTCCTCTTTCGATCGTCCGACCTTCCGCTCCTCGCGGTACCGATGGACCATCAGGAGCGAATAGTCGACGGCGATCCCGAGCCCGATCAGCGTGACCATGTTGGTCAGATAGGTCGAGAGCGTCATGAAGTTCGCGAAGATCCAGACGAAGGCGAGCGTGGTCGGGATCGCGACGGCGGCGAGCATGAACGGGAGCAGGAACGCGAGCGTCCCGAAGACGAAGACCAGGATTACGAGCGCGATCGGGATCGCGATCAGCACCTCGCCGACGAAGAGGTCGCGGTTCTGAACCGGCTCGAGATCGCTCTCGATCGCCGACTGGCCGGTCACGAAGAGCGTGGCGCCGGGGATGTCGCCGGCGGCCTCGCGCATGGCGCCGGTGTAGCCCTTTGCCTCTGCGGGCTGGAGCTGGGAGACGATGCGGGCCGTGACGACGTCGCCGGCGACGGGCCGGACCTCTTCGAGCTTGCCTGTCTCGAGCGCGGCGGCAGCCTTTGTGGCCGCGACGCGCGTCGGCTCGACGAGCGACGACGCGGAGCCGGGCTTCCCCTCGACGACGACCGAGAACGAGCCCTCGGGCTGCTGCCCGAAGCTGTCCTTCAGGATGTCGCCAGCCTTCTCGCTCTCGGAGCCGGGAAGGACGAAGCGGTTAGTCAGGAGGTCGTTGAGCCCGGCCGACGCCATTCCGGAGACGACGACGACGACCAGCCACGTCGCGAGAACGAACCAGCGAAGCCGAATCATCGTGCGCGCGAGCTGCTCCATCAGCACGACCTCCTTGTTCCCAGAACGTGAGGAACGACCTCTTTGTTCCCAGAACGTTAGTAACCACTAAGCTAGTGACCGCTAAGTTAAGGAAGATCGGGGAGGCTGTCAAGGCTACGATGAGGCACACGATGGCGCGGAGAAAAGACCTCAGAGAGGAGATCGACGAGCTGTTTGCAGACCTGTGGCAGGTCTCGCGGCTCGGCGGGCTGCGACGGGGTTTTCGGCCACAGCTCGACTGCTTTCTCACCCAGGATCCCCCGGCCTTCACCGTGATCGTCGACATCGCCGGAGTCGACCCTGAGCGCGTCAGCGTCTCCACCGCAGAGGGCGCCCTCGTCATCGCCGGCGAGCGCGGCCGCGCCGACTGCCGCGGAGGCACGTACCAGCAGATGGAGATCGAGTACGGCTCGTTCCAGCGGGTCGTCCAGCTCCCGAAGGACGCCGACGCGTCCCAGGCAGAGGCGACGTACGAGAAAGGACTGTTGCGCATCGTGATCCCGATCGCGCAACGCGAAGCCCGCCCGCGGCCGGTGCCGATCCAGGTCAGGCGAGACCCATGACCGACATCGAGTTCGAGCCGACCGAGGCCACGGCGCCGGACGATCTGGAGCTGCCGCCGGCGCTCCCCGTCCTGCCGCTGAAGGAGACGGTCGTCTTCCCGGATTCCGCGACCCCCCTCGCGATCGGCCAGGAGCGCTCGATCAAGCTGATCGACGACGTCGTGGCCCGCGACCGTCTACTCGCGCTCGTCACCGTCAAGAGCGAGGACGTCGAGCAGCCTGGGTGGGACGACCTCTACGGCGTGGGCACCGCCGCAATCGTCCACAAGCTGATCAAGGTCCCGGACGGGACGCTCCGCATCCTCGTCCAGGGCGTCGAGCGCATCCAGCTCGAGGGCCGGGTCCAGGACGATCCATACCTCGTCGGTGAGTTCGAGCAGATGCCCGACGTCGCCGAAGAGACGCCTGAGCTCGAGGCGCTGACGCGGAACGTCCAGATGCTGTACGGGCGCATCGTCTCGCTCGTCCCGTACCTTCCGGCCGAGCTCGAGCTCGCCGCCGCGAACGTGGACGATCCGAGCGCGCTTTCCTACCTCGTCGCCTCCACGCTGCGGCTGAAGACCGACGAAAAGCAGCAGCTCCTCGAGCAGGCGCACGTCGAGGCGCGACTGCGCGAGCTCTCGAGGATCCTGAACCGGGAGCTCGAGGTCTTCGAGCTCGGCACCAAGATCCAGTCGCAGGTTCAGTCGGAGATGGAGAAGGGCCAGCGTGAGTTCTTCCTCCGCCAGCAGATGAAAGCGATCCAGGACGAGCTCGGCGAGGGCGATCCCGAGCAGGCGGAGATCCGCGAGCTGCGCGAGCGAATCGAGACGACCGACCTGCCGGAGGAGACGCGCAAGGCCGTCGACCGCGAACTGGCTCGGCTCGAGCGCCTCCCGGCTGCCGCAGCCGAGTACGGCGTGATCCGCACCTACATCGACTGGATCCTGTCACTCCCCTGGTCGCAGACCACGGAGGACAACCTCGACCTACCGCATGCACGTCAGGTGCTGGACGAAGACCACTTCGACCTGGAGAAGGTCAAGGACCGGATCATCGAGTACCTCGCCGTCGCGAAGCTGCGCGGCGACGTTTCCGGCTCGATCCTCTGCTTCGTCGGCCCGCCCGGCGTGGGGAAGACGTCGCTCGGCCAGTCGATCGCGCGAGCGCTGGAGCGCAAGTACACGCGGATCTCCGTCGGCGGCGTCCGCGACGAGTCGGAGATCCGCGGGCACCGCCGCACGTACATCGGCGCCATGCCGGGGACGATCATTCGCGCGCTACGGGACGCCGAGTCGCGCAACCCGGTCTTCCTGATCGACGAGATCGACAAGATGGGCTCGGACTTCCGAGGGGATCCCGCGAGCGCGATGCTCGAGGTGCTCGACCCCGAGCAGCACTCGACCTTCCGCGACCACTACCTCGACCTGCCGTTCGACCTCTCGAAGGTGCTCTTCATCTGCACCGCTAATCAGCTCGAGACGATTCCGGGGCCGCTTCTCGACCGGATGGACGTCATCCATCTCTCGGGCTACACCGAGGACGAGAAGCTCGGCATCGCCAAGCGCTACCTCGTCCCGAAGCAGCTCGAGGCGCACGGACTGCCGGCCGACCAGGTGAGCTTCACCGAGGGGGCGCTTCGCACGGTGATCCGTGAGTACACACGGGAGGCAGGCGTCAGGAACCTCGAGCGCCAGATCGCCGCGCTCTGCCGGAAGGCGGCGAGGCGCGTGGCCGAGGGGAAGGCGAAAGGATCGACCCGGATCGACGAGCGCCGGACGCGGTCGTGGCTCGGGCCGCGGCGGTTCTCCGGCGAGGTCCGGAAGCGGACGGAGGATCCCGGAGTCGCGACCGGCCTGGCGGTTACCGCGGTCGGCGGCGATGTCCTTTTCATCGAGGCGACGGCGTTCCCAGGCCGCGGCCGGCTCAAGGTCACGGGCCAGCTCGGCGAGGTCATGCAGGAGTCGGCTGAGGCCGCTCTCTCCTGGGTGCGGTCCCATTCGGAGCAGGTGGGCATCGATCCCGAGTGGTTCAGCGAGCACGACATCCACGTCCACGTGCCTGCTGGCGCCGTGCCGAAGGACGGGCCGTCTGCGGGCATCACGATGGTCACCGCGATCGTCTCCCTAGTGACCGGCCGCCCCGTCTCCGACGATGTCGCGATGACCGGCGAGGTCACGCTGACGGGACAGGTGCTTCCGATCGGCGGGGTGCGCGAGAAGGTGCTGGCGGCCCAGCGCGCGGGCGTGCACACGGTCGTCCTCCCGAGCGAGAACGAGCCTGATCTCGAAGACCTCCCCGCGGAAACGCGCAAGGGCCTCGAGTTCGTCCTCGCCGAGCACGTCGACGAGGTTCTCGAAGCTGCGCTCGACGGCGCGATTCCCTCGCGCAGGCCGAGCGGAGTAGGATCGCCGGAGCGAAAAGCCGCGCTCCCGGCGGAGTTTTAGCCGCCGATGGCGGGGGTACCTGGCTTGAAAACGCGAAACGAAAGGACGGCCGCCGCATGGCCAAGGCAAAAGATCGAGTGTCCGACATGAAGCCCTACGTCACCCGGGCGCTGCAGGACGAGGAGGTCCGCGAGAACGTGAAGCACGCGATCGCAACCGCGCGCGACATCTACGACGAGCTCCTGGGCGGACGCTCGACGGCGGCGATCGCCACGAGGGTCGCCACCGACGAGGACATCCAGGAGAACCTCAAAAGCGCCATCGATGACCTGCGCAAGGTCGCCAACCGCGTGCAGGGGAAGAAGGAGCACAGCTCGCGAAACGCGACTCTGCTCATCGCCGGCATCGCACTCGGCATCCTCTTCAACCCGGTCACTGGGCCCGCAACTCGCCAGTGGATCTCGGACAAGCTGCTTGGCGGGGACGAGGGCTCCAGGGGCCCCTCCGGCTCATCGGGCGGCAATAGCAAAGCCGCCTAGAGCCTCAGCTCAGGGACCGCTCAGCCGCGCGAGAACGCGCAGACCTGCGCGTGCGCGCGTGTCCGCTCCAGCGCCGTCGGCGCCGGACTCGCCTTCCGCCCGCATCGCGCGCTCGAGCGAGCCGGGGTCGAGGCCGGTCCCGGTCGAGATGTCGCGGGACTGGAGCAGGATCGCGCCGGGCCTTGGCGCTCGGCTCGAGTCGGAGAGCGGGCCGGCCCAGCCGGACACGGCGGCGAACGGCAAGTCGGTGAGCCGCTTCCACGCGGTCAGGTACGGGTACGGCGGGACTGCGCTTCCGTCGTAGCCGCGGTAGAGCAGCGACACGGGGTGGATCTCGAAATGGAGGTGGTACGGCGTGTGCTCGGCGTCACCCGTGTTCCCCATGAAGCCGATCACGTCTCCCGCTCGCACCTGAGCGCCGTTGATCGCGAGGGGTGAGAACGCCGAGAGGTGCGCGTAGTAGAACTCGTTGCCGGCAGAGTCCTGGAGCCAGAAGCGAAGCCCGCCGACGTCGTTCCACCCCACCGAGTACACGATCCCGTTGGCGACGGCGAGAATCGGCGCGCCGAGCGGAGCGAAGATGTCCTCGCCGTGGTGCCAGCCGGTCGTGGAGCGGGGCGCGTTGAAGGTATTCGAGAACGACGCCGGCCCATAGACCGGGAAGACGTAACCGCTTTGCGTGAGGCGCGGGATGACGTCCGTCGGGACACTCCGCACCGGTGGAGTCGCCGGCCGGTCACTCTTTTTCGGCTTCGCGGCCTCCCTGGTCGCCTTTGGCCTGATCGGACGTTGCGTGTCGTCTCGGCTACCGCCCACCGGCTGCGGCTCGAGCGCCTCTGCGGCGACGTCGGCGTAGCCGACGACGATGTCCGTCCCGGCGGGCACGCCGGCATGCTCGACGTTCACGTGAACCTGCAGCGCCGTGACGCCCGCGTTGAATCCGCGCGCCTTCCGCGAGCCGTACGGCGACGACGACTGCTGGAGGATCGTCGCCGTCCCCCAGTCCCCGAGGGGTACCGAGCTGCCCGAGCCGGAGGCGACGGGAGCTCCGGCCACCGCCATCCCTGTGACGGAGGAGCCTGCCGTCCCGCCGGACGCGGCCTTCGACGAGGCGCGCGCATTCGCCTTGACCGTGATCGAGGCGACGGTCACCTCTCCGCCGAACAGTGAGAGGCCCGAGACGGAGACCTCTGCCTCCGAGTTCGAGCCTGAGGCGGAGACGCTGGAGGAGATCGAGGCCGCCTGGGCGATCGAGCCGTCGGCGGGGAAGGCGAAGGCTCCGCCGACCCCGACCGCGTCGGGCGGCCCGGAGACCGCGCCGCCGGTCGAGCCACCCTGGCCGGGGACAGAAACCTGGATCGCGAACGCCTCCGCGCTGGAGGTCCCGCTGCCGACAGCGGACGAAACGCCGCCGGATCCAGAGAGCACCAGGACCACAGCGGCGCCGCAGAGGATTGTCGCGCGGCGCAGCACCCCACCGACATTATTGGCAATTACTCGGCCATTCGGCGATATGCGAGCAGAACCGCATCGTTCCGGTGCCGCCAGACTTCCGTGACCTCGTCGAAGCCAGCTTGCCGAAGCGCCGCCCGGTGGACGCCGACGTCCTGGGTCATGCTGTGGCCTTTGTCATGCGGCCCGAACCGCCTCGCGCGGAGCTCGGAGGCGGCGCGAAGCTCGGGAGCCGCGGCTGCCGCCTCGTGGAAGCCGTCGTGCGTTTCCTCCCCGTGGGCGAAGTTCGCGTCCTGCCAGGCCTCCGTCAACTCCTCGCCGAGCCGGGTGATTGTCGGCTCCTCCGGCGGGAGGTGGTCGGCGTTCACGAAGACGCCGCCGGGAGCAACCAGGATGGCGAGGCGCGCATAGAGGTCCTCGAGCGCTGCGCGTTCGAGCCAATGCAACGCAGTCGCGCTCACCACGAGGTCGACCGAGTCCGCGTCATGCGCATCGGTCCAGTGCCGCGTCGTGACGTCGGCCTCGACGATCTCCACCTCGTCGGGCAACACCTGGCGGGCGATCTCGAGATGGACGGGATCCCAGTCCACGGCCTTCACGCGCGCACCAGGAAGGCGCGCGAGAACGCGGCGACTGAGCGCCCCGTTCCCGCAACACAGGTCGAGGACGCGCGGCGTCTTGGAGGGGAGCAACGCTTGCGCGTAGTCGAGCATCAACGCGAAGCGCTCCTCGCGGCCGGCGAGGTACCGCTCCTGCTGCCGTTCCCAGCGCTCGACCCAGTCGGCCCAGGTCAAGCGCAAGCTTCGCAGCGGCCGCGGAGCACCACGTCGTGCTCGTCGATCCGGAA
>Ga0126305_10001421_pt1 | contig 10654 bp, 11 predicted proteins | sample Plot26_FD_92536 | JGI IMG/M metagenome (GOLD analysis project Ga0126305, IMG submission 92536) | Serpentine soil microbial communities from UC McLaughlin Reserve, CA, USA - Plot26 | ecosystem: Environmental > Terrestrial > Soil > Grasslands | place: USA: UC McLaughlin Reserve, Lake County...
CCCGTCGTGAGGTCGGTCTTCGCCGTGACGGAAGCCTGTGCCGGCTGTGGCGCCTGCATAAAGACCTGCCCGGAAAAGGCGATCCGCCCCGCTCCTAGAGACCACGATAAACCCCTCATCGTCCTCGAAGACCGCTGTTCTGGATGCGCCGAGTGCGCCGAGGTCTGCCCGGTCTCGGCATGCGTCGAGATACTGCTGGAGGCCGAATGAGGCGTGTCCACCCCTTAGAGGCGGAGAGCTACCGCATCCTGCGCAGAATGGTGGACCTCTCGCACCTCGGGCCGCTCTCCCGCGCCGTCGCAGAACGAGTCATCCACGCCTCGGCGGACCCGGACTACGCGGAGAGCCTCGTTCTCGATGAGGCAGCCCTGGAAGATGGGATCTCAGCCTTGCGGCTAGGCAAGCCCGTCGTTACTGACGCACAAATGGTGGCGGCCGGGATCACTGGTCGCCACACTCGATGCTTCGTCTCCGACCCCCGCGCCCGCGAACTGTCCGAACGACTTGGCAAAACGCGTTCGGCGGCGGGTTTCAGGCTCGCTGCGGAGGCAGTTGATGGGGGAGCTGTATGGGTCGTCGGGAACGCGCCAACGGCGCTCTTCGAGTTGCTCGGGCTCGACGTCGCTCCTGCGCTCGTGATCGGGCTCCCCGTCGGCTTCGTAGGCGCCGCCGAGTCGAAGGAAGCACTCCTGGCCAGCGGCCTGCCTGCTGTCGCGAACCGGGGCCAGAAAGGCGGTTCCGCGGTCGCGGCGGCGGCATTGAACGCACTTATCTACTTCGAGGAGGGATGACGTGAGGCAAACGGTGAGCATTTCGAACAAGAATGGATCTCACAGACACGAGCCAGACCCTGCACTCCTGATCGTTGGCCACGGCAGCCGCGACCCTCGCGGGGCGCGAGAGTTCCATGACCTTATCGGCCTCGTGCGCCGAAGAAACCCATCCCTGACGGTCGAGGGGGGCTTTATCGAGCTCTCCCGCCCGCACGTCTCGGAGTGCGTGGACAAGCTCGACGAGAGCGGGACCCGAAGTGTCGCCGCCGTTCCATTGATGCTCCTGGCCGCAGGCCACGCCAAGGACGACATCCCGGCGACCCTGGTGCGCGAGAAGGTGGACCACCCCGAAATAGGCTTCAGTTACGGTCGCGCTCTGGGCATAAGGCCCGAGCTACTCGAACTGATGGACGAGAGGATCTCCGGCGTCGTACGCGGAGAGGAGAAAGAGGAGACGGCCGTCCTTATAGTTGGGCGCGGCTCCTCCGACCCCGACGCCAACTCGGACCTTTACAAGGTAGCCCGCCTGTTCTACGAAGGACGCCCTTATCAGATCGTCGAGAGTGCCTACGTCAGCATGACGCCGCCCGACGTCGCGGATGGGTTGGATCGCTGCCTCAGGCTCGGCGCGAAGCGCATCGTCGTCTTCTCCTATTTCCTCTTTACCGGCGTACTCGAGGAGCGCATCCGCGAGCAGAGCAAGGCATTCGCTGAGGCGAACCCCAGCGTCGAGGTGCGCTACGCGGGATACTTCGGGCCGGACAAGAGGATAGCTGATCTCGTGATCGAGCGTTATACAGAGGCCGTGGAAGGAGACATCCGCATGAACTGCGACGTGTGTGTCCACCGCGTTGCCCTGCCTGGCTTCGAGGAGAAGGTCGGCGCCGCGGCCACGCCCCACTACCACCCTGACGAGCCTGGGCTCCACCCGCACGGCCACAGTCACTAGCATTGTCTCTCGAAGACCGGGTAGTGGAACTCGCAGCGGAGATACCTCCACCCGACGAGCCCGCTGCGGAAGAAGCGCGAAGGCGACACCTCGGGCTTGCCAAGCCGCCTGGCAGCCTGGGACGATTGGAGGAGCTTGGCGCGCGGCTCGCGGGAGCGGCCGGCGAGTGCCCGCCATCCGTCCCAGAGAGCCCTGCCGTGGTTGTTTGTGCAGGGGATCATGGTGTGCTCGAACGCGGCGTCTCGCCGTGGCCGCAGGAGGTCACGGCGGCGATGGTGACTAATTTTTGCAGCGGAGGGGCTGCGGTGAGCGCCATCGCGAAGACGGTGGGGGCGAGGGTGAGCGTTCTCGATGTCGGAGTCGCCGGGGAGTTGGTGAGGCACCCGCTTCTGCGGGCCGCAAAGGTGCGGCGCGGGACCGGCGACCTGAGCCGCGGGCCCGCGATGAGCCGTGAGGAGGCCGCGCGGGCCGTGATAGCGGGAGCAGGGGTCGCAGAAGAACTCGTCGAGAGTGGTGGGGTGGACCTCCTGGTTACCGGGGACATGGGCATCGGTAACACCACGCCGGCGGCGTGTCTGATCTCCGCTTTCACGGGTCGTCCGCCGGAGGAGACCACGGGCCGCGGTGCGGGCATCGACGACGAGACACTCAAGCTCAAGGTAAGCGTCGTAGAGGAGGCGTTAGACCTGCACGCGCCTGATGCGGAAGACCCGCTCGGGATTCTGGCGACGATAGGAGGATTGGAGCACGCTGCTATCGTCGGTGTGATCCTGACCGGCTCAGTCTACGGGGTGCCGGTCCTCCTTGACGGCGTCGTCTCGAATTCCGCTGCGCTCGTAGCCCGAGCCCTCGCGTCGCATTCGGTGGGATACGTCATCGCAGGCCACCGCTCCGCCGAGGCAGGGGCTCGAATCGCCCTAAAATATCTGGAACTGGAAGCGCTCCTCGACCTCGACATGCGCCTCGGCGAAGGTACCGGAGGCCTGCTCGCCGTACCGCTCGTGCAGGCAGCGGCCCGAACGCTCGCGGAAATGGCGACGCTCGAGGAGATAGGATTCGGGTGATACCAATTCCATTTGAACCGGAGCGAGTTCGGGCTCTGCGGGCACGCCGAGGCCCTCACATACGTCATTCCTGCGGGGCCTGTCCCCGCGAAAGCGGGGAGCGAGAAGCCACTTATAGGAGGGGGCGGAGACCCGCGAGATATGGCTGGCTCCGTCGTGTCGTTGGCATTCATCCGGGCCTGGTATGAACGGGCTCTCGCCGGAGACTATCCAGGTGTTGCGAAGCCCGCTCGCCCGCCTCGTCGAGGTACACGGGGCGCTCGGCTCGACGCAGGAGCGCGCCCGCGAGCTTGCCCAGACAGGAACCCCCCACGGGACGCTTGTCATTGCGGAGGTCCAGACTGGGGGACGGGGACGGCTCGGGCGATCGTGGGGCTCGCCGAAGGGAGGACTCTGGATGTCACTCGTGCTGCGCCCCTCGTTCGACGCGACCCTCGCTCCCCGCATCACCCAGACGGCGGCGGTCGGGGTAGCGAAGGCGCTCTGGGAGATCGGGGTCGAGGCCCGCATCAAGTGGCCCAACGACCTGCTCGCCGGCGGGAAGAAGATCTGCGGCATCCTCGCCGAATCGAGCGCAGAGAACGCTACCCTCCCGGCGGAGGGCAGACGCCTCGACTATGCCATCCTCGGGGTGGGAATGAACGCGAACCTCGATCCGGCCGAGCTCGGGGTCCCGGATCGCGAAGTAACTACCATCCGTTCCGAGCTGGGGCATGACGTGGTTTTACTGGATCTGCTTCGTGCCCTGCTCTCGAACCTCGAAGCCGAGCTTGGACGGATCGAGGACTTCGGCGCTGTCCTCGACGACTGGCGTAAATTGGACTGTACCCTGGGAGAGAAGGTACGCGTCCGGCGCTTCGACGATACCATCGAGGGCCGCGCTGTGGATCTGAGCCAGGAGGGTGCCCTCTTGCTCGCCACCCCTCACGGGACCGTAGCGTTATTCGAGGGTGAGATCGACCATCTCAGGCAGGGAGAAGACAACTAGAGCTGATCGCCATGGCTGAGAGCTGGCGGCGCGGTTTGCAGGAGGCGCAGCCGCTCTGCGAACCGCTTCATCTGACGCGTTGCCCGCGTCCGCCGGCCGGCCGCCGGGTTTCCAGGATGCCAAGCGTCGCACCCAACGAAGCTCCCCCGATCATTCCTGCGACGACGATACTCCCGAGCCCCTTGATGACTGGGAAGGAAGCCCGTAAGAGATCACCCGCAAGGAATCCTATACCGAACCCCAGCGCACCGGCCAGACCGAGCGCGAGTATGGTTCTCCAATCCAGGAAGGCCACACCGAGCGACGCCCCGACCACCGCACCGACCAGCGCCCCAAGCGGCGCCGGGGAATAGGCGAAGTAGGAAGCGAAGCCTAGGGTGGCGAAGATCCCGGCGGTAAGCCCCAGGGTTCCCAGCATGGCCAGGATCATCGCCCTCCTCCAATCCCTGAGGGCCAGCCCAAGCGAGGCTCCACCAACTGCTCCCCCTACAAGAACCGACAACGACAGCGAGATCGGCCAAAGCATCGACAGGACAGCGATGGCTCCGCCGGCGCCGAAGCCTAGGGCTCCAAGGATGACGAACCCCGTTAGTCCGCTAAGTCGCATGGGCCTCTAACGCGAGCAACCTCCTTATCCCCGCTACTCGCAGAAGCGGTCTGCACAGACTTAGGTGATAGTCATTTCCTCGTCTTCTTCGTCCTCTTCAAGGACGGCCACCGAGGTGGCCTTGAAGACCAGGATCTTACCTCGCTCGGGGAAGTCCACGATCTCCACGTCACCGGTAACGGCGATCTGGTCCCCCACGAGCTGGTCGGCATCCTGTATGGCTGCCATGTCAATCTCTGTCTCCAGGACGTAGCCGGTATGCTCCTCTCCGGCTTCCGTGGTCGCGCGCTTGAGCTGTCCTTCGAAGTAGGCCATTGCCGATCCTCTCTATGAGTGTCAAGTGAGGACATAGTACCTGTATTCCCAATCGCGGATCGGGCTACCATTCTCTGTGGGGCTGGGTTTGCGTCACGAACTATTGCTCATCGCATCTGTGACAGCCTGCTCGAGGGGCATCGTCGGCAGAGGTCGTGGAACGGGACTACACCGGCTGAGCCCCATGTGAAGGTGGTCTATGTGGCACCTTGCAAGCTACGAAGGCACTAAATAGGGTGCTCCAGGGATGACAGCTTGCTATCTTACCGCTCGTACGATTTAATACACCGCTGGGCAGTGCCTCGAGCGTGTACAAGGCTGCGTTGGGGAGGAGATAAGAGGGATGAGCGCAACGTTGGTGTATGTTGGCATCGGGGCCGCACTGGCCACTGTTGTGGGGATCTTCGCCATGGCCGTCCTTTTCTTGCAGACGGCGCGTCGCTACGTCGACCTGACCGAGAGACGCCTGGAGCTTCTGCGCGAAGGGGAAGCGTTTCTGCTGAAGGTGGTGCAGCGACAAGGTCGGGCCCTGGAGGAGAGCCGGGAGCGAGATGTACAGCGACGAGAGTGGGTCCCCGAGATGGTCGGGTATCCTCTTGGGCAGCAGCAGGTCGAAGAGTCCCCTGAGGGCGAGTGGTCTGAGGGGTTGGATCGGCACGTGCGAGAAACGCCAGATCTAGACAAGCCCCCTGCGGAAAACAGAGAGCAGAGGCGGTATAGGATACCGAAGACGAGCGAAGCGGCGTCGCGACCCAAAGACGGTGAGCCGCTGCGTGGAGTCCAGGTGCCGCACCCTGACGACGATGTGCCCCGACGCGGCTGGAACAACTCCCCGGTCAAGTTCTTCCAGAAGTGCTACGACAGATACCTGGAGCACTACGAGGGCTACGTGCGGCTCGCCGAGAGGCTCCACAGCATGCGCGACGAGGCCGAGGCGAGTCCTGGCACCCTCGCGAGGAAAGAGTGGGAGGATAAGCTGCGCCGGGCGTACGACGCCATAGAGAGGACCACCCAGAGGCTGGACATGCTCGAGGAGCACTACCCCGAGCTGGCGACCGACAGCGATCGTATCTCGTCCCGCATCGGCACCGCCCGCCTCCATGCCGACCTCACAGAGCGCTTCGGCCCTCAACCCTGAACACAGCACCCCCACGCGCGCAGTCCCCAAAGTAGATCTTAAAGCGCTATCTGGAAGGGTTCCTTCCGGATAGCGCTTTACACAGAGCGCCTGTCGCGCCGACGTGAGGCTGCCGAAAGGTGGGGACTTAAGGGCTAACCTTGGCCTGTAAGATCTTCTGCCAGGAGAGCCGACAGTGCTTCGCTTGGAAGGGGTTCCGAAAAGTAATTCCCTTGGGCAAGGTCGCACTCCATTTTGCGCAACTGTGCCAGCTGGTCTGCGGTCTCCACCCCTTCGGCGACCGCCTCCAAACCCAGGGCGTGCGTCAGGTCGATCATCGCCGACACGATCTCCGGGTCCGTCAATGCGCCATCCGTATCTTGCCCGGGTCCGGAGATGAACGAGCGATCTATTTTCAACTGATCAACCGGAAAGCGCTTGAGGTAAGAGAGCGAGGAATAGCCCATCCCGAAATCGTCGACCGCGAGTCGGATGTTCAGGTTCTTCAGGCTACAGAGGGTATCGTTGGTCGAGTGTACGCCGTTGCTCGTCATAATGCCCTCTGTTATCTCTAGTTGCAATGACCCGGGATCTATCTCGGTCTCGGCCAGGATCTCCTCGACTAACTCGGGGCGGAACAATTGCCTCGGAGAGAGGTTTACGCTCACCGTCAAAGGCGGTAAGGTCCGGTAGCGTTGTTGCCACGCCCGCATCTGGTAACAGGCTTCTCGCAGCACCCCCTCGCCGATCTGCACGATTAGGCCCGTATCCTCGGCGACAGAGAGAAACGCCTTTGGCAGTAGCAGTCCCCGCCGCGGGTGCTCCCAGCGCACCAGCGCCTCTGCTCCGGCGATCCTGCCGGTATCAAGCTTCAGGATAGGCTGGTAGTAGATCATGAACTCTCCCCGCTCCACGGCTTGCCTGAGCTCGTTCTCCAACCGTAGGCGTTCCAACGCGTCGGTGCCCATGCTGGGTTCGAACACCTCGCAGCAGGCTTTACCCTTGTGCTTGGCCCGGTACATCGCCAGGTCCGCATGCCGCAAGAGATTCTCCGCTCGCTCCTGGGTAGAATTGTTGAGAGCGATCCCGATGCTAGTGGTGATGAACACCTCTTGTTCTTCGAGAGTGAAGGGAGGTTGCAGTACATCCGCGATCCGCTCCGCTATTCGTACTCCCTCACCTGCACCAGCAACGTCCTCGACCAAGATGGTGAACTCGTCTCCGCCAAGACGCGCGGCGGTGTCTTCAGGGCGTAGGTAGCTCTTCAGACGCTCAGCAACCGCTTTGAGTAGTTGATCTCCGGCCTTATGCCCTAGGCTGTCATTTATGACCTTGAAGTTGTCCAGATCGACGAACAGCAGTGCGATCCTGCTGTCCCGCCGATTGGCACGAGTTGAGGCGTGTTCGAGGCGTTCCATGAACAACGCCCGGTTTGGCAACCCGGTGAGTGGATCGTAGAACGCTTGATGGTGTAGCTGCTGCTCGAGGGCTTTTCGCTCCGTGATGTCCTTGAAGGTAACCACTGCGCCCACCACCTCACCGTCCTGGCGTATGGGGGAGCTCATGTACTCGACCGGAAAGCTCGTGCCGTCCTTCCTCCAGAAGACCTCATCTTCTCTACTATGGGTGGTTCCATCCTCGAGCGCCGCATGGATAGGGCACTGTTCGCGGGGATAGGGGGAGCCGTCCGGTTTCGTGTGATGGAGGACCTCGTGTTGGGGGCGGCCCACAAGCTCTTCGGCCTCCCACCTCGTCATGCGCGCCGCAGCCGGATTGATGAACGTGGCGTTACCATCCAGGTCCAGTCCGAATATTCCTTCGCCCGCCGATTCTAGGACCATCTCGTGCCGGCGGCTTAGCCGCTCGAGCGCCTCCTCGAACCGCTTGCGCTCGGTGATGTCGAGCATGAACCCTTGCCAGTAGCGGGTTCCGCTCACCTCATCCTCGACCACAACAGCTTCGTTGCGCACCCACTTTATGCGCCCGTCGCGATGGACCACGCGGTACTCTGTCGTGAAGATCTCGCCCGGCTCCCCGGCTCGCTCATCCTCTAACCGTATCCGCTCGCGGTCGTCGGGGTGCACCATGCGCCACCTGAGATCCGAGTCCCTGCATTCCTCGGAAGAGTAACCCGTCAGGGTCTGTATCTGAGGGCTCATATACATGGCGGAACCAGGGAGCCCTAGCTCCTGGATGTAGACGACCGCAGGGACTCGCTCGATGAGCGTGCGATACCTCTGCTCGGCTTCCCGCAGCTTTCTGTCCATCTCTTTTCGCTCGGTTACGTCGCGGGAGGTGATCACCACGCCCCTCACAGACGGGTCGTCGACGAGGTTGTTGACGACGTGCTCCAGATAGCGCCAAGAGCCGTCCTTGTGCGGCACTCGGAACTCCAGCGGCGGGTGAAGCCCGGGCCTTTTCAGGATCCCGGCGAATGTGTTTGACGCTTGCTCCCTGTCCTCCGGATGAACGGAGGCGAATGCGTTGATCCCTACCTGCTCTTCGGGCTTGTAGCCCATGACCCTCTCGACCGCAGGGCTTACGTAGCGGATGGTGCCGTCAGCCTCGAGGATCGTGATAATTTCGGAGATGTTCTGTACCAAAGATCGGAAGCGCTCCTCGCTTTCCTTGATAGCCTTCTCGCCTTCCTTGCGCTCGGTGACATCACGCATGACGCCCGTGAACAACCGTTCCCCATCCTCATGGGATTCGCCGAGGGACATCTCGATCTGGAATTCGCTGCCGTCTTTGCGCAAACCCACGAGCTCGATCGTGCCGCCCACAACGTGGGCACCGCCCGTTCGCAGGTAACGGTGCAACCCGGCCACGCAGAGTTCTCGGTATCTTTCGGGCATAAGCAGCGTTACCGGCTGCCCGATGATCTCTTCTGCCCCGTGGCCAAAGGTTCGTTCCGCCCCGCGATTAAACCACCTGATTATCCCTTCTGGCGTTATGGTCACGATCGCGTCGAATGCCGCGTCCAGAACGGTGCGGTAGCGTGCCTCGCTCTTTCTTAGTTCGCTACCTAGTAGCCGATGAGCGTTCAGTCTGCGCATCGAACCTCCTCTACGCTAAGCGGAAGCTGTGAGAAGTATAGTTGGTCGGCCGACCTCCACGGCACCTTTCATCTGCGGTTTCCTCCTCTTCAAAAACCACCAGCCGCTGAGCCTTCCATTTCGAGTAGCTGATTGCGCCACTGGTTCGCTCCGCTCCTTGGACACACCTCTTCGGATAGTAGTTCTAAGCCCCTTCCTATGCCGATTTTCGAGCTAGGATAGTGTATTGTCGGGCGAAGCTTTACGCAATCTTCAGTCGGAGGGTCACACGTCAGCTCGACAAGGCTCGAACACCAGGGTGTTGCTACCTTCTCTGCTCACCCTTGGAGACCGTCTCGGGTCGCAGCCAGAGCGAAACATGCGCTGGTTGCATCGTAGTAAAAAGTACAAGACCGCAGAAGTAAGCGATCGCCGTGAGGATGGCCACTGCCACCCACGCCACGCGGCCGAGAACCAGCCAGCGCCCACGCAGGGTGGTGGCTGGCGTCGAGACGCCGGGGCTCATCGTACCGACGAGCCGATTCTGCTCCCTTGTCCCTTCTGTCACAACCCTACTCTACAGCACTCTCGTCTTCGACGCGTCACGAGGATCGTTTTCTGAGCAGTGAAGAACCAAATCCCTTACGGTTTACGCGCTAAAACAGAAGCGATATACGCTTGTGCCTGTGAAACCGGGCTCGGATCTACTGGCGGCCAGGAATGACATAGAAGGTAGGCTAGGTGGTGCGACGCAGCACCACGAACATAGCGCTTGTAGCCACCACTAGCAACGCCGATAGGATAACGAGCAGCACTACGGGCGGCACCCCGCCGCTCGTAGGCAGGTTCTCAAAGGAAGTGTTGGTAGACCTTTGAGGGAGATCGGCGCAGGAGATGCCGGGAGGTACTCCCTGCCCTTTCTTGACCTTGTCATGGAGGAGGATGAAGCGGTGCTGGTCCTCTCCGAGGAGTTTCTCCAGTGTGACGTCCTTGACGGTCGTGCTAGCCGATCCCGTACCGTCGGCCTCGGCCACCACGGTCTTTAGGGGTATGGTCACAGGCGCAGTCCTCCCGGCTCGATCATCAGCGCAAGTCCCGCCTGCGTGGATATGGTTGATGTGCTCGACGCCTTTTTCTGGCAGCCCCTCCATCTCTAGCTCCACCTTTACACCATCCTCGACTTCCTTGAGGGTGGCAGTTCCACTCACTCCTGAGTCGCGGCTCGGCGTAAGGTGGAGCTTGACGCTCTTCTCTTCTTTGGCCAAAGCGCTTCCGCCCAGAACCACCGACGCCAATAATGTAGCGCCGAATACCATCACGACCACTCTTTTCAGCCGGTACACGATCCTCCTTCTTCATTCCTCGCTTACACTCATAGCATTTGTCACCTACGACGCGAGCGTACAGAGCTATTACGGTGTGTTGATTCCTTGCACGCCTTCGATCGCCTTGTAGTCCTTACCCAAGATCTCGTTGGATCGCTGCAGATCATTGGCAGCCTCATTAACGATGCGCTCGTAATCGTCGAAATCGGCCTGGGTGGCCGAGATGGGATCGGCGGCCAAAGAGTAGGCTAGTTGGGCAGCCTGGTGCAACTCCTCGATCGCAGAGAGAAACGCATCCTTCTGCTCCCTGTATTTCTGAGGCGCCCTCAGATCGGTGGCCTGGTGGGCATACTCTTTGAGGGCAGCTTGGTCGGCTTGCATTTCCTCGATGTCGCCGGAGGTGAGGGCATCGTAATGTAGAAACCTCTCGTGGCTATCCAGGAACGCCTCCACAGAGTTGGCTTGTATCTCACCAACCCCA
>Ga0126305_10001424_pt1 | contig 10642 bp, 7 predicted proteins | sample Plot26_FD_92536 | JGI IMG/M metagenome (GOLD analysis project Ga0126305, IMG submission 92536) | Serpentine soil microbial communities from UC McLaughlin Reserve, CA, USA - Plot26 | ecosystem: Environmental > Terrestrial > Soil > Grasslands | place: USA: UC McLaughlin Reserve, Lake County...
CAGAAATATACCTGGCGCAATTCTGCAGGACAAATTCTTGGTGCAGCACAAACTCTTTTTTTAACGCCTCCGCCTCCTCCAGGTACTGTTCTTTCTCTCGAAATTGAGCCCTATGCAGGTTATGGCTGTAACGACATTTTGTATGCGAGAATGATTGACACATTAAAAGTCTTTGCCAGGGCTGGCCCTGATCAACTTTCGTGTAATAAGGACCAGGTTCAGTTAGGTGTCATTCCAAAGCAGGGATTTGTTTATAACTGGAGTCCGTCATTAGGACTGTCAGATGCTACTATTTCAAACCCCTTGGCGGCGCCGGATAAAACAACATCCTACGTTGTGTCGTCAAAAAGCATTGGTGGTGGCTGTCGAACTTTTGACACAGTGGTGGTCACTGCATCAAGTGTAAGTAACAAAATGAATTTAATTGGTAAAGATGCTTTCTGTGCCGGATTTGGTGATAGTGCGGTCTTACAGGTAGATCCATCTGATAGTATTCAATGGTTCCGGGATAATAATGCAATAAGGGGAGCAATATTCGACAGGTTTAAAGTATCTCAATCCGGTTCTTATTATGCAGTTATTGTAAGTGCCGAAGGCTGTGTTATCAACACGCAAAAACAAACCATATTTATTGATAAGGCAAGGCCTGGTATTACCTATCCCGTTGAATATGCTGTTACAAATTTATCCTATCGCTTAAGTGCCCGCACCTTTGGATCAAGTGTATTATGGAGCCCGGGAACAAGTTTGGATAATTCAGCAATCGCTTCGCCGGTATTTAAAGGACTTTCCGAACAATTATATTCCATTGAAATAAAGACCAACACGGGATGTATAACAATAGATACACAACTGGTCAAGATCATTAAAAACGTTGACATTTATGTGCCAACTGCCTTTTCACCCAATGGTGACGGCAAAAATGAAACCTTACGACCTACATTAATGGGAGTTAAAGAACTTCAGTATTTCCGGATCTATAACCGTTGGGGACAATTGATGTTTGAAACCAAAACAAAATGGGATGGCTGGGACGGTAAATTAAACGGCCAACAGCAAGGCACAGGTGTAATGGTATGGGAGGCACAAGCTTTAGGTGTTGATGGAAGAACGTATACCCAAAGAGGTACCAGTGTTCTGGTACGGTAATCAGATAAAACTTACCTACGTTTTATTGATGCTTGATTCCATCGTCTATTTACTCAGTTATACTGGTAGAATTTCTACGTACATTTTCCTATAGAGTCATAATGCGGTTATGGCCTTGGAATTAACCGGATTTCTGGCATCGTATACATTATAGCATTTCACAATTTTCTATTATTTTAACGGCCAAATCCAATCCCTTGAAAAAAAGATTTTTACTCCCCGTATTATTGTTTTGTTGTCTTCAATCGTATTCACAATTTTCTATTGATACTGCAGAAAAACTTATAGCACAGAAGGAAAATATTATTAAAGCATCCACCATTGTCAAGGTTGAAAACTTAGGAGCAAATATTAATACTTCTCTCCCTGAGTTAAGACCAACTATCTCCGCAGATGGCAATCTCCTGTTTTTCATCGTAGAAAATGATCCAATGAATACCAAGTATAATTCTATTCGTAATTCACAGGATATATGGTGTTCCGTAAGGGATAGTTTTGGTAACTGGGGACCTGCTATGCACCTGGGTTACCCATTAAATACCTATTTCTACAATGCAGTGTTTTGGATATCGCCGGATAAAAACCGAATGTTAATTAGAAATGCATTCATAGATGGCGATTATGCTGGAAACGGAGTTAGCATGACTTACAAAAAAGCGAACGGACACTGGAGCAAGCCACAAGCCCTAATGATAAGAAATTACCAGAAGTACGATAAAGGACGACAGAATGGCGCTACAATGGCTCATGATGGAAGGACATTGCTTTTGTATATGACCGAAGAAAAAGGTGGCTACAACAATGATATTTTTGTATCATTTCTGTTACGCGACAGCACATGGTCAGAGCCTAAAAGTTTGGGTAAAAAGATTAACCTGCCAAAAAATAATGAGATGACTCCTTACCTGGCAGCTGACGGAGTTACTCTTTATTTTAGTAGTGATCGTGTTGGTGGGTTGGGCGATAATGATATTTGGATGGCCAGGCGATTAGACAGTACCTGGCAGAAATGGAGTGAACCTGTCAACCTGGGTGCCCCTATAAATACAACCGACTGGGATGCATTCTTTACTATGGATGCAGGTGGTGAATATGCTTATTTAACCAGTGCGGATAGCATCGGATTTGGAGAAAGTGATATTGTTCGGGTTAAATTGTTAGAAAGAGAAAAACCAGATCCCATTGTGATTGTTGATGGCAACGTTTATAACAAAAAAACAAATGAACCCTTAAGTGCGTCACTCATTTATGAAACCTTACCGGATGGAAACGAAGCAGGAAATGGAATTTCAAGCCCGGTAGATGGTTCATTCAAAATTGTTTTACCGTACGATAAAAATTATCTCATCCGTGCATCCGCAGAGAAGTTTTTCGCTATATCTGAAAATCTAAATTTGGACTCACTGGTGAAAGCCGGAAATTTGGTAATTCATAAGGACTTATATCTTGTTCCCATTGAAATTGGACAAGTCTTTCGCTTGAACAACGTGTTCTTCGATTTTGACAAATGGGAACTGCGACCGGAATCTTTTGTGGAGTTGGATCGTGTAGTAAAGCTTCTAAACGAAAATCCATCTATGGAAATCGAACTAAGTGCACATACGGATAGTTATGGCTCTGATGATTACAACTTTAAACTCAGTGACAACCGGGCAAGATCCTGCATGGAGTACATTATTTCGAAGGGAATTGCCACTGGCAGGGTCACTTCACAAGGCTATGGTGAAACAAAACCTGTAGCACTAAATGATACACCTGAAAACAGGCAGCTGAACAGAAGAGTTGAATTTAAAATAACAAAGAACTAATTCGAAAAGGCTCATAATATTGTTTTAACTACTAAAACTGGCAAAGGATTTTTTTAATAGCAGGTGACTTTTTGAATAATTATTTCTCGATAAAATCGAGATCCTTCCCAAGGACTCGGGTGTATATAGTGCCGATAAAAAAGCCGACGATCACTACGATTGCCGTTGTGCAGGCAGCCGTTATATAGTCATTTAACGCCTAGTTCACCGGCAGCGCTAACCCTGCAACGAAACGCAGCCATGTATACTGGTCAATGGTTTTTACAAACCATTAGCCGCTGTAGCTAATGGATACAATAAGATCGAACCAAACAAACACTTTTGCTACACTTTTTATCTCCTAACATTCCCCAAATAATTACGCCGATAGTTAGACCCAATATCTGCCAGTTGAGAATCTTTTCACCAAAATTCTTCATTGCTTGTTCCGGTACTCCTAAGTCATGAAAGCTTTTTCCACGAACTATATTAAAAAGTAACGGTCATAGATGTGCAAAAAAAACCCAGATAGCCCACAATAACACGAGGGGAAAAATACCAAATTTTTTTTGCTGCATGTGTTCACCGTTTGCAATGAAAAGATAAATGAGTTTTGCAATCGTATTTATGTTCATTGTTCACGTATATTCATAACTAAATTTTATTGATGCTTCAGAAAATTAACTGGGATGAAATTCAAACAGAGGAAGTCAATCCTTCGATGTTCCGCAAAATTATCAGCGGGGAAAAATTGATGATCGCGAAAATGAAATTTAAGGATGGGTTTTTAGTTCCGCTACATCACCATGTTCATGAGCAGGTAACCCAGCTGGTTTCAGGCCAGATGCGTTTTTGGTTTGGCGAAAATAAAGAACAGGTTATGGATTTATTTCCTGGTGATGTTATAGTTATTCCGTCAAATCTTCCACACGAAGCTTTGATGATTGGCGACGTGGAAGAAATAGATACCTGGTCGCCTCCACGCCAGGATTGGCTGGATAAAACTGATGACTATTTAAGAAGATAACTATGGACTTAGGATTAAAAAATAAAGTTGCGTTTGTAGCCGCGTCAAGTCAGGGATTAGGAAAAGCTGTTGCGTTGGAGTTAGTAAAAGAAGGTGCAAAGGTCATCATAAACGGACGCAATAAAGAAACGTTGGAAGGCACAAAGCAGGAAATAAAAATGTTTGCAGGCCAGGAAGTTTTGTCAATAGCAGGTGATCTTTCAATTTCTGGTGAAAGAGAAAAAATAATAAAGACTGCATTACAGACTTACGGGACAATTGACATTTTGGTTACCAATACCGGAGGTCCGAGGTCCGGAAAATTCGAATCATTTAGCGAGGATGATTGGGATGCCGCTTATAAAAGTTTGTTGTCAAGTACCGTGGGCCTGATCAATGGATTTCTGCCCGGAATGAAACAAAAACAGTGGGGAAGAATAATTGCCATTACATCTCAAGCCGTAAAACAACCGGTAAATAACCTGGTGCTTTCTAATTCCGTGAGAGCTTCAGTTGCCGGTTTAATAAAAACACTTTCCAATGAATTGGGCTCCTATAATATTACCGTAAATGATGTAATGCCAGGTTACACAGAAACTGAAAGACTTAAAAAATTAATTGAGAACGACCCTTCATTTGCTTCCGCAAAATCTGAAATACCACTTGGACGATTTGGAAAGCCGGAAGAATTTGCTGCAGCTGTCGCGTTTTTAGCGAGCGAAAGAGCAAGTTTTATTACAGGGGTTTCGTTAGCGGTTGACGGTGGATGGATAAAGAGTTTATTATAACATATCTTAAGGCAGTCTTGATTTAGCTACAAATTCCGAAATCGTTTTATTAAATTTTTTTGGGTTATCCATATTCATTATATGCCCGGCATTTGTTATTGAAACCAATTTAGAGTTGCCTATTTCATTCGTTATAATGGTTGCAACTTCTTTACATAGCTCCAGATCATATTCGGCAGTCACAACCAGTGTCGGTATTTTTATTTCATTTAATTTTTTTATAGCCATAGGAAATGCCTGCTCTCTTTTACTTGCATTGCGATATCTCCACCAAGAGTATTCATAACCCATTTCTATTAATTTTTTTCTCGTGGTAGGTGAAACTATGGTTTTACCCATGGAATGATTTCCAGTCCATAAATAATCGGTGGCTTCCATTGGTCCTTTGTTTTTAGCGATTTCTGTGGTTTTTGCAATGATAGCTCTTATTGTATCCGCATTCTGTGTTCTGTATTCATCTGTTCCATCTCCAGCTACTCTTGGACCACATAATATCAATGAAATGCATTTCTCTGGATGAGCAAGGCCGAAATCAATTCCAATAATGCTTCCAAGTGAAAGACCGCAAATATGTGTTTTCTTTATTTGCAAAAAATCCATTAACCCATTAAGGTCGTCGCAGTCTCTGTAAACCTGATCTGCATTTGGTAAAGCCGATTTTCCATAGCCCCGTATATCGTAGCGTACTACTTTAAATTTTTTGGACAATTCCTTAAACTGAAAATCCCAAAACCTTCTGTCTCCAAAACTGCCATGAATAAGCACTATGGTCTTACCTGCGCCCGCAACTTCATAATAAAGTAGTGTGCCGTTTACTTTAGCATAGCCACTGTCAACTTTAAAAACATGTTTCGACTGAGCAAAAGAAACTGTGGTTATCGACATTGCCAAATAAGCGGAGGCTATAAATAGATAAACAACCTTCATATATCTTGCGGTTCGGTCAAACTTTAAGTATAAAAATTACAATCGTTGAAAAAGATTCAGTTGGTTTTTGCTGGCCACCTCATTTGCGAGCTCGTACCCTGCGTCCGCATGCCGAATCACTCCCATTCCGGGGTCATTCCTTAATACTCTTTTCAATCTTGCTTCCGCATCTTTAGTTCCATCTGCAACGATTACCATTCCTGCATGAATACTATAGCCCATTCCCACGCCACCGCCATGATGTAAACTCACCCAACTTGCTCCACCAGCGGTATTTACCAACGCATTCAATATGGGCCAGTCTGCAACAGCATCACTCCCATCCAACATACCTTCGGTTTCCCTATTGGGAGAAGCAACAGATCCTGTATCCAAATGATCGCGACCGATAACAATAGGTGCTTTTACGTTTCCTGTTCTTACCAATTCGTTAAATGCAAGTCCTGCTTTTTCACGTTCACCCTGTCCAAGCCAACAAATGCGTGCAGGCAATCCCTGGAAAGAAATTTTTTCTTTTGCCAACTGTAACCAACGTTGCAAAGATTTGTTTTCAGGGAACATTTTGGAAATGACTTCATCGGTAACAGCAATATCATTGGGATCACCGCTCAATGCAGCCCAGCGAAACGGTCCTTTTCCTTCGCAGAACAGGGGGCGGATGTAAGCAGGGACGAATCCGGGAAAATCAAATGGTGAGTGGTGATTGGTGAGTTGTGATTTTGAATTTTCTTTTAAATATTCCTGTGCTCTTGCGCGGATGTTATTACCATAATCAAAGGTAATTGCTCCTTTGTCCATTAGCTGTAACATCAAATCAACGTGATAATACATAGAGTGATAAGCGTACTTAAGGTATTGCTTTGAATTTTGTTCACGTAACACTTTTGCCTGCTCATAGGAAATTTCGTGAGGCCAATAACCAATTAATGGATCGTGGGCTGATGTTTGATCGGTAAGTGTATCGGGAATAACATTCCTTTGTATTAATCTTTCGAGCAAAGAAACAGCATTACAAAGAATGCCAATGCTTTTTGATTTCCCTTGTATCTTGTATTCTTGTGCCTTATCAATTGCTTCATCGATATCAACATATTTCTCATCAAGGTATTTTGTCGAAATACGTTTATCAATTCTCCATTCTTCCGCTTCTGCAATTAAGGCAACGCCTTCATTCATGGTAATAGCCAAAGGTTGTGCCCCTCCCATTCCGCCCAAGCCAGCAGTAACATTTAATGTTCCTTTTAAGCTTCCGCCAAAATGTTTATTGGCTATAGCTGCATAGGTTTCGTAAGTGCCCTGCACAATGCCCTGCGAACCGATATAAATCCAACTACCAGCTGTCATTTGACCGTACATCATCAGGCCTTTCTTTTCCAGTTCATCAAAATGTTGCCATGTTGCCCAGTTAGGAACCAGTTGCGAGTTTGAGATCAGCACTCTTGGTGCATCTTTATGTGTTTTCAAAATGCCTACCGGTTTACCACTTTGAATCAATAATGATTCATCATTCTCCAGAACTTTTAAGGCGTGTATGATGGTATCAAGTGCTTCAAAATTCCTTGCTGCTTTTCCTCTTCCTCCATATACAATTAAATCGTCCGGACGTTCGGCAACCTCCGGATTTAAATTGTTCAGTAACATTCTTAATGCAGCTTCCTGTATCCATCCTTTGCAATTTAATTGAGTGCCTGTTGGTGTTTTATATTTTACAGGGTCATATTTAATGAATGTAGTGGTCATCGCAATCGTATTTGATGCGAAATTATTGAAAGTATCGTTCATGGTTCATGGTGGTTAAAACTTGCAGTAAGTGCTGTACTTCTGAGGATGATAGTTACCCGTGAATGAACAGAGCGAGGCAAAAGTGCCAGCTGTGTGGATGAATAGTAGCAATCAGTTTGCTTACAAAATTTTCATTTAAAAAACGCTGCAAATCTTTATTAAAACTATATCCACGAACTATGAACCATGAACTTCTTATTACATTTGCCGCAAACCAACAAACTAAAGAATGGACGTTAAAAACAGCATACTTGAAACAATTGGTAATACTCCATTAGTACGGTTGAATAAGATCACAAAAGAGTTGCCTTGCGAAGTTTTCGCAAAGGTTGAATATTTTAATCCTGGCAATTCAATCAAAGATCGTATGGCCGTTAAAATGGTTGAAGTAGCGGAAGCCGAGGGCAAATTAAAACCAGGCGGAACAATTATCGAATGCACTTCGGGTAATACAGGATTGGGACTGGCTATGGCTGCAGTTGTAAAAGGGTACAAGTGCATATTTGCGACTACTGATAAACAATCACAATCAAAAGTTGATATCCTTCGTGCACTTGGTGCGGAAGTTATTGTTTGCCCAACCAATGTAGAACCTGAGGATCCTCGTAGTTACTATTCTGTGGCAGCAAGATTAGAAAAAGAAATTCCAAATTCTTTTTTAATGAACCAATACGATAACCTTGCAAATAGATTAGCACACTATGAAACTACCGGGCCGGAAATTTGGCAACAGACTGCCGGAACTATCAGTCACCTTGTTGTAACTGCCGGAACGGGTGGAACTGTTACAGGCACTGCCCAATTCTTAAAAGAAAAAAATCCAAATATTCAGGTTTGGGCTGTTGATGTATATGGTTCATTGCTGACAAAATATTTTCGAACAGGCGAAATTGACATGAATGAAGTTCACCCATATGTGTCGGAAGGTTTTGGGGAAGACTTTGTGCCGAAGAATTATGACATGAGTGTGATCGATCATTTTGAACAGGTAACTGATAAGGACGGAGCAGTCATGGCAAGACGATTGGCAAAAGAAGAAGCTTTATTCTGCGGGTATAGTGCAGGCAGCTGTATACAGGGACTATTACAATTAAAAAGCAAACTAAAGAAGGGCGATCTTGTGGTTGCCATTCTTCATGACCATGGAAGCCGATATGTAGCCAAGGTATACAACGATCAATGGATGGCCGAGCGGGGTTTCTTTGATGTAAAAACGTTTAAGGATGTTGTCAATGCAAGAGGCAAACAAAAAGTTATTACTGTGGAACCAACACAGTCTGTTGCCGATGCTGTTGAATTAATGAAGAAATATGATATTGAACACATTCCGGTAATAAAAATTGATGGCCAATTAATTGGATCCATCAGCGAAAACGGGCTGTTCCAAAAAATATTTCGAAACCCAGAAATCAAGACAGAAAAGATTGAACAGGTGATGGAAAAACCAATACCTATTGTTGCTTTTGATACCCCGGTTGAAAAATTAGGCTCTTTGATCAATAAGGAAAACGGGGCGGTGCTTGCAAAAGATGAAGGAGGAAATTACCAGATCATAACCAAGTATGATGTTCTACAGGCCTTGGCCTAGATAGACCAAATAACCAAAAACAGTTCACGCAAAGAACCGCGTCAATTTATCATATACATCCTTATTTTATTTTCTTCATCGTAAGAGTACGCAGCGATGAAGTAGTTTTAAAAAAATAAAATTATCGTAATTCGCGGCAGTTTCCTCAGTTTCAAAATGAAGTCATACCATTTCAATCAAGCATTTGCGTGTTTGTGCGGCCGTATTTTTTCGAAAGCACATACGTTGTTTTTCGAAACATATATTGGATTGTTTACGAGTTATGCGGTAAATACCATAGCGTTAAAAAAGGGTGAAACTGCAATTGTACAGACTGTATTAAGCTATTAGTTTTGTGTCAGAAGTTGATTGATTTAAAAATCTAGTATCCAGAAAAGCCAAAACCAAAATCCAAATCCAATCCGTCCAGTATCCAAAAGAAAAACAAACCGTCCAGTAAGAAATTAATTCAGATCCTTAGAAAAACCAACGGTTAAATTCCAATATCAATCAACTTCTTCCTTTTTAGGAAAAGTCCCTGTGAAAAACCACTCCCGATAAATATCGGGACCAAATCCTAAGAAACCCGTTTTATAATCCTATACCTGAAGAACCAGCCAGTCCTCTGACATCAATCCGTTCGATTAAAGAAGACTGTTATTCTATCACCATCCTCCCATCCAATGAAAAAAAGGAAGGATCCATTTCCTCCTGCTGTTTCGAAAAAAATAGCAGGGGGTGGGTGATGGAGAAAATGAAACTGGAATTGAAATGACATCCTCGCTTGAGGATTTTTTTATTCCCATCCAATTGCTACTATTAAGCTTTTGTTGCGTTGCTCCCAATAGCCCTCGGATGGTGCGTTCTTAATTCTTTTCGGCATATTATAGTTTTCAATACTTTGCAGGAATGTCTTTTTATGTAGACCAATTAGGAAAAAGGATTGAATTGTTGACAGCACCCAATAAAATTGTTTCCTTAGTGCCTTCACAAACCGAGTTGTTGTTTGATTTAGGACTGAATGAAGAGGTAATTGGCATCACCAAATTTTGCGTTCACCCCCAGGATTGGTTCAAAACAAAAATAAAAATTGGTGGTACAAAACAACTGCATGTTGACCGCATAAGGAAATTGACACCCGATTTAATCATTGCCAATAAAGAGGAAAACGTTCGGGAGCAAATCCAAGAATTGGAAAAAGATTTTCCTGTGTGGATCAGCGATGTAAATGATTTAGATAGTGCTTTATCAATGACTGAATCGATTGGAGTAATAATTAACCGGCAACAGCAAGCGGAAAACATGTCCAATCTAATACAACAAAACTTCGCACAACTACAAACTGTAAACTCCAAATTAAGTGCATGTTACCTAATCTGGAGAAATCCTTACATGACCATTGGAGGTGATACCTTTATCAACAACATGTTGGGCTATGCCGGATTTCAAAATGTATTTGAAAATCAAAAACGGTACCCTGAAGTGACACTAGAAGACCTGAAAACTGCGAGTTGCCAGGTGCTTTTGCTTTCATCTGAACCTTATCCTTTCAAGCTAAAACATGTCGAAGAGCTTCAAAGTTTTTTGCCAGAAACAAAAATTATTTTAGTTGACGGTGAAATGTTCAGCTGGTATG
>Ga0126305_10001425_pt1 | contig 10640 bp, 9 predicted proteins | sample Plot26_FD_92536 | JGI IMG/M metagenome (GOLD analysis project Ga0126305, IMG submission 92536) | Serpentine soil microbial communities from UC McLaughlin Reserve, CA, USA - Plot26 | ecosystem: Environmental > Terrestrial > Soil > Grasslands | place: USA: UC McLaughlin Reserve, Lake County...
ACTTCCCGGTTTGCGTCTGCGGGCACGAGCCCGAGCTGCGCGCGCTCAACCGGCGGCCGATCCGGCCCAGCGCGCGGGAGACGGGGGCGAATCCCCGCGCCACGTCGGCTCGCCTCCGCGTGGCGGTACGGACGTAGCGATGGCGGTCGGCGCGGCTGCGGCAAAACCGCTTCGCAAGGCTCCGCGACCCAGGCCGCGCGCCGTCGCGAAGAAGCGTCCGGCGCGCTCGACGGGCGTCGCCGGCGGCGTCGTCTGGATCGCATTCGTTACCGCGCTGCTCGCCGGAGTCGTCGCGCTCAACGTCGCCGTCCTCCGACTCAACGTGGAGCTCGACGGCCTCGCGCGCGAGAAGCAGGAGCTCAGGGCCGGCAACAACGAGCTCGCGTCGCGCCTGGCTGGGCTGGAGGCGTCGGGCCGCATCGAGTCACTCGCGCGGACGCAGCTCGGCCTCGTCCCCGCCGAGCCCGACCAGACGACCTACATCACGCTCGACCCGGCGGAGCGATGACCGGCCCGCGGCTGGCCAACCGCCGCATCCGCCTGCTCCTCGCGGTCTTCGCGGTCGCGTTCGCGACCATGCTGGGCCGGGCGGTCTGGCTCCAGGCTGTTCAGGCGGGGACACTCTCGAGGCTGGCGACCGAGCAGCACGACACCAGCGTCACGCTTCCGGCCGGCCGCGGCGCGATCCTCGACCGGAACGGCCTCCAGCTCGCGATCGGACGCGAAGCCACGACCGTCTTCGCGAACCCGCGCCAGATCGCCGATCCCAAGGCCGCGGCCCTGGCCGCGGGCAAGGATCTGAACCTCGACGTAGAGGAGCTCTATCCCAGGCTCGCCGACCGCTCGCGCGGTTTCGTCTACATCGCGCGGAAGACCGATCCCGAGCGCGCGCGCACGCTCGAGAAGCGGGGCATCACGGGGATCTTCTTCACGTCCGAGGAGCGTCGGACATATCCGCAGGGGCGGATCGCGTCGCAGGTCCTCGGCTACGCAGGGCTCGACAACAAGGGCCTTGCGGGCCTCGAGCTGCAGCTCGACCGGCCGCTGTCGGGCCGGTCCGGGCACGAGCGCTACGTCCGCGATCCGAGCGGCCGCTCGATCGACGTCGTCGAGTCGCGGCCCGCGCGCGACGGGGACGACGTCACGCTGACCCTCGACCACACGATCCAGTCCTATGCCGAGAGCGTCCTTCAGCGGACGGTCACCAACTGGGGCGCGAGGGCGGGCTCCGCGATTGTGCTCGACCCGCGGAACGGGGAGGTCCTCGCGATGGCGACCGTGCCCAGCTTCGACGCGAACCGGTACGGCTACGTCCCGCGCGACCTGCAGCGCAACCGCGCAGTGACGGATACGTACGAGCCCGGCTCGACGTTCAAGCTGGTGACGATCGCGGCCGCGCTGTCCACGAAGGTCGTCGCGCCGTCGACCTCCTTCGTGCTCCCGTACGAGATCGAGGTCGCCGACCGCAAGATCCACGACTCGCACGAGCGCTCGACGCAGCGGATGACGGTGGCGGAGATCCTCTCGCGGTCCTCGAACGTTGGGACGATAACGGTCGCCGAGATGCTCGGTCAGAACCGGCTCGCACGCTGGATCGACCGCTTCGGGTTCGGCCGCAAGACCCGCGTCGACTTCCCGGGCGAGACGCGGGGAATCGTGCTCCCGGTCGAGAAGTGGTCGGGCTCGACGATCGGCAACGTCCCGATCGGACAGGGCATCGCCGTCACGCCCATCCAGATGGCCGCCGCGTACGGGGCGATCGCGAACGGCGGCGTCTGGGAGCGGCCGCATCTCGTCCGCTCGGTCGGGTCGCGGCCGACCGGCGGGCGGGACCAGCGCCGCATCACCTCACCCGTCGTCTCGTCCCAGGTCATGGCGATGATGCAGGACGTCGTCAACGAGGCCGGGGGCACCGGCGCCCTGGCGCGGCTCGAGGGGTACAGCGTCGCGGGCAAGACCGGGACGGCCTCCAAGCCCGACCGTGGCGGCTACTCCGACTCCCGTTACGTCGCCTCGTTCGTCGGCGTCGTGCCTGCGAGCGCCCCCCGCCTGGTCGTACTCGTGTCGATCGACGAGCCGAAGGGCGCGATCTGGGGCGGCGTCGTGGCGGCGCCCGCGTTCCAGGAGATCGCGCGCTACGCGCTCCAGTACCTCGAGATCCCACCCGACGACCTCGGCGCCACTCGCTAACCTCGCCGGTCGATGAAGCTGCGCGAGCTGAGTGCGGCGCTCTCGCCCACGGAGGTCGTCGGTGACGACTCCGTGGAGATCGCGGACCTCGCGTACGCGGCCGGCGTCGTGCGCCCGGGCGCGCTCTTCTTCTGCGTCCCCGGGTCGCGCGCCGACGGGCACGACTTCGCGGCCGCCGCGGTCGAGCGCGGGGCGGCAGCGCTCGCCGTCGAGCGCAAGCTTCCGGTCGCCGTCCCGCAGGTCGTCGTCGAACAGACGCGAGCCGCGATGCCCGCTGCGGCGGCCGCCTTCTTCGGGTATCCGACCCGCGAGCTCGAGGTCGCGGGCGTCACCGGGACGACGGGCAAGACCACGACGACATATCTCCTCTACGCCATCCTGGACGCCGCCGGTCGCAGGCCGGGCTTGATCGGTACCGTCGAGAGCCGGATCGGCGGGGAGCGGGAGCCCGCGGTGCGGACGACACCGGAGGCGATCGATCTCCAGCGCGCGTTTCGCGCGATGCTCGACGCCGGCGACCGCAGCGTTGCCCTCGAAGCCACCTCTCACGGCTCCGAGCTCGGCCGGCTCGCCGGGATCCGCTTCGCCGCGCTCGCCTTCACGAACCTGAGCGAGGAGCACCTCGACTTCCACGAGACCATGGAGCGGTACTACGCGGCGAAGCGACGGCTCTTCGTCGGACCGGAGCCGCCGCCGGCGGCCGTCAACGTCGGCGACGCCTACGGCCGCGAGCTCGCGGACGAGCTGCAGGCTCTCGGGCGCGCGCCGCTCCTGACCTTCGGCTTCGCGGACGACGCCGAGATCCGACCCGAAGGCCTCGAGAACGGCCGTCTCAGCGCCGGCGGGATCGAGCTCGAGACGCGGCTGCGCGGCCGCTTCAACGTCGAGAACGTGCTCGCCGCTGTGTCGGTCGCCCTGCTGCTCGATGTCGACGATGCGGCGATCGCCGAGGGGATCGCGCTTGTAGAAGGCGTTCCTGGTCGGTTCGAGACCGTCGACGAGGGTCAGCCGTTCACCGTCGTCGTCGACTACTCGCACAAGCCGGGCGCGTTGGAGAACGTCCTTCGGACGGCCCGCGACCTCGCGACCGGGCGGGTGCTCTGCGTCTTCGGCTGCGGCGGCGACCGGGACCGCACGAAGCGGCCGCTCATGGGCCGGATCGCGGCCGACCTGGCCGACGTGGCCATCGTCACCTCGGACAACCCGCGGAGCGAAGATCCCGACGCGATCGTCGAGGAGGTGGTCGCCGGCGCGGCCGGGCGGCTCGACGTCGAGCCCGACCGCTTAAAAGCGATCGGGCAGGCGCTCGAGGCCGCGCAGCCAGGCGACGTCGTCGTGATCGCCGGGAAGGGCCACGAGCAGGGGCAGGAGATCGACGGCCGCGTCCTGCCCTTCGACGACCGCGACGTCGCACGCGAGGCGCTTCGTGCGCTGGGGGCGCGGGCGTGATCCCGCTTCCGCTCGCGGACGTCGAGCCGCTCGGCCGTCTGACCCGCGCCGGCTGGACCGACCAGGCGACCGGCATGCAGGTCGACTCGCGGAGGATCGAGGAGGGCGACCTGTTCGTCGCCGTCGCGGGCGGAGCCGACTTCGCCAAGCACGCCCTCGCGCGCGGCGCTTCCGCGGTGCTCGTCCCCGACGACGAGTTCGGCGCGCTCGCCGCGATCGGCGCCGGCGTCCGCTCACGGAGCGACGCGAAGGTCGTCGGCATCACGGGCTCGACCGGCAAGACCTCGACGAAGGACATCCTTGCGGCGCTCTGCGCCCCGCACGCGAGGATCGTGGCCGCCGAGGGCGGACACAACAACGAGATCGGCCTGCCGCTCACGCTCGCTGCGATCGAGCCGGACACCGAGCTCGTGATCGCGGAGATGGGCATGCGCGGCGTCGGACAGATCGCCGAGCTCTGTGAGCTCGCGCGGCCGGACATCGGGATCGTCGCGAGCATCGGGCCCGTGCACCTCGAGCTTCTGGGAACCGTGGAGCGGGTCGCCCAGGCGAAGGCCGAGATCTTCGGCGCGCTCCCGCCTGCCGGAACAGCGATTGCGCCCGCCGGCGTGGACGAGCTGGCGCCGTACCTTCCGGACGATGCAAAGCTCTTCGGGCCGGGAGGCGACGCCTCCGTCGAGGACTTCGAGGTCGTCGACGGATACTCGAACGTCGGCTTCCACCTGCGGGGGAAGGCGCTGGAGCTTCGCTTCAACTTCACCGCGCGCCACCAGGCCGACAACGCGGCCGCGGCCCTGCTCGCCTATGAGGCGCTCGGCCTGCCGCTCGACCGCGCCCAGGAGGGTGCGGACCGGATTGCGTTCTCGCGCTGGCGGGGGGAGGAAACCCCGCTTCCCGGCGAAGGTCTCCTCATCAACGACGCCTACAACGCCAACCCGGTCTCGATGGGGGCTGCGCTCGAGCACCTGACCGCGCGCGCCCAGGGACGCCGCCGCGTCGCCGTTCTCGGAGACATGGCTGAGCTGGGCCGGGATGGCCCGATCTTCCACCGTGCCGTCGGCGACGCCGCCGCCGAGCACGCCGAGGTCGTCGTCGCCGTCGGCGAGCTCGCGCGGAACTACCTGGGCGCCGGCGCCGAGGAAGAGCGCCACGCCGCGACCGTCGACGACGCGATCGCCGTGCTCGACGAAGTCGTGCGGCCGGGAGACGTCGTGCTCGTGAAAGCGTCCCGCAGCGTCGGGCTCGAACGGGTGGCCGAAGCGCTGACGGCCGCAAAGGTCTAGAACCCGTGGAGAAGGTCATCGCCGCCGGCCTCTTCGCGATGGTCCTGTCGATCATCGTCGGCCCGAAGTTCATCGAGTTCCTCCGGCGCAACGAGCTCGGCCAGTACATCCGCGAGGAAGGTCCGGTATGGCATCGCACGAAGCAGGGCACGCCGACGATGGGCGGCGTCCTGATCGTCCTCGCCTCAGCGCTCCCGTTTCTGATCCTGAGCGAGTACACCTTGTCGGCGCTCACGGTCTTCGCGGTCACGCTCGCCTGTGGGGCGATTGGCTTCCTCGACGACTTCACCAAGGTCAGGCGCCGCCGCTCGCTCGGCCTGCCGGGCCGGTGGAAGCTGCTGCTGCTCGGCGCCATCACCGTCTTCCTCGCCTGGGCCGCCCGCGAGCAGGGCCTTGACACCGACGTCTACATTCCGGCCCTCGGGCAGGTCGAGCTCTCGTGGCTGTGGTACGTGCTCGTCTTCTTCATCGTCGCCGGTGCGGCCAACGGCGTGAACCTCACCGACGGCCTCGACGGCCTCGCCGCCGGGACCGGGATCATCGCGCTGCTCACCTGCACAGCGCTACCCGTGATCGCATTCATCCGCTCGCGCGGCGACACCGACCTCGACCTGGCAATCCTCGGGGCGGCGCTGATCGGGGGCACGATCGGATTCCTCTGGTACAACGCCTTCCCGGCCGAGGTCTTCATGGGCGACACCGGCTCCATGGCCATCGGCGGGGCGCTGGCCGGCTTCGCGGTGATGACGAAGACCGAGACGCTCTTGCCGCTGATCGGCGGCATCTTCCTGATCGAGGCCCTCTCCGTGATGATCCAGGTTTTCACGTTCAAATACCTGGGCCGGCGCGTCTTCCTGATGGCGCCCATCCATTACCACTTCGAGATGAAGGCGTGGTCGGAAACGAAGGTCATGGTGCGCTTCTGGATCCTGACCGCGATCCTCTGCGGCTCCGCCTTCGCGCTCTACTACCGCTACTACATCTCGTTCCGCGCGTAGTGGAGGGCTTGCCCCGGTCCGCGCTCGTCGTCGGGCTCGCCCGGTCGGGGCAGGCTGCGGCGCTCGCGCTGGCCCGGCGAGGCGTGCGCGTGGTCGGGATCGACCGCCGCTCCGCGCTCGACGTCGGGAGGCTCGGCGAGGCGGGTGTCGAAGTTCACGTGGGCACCGAGGACGAGGAGCTGGTCGAGGCGATGGAGCTCGTGATCAAGAGCCCGGGAGTACCGGGCGAGGCGCCGCCCGTCGCACGGGCGCGCCGCCTCGGCGTGCCCGTGTGGAGCGAGATCGAGCTCGGCTATCGCCTGTTGCCGGGGGCGGAGATCGTCGCCGTGACCGGGACGAACGGCAAGACGACCACGAGCGAGCTGCTCGGCGTGATCCTCGGCGCGCCGGTCGCGGGGAACGTGGGTCGCGCGCTCACCGAGCTGGACGGCGTCGTCGCGGCCGGTCGCGTCGTCTGCGAGGTGTCGTCGTTCCAGCTCGAGGACGTGCACGAGTTCCGTCCCCGCGCGGCCGTGCTGCTCAATCTCGAGGCCGACCACCTCGACCGGCACGGCACCTTCGACGCGTACCGCGACGCCAAGCTTCGCGTCTTCGAGAACCAGGGCGCCGGCGACTTCGCGGTCGTTCCTCGCGGCTTCGGACCGGTTCCGGGTTCCGCGCGGCGCGTCGATTTCTCCAGCGCCGATTCGCTGCCTGCCGAACCGCGGATCCCCGGCGCCCACAACCGCGAGAACGCCGCGGCCGCGACCGCGGTCGCCCGCGCGCTCGGCGTCCCCGACGACGCGATCGCCCGGGGACTCGCGAGCTTCCCCGGCGTCCCGCACCGGCTGGAGCTCGTGCGCGAGGTCGAAGGCGTGCGCTTCGTGAACGACTCGAAGGCAACGAACGTCGCCGCCGCGCTGCGCGGCCTGGCCGCCTACGCGGAACCGCTCCACCTGATCCTCGGCGGCTCGCTCAAGGGCGAGAGCTTTGCACCGCTTGCGCGGGCGATTCGCGAGCGCGGCGGCGTGTGCTCGATCTTGCTCGTCGGCGAGACGACCGAGGAGCTCGCCGCGGCCCTCGACGTCGAGAAACTCGCCTACGAGCGGGCCGGAACGCTCGACGGCGCAGTCTCGGCGGCGGTCGGCGCTGCCCGAGAAGGCGACGTCGTCCTGCTCTCGCCCGCGTGCGCGAGCTACGACCAGTTCGCGAACTTCGAGGAGCGCGGCGACGAGTTCCGGCGCATCGTGGCGGCGCTATGAGCGGCAACGGCCGGCTGGAGTCGCGGCTGCTGATCCTCGTCACGCTCGCGCTCGTCGCCTTCGGGCTCGTGATGGTCTACAGCGCCACCTCGGCGCCGGCCGCCCTCGGCGACGGCGACCCGGGCTACTACCTGAAGAAGCAAGGCGTCTACGCGCTCGCCGGCCTCGTGCTGCTCGTGATCGCCTCGCGGACGCCGTACCGCTCGCTGCGCCACCTGGCCCCGACGCTCGTCGTGGTCAGCCTCGTGCTCCTCCTCTTCGTGCTCGTCGTCGGCGAGGCGGTGAACGGCGCGCGCCGCTGGCTGACGTTCGGTCCGGCCGTCTTCCAGCCGTCGGAGCTCGCCAAGGTCTCGCTGGCGATCTGGGCCGCGGCCTACCTCGCGCGTAAGCCGGCGCCTCGGACGCTCGGCGAGCTGGCGAAGCCGCTGGGCCTGCTCGCCCTCGTTTTCTGCGGGCTCGTCCTGATCCAGCCGGACCTCGGGACGGCGATCACGATCATGGTCATGCTCGCCGGCGTCCTGCTGGTCTCGGGTACGCCGCCCGCGCTCCTCGGCCTGGCGGGAACGCTCGTCGTCGTCGCCGGCCTCGCGGCGATCTGGCTCGAGCCGTACCGCCGTGCGCGTCTGTTCGTCTTCCTCGACCCGTGGAGCGACCCGCAGAACTCGGGCTTCCAGAGCGTCCAGGCGCTGATCGGCCTCGGCTCCGGCGGCGTCTTCGGCGAGGGGCTCGGCCAGGGGATCTCCAAGGTCTTCTACCTGCCCGAGGCGCACACGGACATGATCTTCGCGATCGTCGGCGAGGAGCTCGGGCTGCTCGGGACGACGCTCGTCATCGGCGCATTCGCGGTGTTCGCGTACACGGGGATGCGGATCGCTCTGCGCTGCAAGGACCCGTTCGGCAAGCGGCTGGCCGTGGCCCTGACGACGCTCGTCTGCGGCCAGGCCGTGATCAACCTGGCGGCGGTGATGGGTGTCGCGCCGCTCACCGGGATCCCGCTCCCGTTCGTGTCCTACGGCGGGTCGAGCCTCGTCGTGCTGCTCGCCTCCGTCGGCGTGCTCCTTAACATCGCGACCGACGATGGCGGCGTACGGCGAGCTTCGGTGCCTGATCGCGGCGGGCGGGACCGCGGGACACGTCCTGCCCGCGCTCGCGGTCGCGGAGGCGCTGCGCGCACGCGGAGCAACCGTGACGTTCGCCGGGTCGCCGGACCGCGTCGAAGCACGGCTCGTACCTGAGGCGGGCTACGAGCTCGACACCTTCCGCGTGGCCGGGCTGCCGCGCCGGCCGGGCGTCGCGCAGCTGCGTGCGGTCATGCTCGCCGGGCGCGCGCCGTTCGCGTGCGCCCGGATCATCGAGCGGCGCCGGCCCGACGTCGTCCTCGGGGCCGGCGGCTACGTCGCCGGACCGATGGTCGTCGCCGCGCGGCGCAAGCGCGTGCCCGCAGCGCTGACGGAGGCCGATGCCCACCTCGGCCTGGCGAACCGGTTGGCGGCGCCCTTCGCGACCCGGGTCTTCCTGGCCTACGACCTGCCCGGGAGGGAACCGCCGAAGTACCGCGTGACCGGGCGCCCGATACCGCCGAGCTCGCGCCCCTGGGAACGCGAGGAGGCGCGTCGCCGCTACGATCTTCCGCTCGACCGGCCGGTGCTCGGGATCTTCGGCGCCCTCGCCGGCGCGCATTCGCTGAACGAGCTCGCGCTCGAGACGTTCGGCGCTGCCGGGCCGGCCGTGCTCCACGTCTGCGGCGAGCGCGACTTCGAGGCGCTGAGGCCGCGCGTCCGCCGCGACGACTACCGCCTGCTTCCGTCCGAGCCGGAGTTCGGGGCGGTGCTCGGCGCGATCGACCTGGCCGTCTCCCGCGCGGGCGGGACGGTCTGGGAGCTCGCCGCCGCCGGCGTGCCCGCGATCCTCGTGCCCTACCCGTACGCGACCGGCGACCACCAGCGCAAGAACGCCGAGTACTTCGCGTGGGGAGGCGGCGCGATCGTCGTCCCGCAGGCCGAGCTCGGGACCGTGCCCGAGCTCGCCCGCTCGCTCGTCGCGGACAAACGGCGGCTGGCGGAGATGTCGGCCGCGATGCTGCGGCTCGCGCGTCCCGAGGCCGCCGACGAGATCGCCGAGGAGCTGATCGCGCTTGGCCGCGCCCCTCGAGGATAGGAAGCTCTGGTTCGCGGGGATCGGCGGCGCCGGGCTCTCGGCTTACTCTGTTCTCGCGCGCGCGTGGGGAGCCGAGGTCGCCGGGTGGGACCCGCACGAGACGCCCTACCTCGACCACGTGCGAGCAGCTGGGATTCCCGTTGAGGTGTCGGACTCGGCTTCGGCGCCGGACGGGTTCGAGCCCATCGTCTCGACCGCGTTCGCCGACCGGGTCGCCGGCCGCACGCGGGCCGAGCTCCTCGCCGAGCTCGTCTCGCTGCGGGAGTCGATCGTCGTCGCCGGCGCGCACGGGAAGACGACGACGACGGCGATGATCGCGTACGTCCTCGCGCAGCTCGGCCACGATCCCGCCTTCCTGATCGGCGGCGACGTACCGCAGCTCGGCGGAAACGCGGGAGTCGGCGACGGGCTCCTCGTGGTCGAGGGGGACGAGTCGGACCGGACGATCGAGTCGCTGCGGCCACGCGTGGCGGTCGTGCTGAACGTCGATCTCGACCACCATTCGATGTTCGCATCGCGCGCCGACGTCGAGCAGCTCTTCGAGCGCTGGCTGGCTCACGTGCCGGAGGTCGTCCGCGGGGAGGCGCTCGAGCCTCTCGACGCCGAGCTCGGGGTCCCGGGCGAGCACAACCGGCGCAACGCCGCGGCGGCGCTCGCTGCGCTCGAACGGGTCGGCGTGGCACCCGAGGACGCCCTTCCCGCGCTGCGGAAGTTCCGCGGTGTGGGCCGGAGGCTCGAGGAGCACGGGGAGGCGGGCGGCGTGAGCCTCGTCGACGACTACGCGCACAACCCGGCCAAGGTGGCGGCAGCGCTCTCCGCCGTCCGCGAACGCTATCCCGAGAGTCGCGTGCTCGTGCTCTTCCAGCCCCACCTGTACAGCCGTACCCGCCACCTCGCGCACGAGCTCGGTACTGCTCTCGCTGACGCAGATGTCGTTGCAGTGACCGACGTCTACGGCGCCAGGGAGGACCCCGTGCCGGGCGTCACGGGCAAGCTCGTCGTGGACGCGCTCGGCGAGGAGCGACCCGGCGCGCGCGTCGCGTGGACGCCGACCGTCGAGCAGGGAGCCTCGTACCTCGCGCGCCGGGCGCGGCCGGGCGACGTCGTCGTCACCGTCGGCGCCGGCGACGTGGACCGCGCGATCCCGTTGCTGCGAGAGGCGCTCGCGTGAGGCTCGAGGAGCGGGTCCCGCTGGCCCGCATGACCACGATCGGGAGCGGCGGCCCGGCGCGGTGGTTCGGACGGCCGCAGACGGTTGCGGAGCTCGAGGAGCTGCTGCGCTGGGCGTCCGCCGAGGGGCTGCCCGTTACGACCGTCGGGCG
>Ga0126305_10001426_pt1 | contig 10630 bp, 12 predicted proteins | sample Plot26_FD_92536 | JGI IMG/M metagenome (GOLD analysis project Ga0126305, IMG submission 92536) | Serpentine soil microbial communities from UC McLaughlin Reserve, CA, USA - Plot26 | ecosystem: Environmental > Terrestrial > Soil > Grasslands | place: USA: UC McLaughlin Reserve, Lake County...
CATTGGGTGTGTTAGGGTCTATAGTTGTTGCTGCGCCACCTTTAAAAGAACAGTAAGGCCCGTTTACCTCTGATGATTGTACCAATTCGTCCTTGATGATGTATTCAAATAGTCAATATATCATCAACAGAAGAAATAACCATAATTCCAACATTTGATTTACCTTCTATCCCTGCTGACTGCCTTATTGCATTTATTACCTCTCCAACCTTATTTTCATCTACTATGGTTACAACAGTATGTTTAATAGAATAAGGCATTTTAGTAGTCTTACCTCCTTTGCCATATGAAATCATATATTTTTCTCCTTTTCCCATACCTTTTGATTCGTAGAATGTTGCCTGTATATGCATGGATTCTAGGGTAGATAATACTGAGTCTGTTTTTTCTGAGGGTATAATCGCTTCAATTCTTTTCCTATTTGTTATAGTATCTTTATGACCTTTATCACTGCCCTTATTTGCTTCCTTCCGCACCCCAACTTCGAAGGGTAAGGATGATGATTCCTCATTCATTTCCTTAAATATACTAGTTAGTACATTGATATATTAATCAAACCAGAGAACCCACCCTCTACTACTAGGGTTGAATGTATGAATTTATCATTCTTTATTAGTGGAGATCTAATTGCATGAGACTTTGTTAACAAGAGTTAAGTGGAGTGCCACCACGACCAAGTATACGTGCTGCAATGGGACTCATATTCGACCAATTTGTGCTTACTTTAGTTTATATATGTATTTCTTTATTGGCCCTTCCAAACATTTTCAGAAAAACTTCCATATGTTCCTTCATATCTAAAATTAAGGAGACTGTCCTTTACTAAAAGTTTCTTTGCAGATGCTTGGTCCATTCTATTTGACTCAACACCCTCAGGTAATTCTATTATTGCTCTATGGACCTTGCCTGTTACTGGATTTCTTATAGGTTCAAGCCAAGCATCTATATTCACTACTGCTGCACTATCATCACGACGATTATCTCTAACTGTCATACGGCTTCTGATACCTTTTGCTTCAAATCTAATACGTGCCCTCTTTGGCTCTTCATATTTTTCTGTAAGAAAAATGTATGTAATTGTATGCAGATAAAGCCGCAATGGCTCCTTGACCAGCAGAGATAATAGCTTGTTTGTAGGGTACATCTGTTACATCCCCTGCTGCAAATATTCCTTCGCAAGATGTAGCACAGTACTTATCTACAATTATTTCTTTACTGTCATTTAACTGAACCAAATCTTTCACAATATCAGTCTTTGCAATATATCCCATTTCTACAAATACTCCGTCAACTGCAATTTTAGATTCTGAATTGGTTCTAGAATTGAAGAGAGTAAGTGATTCAACTTTAGAATCACCATTTATTGATTTTACTATGGAATTTGCAATAAATGACACTTTGCCGTTAAATTGTTGCTGCTGCAACAAATCTATAGTTTCTTCTGAGCCTATAGGTTTATCTGTTCTATGGATTATGGTAACTTTCGATGCCAGCTGTTTGAGATACATTGCTGCTTCTAAAGCTGATTCGCCAATGCCTACAATACTAACGGTCTTATTTTTAAAAAGTGGGCCATCACAAACAGCACAATAAGAAACCCCTTTCCCTTTTAATTCCTTTTCACCAGGTACATTCATGTCTCTGGGTGTTTTACCAAAGGCGAAAATTATAGTACGAGTATTATATTGATTATCACTAGCAGTTTTTATTGTAAGATGTCTTGGTTCATCTTTCCGTATAGAGGAAACTTCTTCATATACAAACTCAGCCCCGAAATTTTTTGCCTGTTGCTCAAACTTATTCATAAGTTCAAATCCACCTATGTGTTCAAAAGCTGGATAGTTTTCTATATCATTTGTAAGGAGTGCCTGTCCACCAATATCTTTTGTAATTATGAGTGTATTGAGGCCTTGGCGACTGCCATACATAGCAGCAGTTAAACCTGCAGACGCTCCACCGATAACTATTATATCATACATACGTGATATAATAATAGTAAATTATGAATAAAAAATCTTCTTCTTCCTCCAGTCACTGCTTCTATTTCTCTTTGTATATATGAGCTAGTTATCTATTGTTAGTGTTTTCTGTCATTCTTTTTTCCCTGTAAAGACGAACTAAATTTGTCATCGATGCCGAATAATAGGAGTAATAATAATGATAGATTTTATGCCATTACTGGTTAAGATCATTGAAAAAGATATAGATGCAGCGAAAACTCAATTAATTTATTACTACTGAAGAAGAAGCTCACAAGAATTTTGAATATTGTCAGATTTACTTCAAAGAATAGAACAAGGCTCATTTAAAAAGTGGTTTAGGTTAACAGAACTAAGAACGAGTATTACATCCTCATCCTCATATTCTAGCTACAATCTAGCTCTTACGATCTTAAACCGCACTTACTAGAAGACACCCATATGGAGGTGGATTCGTTTGGATGCATAACACTTAAGGAAAGGCCTCAGTGGCTCAAAAGGTATCTCATCATGCTATGAAGTATCTTTTCTAAGATAATTAATCAAAAATTAACTAACTAAGTTTGTCATTTCTTTGGTAATTTCTCTTTTACAGATTCTACTCTGTCCTCTAAAGTATATGCCTTATCTAATCTTTCGTCAATGCGTATGGTAGATATTATTCTCTTAACGCCTATTTCTTTAACAGCTTGATGAGCTGCTTCAACTGCTTTTAGAACATTTTGTATGTTATTTGATTCTATTTGAGTCCCCATTGAAGTAAGCGTGGCCTTAATGTCTTTTATTTGGCTGATGGCGTCAAAAGCAACTGCAATTTCTTTACTCATGCTTGTTGCTGTTGTTGTTGGTTTTGTTTCTTCTTCTCTTAGTTCATTTGAGATAATAGTAGCAGATCCAATAGGTATGACACTGATTTCAGCATGAACGATCACTTGATCTGTAGCTCCCATACTTATTGTTACCGATAAATACTTGCAAGTTATATAATATAAGCCAATAAGATTGAGTTATAAATAAGAGTTTTGCCAAGGTATTACACATAAGTACGAAATGAAAGAAGAGAAAGAAAGGCCTTTCTTCTGTCGCTACCATATTCTAAATGTCTTTCAATAGTATGACTTATGGATATAACACCATTTCCAAGATCTATTAGGTAATGCTGTCATTGCAGCCTAAAATTTGGTTAATTCTTTCTTATACTGTTTGCTTCTCTTTCTTCTCCAGTTTAGTCTCTTATTATTTAGTAGTTCAAAGTTTTCATAAATATATGGCCTTTTATCTCTTATTCCAAGCACTATTGGTTTTGCCTTCTCCCAGAATGGAGTAGGGTTGAACATATCAAAGTACAGGTCTTGATTAATCATCTTATAACTAACAAGAACCCCTGACAATTCAAAAAAACCGCATACTGCAATAAAATGAGATCTTCCAGTAGACGCACCCGAGTACTTTTCTAGGTATTCTTCATAGCTATTAGCGTCTAATTCTTCAAGAAACCAAAGTATAGATTCTCTATGGTCATCATATATTTTGTATAGACTGAGCAATGCTTCAGTGTTCTTGGCAATATCGATTTTTCTCACATTTCCTCATAATCTTAATGTTATCTATCTGTTAAAGGTTTTTTGCACATATAGAAGATATTTTAGCTAACTATTAGCTCTTGCAATTCAGGCAGCATCATCGAAGAAAAGTACTTAGAAGTGGGAAAGAGAACTTCTGAAGATATAGATTCCTTCCTCTTGGAAGGGGTTAGTAAGCTCAAAGTACAAAGATTTGGTTCAGGCATAGATACACGCTATCATATACTGGCTGCCTGAGACCAAATCAGTTCTTCTTATTTTTTGGGCGGGTATAGTATGGACTACCACCAGTCTTTTTTCTTCTTATTATAATAGTATATCCCTACAAGTAATACAGCAATTCCTGATATTATTATACGTTTGACCATTGTTTTAATAACTCTAACCTTTAGGTGGAAAGGTTGGGATTGTCATGAGGCGATTTCTTTTCGCAGATGCTCCTATACAAGCTCCGACTCAAGAAGATCACATTCCCTTTTCTTTTCCCAGGAAAGGAACACAATCACAATCGATCCCAAGGTTACAATTATCCATATAATGTTTGATATCTTGCCTTAATCAACTTACTCAACAGATATTAAAGGTAATAGTCGCAGGCAAGTCATTATAGCACGAAACCGAACCAGAACTAGCCTGCCTGTGACTATATGTTTGGCTTGTAATGAGATTGAACTAAGTTATATTAAAGAGATAATTAACTTAGTTAACGTACTGCTGTTGAATCTTATTGGATACTAAATAAAAGGGTAGGAGATTCAAAATACACTATCACATAACCGGTGCGAGATACATCAGTCAGGCCCATAGAATGACTACTTTTGTATTATGGGTATAGATTACACCTTTTGAGGCAATGATGACTGGAGCTTAGTGCCTCAAAACCTAAAGATATTGTCTATTTTCGTAATGAATAGTTTGATGTCATAAACCTAAACAAAGAAAGAAGAGAGAGAAGTAAAGGATAATATAAGTTGAACTAAATGTAATGATGCACTCTATGTAATCAAAATCTCTTGGTGACAGCCAAGACTTTTATCTTTTCTATTATTTCTTTATAGCATAGATTCCCCCTACTGCATAGGCAAACGATATCAAAATACGTGATAACATTACAGCAATATCTTCTCTAACTATAAACATACTTGTTTGAACTTCAAATACAATAGGAATTGCTGTTAGTGAAATCAAACCAACAATAAACTGTCCATGGCCAGCAGCATTTCTGTTATTGTTATTTTTATCATTTATGTCCCTATATCTTCTCAGTAGCAAATATGTAGAAACGTTTCCACATCCTATACCAGCTAAAATCAAATATGGAAATAGAGAAGGCAGTAGTGCTATTGCGGCAAAAGGTCCAGCCCAACACATACCATTTATAATCTTTGCATGAATAGGCCATTTGATACTATTTTTTATTCTATTCCGAAAAGAAGACCATAGTATGTTACGTCTATTATACAATAAAGATGTGAATGTAACGATAAAGCTTCCTATCCAAATGACAGCATTATAGTATAATGACAATCTATTAAGAAATGCTATTTCGCTTAAAATTGAAGCTAAAGCAACAGCTATAGCTATAGCTATAAAAAAAATTCCAAATAACTGATTCTCTCGACTTATACTGTTGTTTTTTTTTGGGTCTCTGCAATTTTCAGAATTCAAACACTGTTGCCTTTGTATGTGTATTTGTGTCACGAGTAAATTCTTAATTATACACCCAGGATATTAAGTGCCATTTTCAATTCTCTTATTTCCCTCACGATAGCTTCCTTCTCCTTTTCATCGGCTGCGTATTTTAAAAGCTTATCACATGCATCAAGCTGAGCCACAATTATGCTCTTTTTATCAATGCAAAAGGTCTCATATGATTCTAAGATAAAATACGCTACCTTGATTCTTCTATTGCTACTATCTCTTTCTCCAACATTGCAACCATACGTCTTGGCAACTATTAAAGACGACATTTCTGTATCTGGATACTCACACGGTAATTATTAAGCCTGGATTAACTGAGTTCCTGAATATAGTTAATCATTATGTATATTGTAGCAAAACCATCGATATATTCCATTGACAATTAAAATAAAACTAGCTGAGAAGTATCATTTTGGCTAAGGATTAGTAAAGATACATGAATCATTGGTAGAAGTGAGAAAACTGGAATGACTAGACATAGTTAGGGATTAACACTTAACATAGTTAAGTCATGGTTAAAAGTTACATTAGTGATTACTATGTATCAAGTTGTTTTCTGTTTTAGGAAGGATGTGAGCCATGACTTGTAGGGGTATATGTCTTCGTTACAAAGCACAAAAGCCTGCCGTCCACGTTGGACGTTATATTACAGGACAAAAGCGTTGTCAAGCATGCGAAACATATATCCAATGGAAAAACTTTTGGTGCCCTTGTTGTGGATATAGATTAAGGACAAGGCCCCGCAATTCAAGAAATAAAATGCTTTTTAGAGTACAATATTCAAAACAAGATCGTTTGCTTCGCTAAAATAGGGTCTAATGTTCCTAATGAGTTTGGTTTACATAAAAGCCGCATGGAGTCAAGAAAAATAGCGACGAAAAGATATTAAACTATTCTCTGAGTTATCCTCTTTATAAGAATGTGAAATATAGTAAGCCTCAGGATATTCTATATTGGGGGAAGTTGAGTCCAGGACCACCTGCGACTATCCTTTGCCTATAAACCTAGGCCTAGAGACAATAACAAATGGAGGGCCAATAGTTACTTTCAGATCAGACAATATAGTGTGGGAATTCAGGGATTTAAGTATAAGAGAGATTTAGCCACTTCAAAGTACGAATTAGGAAAACTGGCCATGATAGGGCTTGTTAAAGAGTAGGACGTCCTGATTCTGTTTAAAGATACGACAAGTATGTATAATCTAATGGTGCTCAACTCTTAACGTTATTTTTTGGAATGCTTGGTTATCTAGTCTCATAACGAAAACTATTCCTATCAACAATGCTACCTCTACAGACTTTGACAGAATTCCTGCAATCTCTATTTCTTCGGGCTGATTTGTAGGCGACAATGGCGGAGGGAAGATGACAACATATATGTATAATCCAACGAGAACAGCTGTGCCGATAAACCCGAACAAGTTCACTGCCATATTGTGCTTATAGGTTGTTTTTATAATCTGAAGTTGTTCAATAGGTATTTCATAAAAGGGCTTTGATAACATAACCAAGAAATACAATATACCATAGGCAATCTGTCCGCCTGCTGCAGCCAAAAGGAAAATACTATAGTAAACATGAAGTGAGCCATGCTCTGGAAAAACCACTAGATGAACTATGCCCCCGGCCAGAGCTAGCAATGTTAAAGTATATTTTATGATTTGCTCTCTACCTCTCCCTAAATTTTGTGCCTTTGCATTTTTGCTATTCTCTTTGCTAGTGTGATTTATTTTTTTATTGTTTGCTCTATATTTTTTGTAATAATTCTTTGTCAGAATTACACCCAGTAGAGTTAGCGGAGATATAATACATATGAAAAATAATGAATTTTGAATTGCTCCAAATGTGTTTGCTATTGATATGTTAAACACAGTTCTTGTGCAATCACAATCTGAAACATCATTTAGTATAGAGCGTGGCGGCTCGACTTTGGTTGAATAATATGATGAAGGTTCTTCAATGCGATTGGCTACACTTAGAACTATCTGGTACCCTCTCTTTTTAGGAAATTGATAGTAAAGGTTAAAATCTCCTACATCTCTGAATGTCCATGGAAATGCATGAACTCGCTTTCCAGTAATAGAATCATAAATTTCAACCATTGTAGATACGTTATATACATCATTGCCATCAAAGTCCTGTATGCTAAACGTTATTTTGGTGGGATAGTCTATAGTACCATAGTCTGGATCCAATGCCATAAAAGACATATAATCTCCATAGCCAATCCTACTTTCACCGGCATTATAATGTGGTAAGTGTTCCAAATGAGCCTGTGCCGTATGAATACTGATTTGTCCAAATGTGAAAACTAAACAAGAAGTTACTATTAATAATGAGAATAGTAATAATGAGAATAGTATATTATTCTCTGTTCTTTTATAATCATTCATGGGCCATAGTCAATATGTTTTATTACAAGCAAGTGCTCTTTCTTTTACTTTCATTTTTTTGATTGTTCCAGTGCGATTAAATATTTGATATGGTTAAACACCTATTCTAGCCCACTCTTACAGCCTTCGATCCGCACTTAGGACATGCAATTTTTCCGTGTTCTTTACCACAATTCATACAGTAAAATTTAATTGGATTATGCCAAAATCTAATCATTCTATCAAGTTTATCAGTGTCACCAAATGAGCTAAACCACTCATATACTGTTCTGAGTATACTCTTGTTGCTTCTTCTTAAAGCGACTTTTTTCCTAACTATATTAACCAATAGTAATACAGTCATGCATAAATAAAAAGAAAAAGGAAAAGGTATTATGAATACGATAGCAACGGCTGCAGCCAGATAAATGCATAGCCAAAACAAATGGTTACTTAATATTTGATTATTATTATTTATCATTCTTAATCACAATCCAGTTTCCAGTCATAATAACAATGGTAAGAATATCTAAGGCTTGATTAACTATGTTAATCATCTATTAGATTGAAAATTGAAGTAGCTAGACTACATTAAGAAATCAAGCATGCAGAGTTTAGATTTCCTTTTCAAGTGGTTTATAGGTATTAGTTGCCTTTACCCCCATTGTTCGTCATCTTTGTGTACTTGCTAGTTTTATATGCTAGTTTTTGACATACAATAATAATCCATTGGGTAAGTTCAAAAATTGTAGAATATCATTAATTGTCAGTTTTAAAATAGATAAGATGTAAGTCAGTATCTGGCTAGGTTTTTTAATGAGGTAGGTAATTAATTATCAACAAAGCACCCGTGATATATATGGCTACTACTATCGCTATCACAAAAATGTATTTTATGAATCCTCGCTTTGTTAAATCTGTTGACATAATGACAACTCATATGCGTTGTTATAGGTGTGACTTATTGGACTCGTTTCCTTCCGTTGGCTTACCCTCTTAAGAGTTAATATAATATCCAAGCGAATATCATCATCGAAAACGAAAAGACTCGCATGAGCTAACCAAGTAAACTCGAGTCAAGAGATGATGTTCCCATTATTTACGTTCTTTTTTTGTGTCGTGCCGCTGAGATAATAACATACCCTAGACCTACCGCCAATCCAAATGCTAGTGGTATAAAGACCGCACCTGCTTCCCAGTTTAATGCCTGTTGAATCAAGGTCTCAAACATTACACTATTTCAATAGGTATATCATAATTTGGTTTAAAGAGTATTGCTTAACTATGTTAACTACATTCTGATCTTTACGAGTTAGTTTATAGCCTATTCGATACCCTTTCTACAAATTCTAATAATACTATTGCCTCTTCTCCAAAAACTGTAATCATGCGCTCTTTGCCATCATTTGGATTTATAAGGTCAACCATAGTTGAGTACTCATTAGTGCTAGTAGCTGGATGTGTTACACAGTTAATTATATAGTCCTCATCCAAAGATGTACGTAATTGCGCAATTGATTTGAAGAACGATGAAGAGAAATGCCTGATTGGTCTCTTTACCATACGACGCGAACCCAAAGTTACGTCTATATCATTTTCTGCTTCCAAACCAAATATCAGAAAGGCTTCAAGGTAATCTAGTTAATAGGCATAGCTTAACTCTGTTAGTTACTATAGTTAGTCATTACACTCTGCCTATGAATATCATTAACATAGTTAAGCCAAGTTAAAAAAGGCAAACATATTAGCTGTTTTTATGAACAACTATGATAAAATAAATTTAGACAAGAAATATAAAATAACGAGTATGACGTTAGCCTTTGTACCATTACCATTAATTGCTGTAGCAGCAACATTACACCTTCAAGCTCCAATTCAACCAGCACAAGCACAATATCAGATGGATCGGACTAGTGCTGGTACCAGTAATAATAGTATGACAAATGCATCTAATGCTAATATCTCTTCCTCATCAAATACTACTACAGCAGAGTCAACTATTTCAATTGCTAAGGGCTCTCAAAATGCCGATAATAATCAGTTCTATGTTCCCTCAGAGGTAACAGTTAAAGCAGGCAATACATTAACTTGGAAAAACGATGACACAGCAATACATACAGCTACTTCTGGCAAGGATGCGACACCTGATGGCAAATTCGACACAAGCCTAATCTCGCCAGGACAATCCAGTAAAGCTCAGACAATGCCAAGTGAACCAGGAGAATACTCGTACTTCTGTACATTGCATCCGTGGATGACAGGTAAGGTAATAGTATCCTAATCAGCATCAAAATCTTTAAGCAATACGTATTTTTCTTCATCTGACCCATTATTCAGATACGATAATTGCTTTGCAGTATGCCATAACAATGTGCAATCGTTGTAAGATAAATGTAGCAGAAATATTTCAGGAGAGAGGAGACTATTGTCTTTACTGCTGGCAGGAGATAGCTTATCCCAGTGTTTAGTATTCCAAATGGTCTACATATGCCTGCACTAACTCTCTTTTAAAACTACAGACAACTTTAACCTAGGAAAAATAATTATGCAAATAGAGAACAGATGATGAAATAGTAATAATAGAAATAGATGAGTTAGACGACAAAAATTTGGAAGGCGAAGAAGAAGAGGAAGGACTATTCGGTTAAAGTTTACTAACAAACATAATTAAAGTCAGAAAGTATGATTTTCTACATATTTTCGAAATATGTCAGATAAGGACTAGACAACTAAAACAATATAGAAGAGAGCCATCATTCCTATCGTTGCCATATTGACCTTCATATTTGTTTATCAAACAGGTATTATATGATTGATGCTGACCCGTTAACTAGGTACTATAATTGTGCAACTAGAGTCGCTAACAAGAATGGAACTTTATCGCTTCAAAATATTGAAAATTGTTACGATCAGGACTTTAAAGGTGCTAAACAAGCAGAGATACATGAGACAGAGGCTATGAATACAACCCTACCTTCACGATAAGTGTATGATTA
>Ga0126305_10001427_pt1 | contig 10624 bp, 13 predicted proteins | sample Plot26_FD_92536 | JGI IMG/M metagenome (GOLD analysis project Ga0126305, IMG submission 92536) | Serpentine soil microbial communities from UC McLaughlin Reserve, CA, USA - Plot26 | ecosystem: Environmental > Terrestrial > Soil > Grasslands | place: USA: UC McLaughlin Reserve, Lake County...
CATATGGAATCCCTATTGATTAGCTCGATTTTATAATTTTTTGCATTTACATAGCAACTCATTTATGCTAATATGTAGAATTGCCGTAATTTTATTTGGTCAGATAACCATTTTTATTGCCACTTTAATCCGCCGCACTACCAATCGTTATCGCTCCACTTAGCCACACCATCACCGTTAAACGCCAGTTTATGCAAGTACTAAGTACCTACACAGGTATGACGCTTGAAGAGATGCTTGAGCATTCATCTTTATTAATTAACGCTTTAGATCAGGAACACCGCATTCTTTTCTGGAACAAAAAGAGCGAGGAATATTTTGGGGTGCCTAAGGAAATGGCTATTGGCAAAAGGCTGGAAGATGTTTTGCCATCGACTGTAGCAGAGGATAAGATGGATTATTTGAAAAGGGCATTATCTGGTTATTCTTTCATTCTATTCAACCAGCAGTATACCTGGAAAGCAGGAACTTATTCCCAACGACTGATCCCAGTCCGCGATGCTGAAAAAAATGTAATTGCTGTTCTCAATATTGTGGAAGAGTTGCCTTGATGTGCATAGCCAACACCATTGTGTACTTGTTCAAATAATTTCTTACAATCTTCTGTAATTAACCGTCTGTTGCCGGTCTCTTAAAATTAATTCCTTGTTTGTCAATTGTACCACATGGTACATTGTAGTATCAACAATGGTTTGTTTGTTGCCTTTACTTTCGCTGACCAAATACAAATTACGATCTCTTAACCACCAAACTTATAAACAAGTGTCGCCATATTGATGGATTCTGCGCTGCTATCTTTATTCAGCTTAAACCCCTGTACTTCTTTTTCATATATTGGGTTTGGTTGCACCCAGCTTCCATAAATTAATTCATTGAAAGTTGTCGAGCTGTCGGAATTGCTCTTTACGTCCTGGCTATCGCTAATATTATTTGCACGTTTTGTGAGCTGTTTTGACAAGAGCTGATAAATAAAGTTGTTCCAACAATTAATTGTAAAATATCTTTCTTCATCTTTCTTTAATTTTTAATGATGTATAATTTTTGAATAGCGAGCTAAATATTGGGTACCTCTACAAACAGCTGTCATGCCTGTTTATTGCAGTAAATACACCTATACTAATTTGTAATGGATCGGTTTAGAAGAGTGTCAGTAAGTTAATGTACTGCAATCTTTACCCGTTAACTTTTAAACGATACCATGCGGTAGATTGAAAGAATGAGTTGCAAAAAAATATATTAAACAGAACGTAAGTATACGCCGTTTTCATGTAAACCCTTTGACATATAGGATGCAACTTGTTACTTGCTTTGTAGAGTGGTTACACCTTTACTCCCTGGAAGGCCTTTATTCCCGGCAAGTCCTGGGCTTCCACTTTTACCTGGAAGTCTTGCTGCCGATTTTTGGTCAGGACAGGTGATGCCTGCGCCGCCTGCGCCGCCGATACCTGCTGCGCCTGATGCTCCCGCCGCACCACCTGCATTTTCAATAGTAAAGTGGCTATTACTTATAACAGTGTTTCCAATTGCACTATAAGAAATTGTCACGTTACCACCATTACCTCCACTTCCAGCACGTCCTCCATTTCCGCCTGATCCGCCTGTACCAGCATTACAGGAACAAGTAGCGTTTCCTCCCTTTCCACCGGCGCCACCTGCACCACCATTTCCTGCACTGCCGCCAGTTACATTTATCAAAAGCGAGCCAATTTTCCTTATTCGTAGGTTTAGGGAAACACTTTTACCGAAGGCACCATTTGAACCATTACCACCGGGGCCTCCATTAACACCATACATGCAGTTACCAGCGCTGGAACTACTTGCTCCTGCGCTGCCGCTAGAACCTTTGATTCCCTGGCCAATGATTTTTACACCTATGCCAATTGATGCATCTGTGGCTGTCACAGTCCATCCGTCCAAGGATGGAGGAATAATTATAACACAGTTATCACCCAGGGACATTGTTTTTAAGGAAAGCGTTCTTTCGGTAGCGCTTAGGGTCCTTTGTGCGCCTGAAGCAACTGTAAAATCGGTTTGACTGAATGCGAAAAGAGGCAAACATGAAACAAGCAAAAGGCCCACATTTTTCATGACGGTTAGTTTAGAGTTGAAAATTGACGTATACAAATTAATATAGGTACGAATAATTATTGATATAGCAAATAAATACGCTCGATTTGAGAAATATTCTGTCAGCCAATTGTAGTAGCAATAAACTCTAAAATTTGGTTAAGGCAATAACATGATGTGCAATTAATTTTCTGAGACCGCTAAAACAGGAGCGTCTGCAAAACAGTCAACATTAAAACTATATTGATTTGAAAGTAAACAAAAAAGCTCCCATTTGCAGGAGCCTTAAAAGAAATTTGAGATCACATTAATGTTTTGGCATTCCACCACCGTCTTCAGGTTTCTTACAACATTTAGGAAGTGCTTTGTATGATTCAGGATTGGCTGCAATTTCATTGGCATCATATCCGGCATTGGCAATAGCAGCCTTTATCGTTTCCTCATTAACGCGGTCTGTGATGTATTTTACAGTCGTTTCTCTCTTTGCAGAATCCTTGTTTAGCTTCACATTCACTGTCATAACACCATCATAACGTTTCAAAAGGTCTTCAATAGTTTTTTTGCACATTTCACATTGTACAGTGGGTGTATGAATCTTGGCAATAAGCACAGGTTTTTGCTGCGCGGAAATAACAGTAATAAAACAAAAACTAACAAGTGAAAGAAGTAGTTTTTTCATACGGCATTATTTGAAACGAATTTAAGAAACTCCTTTCCAGTTTGCAGGATCTGAACGCCACTTTAACAAAATTTCCTCGTCTGCCAACTGAATAATTCCTCTTTGACCGGCAAGGCTCAAAAGACTTGGATAATTGGTCAGTGAATGAAACGAAACGCCTGCTTTTTCAAATGCATCTTTTGCTTCGTCAAAATGGTAATTGAAGATGCACACAATACCAAGTGTTTCAACTCCATTTTGTTTTAATACGTCAACAACCTGTAGGCTGCTTTTACCAGTAGAAATGAGGTCTTCAACAACAACCACCTTTTGGCCTGGCACAAACTCCCCTTCAATTTGGTTTCCCAGACCATGTTCTTTTGGTTTAGGACGCACATAAATAAATGGCAACTTTAATTGATCTGCAACCATAGCACCCCAGGCAATACCGGCGGTGGCTACACCGGCTATTAACTCTGCGTCGTTAAACTTTTCAAATACAGTATTACACAATTCACTTTTAATAAAATCACGAATAAAAGGTTTAGAAAGAATTTTTCTGTTGTCGCAATAAATAGGGCTTTTCCATCCGCTGGCCCACGTAAATGGTTTATTGGGACTTAAGCGTACAGCATCTGCCTGTAACAATTTTTCTGCAGTAACCAGGGCATCAGTCATGGTGCGAAGATAAGATGGTTGATCTGCAGTGATTAACAATTAGCACTGAACGTTCGGTAAGGGCAATGATTCATGAAATATGACAATACACTACATAAACATCCTGCAAAGAATTCTATTTGTAACTTAACTCAATGATAAAAATATATTTCAATAATAAACCCCTATTTATAACCAATCAAATCACAAAGGAACTGGAAGAATACCTTCATCACGAGGACACTGTTTTTATTGATGAATTCAACATTCATACTGTCAAAACCATGGTTCATGAAATGGAGGCACAACAAATTCATGCTGGTGTCTTTTTGCACCATGATGTGGAAACGGTGCTTAAAACATTTAAAAAGAAATTGGTTTTAGTAAAGGCCGCTGGCGGATTGGTTCATACAGAAGACGACCACTTGCTATTGATATTCAGGCGAGGAAAATGGGATTTACCGAAAGGCAAATTAGATGACAACGAAGAAATAAAATCATGTGCGATCCGGGAAATCAAAGAAGAAACAGGGTTGATAAATGTGGAAATAGAAAAACCTCTTTGCATAACCTATCATACCTACCACGAGGGGGGAAAACACATTTTGAAAGAATCACATTGGTATCTTATGAAAGTGCAAAAACAAACCAATCTTATTCCGCAGGTTGAAGAAGATATTGAAAAATGCGAGTGGGTACCTATTGATCAAATAGCTCCCTACATGGAGAATACCCACGCATCGATACTTGATGTAGTCAAAGCCGGAGTGAAACTATTACATGAGACCAAAAATGTTTAAGCAAACAACTCCTGTTTATTATTTTGTTGAATTGTTTTTAACACGGCATCGGGAACAAATTGCGAAACATCTCCCCCGTTCCTGATCACATCCCGAACAAGGGTCGATGCCACTGAAGTATATTTGGGCAGGCAGGTTAAAAAAACAGTCTCTATATTTTCATCAAGAGTACGATTCATATCAGCAATGGCTTTTTCATATTCAAAATCATTGACGTAGCGAATTCCACGCAAAACATAATTGGCTTTTACTTTTTTGCAACATTCCACTGTCAGCCCTTCATAAACGACAACTTTGATCTTTGATTCCTCTTTAAAAATTTCCTGCAGCCATAGCTTTCTTTGCTGGTCCGAAAACATCGGTGCCTTATTGGAGTTGAGCCCAATGCCGATGTAGAGTTTATCAAATAAAGGCAATGCTCTTTCAATGATATCAATATGCCCAAAAGTCACCGGGTCAAAAGTTCCTGGAAATAAAGCAATACGCATGGAGAAAATTTAAGTTAAAGCAATGGAATATGTAAAGATTCATCAATCCACTGCAATTTCAAAATACAGCTTTGGCCTGGCATTAAATGTTCAAGACTCCCGTTCACCTGCCAACAGATACAAAACAGCCATTCGAACAGCAACACCGTTTTCAACCTGCCGGAGAATAATGGATTGGTCACTGTCTGCAACATCGCTGTCTAATTCCACACCGCGGTTGATAGGTCCCGGGTGCATGATTGAAATCTTTTTTGATAAGCTATTCAACAATTTTTTATTAATTCCATATGCAATGTTGTATTCACGCAAAGACGAGAACAGAACCTGGTTCTGTCTTTCCAGTTGAATCCGTAAAACGTTTGCCACATCACACCATTCCAATGCCCGTTTTAAATTATAATCAACACGAACATTGAACGCCTTGTCAATATACTTTGGAATTAATGTGGGAGGTCCGCACACAGTAACTTCAGCACCCATTTTGCCAAGTAAATAAATATTGCTTTGTGCAACGCGGCTATGCATGATATCTCCAATAATTGCCACCTTAATTCCTTTCAAAGTGCCTAACTTTTCCACGATTGAAAAGGCATCAAGCAATGCCTGTGTAGGATGTTCATTAATTCCGTCGCCTGCATTAATAATGGCGGCCGGGATATGCTTCGCTAAGAAATGAGGTGCACCGCTGGCACTGTGTCTCATCACCACCATATCCACTTTCATGGAAAGAATATTATTCACAGTATCCAGTAAGGATTCTCCTTTTGAAACCGATGAACCGGACGAGCTGAAATTTATGGTGTCGGCCGACAATCGTTTCTCTGCAAGCTCAAATGAAATTCTTGTGCGGGTAGAATTCTCATAAAATAGATTTACGACTGTAACATCGCGAAGAGATGGAACTTTTTTAATGGGTCGTTGTAAAACTTCTTTGAATTCTTTGGCTGTGTCCAGGATTGTTGAAATATCGTCGGTAGTAAGATCTTTTATACCAAGGAGATGTCGCGTAGAAAGCCTCATTAAAAATCAAAGATAATGTACTAAGACCTATGACCGGAAAATTGGATAATTGAGACCGCCAGTTTTTATCAACATTATTGAGAATTAATGTGAACTACACTGATGGATAAAACGAACACACAAACAATAATAACAATAACTGCCGGTTCGTCTGCTTATGTTTATACTGTGCTATTGTTAATTCAAATATATCAGCATAAAGCTGAATAGTAATCGATAACATAAAATTAACCCAGTGGTTTCTGGTTAGGGTTAGTCAATAAGGATCACTTCATCTTTTTCGTCCCTTTCCTTCCACAACACTTTTACTTTTTGCGTAACGATAGAATCAATTGATTTGCCAATATAATCGGCCTGTATGGGCAATTGGCGGCTGTACCTCCTGTCAATCAAAACCATGAGCTCTACTTTTTCCGGGCGGCCATAATCCATCAATGCATCTAATGCGGCCCTGGTAGTTCTGCCTGTATATAATACGTCATCAATTAATACCACATTTTTTCCTTCGATAGAAAACTTAATATCTGTTTGATTGGGAACATGTAACTCCTTTCGAATGTCATCACGATAAAATGTAATGTCCAGTTTTCCGTAAAATATCTGGGTAGCTAATGAAGAAAGTTCTTTTACAATTCTATCCGATAAAAAAATTCCTCGTGGTTGGATGCCGATAAGGACCGTATTTTTTAGTTCAACATTATTTTCTAAAACCTGGTTGGCTAACCGTTTAATGGTAAGTTGTATCTGTTGCTGGTTCAATAGTGACTTCAACTGGGAAATTTTTATAAAAATAGCTCTTCAACCTGTTCAATAGCAAAAAAGTCCCGCTGAGCGGAACTTTGTTGCTTTTTGAGTGGAAACGTATTGCCTGAATTTTAATACCCTTTGCGTGCTGATTCGGTTTTGTGATTGCTTTTCAACATATAAAACAGGCCTAGTTGAAATACATTATTGTGCAGAACATTGGAGCCGACATTATTAATGTCGCTGATTCCAAAATTATAACGGGCATCAACACCCAAACCTGATGTAGATAAATATCCCAGTCCTGCGCTCCATGAAAAATCAACCGTTTTGAAATCCTGTGAGGTAAAGTATCCTGTTTCCTCACCTCCCACCTTATCCTTAACGCCGGCTAAAAAACCTGCCTGTGGACCTGTTTGCAAACGGAATCCATTGTCGAACATATACTGAAGTTGAACTGGGATGTTGATGTAGTTCAATGAAAGTGTATGTTCTGTTCCATTTACAGTGTATTTAGCACCCTGGCTTGAATACACCGCTTCCGGTTGTATAGCCAAAGACTTGTTAACATGAATATGGGCCAGAAGGCCACCATTAAATCCCAGTTTAGAGCCCATATCATAACTACTGCTGTTGGTTAAATTGGATACATTTAAACCTGCTTTTAATCCTATTGCTGCCTGTTGGGCGAAAATTGAAGCAGCAATGAATAGAGTACATAGAGACAAGCTGATCTTTTTCATAAGTGATCTTTTCTGTCCTTAAAACAAAAAAGAGGCCGCAAAACAATTGCGGCCTCTATGAAGAGAATAAATCTTCTGATGAGAACGGTTTATTTTGATATTCTTCCACCGCCAATGACTGCACCAAACTTAATGCCGATATAACCATTCTTAGTTTCGCTTGTATAAGTAGTGTTTCCATCATACACTGCAATTTTTGTTGCAGGCACCAGGTTGTACTCAAGACCCATACGGAAGTGGCCTAATTCAACACCAGCTCTCACCAAACCGCCAAATTTTGATCCACTACCAACAGACTCTCCGCTACTACCTGCAGATGCACCTGCCAATGAAAATAGACCTGCACCAATACCACCAAAAGGACGTACTGTATTGTCAGTAAAATAATAATCTCCGGTTACCAGGTAAGAACCTGCAGCTTTTACTTCCATGTTAGCAACTTGACCTGTATTGTCGGCAAAGCCACGAGCCATAATTGCTGTCTCAAAACGTAAACCAACCGACAAATTAGGAATTACGGCATACTTAGGCTCGATAGCAAATAATACTCCGCCTTTTGCGCCTTCTCCACCGGTAATTGCATAACCGGTACTAACGTCTACTTTAAAAGGTTTAAAACCTTGTGCATTTGAAACAGCAACCGCCATTACAAATAACATACTGAATGTAATTTTCTTCATAGAGTTTGAATTTGATTAATACGGCAAAGATATTCCTGTGGGTACCAATTCAAAGTGTATTATCAGAAATAAGAAATATATGTGGTTATTGCCTGATATTACTGCATGGTAATTTCAACATACTGTTTAGTAAATCTTCGTTTCAATTTGTTTGAATTGAATATGGGTTCGAATTATTAATGTGAATGGGGACAAAAAAAGAAGTCGCCTTTTTGAGACGACTTTCTTAATTAAACAGAGGTTAAGATTATTTAGAAGCACTTGCTCCACCTAACGTGAAGTTGTAGCCGATGTGAATACCAACTAGCGTCCAGTTGTCACTATCTTTAGGTTTTCCACTTTGATAGCGAGCTCCTATATCGATACCGTTCTTAGCGTAGCCAACTCCAGCCGCCCAGGTAAAGGCGCCGTCTGAATTTGAAACTTCACTACCCAAATAAGTAGCCTTTGCTCCATAACTACCATAACCAACTTGTGGCTCAACGTAAATACCGTTGAAGTTATGTCGATAACCAGCCAGAATTGGAAGAATAGTCATTTTCAAATCTGCTCCTGTTTCTTCTTTTTCTTTAAAGCTTGCATAACCAACGGTAAGGCTCACCTGCCCGGCTGTACCAACACCAAGTAAACCTCTCACCTGGCCACCAAAGCCTGTTTTTACGGCATCTCCCAGATCACCTGTAGGAATACCTAAATCAAAAGCTACACCCACCTGGTTATTTCCTGATTGGGCGTTAACCCCAATAAATGAAACAATTGCTAACGCTGAGGCGAAAAAAATTTTTCTCATAATGATTTGATTTTATGGCCACAAAATTAATCTTGAAAATCAATTATCAAAATGGTTACGCGTATTTTATTCATATTTTTTTTTGCACATAAACGTTTCAACTTCAGTAAGCTGAAGTGTATTTATGCTGTTAGATTAAAATCTACCTGCGGCTTTTTAACGGGAGCACATATCCAACATGAATAAGAAATTGGGACAGGCTTCCATCTTTTTCACCGCTTTGATACCGTCCGCCTATTTCAATATTTTTCTTAGCGTAGCCAATCCCGGCTGCCCAGGTAAAAGCGGTTTCCGAATCAGACTCAGAGGAACCCTGGTACTTTGCATGTAAAGCATATATTCCCATTCCCAGCTGAGGTTCCAAAAAAATGCCGTTGGTTAAATTATGTCTGTAGCCAACCAATATTGGGATTACACTCCATGTACCTTTTAACTCATCAAAGCCACTAAAACCGAGGTCATCTTTTTTAAGTGGGTAAAATGCAACTCCGGTTGTAGCCGTGATGTCGCCCGCCGGAGTAATACCAAATAAAAATTTAGCCATAGGCCCTGCACCGATATTAGCAACATCTCCAAAATCTCCGGTCGGAAAACCGATGTCAACCCCCAGAACTAGCTTGTTGATTCCTTTTTGAGCGTGTAATTGAGTGCAGAAAAGCACAGCTATGATTGTGAGCAGGTTTTTCATAAAAATGGATTTGATCGAGCACAAAGATATTTATACAATGTGTAATTCAAAATGTTACACCATAACAAGGCTGATGTTTATACAAAGGAGGGCATCGGCTTAATCAAATAGTAATGACCATAATATGTCCATTATTTAAATTCCCTCGCTTTCACCTCTTAAAAATGGATACCTGTAGTCTGTAGCAGGAACAAATGTTTCTTTGATCGTTCTTGCACTGAGCCACCTGTATAAATTTAGTTGCGAACCCGCTTTATCATTGGTGCCACTGGCTCGTGCGCCGCCAAAGGGTTGTTGCCCAACTACTGCACCAGTAGGTTTGTCATTGATATAAAAATTGCCAGCTGCATTACGCAGTCTGTGTGTTGCTAACTCTATGGCATAGCGGTCCTGTGCAATAATGGATCCGGTTAATGCATATGGCGAAGTTGTATCAACAAGATCCAAAGCTTCTTCAAACTTATTTTCATCGTACACATGAATAGTTAATACAGGCCCGAAAATTTCTTCGCACATCGTTACATACTTTGGATCGAGTGCCTCTATAATGGTGGGATAGATGAAATAGCCATTAGTCTTATCGTACATGCCACCTACCAAAATTTTTGCGTTGACATCATTTCTTGCTCCATCGATATAGGATGCAATCTTGTCAAAACTTTTTTCATCGATTACTGCATTTACAAAATTGCCAAAGTCTTCAACTGTGCCGATAGTAAACGAATTCACCCCATCGATTAATAATTGCTTTACGGTGTTGGCAATATTGGAAGAAATGTATGCCCGGGAAGCTGCTGAGCATTTTTGTCCCTGGAATTCAAATGCTCCCCGTAATAATGCAGTAGCTACCACATTAGGATCGGCGGAACTATGGGCAACAACAAAATCCTTACCACCTGTTTCTCCAACAATACGGGGATATGATTTATAATTAGCAACATTTTCCCCGATGGTCTTCCACATTTGGTTGAATACACCGGTTGATCCTGTAAAATGTACTCCCGCAAAATCACGGTGAGCAAAGCAAACTTTTCCGATCGTTGGCCCGTCAACATAAATGAGGTTGATGACGCCATCTGGTAAACCGGCTTCTCTCAGAATGCGCATAAACATTTGCGCAGAATAAATTTGTGTATTGGCAGGCTTCCAAACCACTACATTCCCGCACATGGCCGCTGATGTAGGAAGATTACCTCCAATAGCAGTGAAGTTGAACGGCGTAATCGCTAAAACAAATCCCTCCAGCGGACGATACTCTAACCTGTTATGCATGCCTGCGCCGCTGATAG
>Ga0126305_10001428_pt1 | contig 10619 bp, 10 predicted proteins | sample Plot26_FD_92536 | JGI IMG/M metagenome (GOLD analysis project Ga0126305, IMG submission 92536) | Serpentine soil microbial communities from UC McLaughlin Reserve, CA, USA - Plot26 | ecosystem: Environmental > Terrestrial > Soil > Grasslands | place: USA: UC McLaughlin Reserve, Lake County...
TCTGTTTCATTGAAATGGACGGTAGGTTCTGAGATTAATGTAACCGGATACGAAATCGAAAAAAGTTCTGATGGCCGCAACTTTGCAAAAATAGGTTTTGTAACTGCCGCCGCTCAAACTTCATATTCATTTGTTGATGCCAAACCTTCTTCCGTTTCTTACTATCGTATTAAATCGGTTGATGGAGATGGCAAGTATACATATAGTACTGTTACATTGGTAAAAGCTGGAAAGTCAATGATCGTATTGAAGGCATTCCCTTCCCCATTTACAAAGAATCTTTCTGTTCAACATGCTACGGCTAACGGCAGCAGTTTAATTTCTATCAGCTCCGAAGATGGACGATTAATTAAAACTGTTATCCCAATTGCAGGAACACAACAAACCGATATAAACTTATCCTCTGCGGCTCCTGGTTTGTATTTGATTCGCTTTACTAATGGTAATAAAGATGTTCAAACTTTGAAGATCCTAAAACAACAATAAAGTTTAGTCTCCTTATAAGCAAAGGCTCCTTTTTGGAGCCTTTGCTTTTTCTTATCGCCGGTTAATATTATAAAAAACTGGATTTTATTCTGTGATGCGTACATCAATCACTTTTAGCTGAAGACTTTTTTCGCCATTCCATTCATTTTCGTCCAACTTAAAAACGACATCTACAGCTTTACCGGCTTCAAGTAAAGGCATTTTTTCGGCCATGTTGAATCCAATACCAGTAATCTTTGAAGTCCCTTGTTGTAGCACAAATCGAATGTGATTTTCTTTTACAATTTTACTCCAACCAGTGTTATATACTTTTTTGGCTACAAAAACTGGACGCAGATTATCCGGACCAAAAGGTTCCATCTGGCAAAGAATGTCATAAAATGATTGCTTGAGATCGGCCAGACAAATTTCTGCATCAATTACAATTTCGGGTACCAGCAGCTCAGGATGGATGGATGCTTGAACTACTTCCTCAAATTTTTGGCAAAATGCATCTACCTTATCATTTTCCAGCGTCATACCTGCGGCGTAAAAATGACCGCCATAACCCAGTAACAAATCGCGGCATTGGTGAATGGCTTCATAAACATTAAACACTGAAACGCTTCTTGCTGAACCAGCAACATATTCTCCACTTTGAGTTAAAATAATGGTTGGTCTATAATAATGGTCAATTAACCTTGACGCCACTATCCCAACAACCCCTTTGTGCCAATGAGGCTTGTATAATACAGTGCTTCTTCGGCCAATCATCAATTCGTCACCTTCAATTATAGACAAAGCCTCTTCGGTCATGCTCATATCGGCTTCTTTCCGGCTATCGTTATCTGCATGAAGCTGTTCTGCCCAATACACAGCCTCTTCGTAGGTATCAGCAACAAACATTTGCACCGCCTTGCGTGCATCATCCATTCGACCAGCTGCGTTTACTCTAGGGGCAATGATAAAAACAAGATTATTGACATGAAGATCTTTTGTGTGCGTACTTAAACAGGCAAGTGCTTTGATTCCAAAATTCGGTTTGGAATTTGCTTTTTTCAAACCATAATAAGCAAGCACACGGTTTTCACCGGTAATGGAAACAATATCTGCGGCAATAGCTGTAGCTACCAGGTCTAAATAATCAAATGCAACTTCATCAGGCACATGCATTTTTTTGCAAAGCGCTGTAATCAATTTAAACCCCACACCACACCCGCATAATTCTTTATAGGGATACTGACAATCCTTTTGTTTTGGATTAAGAATGGCCACGGCCGGCGGAAGAAGATCATCAGGCAAGTGATGATCGCATACGATAAAATCAATTGCCAACCCCCTGGCATATTGAATAAGTTCCACAGATTTAATACCGCAATCAAGCGAGATGATAAGCGTATATTTATTTTCAAAAGCAAAATCAATTCCGGCTTTGCTAATACCATACCCTTCCCTGTAACGGTGAGGAATATAGAAATCTGTGTGCGGGTGGTATTGTTTTAGGAACTGATACATGCAGGCAACCGCGGTTGTTCCATCAACATCGTAATCGCCAAAAACTAAAATTTTTTCTCCGGAAGAAAATGCGGAAAAAATCCTTTCAACTGCTTTGTGCATATCCTTCATTAAAAAAGGATCATGTAACTCGGACAATTGAGGGCGAAAAAATTTTTTCGCTTTTTCATAAGTGTCAATCCCGCGCTGTACAAGCATATTGCAAAGGGCAGGGTGAATTTTTAATTCTTTGAAAAGAGAATCTGTTTTTTCTTGATTTGAATTCAATATTCTCCACCGTTTCTTCATTAAAAACAATTAATACTTTCTATCAGTAACGAAGTTTACCAGGTCTTCAAAGCCATCTCTAATGGCGGATGAAGGAAGAAAATGAAGGAGATCTATTGCTTCTTTTTTAAAGCCAGCCATTTTTCGTGTTGTGTAATCGATTCCGCCATTTTTTTCAACGACCTCTATGACATATTGAACTTTTGCTTTCCTAGTGTTTTCGTTTTTAATTATGTAGATCATCTTTCGCCTGGTTTGTCTGTCTACATTGTTCAACGTATAAATCAATGGTAAGGTAAGCTTCTTTTCTTTAATATCGTTACCCGTTGGTTTGCCAACATCATGTGAAGTATAATCGAAAAGATCATCCTTTATTTGGAACGCAAGTCCCACTTTTTCGCCGAACTTTTTCATTCTTTCTGCTGTGGCAATATCCTGGCACGTTGACCAACTGCCTGCAGCACATGCAGCAGCAAGTAGGGAAGCAGTTTTGCTTTTGATGATCTCAAAATATACCCCTTCATCAAGGTTTAACGAACGGGATTTTTCCATTTGCAACAATTCCCCTTCACTCATTTGCCGGACGGCATCTGATAAATATTTTAAAATTTGAAAATCATCATGTTCCAGAGAAAGGAGTAAGCCTTTAGCTAAAAGATAATCGCCTACAAGCACAGAAGCTTTGTTTTTCCATAGGGCATAAACTGAGAAAAAACCTCTACGTTCTATAGAATCGTCAACGACATCGTCATGGACTAAGGTAGCGGTGTGCAAAAGTTCTACCAATGAGGCTGCTCGATAGGTGGATTCATTGGCATCTCCAAACAGCCTTGCTGCAAGAAATACAAACATGGGCCTCAACTGTTTCCCTTTTCGCTTTACTACGTACCTCATGATGCGGTCCAGCATGGAAACGTTACTCTTTACAGCATCTTTGAACTTTTCTTCAAAAAGTTTTAGCTCATGTTCAATTAGTTTAACGGGTAGCTTCATTCGTAAATAGGCGGAAAGTTACAATTGAAATAATATTTCGGACGATATGGTATAAGAATTGCACAAATGGTGCAGGCAAAAATGTATAATAATCGGGTAGAATTGCTTTGAAATAAAATTTAAAGTTTGGTAATTGTATCTCAATTTATATTTTTGCCAACGATTAGGACATTGTTTTTAAAATTTAATCAATAGTTATGGCAAGCAAAAAGTACTCTTTACTAACGGGTGTATTGTGCCTGTTGGCGTCGTACAGTTTTTCTCAGGTTACTTATGATCCAATGGATTCCTCAGTCCTTCGTTCTAAAGACATGGATCAGTATACAAAATTCAAACAAGGGATTGAAAACTATCCTGCCAAACCCCGTAATCAATGGGAACTTGGTATTAAGACAGGAATTTTTACAATTAGTGGAGATGTAGCTTCCCAACCATTTACTGCTCCCAATATTGGTATTCATGTAAGAAAGGCCTTCGGCTACGTATTTTCAGCGCGCCTGGAATATGTTTATGGGACGGCACAAGGTCTGGCATGGCAGCCATCTCAAGGTTACAGAGGTAAAGGCAGTAACCCATGGCACACGTTGGGTTACACTGGTCAAGTTTTTTACAATTATAAAACGAAAGTCCAGGATCTTTCACTGGAAGGTATTTTCTCCTTAAATAACATTCGTTTCCATAAATCTAAAACGGGTGTAAACTTCTATTTACTTGGTGGCGTAGGGGGAGCGATATACGACGCTAAGGTAAATGCTTTAGGAAGCGATAATCAGCGGTACAATTTTGCCAGTATACCCACAACGATCAATTACAAAGACAGAAAAGATATAAAAGATGCTATTAAAAACCTGCCCAACTGGGATGACAAATATGAAACCGATGCTGAAAATCATGGAGATCGTCGCCCGAAACTTTCTGGGCAAACCTTTAAGCCTGTTGGCCACGTAGGGGCTGGTGTTGCATTTAAATTAAGTAATAAACTAAACTTAGCTATAGAAGATCGTTTAACTATAACGAACGATGATCTTTTAGACGGTCAGCAGTGGGCAGAACAGCCAGGCGGGATTGGACAATCTGTTCTTAGTCAAAACTTTGATACTTACAATTTTGCTTCAGTAGGTTTGAATATAAATCTTGGATCGAAAGCGGTTGAACCACTGTGGTGGATCAATCCATTGGATTATGCTTACCAGGAAGTTCGCAAGCCTAAATACATGATCCTTCCAAAACCAGTATTGCCTGATGCGGATGGTGATGGCGTTACTGATCAATTTGACCAGGAACAAACCCCTCAAGGTTGCCCTGTTGATACTCATGGTGTAAGTCTGGATACTGATGGTGATGGAGTTCCGGATTGCCGTGATAAAGAAAAGGTCACACCAACTGCTTGGCAGCCTGTAGACGCTGACGGTGTTGGTAAGGCTCCATGTCCTGATTCAACTTGTTTTGAAAAATATATGCTTAGACGTGGTGATGCCTGTGCCGAACTGTTAGGCGCATTGCCAAGTGTAACATTCACAAGCAATACTTCCAGTACATTGACTAGCGATGCAAAAGCACTTTTGGCTTCAATCGCTGCACGCCTGCGTCAAAATGCAGAATGTAAAATTGTTGTGACTAGCTATTGTTCTTCAACCAAGGCGCAACAACAAAGAGCATGGGATAGAGTTAATGTGATTATTAGATACATGGTTGAAAGCGAAGGTATTAGTGGTGACCGTTTCTACTGGCAAATTGGTCAGGAAGGTGGTGATTGCAATACCGTGGATTTCCGCGCAGCAACTGATGCTGATACCGGATTGCCCACAACAGTTCCTAATCCAAATTTGGGAAGAGGTAAATAACATATCTTACACAGATACAATGGAATCCCCCGACCTATCGGGGGATTTTTTTGATTTAGAGAAATCTTAACGACGCAATTTGGATGGTTTGGCTTTAAATCGGGAATATTTGCCCAAACTGTTTAACTTTGCCAGCTTTTATGAAATTTTCTGCGTTATTCGTTTTCTGTATTTTATTGGTCAGCTGTAATGGTATTAACAAGGTCCTGAAAAGCAAGGATCCGCAGTATAAACTAAAAATGGCCGAACAATACTATGCTAAAAAGAAATATAATTATGCGCAACAGCTTTATGAAGATTTGATGCCTAATTTTAGAGGTTCGCCTGAATTTGAGGATATTTATTATAAGTATGCCTACTGTGCTTATTATCAGAAGGATTATTTAAATGCGGAAAATTTGTTTAAGACTTTCCTTGAAATTTATCCAAACAGTTCGAGAGCCGAAGAAGTCGATTATATGAGAGCATATAGCTTTTATAAACAGTCTCCAAAACCCGAATTGGATCAGACCAATACAATAAAAACAATTGGAATGATGCAGACCTTTATTAATACTCATCCAGGTTCAGCCCGAAATAAGGAAGCTACAGAAATTATTGATATTAGCCGGCATAAGCTTGAATCCAAGGATGCAAGTGCTGCAAAGTTGTATTTCGATCTGGGACAGTTTAGAGCGGCCGCCGTAACATATACATCTGTATTAAATGGCTATCCCGAATCTGGTAGAGCAGAAGATTATAAATTAATGATCATCAAATCTTATTTTCGGTATGCTGAATTAAGTGTGGAAGAGAAGAAAGCGGAGCGGTTTGAAAAAGTAATTGAAGAATGTAACGATTTTAAAGACCGTTTTCCTCAAAGCGAGCTTGCTAAAGAGGTTCAGAATTATTTAAATCAATCTCAAAACAATTTAAAAATATATTCAAATGAGTCTGTTAAGAAGACAACTTAGCATCAGCACATCCAACAATATAGAAACCCGAGATGTCAACGAGTTCAAAAATAAAACGGGTAATTTGTACGAGTCTATTGCTATTGTAGCAAAACGTGCAAACCAGATTAATATTTCTTTAAAAGAAGAATTACACAACAAGCTCGAGGAGTTTGCCAGTCATACAGATTCTCTGGAAGAGATTCATGAGAATAAAGAGCAGATTGAAATCTCAAGAGCTTATGAACGTATGCCTAATCCTGCTCTACTAGCTACCCAGGAATTCATGGAGGCAAAGATCTATTATCGCAAAAACGAGGACCAGGACTTATTTAAATAATTAGTGCAATTATTTTAGGAAAAGCGATCCATTGTACCGGGTCGCTTTTCTTTTTTAAAATAGTATTTTAGTGCCCATGCTAGCTGGCAAGAAAATAATTATCGGTATCACAGGCAGTATTGCAGCTTATAAGACCCCATTAATTGTACGGCAACTGGCAAAAGCCGGGGCAGAAGTAAAAGTTATTATGACACCTGCAAGCATGGATTTTGTTTCAAAACTTACGCTTTCCACTTTGTCCAAAGGTCCGGTATTGGTTGATTTATTTGATGAGCATAGCTGGGCTAATCATGTGAAACTGGGACGGTGGGCTGATTTAATGTTAATTGCTCCGCTTAGTTGTAACACCTTAAGTAAAATGGCAACAGCTCAATGCGACAATCTTTTATTAGCTGTCTTTCTATCAGCCGTTTGCCCGGTAATGGTTGCACCTGCAATGGATGAAGACATGTGGCATCATTCCAGCACTAAAAAAAACCTTGATACGCTTTACCACCACGGCACTATCATTCTGGATGTTGCCCACGGCGAATTAGCAAGTGGATTAATTGGAGAAGGCCGAATGGCCGAGCCTGCGGAAATCGTTATCGCAATTGAGAATTTTTTTAAAACAGCTAATCAATTAAAAGGGAAAAAGGCTCTTGTTACTGCAGGCCCTACATATGAGGCCATTGACCCGGTTCGTTTTATTGGGAATCATTCCTCCGGCAAAATGGGATATGCGATCGCAAATGAACTGGCTAATCGCGGAGCAGAAGTTACTTTGATAAGTGGCCCCGTTTCCATTGAACTTAAAAACAAAAAAATAAATTTAAAATCTGTACAAAGTGCGGAGGAGATGTATGCAACTTGTCTGCAAAATACTCCTTCTTATGATATAGCGGTTATGGCCGCCGCGGTTGCAGATTACACCCCAACTGTTGTTGCTAATCAGAAGATAAAAAAGAAAGACGGTGAATTAACAATTACATTCAAAAAGACTAAAGATATTTTGGGTAGTTTGGGCAAACTAAAATCGAATGGGCAAATATTGGTTGGCTTTGCATTAGAAACCGAAAACGAGTCGCTTAATGCCACAAAAAAACTCAAAGAAAAAAATGCCGATCTTATTGTATTAAATTCTTTGCAGGACAATGGTGCCGGCTTTGGTCATGATACAAACAAGGTTACATTATTTTTTCAAAATGGGAGCGAAAAGCAAATTGCATTAAAATCAAAATCAGCATTGGCAAAGGATATTGTTGATGCTATAATTGAAATAGGAAAATGACAAAAAAATTAATTTTTATTGTTGCTATTGCCTTGGGGCAAGCTGTTTCATCCCAGGAGTTGCAGGCTAAGTTTTCGATAGTATCCAGTAAAGTAAGCAGCGGGGTTGACAAAAAAATTTTTCAAACTCTTCAATCAGCTGTAAGCAATTTTTTGAATAACCGCAAATGGACGAATGACAACTATCAACCTCAGGAAAAAATTAAATGCAGCTTTCTTTTTACAATTGATGAATATGCAGGAAATAATATTTTCAAAGGAACATTAACTGTACAAGCTGCGAGGCCAATTTATAATACATCTTATGAGTCGCCTATCATCAACATTCAAGATCCGTCTGTTCAATTTAGATATGTAGAGTTCCAATCTTTAGATTTCAATGAAAATCGGATACAAGGTAGTGACCCATTGGCTTCGAACTTAACAGCAATTTTCGCCTATTATGTTAACATTATCTTAGGCATGGATTACGATTCATTTTCGCCACGGGGAGGGGATCCCTATTTTCAAAAGGCTTTATATGTTGTAAACAATGCGCCTGAAGGTGGAGATATCATTGGATGGAAAACCTTTGAAGGCTTACGTAACCGTCATAAATTGATCCAGGGGTTTACCGACAGCCGTTTTAATTTAATACATGATGCCATATATGCTTATTATAGGGGCGGCTTTGACAAGTTTTATGAAAATGAAACCGATGGCAGAAATAGCGTTTTAAATGCTTTGAATTACCTCAATACAGTTAACACAGAAAATCCGGGTTCCATGGTAATTCAATTTTTCTTTCAGGGTAAAAGCAATGAACTGGTTAAACTCTTTAGCAGAGCCCAAACTGATACCAAAACCAGGGCAAAAGATTTTTTGTTGAAATTGGATCTTACAAATGCGAGCGCCTATAATGAACTGAAATGAGAAATTCGCTAATTCTGATTGTGTTTATAGGTAGTTTTTCATGTAATTCATCGGTATCAAAAGATATATTACCTCCAAAAAAAATGCAGGCCGTTTTGTGGGATATGATGCAGGCAGATGAAATGGCTGAATACTATTCCGCAAGCGATTCAAGTTTCCAAGCAATTGCTAATCGGATTGTTTATTATCAGAAAATTTTTGCGATTCACAAAATAAGCAAGGAAAGTTTTACAAGAAGTCTTGATTACTATAAGGATCACCCCGCTAGTTTAAGACCAATTATTGACTCCCTCCAACATTTCGGGCAACGATTACAAAACCTAGACAGCCTTACCAAAAAATCTTCCAACCCAACTAGTACTGATTCGGCCAAAAGAAAACTGCATGTTCGCATCCATCCCATGTAGTTCCTTTCGATACGATCAGTATTTTTGAATTTATTTTTATGAACAAAGTATATTCTACTGCTTTTAATGCATTGCATGACGTGTCGGACGGTTCGACAATCATGATTGGAGGATTCGGGCTTTGCGGTATTCCTGAAAACTCAATCAACGCTCTAGCTGAAAAAGGAGTTAACAATCTTACCTGTATTTCCAACAATGCAGGAGTTGATGATTTTGGACTGGGGTTGCTGTTAAAAACCAGGCAAATTAAAAAGATGATGAGCTCTTACGTGGGAGAAAACCAGGAGTTTGAAAGGCAGCTATTAAGTGGGGAACTCGAGGTAGACCTAATTCCACAAGGCACTCTTGCTACCCGCATTCAAATGGCAGCAATGGGCATTCCTGCTTTTTATACTGCTGCAGGCTATGGAACAGAGGTAGCTGAGGGAAAAGAAGTCCGTGAATTTAACGGAAAGAAATACCTGATGGAGCATGCTCTTTATGCTGATTTTGCCATAGTCAAGGCATGGAAGGGTGACAGGTATGGAAATCTTGTATTCAGAAAGACTACACGCAATTTTTCTACCTCTATGGCTAAGGCAGCAAAGGTAGCCATCGCAGAAGTGGAGGAACTGGTGGATCCGGGGGAGCTGGATGGGGATCACATACACGTGGCGAGTGTATATATACACCGCATTTTTCAGGGAAGTGGTTATGAAAAAAGAATAGAAAGAAAAACAGTAAGACTTTAAAGTAATTAAAGCAGTAAGTAATCAGTTTAATTCTTGTTTAATGGCACTGGATAAATACGCAATAGCAAAAAGGATAGCCCTTGAGTTAAAGGACGGTATGTATGTAAACCTGGGAATTGGTATTCCGACTCTTGTTTCAAACTATATTCCAAAGACGGTGTCAATTATGCTTCAATCAGAGAACGGCATGCTTGGCATGGGACCTTATCCAACCGAGGAACAGGTGGATGCAGACCTGATTAATGCAGGAAAGGAAACAGTGACCATTCTTCCGGGAGGGGCATTCTTTGACTCTGCAGAAAGCTTTGCCATGATAAGGGCAGGAAAGATTGACCTTACAGTACTTGGAGCAATGGAGGTAAGCGAAAAGGGAGATATAGCAAACTGGAAGATACCAGGCAAGATGGTAAAGGGAATGGGAGGGGCTATGGACCTGGTAGCTGCTGCAAGAAATATCATTGTAGCTATGATGCATACAAATCCAAAAGGAGAATCCAAACTGCTACCAAAGTGTACACTGCCACTGACAGGTGTTGGATGTGTAAAGAAAATAGTAACCGATCTTGCGGTTGTTGAGGTAACTAAGGATGGATTTAAACTCCTTGAAAGAGCACCAGGAGTAAGTGTAGAGGAAATTAAAGATAAAACACTTGGAAAATTATTCGTAGAAGGAAATGTGAGAGAAATGGTGATTTGACGAATGCACATGTTAGCAGCCTGCTTCAATATCGAATATTAAACCGGCGCATAAATGTTCTAAGGAGATGAACTGCATTGATGCAGCTCCTGAACTCCAGGTTTTTTTAAACCTTCTTCTGTGGTAGAAAGGTCGAAAATAAAAGGCTTCAGATTTTCTGAAGCCTTTTATCTACCTATCAGGATCGATTACTTGTCCTTGTCTTTATCTTTCTTTTTGTCCTTGTCATTCTTATCATCACCTGTAA
>Ga0126305_10001429_pt1 | contig 10618 bp, 8 predicted proteins | sample Plot26_FD_92536 | JGI IMG/M metagenome (GOLD analysis project Ga0126305, IMG submission 92536) | Serpentine soil microbial communities from UC McLaughlin Reserve, CA, USA - Plot26 | ecosystem: Environmental > Terrestrial > Soil > Grasslands | place: USA: UC McLaughlin Reserve, Lake County...
ACGCTCCAACACGCTGATAGCCTTGGCAGTCAGGCCTGCTCTCCAAGCTAGCTCCTCTTGCGTTAGCCCGGCGGCTTCACGTAGCTTCCGCAAACGGGCGCCGAACGGGGCAGAGTGTTCTTGCGGTGTATTCAAGGACTCCCTTTCTAATACGCCTCAGGATACCAGCAGCACTGAGGCACGTGTGACAGAGGGTAAGTCTGCCGAACTGGCACGCTCCGAAGTGTTCCAGGACTGTTCCAGCGGTGTGGGTGGTTTGCTGCCGCAGTAAGTTGCAGAGTGAGGGCATAGGCAAACAGTCCCCCGGAGAGGAGAACATTCTGAACGAGATCAGCTAAAGACAAAACTTGAGTGTCGATGAGCGGAACATTAAGAGAGAGGAGAAAGACGTGGAAGACACAACATCAGGGACTACAACTTACGTACCGCCGGGTGAAGGTAAATCCTATTGGACACCAGGCGGTCATATGGCGACGTTCAAGGCGACGAGCGAGGACACCGGCGGAGCCTACACGATCACGGAGGATACTTTCCCGCCGCAGGTCGGGCCCCCACCTCACATCCACCACACTCAGGAGGAAACCTTCTATGTGCTCGAAGGGGAGATGGAGTTCATTACTGATGGCGTCACCACCAGGGCTGCCGCTGGCTCCCTGGTACGCATTCCAAGAGGGGTGCTGCGGGACTACAGGAACGTGGGATCCGAACTCGCCAGGGTCCTGGTATTGTACGTGCCGGGCGGCTTCGAGGGGTTCTTCGAGGAGGTGGGCGAGCTTGTAACGGACGATTCCGCTCCGCCCGAAGATCCACCAGATGTGGAGAAGCTGGTTGCAGCCGCCGCGAAGTACGGCTCCGAGATACCACCTCCCCCGCAGGAATAGTTGCCTCTTGTAGCCAGCACGAGAAGACCGGGGTGCTAATCAACAGCCACTGGCATATACGCTTGAACTAGTCAACTCATTGGAGCGGAAATTGTAAAGCTGGAGATGGCGAATGAGCATGGCCGAGAACGACACTGGCCCCAAGCTAGAAATGTACCGGGATTGCCAGCGCCGGAAATCCTGGCGCTAGTTGATACCACTCTGATACCATCGGGAACGCAATACGGTGCAATACGCAGCAAGGCAGGGAAAGGAAACCCTTTTAGATATGGGGGATTTGCAATCCCCTGCACACACCTGCAACACGTGAGTGATCACTCGTAGCTGGAGCAGGGTTAAGCGGTTCGAGACCGCTCGTCGGCTCTTCATATTTCCTTTAATTTGCAGGGGAAACTGGGGCAGAGGAGAAGGCTGTGATTTTATACCCCTAGCTTCTTGACACCACTCGCACACGTGGTCTCTCGGTCGGAGAGACGCAGAAAGATGTTAGTCCCACTAGGAATGGTTGGGACACCGCCAGGTGGCTATGGTCTAAGGAGAATTAGGCGGCGCGCTGTAGGTTTTCCGTGTCGCACTCTGTTCGCTACGTACCTGCAGATAGCGGTAGCGAGACGCCGGAGTCCGCGGGCAGCACGAAACCCCACGCACTTTGACACAACAGGTACACTGAGAGCCAGGGATAGGAGAAGGCGATGACACCCCCTGGCGTTGAAGAGAACGGTATCACCCCTGAGACGCCCAAGAGTCCTCGGAGGCTTCGGGCAGTGGAACCCGCCGAGGCGACAAACGCCCTGCGAGCCTTTGAGCGTCCACCCCACAACCTGCCTCTAGAGCTCTCCAGCTTCGTCGGGCGGGAGAAGGAGCTGGCCGAGGTAAAGCGCTTGCTGGAGAATAACCGCTTGCTGACGCTCACCGGCTCGGGTGGTTGCGGCAAGACCAGGCTGGCTTTGGCGGTGGCAAGCGAATTGGTGGAAGCGTTCGAGGACGGCGTGTGGTTGGTGGATCTGGCACCGTTGGCCGATCCTGCTCTGGTTCCTCAGGCAGTGGCCTCCACACTAGGCGTAAGGGAGCAGTCGGGCCGAATACTTACCGAGATCCTCTATGCCTACCTCAGATCCAAGAAGGTGTTGCTGGTTTTGGACAACTGCGAGCACCTGATCGAAGCCTGCGCCAAGCTGTCCGAGGTACTGCTACGTTCCTGTCCTCAGCTTCGTGTCCTGGCCACCAGCCGCGAGGCCCTGGGCATCACCGGCGAGGTCACCTGGCTAGTTCCGTCTCTCACCCTCCCCGACCTCAGGCATCTACCGGCCTTCGAGAGCCTTCCGCGGTACGAGTCGGCCCGCCTCTTCCTGGAACGGACGGCGGCGGTCAAGCCGACCTTCGTGCTCACGGAGCAAAACGCGGGAGCCGTCGCCCAGATCTGCTACCGGCTGGACGGGATTCCTCTGGCCATAGAACTTGCGGCGGCGAGGACTAAGGTGTTGTCGGTGGAGCAGGTCGCAGACCGGCTAGACGACACCTTCAAGCTTCTCTCCGCCGGCGGAAGGACGGCAGTGCCCCGCCACCGCACCCTGCACGCAACAATGGACTGGAGCCACGAGCTGCTCCCTGAGGAGGAGCGCGCGCTGTTCCGGAGGCTTTCGGTGTTCGCCGGCGGGTTCACGCTGGAGGCCATAGAGTTGGTGTGTGGGGGGGAGGGGCTCGAACAAGACGAAGTGTTGGAGTTGTTCTCCCACCTGGTGGACAAGTCGCTGGTAATGATGCGAGAAGAGGGTGGTGAGGCGCGCTACCGCTTGCTGGAGACGGTGAGGCAGTACGGGTGGGAGAAGCTCTCGGAGTCGGGGGAGGAACGGCGAGTCCGGGAGCGGCACGCGGGACACTACCTGACGCTGGCGGAAGAAGCCGAGCCTGAGTTGAAGGCAGAGGGGCAGGTAGCGTGGCTGGAGCGGTTCGAGCGGGAGCACGACAACCTGCGGGCGGGTATGCGATGGTTGCTGGAACGAGGAGAGTCAGAGAAGGCCACGAGGCTCGGCTGGGCACTGTGGCTGTTCTGGTGGATACGCGGCCACTTCGCCGAGGGACGGCGCTCGATGGAGCGGGTGTTATCGGCGGAGGGTAGCGCCTCCATGCCGGCCTCCGCCCGGGCGAGGGCTCTGTACGTCGAGGGCACGATGGCCTGCGGACAGGGTGATACCCGGTCGGCCGAACCGCAGCTCGAGGAGAGTGCGGCCTTGTTCAGGCAACTGAGAGACAATCGAGGAGTCGCCTATGCGCTGGGCAGTGCGGCCGTCGTAGCGATCACCCAGGAGCGATTCGAGCAAGCGATTGCTTACTCTGAAGAGGCGACGGATCTCTTCCTCGAGGTAGGGGACAAGTGGGGCGCCGCGCCTATGCTCGGTTGTTCGGCGGTGGGGTGGCTCAACAAGGGTGATCATCGGCACGCGAGGAGCCTGGCGGAGCGAGGACTTGCGCTGTGCCGAGAGACGGGTGACAAGCACGGTACCTCCATCGCGCTCTTCACCCTGGCGGGGGTGGCGCAGGCCGAGCGTGACTATGAGCGAGCGCGCGATCTCTTCGAAGAGGGAATAGCAGTTTCGACTGAATTGGGCAATGAGGCTGACATCGTCCATTGCCTGGAGGGGCTTGCGGCCACAGCCGGGGCGGAAGGCAAGATAGTTCGTGCAGCACGCCTGTGGGGCGCTGCGGAGGCACTGCTCGAGAAAATCGAAGCGATGTACACCTATGTACCCGACCGGTCGCTCCATCGGAGGCAGGTGGCTGCGCGCTCTCAGATAGATGAGGCAGCATGGGAGGTGGCGTGGGCGGAGGGTCGGACAATGACGTCCGAGCAGGCCATCGAATACGCACGTGACCACTCGACAACGCCTGAGCCGGCCGCCCCAGAGACCTACCCCGCCGGGCTCAGCCCCAGGGAGGTGGAGGTGCTGCGCCTGGCCGCCACCGGGCTCTCCAATGCCGAGGTCGCAGAGAAGCTCTTTGTCAGTTCCCGCACAGTCGATTGGCATCTGAGCTCGATCTACCGCAAGCTGGGATTGCACTCGCGCACCGAGGCTGCGCGCTTCGCCTCAGACCACGGCCTCCTCTGAGGGCGCTAATCCGTCAGGCAGATGGCTTTTCGCCTTTGGGCACCCCATGATCTCGCCTTTCGTTTTTGCTAACCGGCTATGTACTGCGCGGGTATACTTGGCCGTCCCGGTGGCTTTCGACATCATCGTCTAGGAGCCCCTACCGGGCGTCGTTGCAGCGCATCATTCGAGAACCCGGTAGCCCAAACTGGTAATTCTACTGGTGTGCCGCCACTCCCCGCGCCATAGAGTTTCATCAGTCGAGCGAAAGCCGTCCCGAAGGAGCAGGAGGAAGGACGTACACGATATGTCACAGCGCGAGGCCGGCGAACGTCTGAACTTCGAGGCACTGCGCCTCGCCATCGAGCGGTGCGACCCCGACCTCGTGCTCAGCTTCTACACCGAGGATGCTCAGCTAAGCATCGCCAACGCCGGCTCTCCGCACAGTTCACCCTTCGAGCTTAGTGGGAAAGCGGAGATCGCCAAGCACCTAAGAGCCGTCTTCGGCCAGGAGACGTCGCGCCGCCTCGAGGGGGAGATCGTCGGCGAGGAGCAGGTAATGTTCCGGGAGGCGTGCGAGTACGCAGACGGAAGCCGCGTCATGGTCGAAACGAAGCTGGAGGTGCACGGCGGCAAGATCGTGCGTCAGGTGGAGGTGGTGTCCAAGGACACAGGCCTAACTCATATCGAACTACGAGATTAAGGAGGCTTGAAGGATGTTTAAGAAGGCAGCTTTCCCCGAGCACAGAAAGGAGGAGCCTTTGGGGACCTCTCAGACGCCCGTGGGGCACTAAGCCCGACCGCAAGTGCAACTAGCCAACAGGCGATAGCCAAACGCAAAACGTAACAGCCACAGAAACCGAAAGAAGCAAGAAGTTGACGACACAGCAACAAAGGATAAAGGTTCCCTCCGAAGCGCTACCCTCAGACGGGCTCTCCCGGTTCATCAGGGCGGGTGCGTGGGCAGCGATAGTAAGCGGTCTAGCACTGGCGGCCTCGTTGCTAGTGGAATGGCTGGTCGTCCCCTTCGAGCAGTTGGGCCAAATCGAAGCGTACCTTACAGGCTCCTACCTCCTGTCCTCCGGGCTGCGCCTGCTCGGCGGCGTCCAGTTACTGTGGGGGCTCATCGGCATCTACGAGCGCCAGTCAAGGGCTGCAGGAACCTTGGGGCTTTGGGCTTTGGTCGTGGCCCTCCTCGGCACAGGGCTCCAGGCGGGCAATACCTGGGCGGAAGTGTTCGTCTTGCCGACTCTGGCGCAGGTAGCCCCTAACATATTGTTGGGGCAGGCGACGGAAGCTCCCGTGTATCTGATGACGGGTATGTTCCTGTCTGGGCTGATTTCCGGCATCGGGATTATCGTGTTTGGGGTGGCGACGTTCATGGCGGGTGTTTATCCGCGCTGGGCACCACTATTGTTGATCGTCTCGATCCCGTTGACCATGTTCCTTGATCCCAGGCAGGGAACATTCCAGGAGTCGATAGGGCAGATCTTGTTCGGGATCGCGGTTGCGGCCCTTGGTTTTTACGCCCTGAGGAGAGCACCCTCGAGCACCTCCTCTTGAGGACCTAGAGCCTAAGATGAGGACCTGCGCTGCCACGGGGAAGATGCCAGCCAAACCTAACCCCGATTTGAACGGGACGGTGAGGAGCGCATCGGTTAGCTAACTGCAACAGCATGGGAGGTGAATTCTGGAGAATCCTTATAAGCCGCCGTGAGAACGACGATGATCGAGAGGAGAAAGGAAGAGTAGAGATCATGGCCGAGGTCGAGCTTACCGAGGATGCCCTGATCATCCATGTCCGGGGCCTGGACCGAATCTTTGCGCTGAAGAGCCGCCTGGAGATCCCCCTCTCCCAAGTTCTGGGTGCAGAAGTAGATCCTAAGTTAGGGCACCCCGAGTGGTGGAAGAGCCTCAGGCTCACGGCCACTCAGATCCCCTGGGTGGTCACAGCGGGCACCTTCTACCAGGAGGGCGAGCGGGTGTTCTGGGACGTGCACGATCCAGAGAAGGTGATAGTGATCCGCCTGAGTGACGAACGCTTCGCCCGGCTGGTCATAGGGGTGGACGACCCGCCGGCCGCCGCCGCGACCATCCAAGGAGCGATCGGCGAAGGATAGTGCCAGTGAACAAGGTGCGCGTGATCCGAATCTGCCCCTGATTGCGCTAAGCGGCCCAGAAGGCGGCAAGTTCCAGCCATCCGATCAGCCAAGCACTGATCCAAGAGAAAGAGAAGGAGATCATGGACACTACTCCAACAACGCTAAGCCGCAACACCAGCAGCGCCGTCGAGGAACAGCACTCCGTCGCACGGACACTCGTTCTGCATCTACTACCTGGGGCACTCGTTCTGGTGTTCTTCTTGGCTGTTGCACCGCTCGTGCGGGGCATCGGGTTCCCTCCTGCGATGGCCGTCTACCTGGCTTCGGTGTTCGTGGTCGTTCCGTTCGAGCTTGGCTACCTTATCTACCAGGCTAGGAAGAACGGCACCTCCTTGGGCAATATAGTGCTCTACCGCCAGCCGGTGCCCAAGGGACAGCTCGTCTTGTTAGTCATCTTGCTCTTCGTGGGGGGCAGCGTCCTCGGCGCTCTACTCCTACCGGTGGACTTTATCGTCAAGGAGAATCTCTTCTCCTGGGTACCCAGTGGGTATGACGTTACCTATGGCCTCTACGGGGACGTCGCCCGGTTCTCCACAACAGCCTTGCTCATCATGGGGGTATTCGGGCTCATCGTAAACGTGATCGCCGGTCCCGTAGTGGAGGAGATGTACTTCAGAGGGTATCTGCTTCCTAGGATCTCGCGCTTTGGGGTGTGGGCTCCGCTGCTAAATACGGTGCTCTTTTCGCTCTATCACTTCTTCAGCCCTTTTGAGTTCATAAGCCGCATCGGTTCGTTCCTACCGTTGGCCTATGGCGCGTGGTGGAAGCGGAGCATCTACGTGAGCATGATCGTGCACGTTCTGTTCAACTTCACAGCCTCCGTAATCACATTGTTGGTGATTCTCGGAATATTCGGAGGCGTACCCGGCTAGCCCACCTGAAGCCACCATGCAGTACAAACCGCTGGGCGACGCGTAATCCGCGGCTGCTGACGCCAATTGACCCTAAGTCGAACGCAATGCCCTGCAATAGTGGGCAATGCAGGGAACAGAAATCCCCTTTCCTATGCGGGATTTGCAAACCTCTGCAACGCGCAGCTACCACTGACCGCACACTCGTAATGAGCAGTAAAGCGGTTCGAGTCCGCTCGTCGGCTCTCTTTATTGCCCATAGATAAGCCGAATACGCGGAATGAAGAAGCCTTTGGTGATCTACCGGAGGCTTCTCTACATCACCTGTATATCACCGAGGTGGGGGGTAACTGACCCATAGGTTGTTGCCTCGTAACGGTTGACGTAACACTTAGGAGACGGTAGTTCTGTAGAGTGGTGACGTGAAAGACGAGGCAAGGGACAGAGACAAGGAATCGGTGCGATGAGCACCCGCACCGCTTCCTGGCCGGCCTGGTCGCTTGCCGGTCTCTGTGTGGCCATGTTCCTAGCCAGCGTCGTGCTGCATGTACTCGCCCATTCATCGCAGGAGCCTACCAGCTCCGGCGACACTCTCAGCGAGCTGTTGATCTTCTTTTCTTTCCTAGCCTTCCCCATAGTAGGTGCCCTGATCGCATCTAGGCACCCCAAAAACCCAGTAGGCTGGATCTGCCTGGTGGTCGGTCTCTTCTGGACGCTCATCTTTCTAGGGGACTCCATCCCTGGCTCCGGACCTTACCCCGTGACGATCGCCGCGCTGACCCAGGCGATATGGATACCACCCGTAGGACTACTCGGCATCTACCTTATCCTGCTCTTTCCCGACGGCAAGCTCCCTTCGAGGAGGTGGCGACCTGTGGCCTGGTTCTCCGGGATGGTGATGGTGTTGGCCAGCTTGGGAATAACCTTCTCCCCCGGGCCACTGGAGGGTCATCCGGGGGTTCGCAACCCCTTAGGGCTGGAGGGAACCCCCCCTTGGGTGTTTACAGCGGGGATAGCCATTCTCCTGCTGCTCCCCTTGTGCATGATCGCCTCGGCTTTGAGCCTGGTGTTGCGCTACCGGCGCTCTGAAGGGGAAGAGCGAGAGCAGATCAAGTGGATAGCCTTTGCTGCTTCGGTGGTGGGCTTGCTTTACCTGATCACCATGGTTAGCTCGTTCACCTTCTCGGGGCCCTGGGGTGCGGCAGGCACGCCGTTGTGGTTAGGTCTCCTACAGCAAGTGTCGTTAGTGAGCTTCACGGCGGTCCCGATCGCTGTGGGCTTCGCGGTCCTCAAGTACCGCCTCTACGACATAGACATAATCATCAACCGCGCCATCGTCTACGGATCGCTTACTGCGGTGCTCGTCGCGCTCTACTTCGGCGGCATCGTGCTATTGCAAAGGGTCTTTGTCGCTCTTACTGGCGAGCGGTCCACCCTCGCGGTGGTCGCCTCCACCATCCTGATCGCCGCTTTGTTCAACCCCTTGAGGCGTCGCATCCAGGCCTTCATAGACAGGCGCTTCTACCGCAGCAAGTACGACGCGAGGAAGACTCTCGAAAACTTCTCTACCAAACTCAGAAATGAGACGGACCTTGAGGCTCTAAACAACGATCTGGTGGAGGTGGTAAGGGAGACGATGCAACCGGCTCACATCTCTTTGTGGCTGCGGCCCTACGCATCATCTTGGAGAAGCGAAGGGCAAGAGTAGGTCACCTAGCCCAAAGCCTCCTCCATCCCCTCGGCAGTAGCTCGGCCCATGACAGGTAAGGCCGATCGCATACGGTGAGAACCGTTTGTGTGGCCCCTAACATAGGTATCTATTAGGCCATGAGTACGTTGGTTGCCGTGCCGCCCCAGATATACTGCATAGTGAACCCACTGCTGACTAACCTCCGGTGGAAAAAGAGATGAGGATGGCATCCCCAGAGGCTGTCCATGGGGACAGCTAGACGTGTTCGACTCCTTGGCCCTGCCTATCGTGCTGCTCATCTTCGCCGGCTCGGCGGCCTTCGTGTGGATGGCAGGGATAAGACTTTCGGATACCACGGACGTGCTCTCTTCCCGCCTCGGCCAGGCTTTAGGGGGCCTGATCCTGCTGGCGATCGTCACCAACCTCCCCGAGATCGCCATCATTGCCAGCGCTGCCCTTAGTAAGGAACTCGGCGTGGCCGTAGGGAACATTCTTGGGGGGATCGCCATACAGACCGTCGTGCTCGTGATACTTGACGCCTTCGGCGCGGGGGGGAGGGAGCCCTTAACCTACCGGGCGGCCTCCCTCTCGTTGGTGCTAGAGGGAGTGCTCGTTATCGCCATGCTCACAATCGCAGTCATGGCCAGCCAGCTACCCACCTCGCTCATCGTCTGGCGCGTCGATCCTGGAGGCCTGCTCATCGCGGTACTGTGGATTGCGGGCATCTGGTTGATTGCCAAGGCCCGCTCCGGGCTTCCCTGGCACGAAGAAGGCGTCGCCCCGGGCGGCCAAGAGGAGTCCCGCGGCCACTCCAGGGCGAAGAAGGAGCAGATGGCAGCCAGCAAAGGGATAGGTACCGGCAGGGCCGTGGCCGTTTTCTCGGTGGCAGCCGTCGTTACGCTGATGGCAGGTGTGCTGCTAGAGCAAAGCGGCGAAGCCATCGCCAGGGATGTCGGCATGAGCGGCGTCCTGTTCGGCTCCACCTTTCTCGCTGCCGCCACCGCCCTGCCGGAGGTCTCCACCGGGATCACCTCGGTGAGGATGGGCGACTATCAGCTGGCGGTGAGCGACATCTTCGGGGGCAACGCCTTCCTGCCAGTGCTGTTCCTGTTGGCGAGTTTGCTTTCTGGCGCTGCTGTTCTGCCCCAGGCCCACGACACGGATATTTACCTTACCGGGCTTGGGATACTGCTTACGGCAGTCTACATATGCGGGCTGATCTTCAGGCCAGGCCGACGCATGTTGCACGTGGGGATAGACTCGCTGGCAGTGCTGATCCTATACCTGATAGGGGTAGCAGGGCTGGTGGCCGTGGCATTAGGAGGCTAGCTTCCTCGTTGCCTATTCGCATCTCGCGAGAACGGCCGTCCAAATAGCGCTGACCTCTGTGGCGATGCTACCGAGAGCTATGACCAGAGTGGTTCTCCTAGCCCTAGGGCGGCGCGCGAAACTTGCCCAATCATGGGCATGCTCCCCGGCGTTTCTAGCTTCGGGACGGCAAGCTGGCTTCAGTCTTGGGCCCTACATTGACGACAGTCTTGACGACAATTCGTTTCGACAACGATGGATGTCGGTGTGCATGCGTGATGCACAAGCTGCGGATCTATACCGATTTCTGTGCAATCAGAAATAGCGGTAAACGCACGTTCACTAACTCGTAAGGAGATGAGGTCAGCGGTTCGAGTCTGCTCGTCGGCTCTCTATTTTGTGGGAGGTTGCAGGTAGAATCTTGGAAGGCAAAGAGTTCTCGGAGTGGGCGTGTCGGAAGTACTTGTCACCGGTGGGACTGGGGTGCTGGGCAAGCAGGTGGTTGCACGTCTGGGCTTCGCGGGCCTAGAGGCGTGAGTCCTAAGCCGAAGCGGGCGGCCCGGTACGCTAAGGGGAGACCTGAGTACAGGAGAGGGGTTGGATCTGGCGGTCCGCGGCGTCGAGACGATTATCCACTGCG
>Ga0126305_10001430_pt1 | contig 10617 bp, 9 predicted proteins | sample Plot26_FD_92536 | JGI IMG/M metagenome (GOLD analysis project Ga0126305, IMG submission 92536) | Serpentine soil microbial communities from UC McLaughlin Reserve, CA, USA - Plot26 | ecosystem: Environmental > Terrestrial > Soil > Grasslands | place: USA: UC McLaughlin Reserve, Lake County...
ACCACGAGGAGGGGCGCGTGGGTGCACATACCCTCTGATGATGGCTTGGAAGACGACGAGAGGCTCGCTAGGATCTGCCTGGACGGGGAGCACTGGAGGACTGACGGTCCGCCGCTTAAGGAGTTGCTAGAGGTTCTAGACGAGACGCATGAGCGGCTTCGCGAAGGGACCTTGTCTGAGGCCTGCTGAGGGGGTGGCACCAGCGGACGGCGGTCCTACGGGCTATCCCATCCATCCAAAACTTCCTTTATTCACCCAATCTCGTAGAAGAGGTTTTCTCGGAAGTTGGGCTTCCACTATACGGAGTTCTACGAAGTTCGTCTAACCAGAGTTCTGCGAACTTCGTATTGAAGGGATTCTGCGAACTTCGTATTGACGGAGTTCTCCGAAGTTCGTCGGGAAGCTTCTAAGGATAAATGTGCCGGTTGGGGGATGCAGCCCTCCGTGAAGGGATGCTACGCTACAGCTGTTGCGTAGTGTGGGGTGGTAGTGGCATGCATGCCCTTAGCCCCTAGCCACTGGGAAGGGAAGCGGAAATGAGCAAGAGACGTAGCACACTCTTTGTGTTTACGGCGATGTTGGCGTTACTCTCGTTGGGTGGGGTGGCTCTGGCGGCGACCATCCAATGCTCGGGCGGTGTGTGCTGGGGCACCGAAGAAGACGATGAGATGCAAGGCACTTCCGGGCACGATGAGATGTACGGCTTGGGCGGTGCCGACAACATGTTTGGCGTAGATGGCGACGATCTCATATACGGTGGCGTGGGTGACGATGTGATGCTCGGCTCAGATATTCAAGGGAACGATACGCTGTACGGTGGCCGTGGTAACGACTACATCCAAGGCGAGGACGACTGTGACTGGCCCATAACTGGTCCTGACGATACCATCTACGGGGGGCCTGGCAACGACGACCTCAGGCCCCGCGACGGCGACGCGCGCGTCTACGGTGGTGACGGCATAGACGGCATAAGCGGCTAATGCAAAGGGCAGGTCAAGTTCTACGGCGGCAACGACGACGACAGCATCAACGTAGGCGACCACTACTATCACGGCAATACGGAAAACCCAGACGCACCAGACGTGACGGAGGCGCCCGACTACGTGGACTGCGGACCTGGCAAGGACACAATCTACTACGATAAGGGCATCGATAAGCTCCGCCACTGCGAGGTCAAGCAGCCTCTGGTAGGCATCGCCTAAAAGAGCCAACAGAGAGAGGGGATGTGGGCGGGCCCTTCTAACCCCCCGCGCCCTCTATTTACCGAAGTGCCTAGAGCTCGACTTTAGCCATTTGGCTGCATAGCAAACCGCATCAGCCAACGGATCCATGAATGCCCCTGAGAGTTTTTGCGGGTTGCTCGCGCCCACCGACCTGCAAAAAGGCTTAGACCTTCACAGAGTGCATCCGCCTGCTCCTCGTGCGCACGAGGAGCAGGCGCAGGAGATTGGACACAGTGCCCAAAGGACATCCCCTTAGCAGATTGGGCTAGAAGCCTCAGAGAGTAGACCATTTCAAAGCGCTGCGACCTTCGTCGCCAAGATCAGAGCAGTAGGGTGCAGGTGCCTTGAGATTCCCTCTCTCTGAGTGGATGGGTGAGGAGCATCCCTACCCCTTCCGCTCTCAAATGGCTAAAGTCGAGCTCTACGCACTCGGGTGAATAAGGCCACTCTAGAGTAGTTGGTTAGCTATCCTCTGCCGCGCGGCATTCCTCAGCGGAGCACTGCCTGAGCGCATCGAGTTGCTCCTCGAGTCGCTGCTTGATCTCCACTGGGGCCTTCGCGTACTCGTTGTGCAGTTCGTGCGGGTCTTCCCTCAAGTCGTAGAGTTCGTGTTCGCCGGTCTTGTACTCGACGTAGAGGTAGTTCTTCGTCTTGAGAGCCTTCAGCCAAGGCCTTCCCCACTTCTTGCCCAGCTGAAGGTGCGCGGCAGAGCTCCTCCGCCAGTTACTCGGCAGCGGGTCGCCCGTGAGCAGCGGAGTAACCTCGCTCTCGTCCAAGTAGGAAGGGTGGGGGACGCTGCCCCTCTCGGCTACGGACTCGATGGCGAAGCGCTTGCGCCAGTCCTCTACGGGTGTGGGGTGATCGTTTAGAAGCGGCTTCAAAGAGCGCCCGTCCACGAATGATGGCTGCTTGGCCCCCGCAAGGTCTGCGAAGGTCGGCGCGAGGTCGTTGTTGAGCACCATGTGATGCAGAGTCCTGCCTTGGGGCACGCCAGGGCCCTTTATGATGAGCGGCACCCGGATGTCCTCTTCGTAGGGCGTCCATTTTCCTGCACCCAGCCTGTGCTCTCCGAGATGGAACCCATTGTCTGAGGTGAAGAAGATGTAGGTGCTGTCCAGCTCCCCGCTCTTCTTCAGCGACTTGATCAGATCACCTACCATGTCGTCGATGGCAAGCATGGACTGAAGGCGTTTGCGGTGGAGCTCTTCCATGTATTTCTTCTGCTCCAAACTTAGCGGCGGATTGCCACGGATCCAGGCGGGCTTGTCTGAGACGTCCTTCTCGTCGAACGAAGGCGAATCCGGCAGCGACTCCTCAGGGTAGGCGTTCTCGTCGCGGGGGGCGGGGTCGGCGGGCTGGTGGGGGGCCTTCGTACCGATCCACATGAAGAACGGACGGTTTGCAGTGAAGAAGGGCGGGTCTGCCCCCGCCGTGCGCCTGATGTAGTCAGCGGCCTTCTCCGAGAGAACGTCGTCGAGGTGGTAGCGATCGGCGTCGTACTTGACGATGTGGCCGTTCTCGTTGAGGTCGTTACTCAAGAAGTTGCCCGACGACCCGTACCACTCCTCCCAGCCGGGCGGCACGTAGACTCCGGAGTAGCCGTTGAGATACTTCCCGAACTGAGCCGTCTGGTAGCCGTTTTCTTTTAGCCAGGTAGCCACCGTAGACCTATCGCCACCAGAGAGGCGAAACCTCTTGGCACCCCCGAGCGGCGGCTGATTGTGGAGGATGTGGTGGTTGTGGGTGTACTGGCCACGCAGGATGGTGGCCCGGCTCGGGCAGCAAAGGGAGTTGGTCACGAACGCATTGTCGAAGGTCGTGCCTTTCTCCACCAACGCCCTGAGGTTGGGCATGTGCTCCAGCGTATCCGCGTTCAAGTCCTCCACGGCCAGATCATCGGTGAGGATAAGGATCACGTTCGGAGGCTTCGGCTCCTCCTTATCTTCCTTCGTCGTCGCCTCCACCGAGGGGAAGCAGCCCGCGAGCGTGAAGCAGGCCGCGAGTAGCAAGAGGGAAGGCAAGATGATGGCGCGCGGTCCCCTCCCCCGTTTAGTAGGCCTCCCGGTCTGGTTTGCGCCTCTCGAAGGGCCACTGTAAAGCACGGACTGGTCTACAGCCTCTGCTGGTGATCGTGAAACTAGCACCGTGGCAGTCTACCGTGTGCATACCTAATAAGATAGCCGGTACGCAGCCTTCCAAGCCTGCGTTGAGGTTTGCAATAGGCTACCTTTTCATTACCCTGCACAGTTAGCCTTCCTAGAACCCCCTCTAGCCGCACTTCTGAGAACACCGTAAGGACGAAGGTTTGAGAACCCTTTCTAAGGCTTCGGTCAATATTCTAGGATGATCACAAAGACCCTTAGCTTCCCGGCTCGATGGACTCGGAGGTGCCGAGTATCCTTCCCGAACTGTGTTTGGCTCGCACCGCGACGTAGGGCTCGGCGGTACGCGCCAAGAGGGCCGTCTCGAACCTCTCCCTGGGCACACTTCCGTGCCCCCGCATGGCAAGTGCATCGCTTCTCATGGCCTCCTAGCCGAACCTGGGGTTCTTCCGACCGAAGTTGGCACCGTATAGCCTACGGAAGCCGGCGCCCAGATCCTTCGACAGGTTCGGCCAGCATGAGATAGGATTAAGACCTCCTTCAAGTGGCGTCGTGTTGCTCCACAGCTGCCCTTATAAGCCTTCGAGCATCTTGGCTGGCGAATATCAGGCTGATTGCTACAAGCTCCATCTCTCTTGTATACTTACGAGCGTCTTGACAAAGGCGAACCTGCCGCGAGGTAGGGGCGCAAAGCCTAAGGGCCTTTACTTGGGAAAGGTAGCCGGGTTGCCAAAGGGAGATTGCTAGCAGAGATTATCCGGTTTTCTGTCAGGTCTAGTCACTTGTGAGATGCAAAGGGGGGGCATGGTGCGTTTTGAGGAGAGAGAAAGAGTGGGGGAGACTTCAAGGGAAGCAACGCGTTCACAGGGGGCACGTCTTCTGATCGCAGACGACCACGCCCTCGTCAGAGAGGGCTTAAGAACCATGCTCTCTGGAGAAGTCGGCATCGAGATCATTGCCGAAGCCAACGACGGCCAACAAGCACTCGATATCTGCAGAGAGCTTAGGCCTGATCTCGTCCTCATGGACGTAAGGATGCCCGTCATGGATGGGCTCGAAGCCACAAAGAAAATCAAGCAAGAGATGCCGAAGACGAGTGTCATGATGGTGACCATGCACGAAAATGCCGACTACCTCTTCGAGGCGGTGAAGGCAGGGGCTGCTGGATACGTTCTAAAGGATGCGAGCGGTGAGCGGCTCTTGAGTGCGGTGAGGAGGACTCTGGAAGGAGAGTCCCCGCTGAACCAGGAACTTGCGATGCAGCTCCTGGTAAGGCTAACCAGAGAGAGTGGTGGCAGTAGCGAGGAGGGGACTGGGGAAGGGTCGGGAGAGAGATCCGGGAGGGCATCTCCCGGAGCCAGCGTGACGACACTGGATGAAGGGATTAGGGAAGAGGGGGAACCCCTGGCATCGCATCGTGTAGCAACCAGGCCCGAGACATCTCAGCCTGAGACAACTCATATTGGGGCACATCAGGCCGGGTCACGCGGGCCTGGGCGGTCGAGAGGAACGGAGGAGATGCAGAGTCTGACGCCGAGGGAGGTCGAGGTGTTGAGGTTACTGAGCCAGGGGCAAACCAACCCCCAGATCGCCCAGAACCTTCTGGTCAGCCGCGGGACCGTCAAGATCCACGTTCAGCACATTATCTCCAAGCTTGGAGTGTCGGATAGAACCCAGGCCGCCGTCCGCGCCATCGAGGCCGGGTTACTCGGTGGGGGAACGCGAAGGTAGGAAAGCATTTCGGACGCATAGCAGCTGTCTCTGCCGGGTAATATGAGGTGGACCGGAAAGGTGGCCAGAATATGCCCGAGCCTATAAACGTGAAATGTCCGTCATGCGACCAGGTCTTTGCATCCGCCGACGAAAGCGGCCTGGTGAACGTATTGCGGGAACACCTCTACGAAGAGCACGCCCTGGAAATGCCGCCTGAAAGGGTAAAGGAGAACGTCGCCGCCCAGTTGCGAGATTTCGACGGTTACAACGCCCGGCCTATCAGCGGTGCCTGATGAGCCGCCTCGAGGGGCAGGCCCGCAAGGAGGCGGAGGCGATAGGGTAGCTCTCCGGCTACTTCGCACCGGAGCGCCGTGGCGTGATCTCCCTGAGCGCTTTGGTTCCTGCAAGACGGTTGCTAGCAGATTCTACGCTTGCGGCGGGCCGAGATCTGGCAGCGGATTCTGCAATGGTTGCAGCAGGGCATCACGCCGTCGGCTGGATGTTCACATTCAGACGGAACAGATTCGTCGGGTCGTAGCGATTCTTGAGTGCGACCAGCCGCTCGTACTTTGCAGCACCGTAGGCAGCACTGCCAGGTCTGCCCTCATCGAGGTAGTTGACATACGTTAGTCCGGTGGAGAAGGGTTGCATTGCCTCCCAAAATTCGCGTGTCCACAGGATGTGCCGCTCTGATTCCATCGGGTCCCGCCAGAGCGAGGTGATGAGGATGTCGTGGGCCGCCTCTCGGTACCCGAAGGCACTCTCGTCGGCTCCCACGCGGCCCATTGCCCCGCCAAGTTGGTCAAGGATCACAATGGTCAAGGGGGAGGACACGCTAGCGAAGTGTTCGATGATCGTGTCGATGGCCTCATCGCTGAGCTCCTGGACGAAGCTGGACTTCCAGTACTGGCAGAGCCCAGGCGGGAAGAGGGGATCGACGAGCGACTGCACCTTCAGGTAGATCATGGGGAGGACAAGATCGGCCATAGGTGGACCTACCCGTCTCAACGGCTCCACGACCGCTTCTCCCATGTCGATGGGGCCGTCGTAGCAGAGAGTAACGGCGGCCACAGGTGCGCCATCAGGCAACGTCCGCAGGCCGCAGGTCCCAGTAAATTCATCAGGGGCCGTCCGGGTGATCTCATGGAAGACGTGGAAAACCTCTCTTGCCTGAGCAAGCGGATAGACCAGCCGACCTGCAAGCATGTGGCCAACCGGGTGGAGACGGAATTCGAAAGAGGTGGCGACCCCGAAGTTGGGACCGGCGCCTCGCAATCCCCAGAAGAGATCTGGGTGCTCGTCGGCACTGACCGTCATGAAATGGCCCTCAGCCGTGACCAGATCGACGGAAAGAAGGTTATCACAAGCCAGCCCGTACTTTCGCATCAGCCAACCGAGTCCGCCACCGAGGGTAAATCCCGCGATGCCGGTCGTGGAGACCAGGCCCCCCGTCGTCGCCAGGTCGAAGACACAGGTCTCACGGTCAAACTCGCCCCACGTCACCCCTCCCTGAGCACGGACGGTGCGCCGCGCCGGATCAACGCGAATACCTTTCATGGGGGTGAGATCAATGACCATGCCGCCGTCGACAAGCGCTCTCCCCGCAACATTGTGGCCACCGCCGCGGACGGCCACAAGCACGCGATGCGTGCGGGCAAAGTCGACGGCATTGATGACGTCGGCAACTCCGGCACATTGAACGATCAGTGCTGGGTGTTTGTTGATGAGCGCGTTGTAGTGCCGTCTGGCCACATCGTAATCCGCATCACCCGCACGCAATATCCTGCCACGCAGACCACTTTCAAATTCCTGGATGATCACGTCGTCCAAGTCCGCCGCTTCCATCAGCTCCATGACGCGGCTCCTTTCTCACCCTGACCTCCTGCTTGTATAACAGTGTACAAAGATGGTTGCGCCTCAGCAACGGACACCCGGGTACCCAACTGGGAAACCACTCAAGGCCGTTTCCACCCAGCCGATTAGTTTGCGGACACACCGTAAGGGGTGTGGGCCCGTTTGACCTCCTAGCCTGGCCACCGTAGCGGAGCACGAAATGGGGCCCGACCCGCTCAGGGCTGTCCGGACCTCTCGCGTGCTGCCCTGAGCCTCTCTCGCCACCTTTGGCCCCAGCGGGACGCGGCGGCGTCCCTGATCCGTTGTTCAGACATTTCGCCTGAGATCAGGGCCCTTTCGTACCCGTTCAAGTAGCCGAGGCGTGCGTCACGCAAGACATAGGGCGCTTCCCAGGCTGGTAGGTCCAGCCCGCGCCACATCTCTACCATCTGTGCCGCCGTGCGGAACCTGGCCTTCTTCGCATCTTCCCACCCGAGCGCCTCTCCCGCCTCGCGGCATGCCCCGTGCAGCTCGTCGGGGGCGAACTGCTCTCCAGGGGCGTGTCGAGCCAGCTCTTCCGGTAGCGAGTATGTGCCCCGCGCGACCAATGTCTTATCTGCCTCTTCTGTTCGTGGCCCCTCTCGGCGATGCTAGCACGCTCCGGCTTCGCCTCCGCTTGTCAGCACTTCGGCACGCTCCGACCTGCGGCTGTCGCTTGTCAGCTTGTCAGCATTTCAGCTTGCTAGGTTGTTCGTGGTCGGAGACGATTCTCGATGAGTGGGTGCTCCTCTGGCATTCTCTCGAGCCCACGATCGTTGCACCACTCTACACATAGTTGACATGCTGAAAGCCGCCTGGCGAAGCCTGGCGGCGTGCTGACAAGCGAAGGCGTCAGCCTGAGCGTGCTGACATGCTCATTCGAAGAATGAAACGAGGTGCGTGTAGCACTCTTCGAGAAGGGGGAGCTCGGCGTACTCGTTCTTCTTGTGCGCCTGTGAGGGCAGTCCAGGACCGAAGTTCGCCGCGACGACTCCGCGCTCGGAGAAGCGGGCCACGTCGGTCCAGGCCTGCTTGGGTCGCACCTCCAGGCCAGTTTCTATGAGCTCTTGGAGCAGCGGGTTCTCGAGGTTTACGGGGCCGCTCGGGGCGAAGTCCACCACCTCGTAGGTGGCGCTTCCATCGAGGAGTTCCTCGAAGAGACGTTTCACGTCTGCCAGGTCTTTGCCTGGGGCGAAGCGGTAGTTCACGTTGATCTGGAACGAGTCTGGGACGACGTTCTTGGCGTGGCCACCCCGCGCGACCGTCGGCGTCAGTACTTCGTAGAAGGTGAGCCCTTCAACGACCGTCTCGGCCGCAGGCCTTTCGTGCAGCTCGGCCAGGAACTCTCCGGCCCTGGTCAGCGCGTTCTCCCCCTGCCAGGGGCGGGCTGCGTGGGCGGATGTGCCGCTGAAGGTGACCTCCACGTGCGCCGTGCCTACGCAACCTACCTCCAGCGCCGCCGCCGTTGGCTCGGGCACCAGCGCGAGGTCCGCGTCAAGCACCCACGGGCTGCCAGCGAAGACGGCCTCCAGGCCGTTCTCCGCGTAGAGTCCCTCCTCCCGCTCGTAGAAGACGAAGACAGGCTCGAAGCGGCTGTCCTCCCACGCCATCCCTTCGAGCAGCGCGAGCATCACGGCGTCGCCGGACTTCATGTCGGAGGCGCCCCTGCCGTAGACCCTGTCTCCCTCGACCCTGACCTCGATGCCGCCCCCGGGCTCTGGTACGGTGTCGAGGTGGCCTGCGAGGACGACCCTGGGAAGAGAAGGGTCTGGCTCTTTGCGCCGGACGGCCAGGTTGTTCGAGACGCGCTCAATCTCCCAGTCAGGAGATGATGAGATGCGTGCCTCCAGGTCGTCGCAGAGGCGTTTCTCAGATCCCGTAACGCTCGGACGGTCGAGGAAGAAGAGGAGATCTTCTAGGAGTCGTTCCCTCAAACGCTTACCCCGAACTCGCGCAGGGCTTCGTTGAGGGAGGTCTTCTGGTCTGTCGATGCTCTGCGCCTGCCGATTATGAGGGCGCTCTGGAGCTGGTAGGAGCCGGCTGGGAACTGTCTGGTGCGGGTTCCTGCGACGACCACGGAGCGTGCTGGGACGCTTCCCCTGTAGACGACCTCCTCGGGGCCCGTGACGTCGATGATCTGGGTCGAGCCTGTAAGGACCACGTTCGCCCCGAGGACAGCCTCCTCCTCGACGCGCACCCCTTCGACGACGATGCATCGCGAGCCGACGAAGGAGCGGTCTTCGATCACGACGGGCATCGCCCCTGGAGGCTCGAGCACACCCCCTATGCCAACGCCCCCGGCGAGGTGCACGTCGCGTCCGATCTGGGCCCCCGAGCCGACCGTGGCCCACGTGTCGACCATCGTCCCGCTCCCGACGTGGGCCCCGATGTTGACGTACCCGGGCATAACAACGACGCCAGGCTCCACGAAAGCCCCGTAACGCACGGTCCCAGGCGGCACGACACGTACGCCAGAGGCCGCCAGGTTCTTCTTGGTTGGGATCTTATCGCGGTACTCGAAAGGACCGGCCTCAATAGTTCGCATCTCCGCGACGGCGAAGTACAGATTTATAGCCTTCATAACCCAAGCGTTCGAACGCCACTCGCCATCACGCTTCTGTGCGACGCGCAACTCACCCCTGTCCATGGCGGCGATGGTGTCGAAGACCGCCGAGCGGTACTCCTCCGCTTCCAGCAGCCCCCTGTCCTCGAACGCGGCCTCTATCTTCTCCCTTATCCCCGACCTCCTCCGACTCCGCGAGATACCAACACGTCCGCCAGTTTAGCAGGAGCCTGTTAGCACGCTACGCCCTTCGGGCTTCGCTTGTCAGCACTTCAGCACGGCGGCTGTGGCGCCTTGTCAGCATTTCAGCCAGTCAGGAAGAACAAGTTGATATGCTGATACCAAGCTGACTCGGGAGCCGGTAAGCTTCAGGTAAAGGTAGAGGACTTCGATGTCACCTAGGGTTTGCTTGTCGATGAGGGCAGGGTGACGTGCTTCGCTGAGGGCCGGATGGGTTATCGGGAGTGGGTACGCAGGCGCGTCCAAGTGCGCAACGGTTAGCAACGACCAAGTAACAGCAAGAATCACTCATTTGGGTGATGCAGCACACCACCGTACGCGCTAAAATGGCCACAACCGTAAGAGCGTGGCGGGCAGTAGAGTACCGCTGCGCCCGTTTGGAAGGGGGAAAATAGTGAAGACTGTTAGCCTAAATAACCTCAGGGCAGCGCTGCTGGCAGTGGCAGCGGCGGGACTGCTTGCGGCTGTAGGATTGGTGGTGTTTCTTTACGCCCAGCCTGCGGAGGCGGCCTTTCCTGGCAAACCCGGCAAGATAGCCTATCAGGGCTACGACGGGAACGACTCCGAGATCTACACCATCAAGCCCGGCGGTGGGGGTAAGGTCAAACTCACCGACAACGCTACGGGCAACTCCGACCCTTCCTACTCGCCCAGCGGCAAAAAGATAGTCTACTCGGGCTACGACGCACCCAACGGTGACCGCGAGATCTACACTATCAACGCTGGCGGTGGAGGTAAGGTCAAACTCACCGACAACGCTACGGGCGACTACGAGCCATCCTACTCGCCCAGCGGTAAAAAGATAGTCTACTCGGGCTACGACGGACAAGACTGGGAACTCTACACTATCAACGCTGGCGGGGGAGGTAAGAAACAACTTACCGACAACAGCACGGACGACGAC
>Ga0126305_10001433_pt1 | contig 10614 bp, 7 predicted proteins | sample Plot26_FD_92536 | JGI IMG/M metagenome (GOLD analysis project Ga0126305, IMG submission 92536) | Serpentine soil microbial communities from UC McLaughlin Reserve, CA, USA - Plot26 | ecosystem: Environmental > Terrestrial > Soil > Grasslands | place: USA: UC McLaughlin Reserve, Lake County...
CCGAAGGCTTCGACGCCGCCGCCAAAGCCAACGGCGACGCGGCGACGGTTGCGGGCTCGCATCCCTACCAGCTCTCCTTCACGGTCGGGCTCAACAAGGCGGGCGAATTCGAGGGACAGCCCGGTGCCGTCTTCCCCGACGGGGATCTCCGCAACCTGCGCATCGACGTCCCCACCGGGTTGATCGTCAACCCGAAGGTGCTGGAGGTCTGCCGCCAGGCGCAATTCAACATCCCCCGGCTCTCGCCGTACAGCCCGACGCGCTCCGGCGAGAGCTGCCCGGACGACAGCCAGGTAGGGACGGTCCTGGTCCAGACCAGCGCCGGCGAGCGGACTTTCGGCCTCTTCAACCTCAATCCCCCGCCGGGGGCGGTGGCGCAGTTCGGCTTCTCGCCCTACGGCGCACCGATCGCGATCGACGTTCGCCTGGTGGCGAGGACCGACGGCTCCTACGACCTCGTGCTGAACGTCGAGAACGTTCCGCAGCTGCTGGGCATCCATGGGCTCGAGATGAACCTCTGGGGCACTCCCTGGGCCGCCTCCCACAACGGCGAACGCGGCGATTGCCTGAACGAGAGCGAGCCCACCTTCCCCTGGGCCAAATGCTCCGTCGGTGAACCCAATGCCTTCCCGCCGCGCGCCTACCTGAGCCTGCCGCCCAGTTGCTCCGGCCCCCTCTCCTTCACCGCGACCGCGACGGCCTGGCAGCAGCCCGGCGCGGTGACCAGGGGAGCCGTCAACCGCACCAACGCCGGGCAGCCGGCGGAGATGAGCTGCCAATACCTGCAGTTCAACCCAGAAACGGTCGCCCACCTCGACAACACCAAAGCCTCGTCGGCCAGCGGCTTCGTCTTCCGCCTCGACGTCGACCACAAAAGGCTCGCCGACCCCGAATACACCAATGCGACCCCACCGAAGACGGCAATCATCAGACTGCCTGACGGCACCACCCTCAACCCCTCGGTCGGCTCCGGTCTCGGCGTCTGCGGTCCCTCTCAGTTCGCGGCCGAGACGGCCACCAACGGCCAGGGCAACGGCTGTCCCAATGAGGCCAAGCTCGGCTTCCTGCGGGTTCGCTCGCCGCTTTTCGACGAGGTCATGACCGGGTCTGTCTATCTGGCCGAGCCCGACGATCCGAGCACCACGGCCGCGGGCGCCGAGAACCCCTTCGACGACCTGATCGCGATCTACCTGGTCGCCAAGGCGCCCCAGCGTGGGGTGATGGTCAGGCTGGCCGGGCAGCTCGAGCCGGATCCTGCCGACGGCACCCTCACCGCCAGCTTCGACGGCCTGCCCCAGATCCCGTACACGGAACTCGAAATCGGCTTCAGGTCGGGCCAGCGGTCGTTCCTGCTCACGCCGCCGAACTGCGGCTACGTGGCCACGCAGACGAACATCCTTCCCTGGGGCAGCGGCCTGCCCTACAACGCCCTCAGCTACACGCTGCTGAAAACCGGGATCGGCGGCGGGCCGTGCCCCTCCGGCACTCCGCCCTTCGAGCCGAAAGTCAACTCGGGCGCGGTCAACTCCAACGTCAACGCCTTCACTCCCTACTTCGTCAACATCACCCGCCAGGACACCGAGCAGGAGATCACCTCCTACTCGCTGGGGTTGCCGAAGGGCGTGACCGGGAAGCTCGCCGGGGTCGCCCGCTGCTCCGACGCGGCGATCGCGGCGGCGCGGGGGAGGCGCGGCTCCGAGGAGGCGCAAGATCCCTCCTGTCCGGCCGCGAGCCAGGTCGGTCGCACCCTGACCGGCTACGGGGTCGGGTCAGCGCTCACCTACAGCGAAGGCAAGGTCTACCTGGCCGGACCTCACAACGGTGCCCCGCTCTCGCTGGTCACCGTCAACCCGGCGACGATCGGGCCCTTCGACCTCGGCACGATCGTGATCCGCTCTGCCTTCCAGATCGACCCGCGCACGGCGCAGCTGCAGATCGACTCGAGCGCCTCGGACCCGATCCCCCACATCCTCGACGGAGTCGTCCTGCACCTGCGCGACATCCGCGTCTACGTCGATCGCCCCGAATTCACCCACAACCCCTCCAGTTGCGAGGCCTCCCGCCTCACCTCTGGGGTGACCGGCTCCGGGGCCAACCCCGGCGATCGGGGTGACGACACCGTCGCCTCGCCCTCGAACCACTTCCAGCTGCTCAACTGCCGCATCCTCGGGTTCCAGCCTCGGCTCGGCGTGCGCCTGCGCGGCGGCACCCGCCGCGGTGCCTACCCGCAGCTGCGGGTCACCTTCGCGGCGCGCGGCCCGAACGACTCGAACCTCAAGGACATCGCCGTCGTCATCCCGCGGCAGCAGTTCCTCGCCCAGGAGCACATCCGCAGCATCTGCACCCGGGTCCAGTTCGCCGCCCGCGCCTGTCCCGCCGACTCCGTCTACGGGTCGGCCGTCGCCGAGACGCCGCTCCTCGACGAGCCGCTGCGCGGGAACGTCTACCTGCGCTCCTCCAGCAGCGCCCTGCCGGATCTCGTCGCCGACCTCTACAGCGGCTCGGTCCACATCGTCCTCCAGGGGCAGATCGGGCCCGGGAAGAAAGGCGGCATCAGGGCCTTCTTCAGCGAGCTTCCCGACCAGCCGATCGACCGCTTCGTGATGACCCTCTTCGGCGGCAAACGGGGCCTGCTGGTGAACTCCGCCGACATCTGCGACAACCCGCCGGTCTCGAACGTGAAAGCGATCGGCCAGAACAACATCGGTGCCGTCTTCACGGCCAAACTGCGCGGCCAGTGCAACAAGCACAAGAAGAAGAAAAAGAAGGGCAAAGAGGGTCCTAAACAGAGCAAGGGGGGTGGGCGATGAGGGCGCTGCCCCACTGGCGGCCGCTGGTGACCGGAATCGTGGCCCTGGCGGCGTTGTGCGCCTCGGCGGGATCGGCGCTGGGGGCTGCGAGCGACCCGCTGTTCATCTTCAGGCCGATGCCCTCGAAAGACCCAAAAATCCCTCAGGTCCCACCTCCGCACGCCAACCTCAACGGCCCCTGCGGCCTCGGTGTCGACTCGGCGGGGCGCTTCCATGTCTCCGACTACTACCGGCACGCTGTCAGCGCGTTCGGGCCCAGTCTCGAAACCTATTCCGGCTATCCGACCTACGCGGGGCAGCTGATCGGGGTGGACCCCCTCAGCGGGCCCTGCGGCCTCGCCTTCGACGCGGCCGACAACCTCTATGTCAACAGCTACCACCGGTCGGTGATCAAATACGGCCCTAGCCCCGGCTTTGGGACCGGCACCGTGATCGCCGGCGCCGGCGTCGACGACACCGATCCGACCGGGGTCGCGGTCGACCCCGCGAGCGGCAACGTCTACGTCGACGCCCGCACCTACGTCGCCGTCTACGACTCAACCGGCGCCCCCGTCCTGAATGGTGCCGAACCCCTGCAGATCGGCCTCGGCGATCTGCAGGACGGCTACGGCCTCGCCGTCTCCCAACATCCCGCCACGCTGGGCTGGCTCTACGTTCCCGACGCCGCCACCGGGACGGTGAAGGTCTACGACCCAACGGTGGACACCGACGTGCCGGTGGCCGAGATCGACGGTTCCGCCACCCCGGAAGGCCGCTTCGTCTCGCTGCGCGACGCCGCGGTCGCGGTCGACCGGGTCAGCGGCGACGTCTACGTCGTCGACAACCTCCAGCCGTTCTACGTCGAGCAGCCGACCGCGATCGTCTACGTCTTCGGCGCCGACGGCACCTACAAAGGCCACCTCAAATACATGATTCGCGACGCTCTGCCCGCCGGCCTGGCGGTCGACAACTCCGCGACGGCCACCCAGGGCCGCGTCTACGTCACCTCGGGAAACACCGAAGGGGCGGGCATCTACGGCTACCCGCCGGGCGCGGCGACCACGCTGGCACCGAAACCCACCACCTTCGCCATCCTGGCGGGCGGGGAGGCAACCGCACCACCCCTGGAGCTCGCACCCCCGGTCGCCCCGGCGCTGTCGAGTGCGCAGGTCGCCCCTGACGCCACCGTCAGCGCGGTTCCCGCTGCCACTACGGTGCAACGGGAAGCGCGCCATCGGCATGATGGACGTCGTCACCAGCACAGCCGGCGCCACCGGAAATCCAGCCGGCATCAGTCCGCGACCAAGACGAGAAACGGAGAGCACGAGTGAGGAGCCGCCTTGCCGGAGTCACGCTGCTCGTCGTCCTGCTGGGGGCGGTGCTCGCGACCCTTGCTCAGGGAGAAACGCAGCAGGTCGGGAACATGCAGCTCACCGTTACCGCCAAACTCGCCCCGAACAAGCTCCCTCGTGATCAGCTTGCGCCGACCTCGGTCTCGATCGGCTGGAACATCACCTCGACCGACGGCAGCGAACCGCCGAAGCTGAAGACGATCGGGATCGAGATCAACCGCAACGGCATCCTCGACGCAACCGGCCTGCCGATCTGCCCCTACGATAGAATCCAGCCCGCCTCAAGTGCCCGCGCCCTCTCCAACTGCCGTCCTTCCCTGGTCGGAAAAGGGTCCTTTTCCGCCCTCGTCGGCCTCGAAGGCCAGGAACGCTATGCGGCCCAAGGGCAGATGCTCGTCTTCAACGGCGTCAAGAACGGCAAGCCGGTCCTCTTCGGGCACCTCTACTCCGACTATCCGTTCGCCAACTCCTTCGTCATCGTCTTCGGCATCAGCAGGAGCAAGAAGGGCGCCTACGGGACCACCCTCAGCGCGGAGCTGCCGGCGAACCTCCGCGCCTGGGGCAACCTGACCCAGGTCCAGATGAGCCTCGCGCGCAACTACCGCTACCGCGGTGAGCGCCGCAGCTTCCTCAGCGCTTCCTGCCCGACGCCCGAGAACATCAACCTCGCCCTCTTTCGCTTGGCGAAAACGGAGTTCTCCTTCACCGGCGGCACCGAGCTCTCCTCGACCCTGACGGAAACGTGCAAGGTAAGGGGCTAGCGGCGCTCGTCACGCTGCTGGTCGCGGTGGCGCTTGCCGCCTGCGGTGGCGATGGCGCGAGCGAGACGACGGCCGGCGGGGAGGAGACCTCCCAGGCGGGCGAGGGGCTCGCGCGGGTCCAGGAGCGGGCCGAGGAGATCAAGAAGGAGCGCCAGGAGGGGCCCGGTGGCGCCAAGGCGGGAGCCCGCGAGGAGAAGGCTGGCGGCTCCGAGCGAGGGGACTCGGTCGCTCCTGACGGCTCGTCAGCTGCCCCGCCCCCGGTCCAGCACTCGGACTCCGCGGGCGGCGCCGCGCAATTCCAGAGCAAGGGCGGCGACAACTCGATCCAGGAATTCGGCCAAGAGGGCGGCAGCTCGGAGTTCGCGCGCGCCGCTGCCGTGCTGCACGCCTATCTCGACGCGCGCGCGTCGCGGGACTGGGAGACGGCCTGCTCCTACCTCTCGGCGGAGGTCATCGCCGGCTTCGAGCAGTTTGCCGCCGCCTACGCGGGCGACAAACAGATCGAAGGCTGCCCGGACGTGCTCGAAGGTTTCAGCGCGGCTGCCGGCCCCTCGTCTCTGCGGGACGCGGCGAAGGTGGACGTCGGCTCGCTCCGCCTGGAGGGGGAGCGCGGTTTCTTGCTCTACCACGGCGCGGGCGGAGACGATTTCGCCTTCCCCGTGACCCAGGAAGGCGGAGAGTGGAAGCTGGCTGCACCGGACGCGACTCCGCTCCTCTGAGAGGTCGCGGGACCCGCGCGGCGAGCTCGAATCGACGCCGGTCAAGAAATTTGCCAAGCCTGAGGGCCGATCCCGCCTCCAGGCTCTAACATCGACAAAGGTTTGCCCGGATAGCTCAGTTGGTAGAGCACTTCCATGGTAAGGAAGGGGTCACGAGTTCGAGTCTCGTTCCGGGCTTTCTACGAAATCCTGCAAATTGGCACTTCGAGCGCCGATTCGGGGCGATTTGATCCCTCGAACTTGCCTCTCTGGCGCTAGTGGCAGAGAGAGCCGCGATTGGGGCGATCGGCGCGACTGCCCTCGCTGCGGCGCATTCACCGAGCTAACGTTGCCGACCGGGAACGAAGCGTTCCGACGGCGGTTGCAATGCCGGGCCGTCGTCGCGCGGCCACATCGAACTCCCATCCGGGAAGCAGGCGCCGTGGAAGTCGTACTTTGAACCCGTCGTGCAGGTCCACGGGTCCGCCGAAGGTGACGAGGTTCTTCCGCTCGTGAGTCGTGACGGTGGTGGAGTTATCCGGGGTCCATAGGTCTGCCGCAGGCGGGGCACCTCCGCCGGGCTTCTCTGATCTCTCCACGTCAGGCGCTGTCCCAGGCATCCTGGGCTTTGTTCCTGTCGCGGCTCCTTCCTGCCTCGCGTAGGTTTCTTACGACTTCCCCCAACTCCGCGACCAGGTCGCCGTACGAGGTCGCGCTGCTGAGCATCTCCTCCGACCACCCGAAGTCCCAGGCGGTTAACGGTCTCCCGGAGGAGGCCCCGGCCCGGGGGGTCTGGAGGCCTGCCGAGGAGATCGGGACCGCCGGGGCGGCGGCCGCAACCTTCACGGCCTCGTCCATGGCAGACGGTGGCTGAACAGGACCGCGTCCCCCTTTGTGCGGGAGCCATTCGTAGGGTCGCAGGGTGTCGGTGAATGGAGAGCCGCCGCACACATCGTTCAGCAGCCGATCCATGTCGCGCTCGTGGGGCCAGTCCGGCCGCTCAAGTCCGTTTTGGGCCGCGGACTCGGGGTCTGCGGTCACGGTTGCCACCTCCGCCTTTGTCACCGCTGGCGCGGACGCAATCGGAAACGAAGTCGGGCCAGAAGGCGGCGAGCGCGTGGGCGGTGGCACGGATGATCGTCTTCTTTTTGCCGTCCATGAGCGGGCGCATCTCCTCGATGCGGGCCTCCAACTTCTCTACGCGGGCCACGTCCTGATCGCTCACAAAGGCATGCTAGGTGGGCGACCGGCGTTTGGCCGACCGCGCCGATCCCGGTTGGCTACCCTGGCCGTTCCTATGAAGCTGGTGACCGGGGACGAGATAGGGCGGGGCGGGTTCTGCATGGTCCATGAGGTCGTCGCCTACGAAGACGGGGAGCCAATCAGCGGGACGATGGCCATCAAGCGCCTGCGGGACGATCTCCACGAGCCGGGCGAGATGATGAAAGAAATCAGGGACCGCTTCGAGCGCGAGGCGCGGCTGCTGGACGATACCCTCGATCACGAGAACATCGTCCCGGTCCTAATGCGGAACCTGAGCGGCGACCAACCCCACTTCGTGATGCCGCTGGCTGATGGGAACCTCGCCGACCTCCTGCCCGAGAAGGCCGGAGACGAGGAGTGGGTTTGCGGCATCTTTCGGCAGGTGCTGGAGGGTATGGCTTACGCGCACGGAAAGGGCGTCATCCACAGGGACCTCAAGCCGGAGAACGCTCTCCGCTACGGAGAGCAGATCAGGCTCAGCGACCTCGGTCTCGGGAAGAACCTGATGGGCGGCACGGTCGGTTTAACGAAGACTGCGGTCTGGTCGGGGACCGAGGCCTACATGTCGCCCGAGCAGTTCTCGGCGATGAAAGAAACTGGCCCCGAGACGGACGTCTTCGCGCTCGGGAAGCTCCTCATCACCCTCCTGACCGGAGACCACCCGGACGTCGGCGCGCCCGACGTGTCCGAACTGCCAGAGCGCTTTCGGTACTTCGTCAGCCGCTGCTGCGAGAAGAAGCCACAGAACCGCTTCGCCGACGCCCGTGCCGCCCTGGAGGCCTTCGCGGGCGCGACCACCCAACCGGAGTTCAAACAGCACGAGGGCGAGTTGGAACGGCTGGAAGAAGCCTGGTTCGCCACGCCCGCCGGCCCTGACCTCGAGGTGGTGAAAGAGATCGACCGGCTCCTGCGCGAGAACCCAGACGGTGAGGCCCTCTACACGAAGCAGGTCCCCCGGCTCCCAGGTGATCTGGCCTTTCAGTACCTGGCCGAGCTCCCGGACGCCTTCGCCCAGATGTTGGCCACCTACGACGGCCACGTGAGCGGTGGCCTGCCGTTCGAGTACTGCGACGTGGTGGCCAACTTCTACGCGAACATCTTCCGCAGGACCGATCGCCTCGACGTCAGGAAGATGGTCATCAGCCGCCTCTTGGAGATGGGCGACTCCCACCACCGGTACCACGTTCGAACGGTCCTGCTCGGGTTACTGGTGGACCTCGATGAAGGCAAGGAAGGCTCGACCATTGCGATGGCGGTTGACCTCATTAAGGGGACCAAAGCCTCTGAGTTCCCGGCCGCCATCGCCATGAACTGGGACCTCCCGCCAGCGATCAAACGGGCATTTCAGGAAGTGCCTTTCTAGTCTCCGGCGAGCGTTCCGAGATCCTGATGGGATTCTTCCTTCGAGATCTTCCAGAGGCCCCTGAAGGCCTTGTGAGTATGAAGCGGACTCCGCCCGAAGCCCATCGTTCTGCCACTCGGTTCTGAGGAGTGGCAAAAAGCGAGGGCGATAGCTTCATATTGAGACCAGTCGCCCAGCGAGCGTGAATCGTAAGAAAGGCGTCACGGAGCTCGAGCCTCGTTCCAGGCTTTGTCTGGCTGCATGGCCAAGGTTCTGTCGCCGTCGGTAGGCTGGCGCCGTGGACTTCTCGTTGAGCGACGAGCAGAAGGACTTCGTCGACGCGATCCGTGACTTCTGCGACCGCGAGTGCGGGACGCCCGACCAGCGCGAGCGCCTCACCGACGGCTATCGCGAGCACCACAACTTCGACATCTACAACCAGATGGCGGACCTGGGGTGGCTCGGCGTCACGATCTCCGAGGACTACGGCGGCTCTGGGGGAACGATGCTGGACGCCTGCCTCTTCATGGAGGAGACCTCGCGGGGGCTGGCGCCGATCGGCGGCTACGCGACGACGCTGATCGTCGCCGGGGCCACCCAGCGGTTCGGGTCGGAGGCCCAGAAGGAAGAGATCCTCGGCGGCATCGCCTCCGGGTCGGTCGAGGCGATCGCGATGACCGAGCCCGAGGCCGGTTCCGACGTCGGCGCCCTCGCCTGCAGCGCCGAAGCGGTCGACGGTGGTTTTGTCCTCAACGGCCAGAAGGTCTTCTGCTCCAACGCCCACATCTCCGACCACGTCCTCGTCGTCTGTCGCACCACTCGCGGCGCCAACAAGCACGAGGGCCTGTCGATGATCTGGGTTCCGCGAGACGCGGAGGGGATGGAGGTCGTCCCGATCGAGACTATGGGCGGTCGCGAGACCAACCATCTCTACTTCACCGATTGCCCCGCCCAAGTCGACGACGTCCTCGGCGAGGTCGACCAGGCCTGGACCCAGCTGATGGCCGGTCTCAACGTCGAGCGCCTGATCCTCTCGGCGACGATGCTCGGGATTGCCCAGCGAGCTTTCGACGACCTCCTGCTCTACGTCAAGGAACGACGACAGTTCGACCGGCCGATCGGCTCCTTCCAGGCCCTCCAGCACCGCATCGCCGACCTCGCGACCGACCTGCAGGCGGCGCGGCTGATGACCCATTGGGTCGCCAGCCTCGTCGACGAGGACCCCGACCGGATGCTGCCCCAGCAGGCCTCGATGGTGAAGCTCTTCGTCACCGAGGTCGCCAAGCGGACCACCCTCGAGGGGATGCAGATGATGGGCGGCTACGGCTACTCCTCCGAGTACGACATGGAGCGCCTGGTCCGCACTTCGCTGGTCTCGACGATCTACGGCGGGACCTCCGAGATTCAGCGCAACATCATCGCCAAGACCCTCGGTCTCTGAGAAGGGGTTGGCGGTAGGGAGGGTGCCGGTGGGGGTCTCCCAGGCACCACTCGCTATGGCTCGTGGTTGAGTGCCTGGGAGACCCCCACCGGCACCCTCTGCAACCGAGCTCCGGCAGACGCCCGAGGATCATCAGCTTTCTGAAAGAGATGACCAACCCTGAGCCGTCCCGCTGGTGCGTGTCGTAGAGGGGCAGGTGGACCCCCTCCAGACACTCAACCACGAGCCATAGCGAGTGGTGTCTGGAGGGGGTCCACCTGCCCCTCCCTAACCGAGACCCCTCAAGCAGTAGCCGCGAGCCGGCAGTCGTCGACCAGCGCCGGTTTTCCTATATGGAACCCCTGCGCATAGTCAACCTCGAAGGCCCGGACCAGCGCCAGCGTCTCGGCGTTCTCGATCCCCTCGGCGACGGTCTCCTGGCCGAAGGCCTTGGCGAATTGGACCAAGGCCAGGACGAGGCGCTGATTGGTGGGGGAGGAGGGCAGCTCGCGGATGAACTCGAGGTCGATCTTGAGGTGCTGGATCGGCAGGTCCTTGAGATAGCTGAACGAGCTGAACCCGGTGCCGAAGTCGTCCAGCCCGAGGCCGCAGCCCATCGCGGTGACGGTATCGGCGAAGGCGCGAGCGTGATCCATGTTCGAGATCGCCGCCGTCTCGGTGATCTCGAAGTCGAGCCAGGCCGGGTTGAGGCCGTCGGCGATCGCCGCGCGCACGTCCTCGATCAGCCGCGGATCGCAGAGGGAGGCGCCGCTGACGTTGACGGCGATCGGCTGCGAGCGCCCCGCCAGCTCGATCGCCTTGCTCAGAACCAGCCGGTCGATCTCCGCGATCATCCCCAGCCGCTCCGCGGTCGGCAGGAACGAAGACGGCGGGATCACTTCGTCGTTCTCGTCGAGCATCCGCACCAGCAGCTCCTCCCGCGCCACGCACTCCTTGCGCAGGTCGAAGATCGGTTGGGCGTAGACGAC
>Ga0126305_10001434_pt1 | contig 10610 bp, 8 predicted proteins | sample Plot26_FD_92536 | JGI IMG/M metagenome (GOLD analysis project Ga0126305, IMG submission 92536) | Serpentine soil microbial communities from UC McLaughlin Reserve, CA, USA - Plot26 | ecosystem: Environmental > Terrestrial > Soil > Grasslands | place: USA: UC McLaughlin Reserve, Lake County...
CGTCGAGGATGCGGATCTTCATCCGGGCGAGGTAGCCGGCATCCTTGCGCATATGCGGGATGACATCCTTCTTGATGATCGATGCCGGCACCGTCCAGGTCGGGTTGAAGTTGATCGATTGGATCTGCGCCATCACCGCCGGCGATGGACGTTCCTTCTTGCCGACGACCGCGACATAGCGGCGGGCGACCTGGCCTTTGTCGACCGCCTCGACGGTCGCGGCCGGGATATTCACGACGACGTAGCGCTCGCCGAAAGGGAAGCGCGTGCCGGCGAGCCGCTGCGCCGAACCGGAGAGCTGGCGCGCTCGTACGTCTGCAGGAACGTTGAGCGCGTCGATCGTCCTTGGCCCGACAAATCCTGTCTCGGGCAGACCGTGGCGGCCCTGGAATCGCTTGACGGACGCGAGCACTGCGGAGTCGAACGCCTCGCCGGCGAGGCTGTCGCGCGCGAGGTCGTTCGTGGCCGCAAGCCGCTCCTTGAGCTTCACGACGAGCTGGCCCTTGTCGCCGAGCTTGAGGGGCGCGCCCTTCGGCAGTGTTCCCCACCCGCCCACGGATGCAATCGCGTGGTAGCGCTCCGCCGCCCGCATGGTGTTGACGAAGGTCCCGGGATCGAGCGTCGGATGCGGGTCTTTCGAGATCGTTGCGAATTGGAGGGCGGCCGGCGGCTTCTTTAGGGCCATGGCGGGTGCGGCGGCTTGGGCCGGCGCGGCGATCGCAGGGCGTGCGGCGGCGGGGGCCTGAGCGCCCGCCGGCGTGGCCGGTGTCTCGACCCGATCCGCGGGCAAGGCGAAGCTGCCCTCGGCCGGCGGCGAAGACAGAATGATCGGCGAGGCGGGAGCGGCGGCAGGCGGCTGAGTCTCCGCCACCTGCACCCCGGTGCGAATGCGCTCGGCCGCGATCGCGCCGCTTACGCCGGCACAGACGAGAATCGTTACGCACCCCGAACGCAGGAACGCCATGACACCACGACCATCTTCAAGCCGCGGAGCATGGTTGATGGCCGGTTAAGAAAGCGTGTGGGCTAACCTTTGACCACCAACACATGCAGCCGCCGCGGCCCGTGCGCGCCGAGGAGAAGCGTCTGCTCGATATCGCCGGAGCGCGAGGGGCCGGTGATGAAGTTCACCGTGCGCGGCATCTGGCCCTTGCCATAGGCGGCGCGAAGCTTGGCGAACACTCTCTCGTAATCGCCGGCGATATCTTTTGCGGCGATCACGATGATGTGGTTGTCGGGCAGGAAGTTGAGCGTCGACGGGTTCTCCGGGCCGGAGACCATGATGGCGGTGCCGCTCTCGGCGACGCCGCCGAGGGCGTGGCTGACCGCATTGAGGTCGCCGCCGTCGCTCCGGCCCTGCGACATCTCGAGTGCGGTCTCGCCCCACGGCATCGCCTTGAGCCGTGGATCGTCGCCCATCCGCAGCGTCGCGGGCAGATTGTGATCGCGCAGGAACTCGGCGACCGCGCGCGGCACCTCCGCGACAGAGTCGACGACGCGCACCGTCGCGAGCGCCGCCTCGGCCTGCGCGCGGAAGACCTCGATGAGGGCCTCGCCCGAGACCTGGCTGCGGGCCGGGATCACCCCTTTCGGAGCGCGGTCGAGCCGCTCGGCGACGATTTGCAGGCGCGTGCGCTCGTCGCCTTTGACGGCGAGCGAGCGGCGAATGTTCGAGAAGACGTCGGTGCGGGCGGTGGTCATGCGCCATGCCCGGCGCCGCGCTCGCGCCTCCAGCGCGCCTGGAAGGTCGTGCCTTGCGGCGCCGGAAAGTCGCGGTGATGCGTCCAGCCGCGGCTTGCGAGAAGCCATTTGAAGCGCCCCCGCGACCGGCCGAGCCGCCCAAGCGCCCCCACGCCTATTCGCGTCGCAAACCGGTAGAGCGTCGGCCGCCTGGCGAAAAACCCCCACAGCCCGATGCCGGAGCGGATCGTCGCCGGGGTGAGATGGCGCTCGAACTCGCGCTCGCGCCAATGGCGCATCATTTTGGGCAGCGGGATGCGCACCGGGCAAACGCTCTCGCAACGTCCGCAGAAGGTCGAAGCATTGGGAAGATGTCCAGCCTTGTCGACGCCGATCAGCGTCGGTGTCAGCACCGCGCCCATAGGTCCCGGGTAGACCCAGCCATAGGCGTGACCTCCGACTGCTTGATAAACCGGGCAGTGATTCATGCACGCCCCACACCGAATACAGCGCAACATATCCTGAAAACTGGTGCCGAGCATGGCGGAGCGGCCGTTGTCGAGGATGACGACGTGGTAGCGCTCGGGGCCGTCGACGTCGCCCGGGCGGCGCGGGCCGGTCGAGAGCGTCGTGTAGACCGACATGTCCTGCCCGGTCGCCGAGCGGGCGAGGACGCGCAGGAGCTGCGCCGCGTCCTCGAGCGTCGGCACGAGCTTCTCGATCGAGGCCAGCACGATATGCGTCTTCGGCAGGATCTGCGTCAGGTCGCCGTTGCCCTCGTTCGTGACGATGATCGAGGTGCCGGTCTCGGCGATAAGGAAATTCGCCCCGGTGATGCCGACATCGGCCGCGAGGAAGCGCTGGCGCAGGACGGTGCGCGCCTCGCCGAGGAGCTTCACCGGCTCGGACAGATCTCGCCCCGGGTCGAGCGTCTTGTGCACCCGCCGGAAATCCTGCTCAATCTGCGCCGCGGTGACATGCACCGAGGGCGCGATGATGTGCGAGGGCATCTCGCCGCGGAGCTGGATGATGTACTCGCCGAGGTCGGTCTCGACCGGCGTGATGCCGCCCGCCTCGAGGTGGCTGTTCAGCCCGATCTCCTCGGCGATCATCGACTTGCCCTTGGTGACGGTGCGGGCGCCGGCCGCGCGGCAGATCGACAGGATGATCTCTCGCGCCTCTTCCGCAGTGCGGGCGAAATGCACCTCGCCGCCCGACGCCGTCACCTTCGCCTCGTATTCCTCGAGGTAGAGGTCGAGATGGGCGAGCGTGTGGTCCTTGATGTCGCGCGCCGCGTCGCGCAGCGCCTCGAACTCCGGCAGCGCCGCGGCGGCCGCGGCGCGCTTGTCGATGAAGCCGCGCTTGACCTTGGCGAGCGCCGACTGCAGCGGCGCGTCGGCAAGCGCCCGGGCGGCGTTCTCCTTGAACCGGGGCGAGGTGGCGATGACGGTCATGGGCGGCGCTGTCCGGCGCGTGAGCGCGCTCTGTGGCCGTCGATAGCAAGGAAAGCCCGCGCCGGTCCAGCCGATGCAACACCTCTCCCGGAGGGAGAGGTCGAGTCGCGCCGGCGGGCGCGACCGGGTGAGGGGTTACGGCCTCCGGGCTTAAGCGGCCTCTTCCAAACGCGCCATCTCGGCCTCGAAATCGAGCCGCCACTGCGCGGCCTCCTCGTCCGGCAGCGACAGCGTCATCTGCGGCACGATGGTGCGGTAGAGGCCGGCGCGCGTCGGCTCCCAAGGCACCGTCGCCGCCGCGCGCGCCTCCGCCAGGATGCGGCGCAGCCGCCGACGCACGCGGTCGGGGTCGGGGTAGTAGGCGACGGGCGCGGCATCGCCCGCGAACAATTCAGATTGGGAATCGCCGAAGAGGTCCGGCTGGTTATGACGTGCCATCGGCTCGTGACGTGCCAGTTCGAAGAGGTCGGCCATCATGCCCGAGGCGGGTCTGCCAAGGGAGCTTCCGGCGAGAGTTATCCACCGCCGGAAACCGCCGCGGCGGTCTCGTCTTCCTCGGCGCTCGGCAGCGCCCCAGCCTCGCGAAGATCGTCCGGGCTGAGGAGCCGCGCGGCGCAGATGCGGCTCAGGAGGCCGGCCTGCCTGGGTTCCAGCGCAATCAGCCGGCCGAGGACGTTGAGCAGGTCGATGAGGTCGTCCGTATAGCTGGAAAGCCAGTGCTCCGGCTGGATCCGGTCGAGGGGCGAGGGCGGGCGCCTGTCGCCGATGACGGGGCGGCTTCGATCGCGGCGGCGATAACTGAACCAGTGCCACAGCACCTGTTTGCCGGAGACCTCGTAGGCCCACATCTCGGGCGTGACGTTGTCGACATATCCTTTGCCGATCGTAAGACGACGCCTCGCGGGGTCGTAGTCCATCATCTCTGGCAGCGGCTCGGGCGCACCGGGAATCCCGCCGCCCTCCGGAATGCGCGGCCTCTTGTCGGCGGGCAGCTTCGGCGGCCCTTTGGGCCGGCCCTCCGCCGGGTCGGCGAAACGCTCGCCGTAGCAATGCAGCCAGATCACCTCACGGCCGAGCGCTACCGCCTCGGTAAAGAGCGCCCTCTCGGCCGTCAGTGGCACGCGCAGGCCGGGCCGGACAAGGTCGGCCTCGAACCGCGCCGTGAATGCGGGATGAGCCATGAGGGCAGCGAGATACGCCATCACATCCTCGGCCGTGATCGGCTGCGCGTAGGTGTCCGCCAGGTGCGCCAGGATCTCGGGGCTGACGTTCGGCTGCGTGGCGGCGCGATCGCGCCAAAGTGGATACGCGTAGCCGCCGCGTCCATGGTAGTGATCGTTATCAGGAATGTCGGAAGCGAAGGTGAGCGCGGGTCCAGACGAGGGCGCATGAGCCCTGATAGCGGTCAGATAGACTTGTTGGCTAGAATGGCTGTCCCATAGCCTCGACCGAGCTTGGCTTAGTAAGCGGTGATCGGGCACGATCCATTGCCGATTGAAGGAGCGGAATGCGTAGCGCACCGGCGGAATCACGGAACTCTTATCCCCGGCGATGCTGACGGGCCGCGTTCGATAGGGCCCGAGATCGACCTTCACGACCTTGTCGAGCGAGCGGTCGCGATCCGGGTGGAATAGCTGGGCCTTCCGCGCTGCATCCGTCTCTTTCTGTAGTGCATCCCATCGGCGGCCGAGGGAGTCGGTATCGGGCGCAATCACCCAGGTGCGATGCGTCTTTACCCCTGGGCTGAACCATTGGAACAACTCGGGTACCGGGACGAACGCCGCCCAACTTCCAGCGTGTTCCGGTAAGAATGGATCGCGCCATCCGGTCGGCCCTTCGGCCCAGCCGGCGCCCTCAAGCGCAAGGCGTGACAAGGTCCCGAATTTTTCCTCCCGCCGCCCTTCCAGCAGCGACGTGAAGCGAAGTCGCGCGGCGCGGGTACGATCCTTTCCCAGCGTACGCGCCGCCAGCACGATGCAGACCGGCTGCTGCACGTCCTCGAAGATGCGCGTCGGAACGTCAGGCTGATGACCTTCGGGTGAGCAGTCGATGACCCAGATATCGGTGCAGTCCCGACGCAGGTCTTCGCGCATCTTTTGAAAGCCAGGGCCGTTCAGGAACCCCGCCGCTGTGATGAAGCAGACGAGGCCTTCGCGGTCGCTGTCCGGTTCGCCCGTGATCGCCGCATGACCCGAGCCGAACACCTTCCAGGTCGCCCAACGCCAAAAGTAGACGTAGAGGTTCTTGAGGTGCTTGGCGCTTCGGCCGACGCCCCATCCCGCCGGGGGCATCCACAAATCCAACGCCGAAGGGCGGCCCTTGCTGCCCTCCTCGATCCAGCCGCCTTGGCCGGCTGCATCGACCTTGTAGGGCGGATTGCCGATCACGACCGTGATGCGCTCGCTCTTCTTGATCGCGTTCGCGTCGCGGCGCGACTTGGCGATTGCTCCGACCTGGAGAAGCATCTCCTCCTCGACAAAAGGATTTCCGAGCGTGTTTGTGATGAACAAGCGCAGGTCGGGGCTCGAGGGCGGCGGCCCGTGAGGCGCCTTCATCAGCGCCTGCATCTCGGCGATGATGCGGAGCTGCGCCACGGCGAAGGGGCCGAACTGAAGCTCGAATCCGATCACCCGTTTCGCCGCCGCCTCGATGGCGCCGCGCACGGCGCCGGCGCCTTGATCGGCTTCGACGGTCGCGGCGATGCGGCGGAAGACGCCGAGAAGGAACGTGCCGGTCCCGACCGCCGGGTCGGCCACGGTCACGTCGGGTGAGGCGAGGCCGCTCGACCAAGGGTCCGCGCAAAGCCTCGTCAACAAGGCGCACCATAGCCTCAACCGCCTCCGGAGGCGTGTAATACGAGCCTGTGCGCTTGCGCAGCTTGTTGTCGTACACCTCGAGGAAGTCTTCGTAGAAGTAGACCAAGCCTCCGGCTTGTCCCTGCTGATCGTCTGCCAATCGACCTCGTTGAGAACGCGTGTCAGCGTCTTGAGGGAAGTCTCCAAGGCTTTCTGATTGTCCGCGTCATCGGTCAGGAGCCGGAGCGCGGTGCCGATCAGCGAGTTGGTCTTGCGCAGTTCCTGGGCGGCATGATCAATGCCATCCGACAACGGAATCTCACGGGCGCGCGCCACCAGAAGTCCAAACGTGACCGCCTGCGCATAGCCATCCGCGAACTGCGAATCGTTCGCTTCCGGAAAGAGGAGCTTCCGCCAGTCCTTCGCCAGATCGGTGAGGCCCTGGTTGCCGCGCGCCATCTGCTCGACGACCTCGTCGCGCAACAGGCGGCAGAGCCGGGCGCTTACCTGCGCAAGCTTTTTCGCCGTGCGCGGCGGAATCGGGCTCCAGCGAAGGAAATCGCTGACGAGTGGCAGGAGCGTGTCGGGCGCTTCGAGCTTCGCGCCCGACGTCTCCACATCGCCCTCACGATGAACCACCTTGCCGGCGATCTCGCCGTCCTGCCACAGGCTGAAGCTGTTGCCGTCCGTGTAGAGGAGGTTCGGGAGTGACTTCAGCTTGCTCCACTGGTCCTTGTCGTGCGCATCGTCGAAACGACGCGGATCGGCGCCCTTGCCAGGCGCCTTGATCGATGAATCCGACGAGCGCGTTGCCGACTGTGACCGCGTAGTCTGGGCGGGTCTTGAGGTCCGCCATAGAGGTCTCGCCAACGAGGTGGACTGCCCCGACCGGCAGGCCGGCGGCTTCGGCCAAATCACGGATGAGAGCTTCAAGCGGCCCGCGCAGTTGATCTTCTGGCGCGCCGTGGATGGCGGGGTTGCTCAGTTTCGATTTCGTGCTTGCGCCGAAGGTCGAGACCGCGGCCGCGACTGTCTTGCCTGCCAATTTACGCCTTGACCTCTGGTTGCGCGAACTGACGGACCATGCCGAAGGCGTGAACCAATTCCAAGAGGTGCTCGGCTAAATATCCGACGGCTTCATCTCAGAGCGCCGCTTGCATCCCCTTGAGCGCCGCGGCACGCGGTCCTCGTTACGTGCGCCGAGCCTTGCCGGCGACGCACGCCTTCTCTAGCCTGCCTTAGATTTTCTCATGCAGTCGCGGGATGCTTCGCCGTCTGCCTCCGCTCAATGCGCTCAAGGCCTTCGAGGCTGCGGCGCGTCACGAGAGCTTCACCCGGGCGCGGACGAGCTTTGCGTCACGCAAGGGGCGGTGAGCCATCAGGTCAAGGCGCTCGAGGAGACGCTCGGCCTCAAGCTGTTCAATCGCGAGCGCCAGAGGCTCGTCATCACCGAGGCCGGGCGCGATTATCTCGCCGTGCTGCGCGATGCCTTCGACCGGATCGCGCTCGGCACCGCGCGCGTCGTGCAGCGCCAGAGCTCGGGCGCGCTCACCGTCAGCACCTCGCCGGATTTCGCCGCCAAATGGCTGGTCAACCGTCTCGGGCACTTTGCCGAGGCGCATCCGGACATCGACTTGCGGGTCTCGGCGACGCTGCACCATGTCGACTTCGCCCGCGAGGAGGTCGATCTTGCGGTCCGCCACGGCGAGGGCTCATGGCCGGGGCTGGACGTCGTGCGGCTCTGCTCGGAGCAGCTCTTTCCGGTCTGCAGCCCGAAGCTGATGACCGGCCGCAATCGCCTGCGCCAGCCGGCCGACCTCCTGCGGCTGCCCCTGCTGCATCTCGACGACTGGGGCGACTGGCGCCGGTGGCTCGAGGCCGCCGGCGTGCCGGACGCGGAAGTCTTGCACGGACCGGTCCTCAACCGGGCCAGCATGGTGATCGACGCCGCGATCGACGGGCAGGGGGTGGCCCTTGCCCGCACCACGCTCGCGGCCTCGGACCTCATCAATGGGCGCCTCGTCCGGCCCTTCGAGACCGCGCTGCGTCTGCCGAAAAGCTACTGGATCATCTGCCCGAAGGCGGCGGTGGCGCTGCCGAAGATAGCCCTGTTCCGGACCTGGCTCCTGCGCGAGGCGGCGGAGGATGCGAGGCGGTTACGGGCGCTCGGATGAGGGTCGCGAACCCCCTTCCGCCTTGCCGTCAAGAGCCCCGCGCGCGCCGGGCCGCGCCGAAGCCGCGTGCGCGTGACGCCGAGTGGTCAGCGGCTCTTCGCGCGCCCCGCCGCGGCGTCCCGGGCCCGCTCGAGCTTGTCGCCCTGCCGCTTCGGGCTGTCGCCGGACGCCTTCGCCGCCTTGGCGCCGGCGGCCTTCGCGGCGCTCTTCGCCTCGACGCGTTGCTTCGTCTTCACGCTATCGAGGGCGGTCGCGCCCTCCCGCTTCCGCGATGCCGTCATGGCCGCCTCCTGTGACGGCCTGACAACGGCGCAGCGCCGCGAAGGTTCGCGGCGCCGCCTCTGCGGCGCGGGCCGGCCTACTGCGAACCCGCCGTCCGCCGCGACGCGGTCTCTAGGAAGGCCGCGAGCTCCTTGGCGTAGAACTTCGCCATGCCGGCGGTGCCGTGGCCGCGCGTCTCCTCGCTTGCCGGGATCAGGAACAGGCGGCCGTTCTTGACGCGCTTCATCGCCGCCTCGGTGATGCCGGTCGCCGGCGGGTTGCGCTCGTCGTCGGCGGCGTTGATGGCAAGGAGCGCCGCCGTGATCTTGTCGAGGCCCGGCGTCGGGTTGTAGGCGGCCGAGGATTCCCAGGCGTAGATGTAGTCGTTGGCGTCGGCGGTGAACGGCGCCGCGAGGCGCTCGTCGACGAGCTTGTCGGCCGCCGCCCGCGTCGGCGCGAGCTTCTGGTAGGCGAGGTCGCCGCCGTTCGTGCCGGTGGCGTAGAACACGGCGGCGAGCTTCATCGATTTCGGCTGCTCGGCGTAATCGCCGTTGTTGTAGGCGGGGTCCTGCTTGATCGTCTCGATCATCAGCCGCCGCATCATCCAGTTGCGCGAGGCCATCTCGGTCGGCTGCGAGACCATGGGCACGAGGGCGTCCATGTAATCCGGATACTTCGCCCCCCACAGCCAGGCGTGCATGCCGCCCATCGAGTTGCCGATGATGAGGCGCACGTGCTTGAGGCCGAGGCCCTCGGCGAGGAGCCGATGCTGGGCGTCGACCATGTCCTCGGAATTGTATTTCGGGAACTTCGTCTTGAGGCCGTCGGAGGGCTTCGTCGACTTGCCGTGGCCGATCGCGTCGGGGAGGATGATGAAGTATTTCTTCGCGTCGAGCGGCTGTCCGGCCCCGAACAGCTCGCCGGCGAAAGCCGGGGTCAGCATCGAGGCGCCCGACCCCGACGTGCCGTGCAGCACCACCACCGGCTCGCCCGTCGGCTCGCCGATCGTCCGGTAGTGCAGGCGGACCTCGGGCAGGACCTCGCCGGTGTGGAACTTGAAATCCTTGGCGACGAAGCTGGCCTCCTTCGGCGCCGGATACTCGGCTGCCGCGGCCGCGAACGTCGCAAGCGACAGCAACACCCCCGCCGCAAGGCGCAGCGTCCCGATCCTCGTCATGCCGTCCTCCCTGCGAAGCGCGATCGACAGCCGTCGCGCTCCGTTTGCGCGGCGACTGTCGCGCCGGACGGCGCCGGGCGCAAGCGTGTCAATCCGGCCAGAGTGACAACGCGACGGCCACGAGGGCGGGCCGGCGCCGATTTCGGACGGCCTCGCGCGATTTTGAAGCGGCCCGCCGAGGCGCTGCCGATAGAGTCCCCGCCTGCCGCCGCGTGCCCGCGGCCGGGGAGGGACTACCGATGACGATCGCGCTCGACGTTTCGCGCCGCGGCTTCCTCGCCGGCTCGGCCGCCGCCGCGACCGGGCTCACGCTCGGCTTCCCGGTCGGCGAAGCGGCGGCGCAGGGCGCGGCCGCGAGCGCGGCTCCCGAGGTCAACGCCTGGGTGGTGATCCGGCCGGACGACACCATCGTGGTGCGCGTCGCCCGCTCGGAGATGGGCCAGGGGACGCTCACCGGCCTCGCGCAGCTTGTCGTCGAGGAGCTTGAGGGCGACTGGTCGAAGGTTACAACCGAATCGATCACCGCGGCTCAGAACCTCGCCCGCAACCGCGTCTGGGGTGAGATGGGCACCGGCGGCAGCCGCGGCATCCGCATCTCGCAGGACTATGTCCGCCGCGGCGGCGCCGCCGCGCGGCTGATGCTGCTGCAGGCCGCGGCCGACGCCTGGAAGGTTCCGGTCGCCGAGGTCGGCGTTGCGACGGGCGTCGTCACGCATGCGGCGTCCGGCCGCTCGACCACCTACGGCAAGCTCGCCGAGGCCGCCTCGCGCCTGACGCCGCCCGATCCCAAGGACATCAAGCTCAAGGACCCGAAGGACTGGACGATCGCCGGCAAGCCGCTCGCCCGCCTCGACACCGCCGACAAGCTCGACGGCCGCAAGGTCTACGCGATCGACGTCCGCCTGCCCGGCATGCTCAACGCCGCGATCAAGCACTGCCCGGTCTATGGCGGCAAGCTCGATCGCTACGACGAGGCCAAGGTGGCGTCGATGCCGGGCGTGCGCGCGGTCGTGAAGGTCTCGGACTCGGCCGTCGCGGTCGTCGCCGACACCTGGTGGCGGGCAAAGAC
>Ga0126305_10001436_pt1 | contig 10605 bp, 8 predicted proteins | sample Plot26_FD_92536 | JGI IMG/M metagenome (GOLD analysis project Ga0126305, IMG submission 92536) | Serpentine soil microbial communities from UC McLaughlin Reserve, CA, USA - Plot26 | ecosystem: Environmental > Terrestrial > Soil > Grasslands | place: USA: UC McLaughlin Reserve, Lake County...
ATCCAGCGCTCAGCTGAGTCCCGAACCGGTACCGGACTCGGCAGCACTCGATCCGCGCAGCGTCTATGCGGCGACGAAGGCACCCGGCGAACAGCTGGCGGCCATCTGGAGCCGTGAGACTGCAGGAACGGTCGCCGCCCTCCGCTTCCACAACGTCTACGGCCCCGGGATGCCACGAGATACTCCGTACGCCTGGGTCGCGTCGATCTTCGCCGACAGCCTGCTGCGCGGTGAGTCTCCGCGGGTCTTCGAGGACGGTTGCCAGCGCCGCAACTTCATCCATGTGTCGGATGTGGCAGCTGCAGTGCTCGCGGCCCTTCAAGCGCGGCTCCCGCCTGGATGACGCCGCTGAACATCGGCACACCGTGGGTGATGACGGTCGGGGAGATGGCCGCGGAGTTGAGCCGGACGCTGAGCGGGCTCGCACCAGTGGTGACGGGCCAGTACCGGCTCGGCGACGTACGGCACATCGCTGCCGACTGTTCGGCTGCCGAGCGTGTGCTCGGCTGGCGCGCCGAGACTGATCTCGCCCGCGGGCTCGCCGGCTTGTCAGCGTCTGTGGTCGCCCGAGCAGCCACTGGCGCTGACAAGTCGGTTAAGGGATGAGGACGAGCTTTCCCCGGCCGTGGCCTGCCTGGCTGATCTGGTACGCCTCCGCGGCTCGGTCGAAGGGGAAGGTTTGGATCTTGATCACCAGCTTGCTCTGTTCCAGAAGCTCGGCAGCCTCGACGAGGGCCTTCGTGGGCTGGCTGTCGGCCCCGCCACCGGTCACGCGGGCGCCGGATGAGGCAGCGCCGAAGTTCGCGATCGAGACGACCTGGGACGGTTCCGGGGCAAGGCTGATCAGGTCCTCGATCGGCGTCTTGCCGGCCGCGTCGAGGACAGCGTCGATCGGTTGGTCCGCCACCGCACGTACCCGCTCTACCATGCCGTCGCCATAGAGCACCGGAATGGCACCGATCTCGCGGAGGTAGTCCTGGTTGGCCTCACTGGCTGAGGCGATCACCGTGGCGCCTCGGGCCTTCGCCATCTGGGTGGCAGTGGCACCTACCCCGCCGGCGCCACCGTCGATGAAGAGGGTGCTGCCGGCGGCCACGCCCAAGAGCCGCAGCGTCCGCTCAGCCGCCTCGACGACCACCCCGGCCGCAGCCGCAACGGCCCAGTCCAGCGACGCCGGCTTGTGGGCCCATGAGGTCAGGACGGCGTACTGGGCCTGGGTGTTTTTCCCTAAACCAAACACGTCATCACCGACCGCGACACCGGTCACACCATCTCCAACCTCATCCACGACCCCGGCCGCGTCGAAGCCCAGATAGCCGGTGCCCTCCAGAGGCTTGCCCTGAGCGAGCATCCCCGACAGGACCTTCCCATCGAACCGATTGACGCTCGCCGCCCGCACAACGATCCGAATCTGTCCCGGTCCAGCATGTGGCTCGGGCGCCTCACCTATGCTGAGGACCTCGGGACCGCCGTACTCGGTGAACTGAAGCGCAAACACCCGTCTGTCCCCTCTCTTAGTCTCTTCCCGCGTATCACGCTGGCAAGAGATCGTTGCACAGCTACTTCCGGTCGCCCTTCCCGGTATCCGTCGTCGAGAGCGCAGCCACGAAGGCCTCGGGCGGGACCTCGACCCGGCCGACCATCTTCATCCGCTTTTTGCCTTCCTTCTGCCGCTCAAGCAGCTTCCGCTTCCGCGTAATGTCGCCCCCGTAACACTTGGCCAGTACATCCTTGCGGACTGCCCGGACAGTCTCGCGTGCGATCACCCGCGTCCCGATGGCCGCCTGAATGGGAACCTCGAATTGCTGCCTGGGAATCAGCTCCTTCAACTTGGCCGTCATCGTCACGCCATATGAGTAGGCCTTGTCTTTGTGCACGATCGCGGAGAAGGCATCGACCGGCTCACCGTGCAACAAGATGTCGACCTTGACCAGCTCAGCCGCTTGTTCGCCGGACGGCTCGTAGTCGAGGCTGGCATAACCCCTGGTACGCGACTTCAACGCATCGAAGAAGTCGAAAACGATCTCGGCCAGCGGCAGCGTATAGCGGATCTCGACCCGGTCCTCGGAGAGATAGTCCATCCCGTGCTGGATGCCGCGACGACTCTGGCAAAGCTCCAAGATGGTGCCGATGTAGGTCGCCGGCGCCAGAATGGTGGCCCGGATGACCGGCTCGTACACCTCAGCGATCTTGCCACTCGCCGGATACTGCGAAGGATTCGTGACCTCGAGTTCGGTGCCATCCTCCAGGATCACGCGGTAGACGACACTGGGGGCGGTGGAGAGCAAATCAAGATCAAATTCGCGCTCCAGTCGCTCGCGGACAATTTCCATGTGCAGCAGGCCAAGGAAGCCGATCCGGAATCCGAAGCCGAGCGCACCGGAGGTTTCCGGCTCGAAGCTGAGCGCCGCATCGTTGAGTTGCAGTTTGTCCAATGCCTCGCGCAATTCCGGATAGTCAGCACCGTCGATGGGATAGAGACCGGCGAACACCATCGGCTTTGGAGGCCGGTAGCCGCCGAGATCGTGGGAGGCCGGGCGACTCAACGAGGTGACCGTGTCGCCGACTCGAGACTGCCGCACCTCCTTTACGCCAGTGATCAAATAGCCGACCTCACCGACACCCAAGGAGGCTGCCTTGGTCGGCTCCGGAGAGATGACACCCACTTCCAACGTCTCGTGGGCCGCCTTGGTCGACATCATCAACACCCGCTCACGATGCGACAGCTCACCGTCGACAACGCGTATGTAGGTGACCACGCCTCGATAGGTGTCGTAGACCGAGTCGAAGATCAACGCTCTAGCGGGCGCCTGGGGATCGCCGATCGGCGCCGGGATTTGAGCCACGATTTCGTCGAGCAGATAGCCCACGCCCTCGCCGGTCTTCGCCGACACGCGGAGTACCTCCGCTGGATCGCAGCCGATGACCTTGGCCAGCTCAGCTGCGTACTTCTCCGGCTGGGCACTAGGCAAGTCAATCTTGTTCAGGACCGGAATCACATGAAGGTCGGCATCCAAAGCCAGATAGAGATTGGCCAGCGTCTGAGCCTCGATACCCTGTGCGGCATCCACCAGAAGCACAGCGCCCTCGCAGGCGGCCAGCGAGCGCGAGACCTCGTAGGTAAAGTCCACATGGCCGGGCGTGTCGATCATGTTCAGGACATGGGTCTGGGTGACATCCGGGTCGCCACCCCGGCCGTGCATCCGCCACGGCATCCGAACGGCCTGAGATTTGATGGTGATCCCGCGTTCCCGCTCGATGTCCATGCGATCCAGGTACTGAGCCCGCATCGAGCGCTCGTCGACGACACCGGTCAGCTGCAGCATCCGGTCTGCCAGGGTCGACTTGCCATGGTCGATGTGCGCGATGATGCAGAAGTTGCGAATAATCGACGGGTCGGTGCGACCCGGCGGTGGCGTGAACACAGGACTCACACCAACATCCTCACGTGATATGGCGAATTTGGCCCGCCGATGACGCCGCTGGTAGCGTTGTCGGTTGCGCCTGCACAGCAGCGCCCCACCACCAGATCAGAAAGAGTTCCAGAGGCCTGTCGTGGCGAACATCAAGTCCCAGCTCAAACGCATCAAGACCAACGAGAAGGCTCGTCAACGCAACAAGGCGACGAAGTCCGCGCTGAAGACCTCGATTCGTCGCTTCCATGAGGCCGCGGCCGCTGGTGATGCCGAGAAGGCTACCGAGCTGGCGCACTCCGCTTCGCGTTCGCTGGACAAGGCAGCATCCAAAGGTGTGATCCACAAGAACCAGGCGGCGAATCGCAAGTCCGCTATCACCGCCAAGGCGGCTCATCTGGAGCCCTCCGCGAAGAAGAAGCGGAAGCCCTAGCTCGGTAGGGCACTAGCTCCGGCGCAGATGCGAAACGCCGAGCACGGCTCGCTCCAATGCGTACGCGGTGTCGTCGGCAGCACCCTTGACATCTGCATCGGCCACCGCGACCACCTTGAGCGCGGTCGCCAGACCTGCCTGATCCCAGCCACGCGCTTGGGAACGCATCGACTTGAGTTTCCAGGGCGGCACCCCTACTTCTCGAGCCAGGTCTGCTTCTCTTTGCCCGCTGCCGGCCGTAATCAACTTGCCGAGACCGCGGACGCCGGACGCCAGAGCGCTGGTGATCAGCACCGGGGCGACACCTGTCGCAAGCGCCCAGCGGAGCTGCTCCATTGCAACGCCAGTGCGCCCCGCCAACGCGGCGTCTGCCACCGCAAAACTGGTCACCTCGGATCGGCCACCGAAATACCGGCGGACTTGATCGATGGTGATCGGACCGCCCTCTCCATCCGAGAGCAGCTGGGCGACCGCCGCCGCCAGAGCCCGCAAATCGTGGCCCACGGCATCCACCAGTGCCGATGCCGCGGCTGCGTCGATCGAGCTACCGGCTCGTTTGGCTTCTGCCGAGACGAACTGCGGCAGTTCCCACGGCTTCACAGCTGCACATTCGATGACCTCAACACCCGCGGACTTCAGCTTCTCAACGAGCCCTTTACTCTTCTGGCCGCCACGGTGGACGGTGATGACGGCAAGATCTGGCAGCTGGTCGGCGGCAAGGTGGACCAGATCGACGTCGAGTTCCGCCGACAGATCCTCTAGCTCGGTGATAACAGCCGCCCGCCGGCTCGAGAACAACGACGGACTGGTGATCTCGGCAAGCTTGCCCGAATCCAGTCGCGCCGCTTCGATCTCGATGACTTCGACATCGGGCGCCTCTGAGCGCATCTGCTGACACAGAGCCTCCACCGCTCGGTCAGCAAAGAGCGCCTCCGGCCCGCTGACGAGGACCAGCCGACCGAACACAGACCTCGGTGCCGCCACGTTTCTCAGCATGCCAGCCTCTACTGACCTTGGGCGGTGCGAATTGGGTCATGTTCGGTCCTGCAACACAAATCAGATTCGCGCCTGTGTATCACTGGTGTTGATATACATGAGCCGAGACACTGGATATGAGGCGGAAGGAGCGTCGGTGGTCGGCAAGTTGTGGTCCTCAATGTTCGGTCGAGCTGTTTCTGATCGGCAGTCTGCGACTGACCCCAGCGACCGCGAGAAGAGTGTCATGCAAGAGCCTGCGCTGGGCATGAAGCTCACCGGGGATCCGCATCCCCTCGACCGCCTGGTGAGCGTCCAGCCGAACACCGTTGTGGTGGTCTTCGAGCAGGACAGCGCGCCACGGCTCAAGCTTCCCGGCGAATACCTCACACCCGGGCTGCTTCCTTCGCTGCGCCCAGTGCAAGTGCTGGCAGTCAACACCGCACCTGTCGAGCTCGACGTCACTGTCGACCATCTGCTGACACTGGACGGCCACGAGATCGAGCGATGCCTGGTCAGAGTGACCGTTCAACTCACAGATCGGGATAAATATGCCTCGGTTGCCGGCCTAGCGGCCGAGTACGGGACCGAGCTGGAGACCTACCTTCTTCAGCGGGTCGAAACCGAGGTGGCTATGGAGATGCACGCCGCCGTCAAGATGAACCGGCTCGCCGACCTACGACGCCAAACAGTCCAACAGGTCATGGCCGAGCGCTGGCTGCCCAAGTCCTTCGCAAGCGGAGCACTGATACGTCGCGATTTCGCGGTTATCGAGGTCAGCTGGCCCAAAGACAGCGCCATCCCGGGCGTAATCGCTCAGCCCAGTTCGCCCAAAACGGACCAGCCGGCCTCCAACGCGAAGTCGGCACCGGCTGCATCTCTCGCGACCCGGACCCCGGCAGCATTCGTCAGCGAACTGACCATGGATGCTGGGCTGCGTCGGATTTGGCGTCGCTATGCAGAACCGGAGCTGCGAGCCATCGCCGGCGCCAAGGTCGGCAATTCGGCAACCGTCGTTGCCGTAGTAAACCGCGAACCCGGTGCTTACGAAGGAAGCCGGCTGCGCGAGGCGTTTGGCGACTACCTGGAAGATCGCAATGTGCATTTCATAGCTGCTGTCGCAGATTCCTATGAGGATCTGGTCCGGGCCTGGTTCAAGCAGGTTGACGGCAGTCCCGGGCGATTGGTATCGGTCCGCTCAGTTGACGACGACACGATCCTGCGGATCGGCGTTGATCATGCCCTGCGATCGGCCGAGGAGCGAACGCGAGGACTGTCGGTTGGTACCCAATCGGATCGAGAAGCCCTACAGCGGTTAGTTCCCCATGAGCGGGTCGAGTTCATGGCGGCGGACACGACGGGCTGATCCGATGAGCGTGAGCGGCCCCCCGTCGTGACCAAGATCACGTATACCAATCCGGGCGCTGCCCGCCCGGACGTCGGGTCGCTCGGTCCATCTGGCGCCGAACGGGCGGAAGAGTCCCGAAAGATTCGGCAGGCAGCCACTATCCCTCTGGTCATCTCACTGGGCGCCCAATGGGTCTTCTTCATCCATTACTGGATTCCGGAGACAAGCACCTTCCCGGCTAAGGAAATGTGGCTCACCCAGCTGTCTCCCCTGGCCTCAGCTGCTTTGACGAGTGAAGGCCAGCCACAGGTTCAAGCGCAGAACGGGCAGTGGGGACTCCCGGCACTGGTGCTACTGATCTGTGCCTTTGCGCTGTTCTGGCTCTCCCGCACCCAGCATTGGCTCGGGCGTACGGCGATGCTTGCTCCGGCAGCACTCGGCCTGATTGCCGCCCTGGCAAGCGTGATAGCACTCGCCGCGAAGGGTGAGTTGAGATCAACGATGATCGGCGTCTTGCTGCTGATCATTTGGGTCTGGAGCGCTGGTTATGCCGCTCTTCACGGATTCCTGGACAACCTTGCCCCGTTGCCACCCAAGAGTTGGTACAGCGGTCTGCCGCTCCTCGCCGCGTATGCGATCATCGGCCCGGCACCAACGGCCGTAGGCCGCTGGTTGTTTGCTCCGGAGATACGCGAGGCAGCCAACGCACTTCAGGAAAACACGGTGGCGCTGCGACTTGCGGCTTTATGGACCGCGAGCAGTGCGCTGCTTTACCTGTGTGGATTGCTGATCGGCGTCGCTGTCTGGGTCGCCTACCAAGCATGGCCGCCGCGCCGCGATGCAGCATTCATCGGTCGCTGCCTGATCGTGATCGGCATCTTGATCGTCACGGGTGCCGTCGGTTGGCCAGCGACCAGCGTCGCTGAGAAGAGGGTGACGGAGCTGGCCTACGAAAGCCCGTCGGACGAGGTGAGTTTCAGCTGCGGTTCCTGGATCCTTGATCAGCCCACAACCACCTCGCAGCGGGAACCGGCCCAGACCCTGGTGATCAACGGCTTTACCTGCCGGACTGTGACAACCTTCGCGGGGTACCAGCAGCTCTCCACCCGGGAGCTCAATGTCTCGCTGTCACCCGTCACCGCTTATACGCCTGAGGGCGCCAAGATCTCGGGTCGTGTCGTCGCCGCCGAGTACGGTGAGGTCATCGTCGTCGCGGGCACGAACAGGTTCGATACCCGCCCGAATGTGCTCCTCGGCCTTGGCTTGACCGACAGCGCAGAGCTCTGGCGCTATGTCTGCGGGGATGGTCCGCTGGGTGTGCGCTTCGCCAACGTGCCAGGCGGCGACAATCCGGCCGACGGGCACATCACTCAAGGCGAGGTGGCCCCTGAGGTCGTGGCAAGCTGCGACGGCCAAATCGTGCGCATCAACCCGATGACCGGACCTGGATGAGCATGGAGTAGTTGGCTAGATGAGCTCCGCCACGAAGGCGCTCCAGGCAGCCAAGTTCCTCAGCGGGATGTATCGGGAACGAGCGCGGATTCTCTATTGGGCCCACGTCCGCGGCGATCTCTTCAGCCGACTCATCCTGCCGAACCATCACACCGATCCGTACCAGATCTATGAGGAAATGCGGGCCCGGGGCCCGCTGGTGCCTACCCGGCTCGGCAACTACACCACCACCAGCCACCGCGTGTGCAATGAGGTGTTGCGGAGTCGGAGGTTCGGCGTAAGACCCGAAGACGGCAGCGAGGACCTTGCCAACCAGGCAGGTCTCGACTTGTCATTGCTCGAACTCAACCCCCCAGACCACACCCGGATTCGCCGGCTCGCTGCACCGGCCTTCACCCCGCGCCGGATGGCAGGGTACGTGGGATTGGTTGATCAAGCGATCCAAGGGCTGCTCGATCAGTGTGAACGCGAAGGCGAGTTCGACCTGATGACATCCTTCGCCTCGCCACTGCCGATTGCGGTAGTGACTCACCTCCTTGGTCTACCCAATGAACCGGAAAGGTTGCGGCGGCTCGGCTCGACGATCGCTCGCGCCCTGGATGGCATCTGGTCGCTTGGCCAGGCCCGCACGCTGGCAGCCGCCGATGCCGAGCTTCGGACCACATTCGCCGAGCTTCTCGACCGGCGCAGAGCAGACCCACGCAATGACCTGGTGTCTGCACTCGTGGCTGAGCAAGGCAGGGACATCACCCCGGCAGAGTTGTCAGCACTGGTGCGGCTCATTCTCATCGCCGGCTTCGAAACCACGGTGAACGCGATCGGCAACGGCATGCACTGGCTGCTGGCTGATCGGGAGCAGTGGGATTTGCTCGTCAAGGATCCTGGTCGGGCGCCGGCCGTTGTCGAGGAGGTGCTCCGATTCGATCCTCCGGTCCAGCAGACGGCGCGGGTGGCCAACCAGCCGACCGAGGTAGGCGAGGTGTTGATCGTGAAGAACCAGTGGGTGATCACGCTGTTGGCGGCAGCCAACCGCGATCCCGAGGTCTACCCAGATCCCAACCGCTTTGACATCACCCGAGAATCACCGGTTGAGCACCTCGCCTTCTCCGGCGGCATCCACTACTGCCTCGGCTCGCCGCTGGCGAGGTTGGAACTGACCCAGGCGTTCTGCGCGCTTGCCGAACGGTTCCCACGAATCCGGCAGACCGCGCCGATCACGATGCGGCCCGGCACTACGCTGCGCGGACCACTGCGTTTCCCGGTGGCAGTGTCCTAGTGTCGTGCCGCCTCGCCATGATCATCGTTGGGTGACCGCACCCAGTCGGTCACGGTCAACCCGCACCGCGATCGAGCCGTGCTGATCAGTCCGGAGCAGGGTCATTCCAGCCGACCGGACGAGTTGCACCGTACGCGGCGCCGGATGACCATAATCGTTGGCGTGCCCCGCACTCGCGATGGCGAGGCGAGCCTGGGTCGCGGCGAAGAACCCCGGATCCTGCTGAGCCGATCCGTGGTGGGGAATCTTGAGGACATCAGCTCGAAGATCGGCCCCGGTGCGCAGGATCGCCTGTTGACCTGGCGGTTCGACATCGCCGGTGAGCAGCAGCCGTAAGCCGGCAACAGTGACCATGATCACCAGACTGCTGTCGTTCTGTCTCGACGAGTCATCCTGGTCGACGGATACATGGTCCACCGGTCCTAGCACCTGCAACTCCGCTGGCCCAACGCTGGCCCTGGTACCAGCGGGCGGCGCATGCACCGGAATCTCCTGTTGCGCAGCCTGATGTCTGACTCTCGCAGTCAGCGGCCCGGGCGGTGCCAGCGGGCTCAGCCACAGCTGACCCACGCGGCGACGCTGCAGCACGCCGGTCAGACCAGCAACATGGTCGGCGTGAAAGTGAGTGATGATCAGCAGCGGCACCTGCGTAATCCGCAATCGATCCAGACACCCCCGCATGGCACCGGGCACCGGACCGCTGTCCACCACGACCGCACTGCCACTGCCTGTCCGGACCGCAAGCCCGTCGCCTTGCCCGACATCGCAGGCAACCATCACCCAGTCATCTGGCGGCCAGCCTGGCTGGCGTGGCGCGCCGCTCAGACAGATGATCATGATTCCAGCGAGCAACAACGACAACCACGGCCGCGACAGCAAGTACGCCATCGATAGCCCGACCAGTGGCGAACTGATGCCCACCCAGGCCAAGGTCATCGGAGTCACCTCCAGATGCCACTCCGCGCCCGGAAGCTGCGAGCCGACCGTGGCAATCCAGATGATCGCCTGGGCACTCCAGGCAGCGCCGAAGCCGAAGACTGCAGCGATGGTTCCGCTGATCAGCGACAAGCCGGCGGCCGCAAAGCCGAGCACCGTCGCGGGCCCGACGAACGGTCCCGCCAACGCGTTCGCCACCAGGCCGGCGACGCTCACCCGTTCCGAGATGGCCGCCAACACCGTGACGGTGGCCAGTTGAGCAGCCAAGGGCACCGCGATCGACTCGGCAAGGATCAGCGGCAGCCAGCGGTTCATGATCAGCGACCAGCTTCGAGCCCACCACACGATCCCGGCGCAGGCCAGGATCGACAGTGTGAAGCCGATCGACCTGCTGAGGAACGGATCCAGCAGCAGCAAGATCATGCTCGCGACCGCCAGGTTGCGCATTCCAGCAGCTCGGTTTCCTGATCCCAGCGCGGCCAATGCCACGAGCCCCATCGCAGCCGCGCGCAGCACGCTCGGCTCAGTGCGGCACAAGGCGACGAAGATGATCACTCCAGCCAGGCCGACGGCGCGCAGCCACCACCCTCGGACGCCAGCCCATCGCGCAACGGTCAGCAGGAACGCAAGCAACAGCGTCAGGTTCGCACCTGACACCGCTGTCAGATGAGCGAGACCGGTCACTTGAAAGTCCTGGGTGAGCGCGGCGTCGAGGCCGGACGTGTCGCCCAGGACGAGGGCAGGCACCAAGGCGCGCGACTCAGGTCGGCGA
>Ga0126305_10001437_pt1 | contig 10605 bp, 9 predicted proteins | sample Plot26_FD_92536 | JGI IMG/M metagenome (GOLD analysis project Ga0126305, IMG submission 92536) | Serpentine soil microbial communities from UC McLaughlin Reserve, CA, USA - Plot26 | ecosystem: Environmental > Terrestrial > Soil > Grasslands | place: USA: UC McLaughlin Reserve, Lake County...
CGATCTCGATCGCAAGTCGGGTGACGAGGTGCTCGACCTGTTGCAGACGCTGAACCGTGACCACGGAAAGACGATTGTAATGGTGACGCACGACCCCCATGCCGCAGTGCGCGCGAAACGCACGCTGCACCTCGAAAAGGGGCTGCTGGTCACGGAGGCCGTGGCATGAAGTACCTGCCGTTGATCTGGCGCAACCTGATGCGCCGGAAGATCCGCACGATCCTGACCATCGGCTCGATCTTCATCGCCTTCCTGCTGTTCGGCATGCTGATGGCGGCACGAGCGGCGTTTTCAATGGGCGTGGAGATCGCGGGCGCCGACCGGCTCATGGCGATCCACAAGGTGTCGCTGATCCAGCTGATGCCTCGGAGTTACCTCGAGCGGATCCGTGCCGTAGAGGGTGTGCGCGACGTCACCCACGCGAACTGGTTCGGCGCGTACTACCAGGAGCCGAGCAACTTCCTGGCGAATTTCGCAGTCGAGCCTGAGAAGTGGCTGGCGATGTATCCCGAGTTCGTGGTCCCCGAGGAACAGAAGAAAGCCTGGTTCGCGGACCGTGCCGGCGCAGTCGTTGGCATCGACACGGCAAAGAAGTTCGGCTGGAAGGTGGGCGATCACGTCCCGCTGATCTCGCCCATTTACCGCAAGCCGGACGGCGCCCCGTGGGACTTCACAATCGACGGGATCTACGACTCTGCCGTCAAGGGCGCGGACAAGACGCAGTTCTTTTTCCATTACGACTACATCAACGAGACCTTCAGGAACACGCAGGTTGCCAACCAGGTCGGGTGGTTCGTAATTCGCGTGGCGGATCCGGCCGGATCGGATCAGCTCGCAAAACGGATCGACGCGATCTTCGCCAACTCCTCGGCTGAAACAAAGACCGCGACCGAGAAAGCCTTCGTCGCCGACTTCGCCAAGCAGGTCGGTGACATCGGCGCCATCATGGTGGCGATCGCGTCGATCGTGATGTTCTTCATCCTGTTCGTCGCCGGTAACGCGATGGCGCAGTCGATCCGGGAGCGGACCAGCGAGCTCGCGGTCCTGAAAACGCTGGGATTCAAGGACGGCCTGATTCTCACACTTGTGTTGATCGAATCCGGAGTGATCGCGCTGCTCGGCGGTGGTGCCGGGCTGGCGGTGGCCTGGCTGCTGATTGCCCAGGGAGACCCGACCAATGGCATGCTGCCGGCGTTTTATCTGCCGGTGCGGGATGTCATCTTCGGCGCCGTGCTGATCGTGGTTCTCGGACTGGGTACTGGACTCCTGCCGGCGCTGCAGGCGCAGCGGCTGAAGATCGTCACGGCGCTCCGGCGCGCGTAAAGAGGACACGACAATGAATGCATTCTCACAGATCCTCGCGGTGACGGTCGTCACGCTCAAGTCGATCTCGCAGCGGCTTGGTTCATCGGCCGTGGCCGTTATCGGCGTCGCCGGCGTCGTGATCGTCTTCACCTCGGTGCTGTCGATCGCCGAAGGTTTCCGGGCGGCGATGAGTGAAAAGGGAGATGAGCGGCGGGTCATGATTCTGAGATCGGGATCCGACACCGAGATGACGAGCGGCCTGAGCGGTGAAGACGTGCGCACGATCGTGAATGCGCCCGGCATCGACCGGGCACCTGAAGGTCCGCTTGCTTCCGCTGAGCTGTTCGTCATTGTCGGTCACCCACTGCGGCGATCGGGCACGGACGCCAACGTTCCCCTGCGTGGTCTCTCCCCGATCGCGCTCAAAGTCCGGCCGGAGGTAAAGATCGTCGAGGGCCGGATGTTCCAGAGCGGCACCAACGAGATCGTCGTCGGGCGGGCAGCCTCGCAGCAGTACTCCGGCCTCGAAGTTGGTAGAAGCATCAAGTGGGGCGAGAGCACGTGGCAGGTGGTCGGCGTCTTCGAGACCGGCGGCAGCGTCGCTGAATCAGAGATCTGGTGCGACGCGCGCGTTCTACAGCCGGCCTACCGCCGCGGCAATTCCTTCCAGTCGGTGCTGGCGCGACTCGCGAGCGTCGATTCTTTTCAAACGCTGAAGGACTCCCTCACCTCGGATCCTCGCGTCAACGTCACCGTCGTGCGCGAGCGTGACTACTTCGCCGAACAATCACGCGTCATGCAGACCATCATTCGCACGATCGGACTCGGGATCGCCACCCTGATGGGTCTCGGCGCGATCTTCGGCGCAGTCAACACGATGTATTCCGCGGTTTCCTCCCGCACGCGTGAAATTGCCACGCTGCGGGCGCTCGGGTTCGGCCGTACTCCCGTGGTCATTTCCATTCTGATCGAGGCGGTCATCCTCAGCCTGGTTGGCGGGGTGATAGGTGGAGCGCTCGCCTGGGTTGCCTTCGATGGATACCAGACGGCCACAATGAACTGGCAGTCGTTCAGCCAGGTCGCATTCTCCTTTGCCGTCACGCCGGGCCTTTTACTGAGAGGGCTCGCGTATTCCACGATCATCGGCCTGCTGGGCGGCCTCCTGCCGGCGATTCGTGCCGCACGACTACCGGTGGTCACTGCGTTGAGAGAGCTTTAGCAGCCGTAGTATTTCCGATCATCGGCGAAGCTCACTTGTACGGGTGGGCGGATTCCAAATCCCCTGCCCTTCCACCTCCTTCACTCCACGCACGAGTCTATAAGCCGTTATATTTCAGCAAGTTAGGCGATACAGGAGCGCCGCCACCACTGCCCTGTTCAGCCGCGGTACGCCGGTTGCTTGGACGGGGTTGTCACCACTTTTTACAGTCGACGGTGCTCTCAGCGGAGGCCTCTCATGCGGATTGATGACGTGCTCCAGCGAATTCAGGGCGAATACGTGGAAATGCCCGGACTTCGACTGACCGCCGCCCAGGCACAGCGCCTGTGGGGGCTGGAGCGCGACGTCTGCAATGCCCTGCTCGGTGCGCTCGTCGACGCACGATTCCTCGCACAGACGCGAGACGGTGCGTTCGTGCGGATGGACGGCGCTCAACCCGTCCAGTCACGGGCGGTCGCATAGAGAATTTACACCCACCGGTGCCGACCGGCTGATCACCTGCCACGTCAGCCAGACAGGTCGGCTCACCATCCCCGTTCCCGGGCGGTATCATCGCCCGCGGCCAGGCTCGTCGGAGGTTGAGGCCACCACCTCTTCCTCCGACACCACTCTTGACCCCCGAACCTTTTTGACCGTTCAGGATCTGCCAAGCTCGTTAAGGGCGGCGAGCACCTCATCATTTCGGGGATGCTCCGGGATGTCGTAGATTCGCGCCCACGCGATCTTTCCGTTCTTGTCGATCACGAAGACAGCGCGGTCTGAGAATCCTTCCTTGTCGCGGAACACACCAAACTTGCGCGCGACCTCCCCATACGGGTGGTTGTCACTGAGCAGGTCGAATGATTTCACTCCAAGTTCTCCGGCCCATGCGGTTTTCGATGGCTGAGGGTCGATGCTGACGCCGAGGACTGCCGTGTCGGCTGCTTCGAATCGCTTGACATCGGTCTCGTAGGCAGACATCTGCTGCGCGCACACCGGCGTGAACGCCAGCGGGTGAAATGCCACAACCACGTTCTTCTTTCCTCGGAAGTCGGACAGCTTCACCGAGCCGCCGCGGTGACTTCGCAGCTCGAAATCCGGGGCGGCGTCGCCCGCTTTCAACGGCATCGTTACTCCTGGATCCGATTGATCGAATACGGCGCGACGATCGAGCCACCCGCCACGGCCTGAATATAAATCCGCGCTGAAGGCGCGGCGGTGTCCGCGAAAACAGCGAAACCGCGATGGTCACCAATCCGGGCCATGTGCGCCGGATCGAACGGAACGGCGGACCCGGCAGAGTACCAGCGGCGTCCATCGAAGTCCAAGAAGATGGCGTTGATACCTTTTGGCGTTGGTCCGATGCGGGTCCACAGTGGAACCGTCGATGCGGTGAGACCCGTACTCACTGTCGCCGTTGGTCGATCCGGTGAGCCTGCGGTCCCCACTGGAGCAGTACGCTGGCCGCTGAACGGCATCTCGCCGACGAGCATGGGTGGAGCGGCCGCCTGGGGAATCCATTCGGTCGGCTCGTATGGGGTGGACGCGGTCGGCAACGAAGGAGCGGTGCTCCCCGCAGTTCCGGCCAGCTCCCCGTCGCGCCGGCGTTCGTAGGGCTGCATCATTCCCCCTCTCACGGGGACCAGGACCACGCTGTAGGGCTCCACGGTGGTGCGCAGGTAAAGCGGAATCCCCTGGTAAAAACCACTGCGGACCATTTCGTTGGCGTTGAAATGGATCTGCGCCCCCGACGGGTAATAGAGATGGCCGGAGTAGGTAATGGGCTCCCCTTCCAGGTACCAGCGCTCCGACTCTGCCGTCACCACTGGGGCGCGACTCGCCCGGGAAATAACCTGTGCTTGCACCGGAACGTGTGTAGAAAATGCGAGAAGAACGGCGCCGACGAGCCAGGTTGACTGCATAGTATGCCCTCGCTCGAGTTCAACAGCGAGTCATGTGCCAAAGATCAGCCTGACTGTTTACGCCAGTAGCGGGAGAGACCTTGCCACGAATAGTCGAGCCTTCCAGCGCGGCTGTACTGCTCGGCCTCCTCCACGGAAACTGCACGCCTCAGCTCCCGCATCGCTTCCGCAACGAACGCCGCTTGACGGGCCGGCTCCTCGAGGGTCGGGTCCGCAAGCAGGCGACGGACAATTCGGCTCCAGCCCTGAATATTGTCGCGGAGTTCCTCGAAGTGGAGCCGCACGCCATGGAACGGGCCGAAATGCGTGAGAAACAGCGTGTCGGGGTCCCATGCGAGAATTCTCGCTTCGCTCCCCCGCCAGGCCTCGAGATCGATGTCCGGAGGAGGGGTAGGCGGCATGACGTAGGCACCTGCGCCACGCCGGATGCCGGCGGTATCGCCGACAAACGCGATCCGGCTTGCCGGGTCGAAGAAGCTGACATGGTGGGAGGCGTGGCCCGGCGTGTAGGCGACCTGAAGGTCGCGTGCGCCGGCGCGGATCGTTTCTTCGCCTGATAACGATCGCAGCGCAGTCGCGGGCACCGGCAGCACCTCCCCCCAGAGTGGCCCCATGTCTTGCCCGTAGAGGCGGGCGGCGCTCGAAAGGAGCCGCGCCGGGTCGGCCAGGTGCGGCGCGCCACGCTCATGAACGAACACCTCGATCGCTGGATTCTCCTTCAGCAGTGATCCGCTCGCACCGGCATGATCGAGATGAATGTGGGTGATCAGCAGCTGACGAACGTCCGCGACAGAGAAGCCTTTACGTCCAAGTTCGGCACGCAGATGCGGGAGTGTAGTGGACGGGCCAGGGTCGACCAGGGCGATCCCCGCCGGGCCATGCAGGATGGCGGTCGCGATGATTCCCGGCTTTTCGGCAAAGTTCAGGTCGATGTAATCGATGCCGGGCGCCAGGGTGGTCATCTACAGTGATTCTAGGCCAGGTGACGGGGTGCCAAGGTGCCAGCGCGCGGATCCGCCGCGGCTGGTAAAATCGAAGCAGGTCATGGCGGACAACGAGCGTCAGACAGGTGGTGAAGTACTCGAACGGACGCGGGAGCAAACGAAGCAGCCCAGGCTCTTCAAGGTCCTGCTGCTGAATGACGACTACACCACCATGGATTTCGTCATCGAGGTGCTCGAATCGATTTTCAACAAGGCGCCCGCTGAGGCGCACCGGATCATGATGGCGGTGCACACGCAGGGCAAGGGTCTGTGCGGCGTGTATCCCTACGAGATCGCCGAGACCAAGGTCGATACGGTTGTCGAACGAGCGAGAGAAAGCGGCTTCCCGCTCAAAGCCACAATGGAAGAAGCCTGAAACGCCGATAAGGTTTGTCATAGGAAATATGTTCAGTCCCGCGCTCGAGATAGTTCTCACCGTCGCATATCGCGAAGCCACCTCGCGCAGGCACACGCACCTGACGCTGGAGCATCTGCTGTACGCCCTCGCCCACGATCCTGACGGCGAGCGAATCCTCGCTGCCTGTGGAGCGGACCTCCCGCAGCTGCGCAAGGACCTGGATAAGTACCTGACCGATTCGATCGAACAGTTTTCGCGCGGGCAGCACAAGGAGCCCGAGCAGACGCTCGCGTTCCGTCGCGTGCTTCAGACAGCGGTGCTGCACGTCCAGAGTGCCGGGCGGCAGGAGGTGCAATCGGGCGACGTACTCGCCGCCACCTTGCAGCAGAATCGCTCCTACGCCGCGCAGTTGCTGGCCGCGCAGGGCGTCACCCGCCTCGACGTTCTCGAATACATCACCCACGGCGTCAGCAAGGTGCCACCGGCGGCTTCCTCCTCCTCGTCGGTGGGAGAAGAGCAGGACGATCCGGCGGAGTCCGGATTGGGTGAGCGTGGAACCGGCACGGCCCGGGATCCCCTGAGCTCGTACGCGCTGAACCTGACCGATCGAGCGCGCGCCGGAGAGCTCGATCCTCTCATCGGCCGAACGGAGGAACTGCTCCGCACGATGGAGATCCTCTGCCGGCGCCGCAAGAACAATCCCGTCTTTGTCGGAGACGCGGGCGTCGGCAAGACCGCGCTTGCCGAGGGGCTTGCGACCCGGCTGCTCGATGACGACGTACCCGACCTGCTCGAAGGTGCGGAGGTGTTCTCGCTCGACACCGCCGCGCTGCTGGCGGGCACGCGCTTTCGCGGAGATTTCGAGGAGCGCTTCAAGGCGGTGATTACGGCGCTCGCGAAGCGGCCGATGCCGATCCTGTTCATCGACGAAATTCACTCGACGGTCGGCGCGGGAGCTACGACCGGTGGAACGATGGATCTCGCCACCCTGATCAAGCCGGTCCTGACGACCGGCCAGCTTCGCGTGGTCGGGTCGACGACGCACGAAGAGTTCAAGCACATCGAGAAAGACCGTGCACTGGCGCGACGGCTGCAGAAGATCACGATCGACGAACCATCCCTGCAGGAAACCGTCAGGATCCTGCAGGGGCTGCGCTCTCGTTACGAAGCGCACCACCGCGTCCGCTTTACCGACGAAGCGCTCGAGGCGGCGGCGAAGCTGGCCGCCCGGCACCTGCGGGATTACAAGCTGCCGGACAGTGCCATTGATGTGCTCGACGAAGCCGGTGCGCGCATGCGGTTGGCCCGCAGTGCCAGTGCCCGATCGGGCGCGGAAGCACTGGACCGGGTGCCCATCCGGGAGGATCCGGCCACCGAATCGATGCGAACGACGCCGGCCGCCCCCGACGCACCGATCTCCGAGGTCACACCACACGAGATCGAAGAAGTCGTCGCCCGAATGGCCCGGATCCCGGCGAAGCAGGCATCGGCGTCCGACAAGGACCGGCTGAAGAATCTCGAAGAGTCACTCGGACGAGTCGTGTTCGGCCAGGACGAAGCGGTGCGCACCGTCGCTCGTGCGATCAAGCGATCGCGCGCGGGTCTCGGGCAGCCGGACCGGCCGGCCGGATGTTTTCTCTTCGCCGGCCCGACCGGCGTCGGCAAGACTGAACTCGCGAAGCAACTGGCGATGCACCTGGGCAACGAATTCCTGCGCTTCGACATGAGCGAGTACATGGAAAAGCACGCGGTGGCTCGCCTGATCGGCGCGCCGCCCGGGTACGTCGGATTCGAGCAGGGCGGCTTGCTGGTTGACGCGATCCGGCAGCATCCGTATGCGGTGCTGCTGCTCGACGAAATCGAGAAGGCCCATCCGGACATCTACAACGTCCTGCTCCAGGTGATGGACCACGCGACGCTGACGGACAACAACGGACGGAAGGCCGATTTCCGACAGGTCGTCCTCATCATGACGTCCAATGCCGGCTCACGCGAGTTGAGCGCGGCGAATATCGGATTCTGGGAGTCCGGCTCCGGAGACCGTGCCCTCGAGGCAAAACGCAAGGCCTCCCTGCAGCGCTCGACTCATGCGATCGAGAAAGTCTTCAGCCCGGAGTTCAGAAATCGGCTGGACGCGATCGTCTCGTTCGGCCCGCTCTCGCCCACGGTGATGGAGACGATCGTCGAGAAGTTCATCCTGCAGCTGGAATCGCAGCTGTCAGAACGGCGCGTGGCCATCACCCTCGAACCGGAGGCGAGACTCTGGCTGGCCGGGAAGGGGTACGATCCGGTCTACGGTGCGCGGCCGCTCGCGCGCGTGATCCAGACCGAGGTGCGCGACCCGCTCACCGACCAGATCCTGTTCGGCGAGTTGGAGCACGGCGGAACGGTGACGATCAAGGTCGTCGACGGTGCTCTCGCGTTCGAGTATGCGGCGAAAGTAGTGTGATGGCGGATAAGGAACACGAAGTCCAGGTCAAGGTGGTCGATCGGCGCTGGTGGGCCAACGCCGACAGCGGAACGGCCGCTACCGAGACGCGCGGCGAATCGAAACCGACTTACGTCGCCGAGCTCGAGGCGCAGATCGCCGAAAAGGACCGGCAGGTGCAGGAGTATCTCGGAAAGTACCGGCAGGCCACAACGGAGTTCGAAGAGGCCCGCCTGCGGCTTCGTCGCGAGATCTCGAAGGACATCGAACGCGCCAGGCGCGAGATTCTTTCCGAGCTCCTCGACGTTCTGGACAATCTCGATCGCGCGCTCGACTCGGCGAAAGCGTCCGCGTCGTACGACGCGCTGCTGCAAGGGGTCGAGATGGTGCGCCGCCAGTTCATCGCCAAGCTCGAGGGGCTCGGCGTCACGCGGATCGACGCGATCAACCAGCCGTTCGACCCCGCTCTGCACGAGGCGATCAGCAGCGTGCCGGCTGCATCTCCCGAGCAGGATGGCCAGGTCGTCGGCACGGTTCGCAGCGGTTACCGCATCGGCGGCGAGGTCCTCAGGCCGGCGGCCGTGGCGGTCGCAAAGGCCTAGCTACTCCTCCTTCAAGACGACCAGCGGATCGACTGACGCCGCCCGAAGCGCCGGCACCAGGCACGCTCCGACGGCGCAGATGCCAAGGACCGCGACAATGGTGCCGAGCACGGCTGGATCCCTGGGCTGGACCTCGTAGAGCAACGTCGCGAGCAGCCTCGATGAAAAGCCTGCCCCGATCACCCCGGCCAGCAGCCCCGCGCCGATCGGCCCGAGCGACCTTCTCACGACCATCCTGACCACTTCAGCGGCGCGCGCTCCCAGGGCCATCCGAATGCCGATCTCGCGCGTGCGCTGGGAGACGATGTAGCTGACCACACCGTAGACGCCGATCGCCGCGAGCACCAGCGCGATCGCCGAGAAGACGCCGAGCAGCATCATCGGGAACCTGCGGCCTCCGACCGACTCCTGGAGGACCTCATCCATCGTGCGGACTCGCGTCACCGGCTGGTCGGCGTCAACACGGCGCAGACCCTCGCGCGCCGAGGCGGCAATCGCCATCGGATCTCCCGCCGCCTTGATCGTCACCGTCATCGTCGGCCACGCAGCCTGCGGGTAGGGACGGAAGATCTCTCGTGCGATGTCGGAAGCGAGGCCGAAGTGCCTCACATCGCCAACGATACCGACGATGGTCAGCCACTGATTCTCTGACGCCGCGTCGCCGAGCTTCATTCGTCGTCCCACCGGATCCTGGTCCTTCCAGTACGCCCGCGCCATCGATTCATTGATGATGACCGCGCCCGGTGCGGAGGTGGCATCCGCGTGGGTGAAGTCCCGTCCGCGAAGCACGGGAATGCCGAGAGCAGCGAAGTATCCGGGGCACGTCAGCCGGTACGATGCGCTGGCGCGATCCTCACGGGTGAGCACAGGTCGGCCCTCGATCGTGAGGCCGCGCCCGGCGCTCGCGCCGCTGAGCGGCAGATGACTGATCGCTCCCACTTTCTGCACGCCGGGCAGCGGTCCGACTTGACGATCGAGGTCCTCACAAAATGACGTGCGCACCGCCGGTCCATAGAAGTCCTCCTGGGGCAACGCGATGTCCATCACGACGACGTTTGTTGGATCCAGCCCGGGGTCCACTCCCAGCAGCCGTCCCATGCTCTTGATCATGAGTCCGGCACCCGCAAGTACGATCACCGCAAGCGCAACCTCGACGCCCACGAGCACGCCTCGAAACCCGGTGAACCGCGCAGTGCCGGTGCGGCTGCCGGAGTCTTTCAAGCATGCGCCCGGCTGCACACGCGCCACACCGAGCATCGGTGCAAGGCTGAAGGTCAGACCGGTGAGCATCGCCACACCGAACGTCGCGAGCAGTACCGTCGCGTCGAGAGGCGTACCCCCGCCATTGCGAAATGGGGCGAAACGAATCGCCGAAGGCAGCGTACTGTCGAGGGCGGCGGTTCCGATCCACGCGACGATGAGCCCTGTAACGCCTCCTGCGAGCGAAAGGAGCAGCCCCTCGGCCAGGAGCTGCGTGACCAGCCGTCCGCGCCCGGCGCCAAGCGCCGCGCGAATTGCGAACTCCCGCTGCCTGACGACGGATTGTGCGAGGAGAAGGTTCGCGACATTGACACATGCGATGACCAGCACGAGCCCGACCGCGCCGAGCAGAGCGTAAAGCGTCGGCTTGAGGTACTCGACGCCCAGTTCCGTCATGCGGGTGATCGTTGCGGTGTCATCGCTGTCGTCGGAGTGTTCTTTGCCGAGGCGTCGGCCGATGGCATCGAGCTCCGCCCTCGCCGCCTCGAACGTGACGCCGTCTTTCAGGCGCGCGGCGGCGCGGAACGAGTGCGAGTTGCGGTCGGCGTC
>Ga0126305_10001443_pt1 | contig 10597 bp, 7 predicted proteins | sample Plot26_FD_92536 | JGI IMG/M metagenome (GOLD analysis project Ga0126305, IMG submission 92536) | Serpentine soil microbial communities from UC McLaughlin Reserve, CA, USA - Plot26 | ecosystem: Environmental > Terrestrial > Soil > Grasslands | place: USA: UC McLaughlin Reserve, Lake County...
GAGGCGGTCGAAGAGGTAGGAGGAGGAGACGACGGCGAGCATCCCTACCACCTGCGGCCCCAGCAGCGCCGCCAGCGGCGGGAAGAGGACGCTGTAGGTGAGGGTGTAGTGGCCGCCGTACCAGCTGCCGTTCCAGATCGCGAGGCCGGCGTCTTGGAACAGCTCGGTGCGGAAGACCTGTGCGGCGAGGTCTCCTACGGGGGGGCTCCAAAGCAGCATCGCCAGCGCCAGCAGAGAGCTGAGCGCCACGGCCGGGAGCCAATCTGGTCGAAACGGCTTGGACTGGACCATGGGCGGCTCCCACAGAATAGGGGCGCGTCCTGCGACGATTGTGAAATGGCCGACGAGATCACCGTCGTGCGCTGCGGAACCGTCCCCTACACGGAGGCCTGGGAGATGCAGCGGCAGCTGCAGGCGCGGCGCCAGCGCGAGGAGATCGGCGACGTCCTGCTGCTGCTCGAGCACCCATCCGTCTACACGCGCGGGCGCCGCTCCAAGCCGGAGGAGCTGCCGATGGGGGCGGAGTGGTACGAAGCGCAAGGGATCGAAGTGCTGGACACCGACCGCGGCGGCCTCGTCACCTACCACGGGCCCGGTCAGCTGGTCGCCTATCCGATCGTGCAGCTGCGCGGCTACGGCGGCGACGTCCACGAGTACGTACGGGGGTTGGAGCGGACGATGACCGCGGCGCTCGCCGAGGCGAGCGTCCGCGCCGGCGTCATCGAGGGCCTGACCGGGGTCTGGGTCGGGACCCGCAAGATCGGCTCGATCGGCCTCCACGTCAGCCGCGGCGTCACCACCCACGGGCTAGCGATCAACGTCAACAACGACCTGCAGCCGTTCGAGTGGGTGGTGCCGTGTGGGATCGAGGGCGTGGCGATGACCTCCCTCTCGCGCGAGCTCGGGGCCGAGCAGGACATGGCGGCGTTCGGCGACGCGCTCGTTGCCAGCTACGGGGAGGTCTTCGACCGCGAGGCGGTTGCAGAACCGGACCTGGCCGCTTAGGCTCGCGCGGATGCGACGCCCTGTCCGACTCCTGAGCCTGCTCGCGCTCGTCGCCGCCTACCTGCCCGCCGCGGAGGCGATGGCGAATCCGTTCCCGGTGACCAGCACCGCGAGTTTTGGGTCCGGCTCCCTGCGCTCGGCGATCGATCAGGCCAACGCCCACGCAGGCCCGGACACGATCCCGATTGAAGTGACCGGCACGATCGGCCTGGAAACCGAGCTGCCGGCCATCGCTGATGACCTTTCGATCCAAGGGCCGGGAGCCGGTGTCCTCACCGTCAGTCGGGACTCCAGTGCCCCTAGCTTCCGCATCCTCACCGGCAACTCGGAAGCCGAACTCTCGATCTTCGATCTCACCGTCCGCGGCGGCCGCGCCTCCTCCGGAGCGGGAATCCGGGCTTCCGGGCCTCTGAGCCTGACCCGGATGGTGGTGACCGAAAACGAAGCCGTCGCCAGCGGCGGCACCCAGGCGGTCGCTTCGGGAGGCGGCGTCTCGGCCTCCGACCCGCTGCAGCTGCATGAAGTCACGATCAGCAACAACGAGGCCATCGCCACCGGTGGCAGCATCCAAACCGTGGCGCAGAGCGGTGGGCTCAGTGCCGGCGACGCGACCCTGATCGACCGCAGCACGATCAGCGGCAACGAAGTGGAAGCGGTCTCCACCGGCACCCAGGTGGTGGCGCAGAACGGCGGCGCGGCAGTGTTCGGCAAACCTTCCGTGATCGAACGGAGCACGATCAGCGGCAACTCGGCAACGGCCGCTGACGGTGCGAGTCAAACGGTCGCCTCGGGAGGGGGCCTCGCCGGCAGCGACGGGCTGACCCTCTCCGGCGTCACCGTCATCGGCAACTCGGTCTCCTCGACCGATACCGCGTCCCGCGCCAACCTCAGCATCTTCGGCACGAGCCTCGTTCGCAACACGATCGTCGCCGCCCCGCAGGGCGCGCCGAGCTGCAGTTCCCCGATCGCCTCCGGTGGCTTCAACATCGACGCCGACGGCAGCTGCGGCTTCACCGAGTCGAGCGATCGGTCCGGCATCGATCCCGGCCTCGATCCGGTTCTGCGGGACAACGGCGGGCCGACCCCGACTCATGCCCTGTTCGAGAACAGCATCGCGATCGACCGCGGCAACTCCTTCGGCGCTACGACCGACCAGCGCGGCCTTCCCCGCCCCAGCAACTTCCCGGCGATCAGCGACAAAGAAGGCGGCGACGGCTCGGATATCGGCGCCTTCGAGCTGCAGGCGCCGCTACCGGTCCCCGGTGGCGGCTCCCCGATCCTCGTCACCGCGGTGCAGACGGAGCGGAACGCTCCCAACACCCGCATCGTCAGCGGCCCGCCGCGGAGCACCTTCAAGCGCCTGGCGAAGTTCCGCTTCGCCTCGACCGAGCCGCAATCTCACTTCCAGTGCAAGCTCGACAAGAAGAAGTGGAAAGCGTGCAGCAACCCCTTCAAACGGTCGGTCAAGCCGGGCAAGCACCTGTTCCGGGTGCGGGCGATCGACCGCTTCGGCAACGTGGATCCCACCCCCGCCCGCTTCGGTTGGCGCGTCAAGCCGATCGCCGGCTGAGTCGGCCCCGGACCGCGAGCCGCGCCAGCTAACGTAGGCGTCGGTGTCCAGCACCGATCGCATCCACGTCACCCGCTCTCGCGCCAAGCCCGGCGGCACCGCCGCCGAGGCCGAGGGCACCGTCCCCTTCCGCCGCGCCCGCAAGCCGCCGTGGCTGAAGGTGCCGGCGCCTGGCGGGCCGAACTATCGGCGGCTGAAGGAGAAGATCGGCTCCGACAACCTCCACACCGTCTGCGAGGAGGCCAACTGCCCCAACGTCGGCGAGTGCTGGGAGCGCGGCACCGCGACCTTCATGATCCTCGGCGACGTCTGCACCAGGCGCTGCGGCTTCTGCAACGTGCAGACCGGCAAGCCGACCTGGAACGACCCGCTGGAGCCGCTCCGTGTCGCCAACCAGGTGAAGGCGATGGGCCTGCGCCACGCCGTCGTCACCTCGGTCGACCGCGACGACCTGCCCGACTACGGTGCGAGCGCTTTCGTCGGCGTCATCCGCTCGATCCGGATGTTGGCGCCCGGGTGCAAGGTCGAGATCCTCACCCCCGACTTCCGCGGCCAGGAGATGCCGCTGGCGAAGGTCGTCCACGAGCGGCCCGACGTCTTCAACCACAACGTCGAGACGGTGCCGCGCCTCTACCCGCTGGCCCGCCGCGGCTCCGAGTTCCTGCGCTCGGCGCGCGTCCTGCGGATGGCGAAGGAGATGGGCGGCGAGGAGGTCGTCACCAAGTCCAGCCTGATGGTCGGCCTCGGCGAGACCTTCGAGGAGATGGTCGAGACCTTCGACCTACTGCGCGAACACCAGGTCCAGGTTCTCACCGTCGGCCAGTACCTGCGCCCGACCGAGAACCACCTGCCGGTCGTCCGTTACTGGCACCCCGACGAGTTCGCCGCCCTCGAGCAGGCCGCCTACGACCTCGGCTTCGAGTCGGTCGCCGCCGGCCCCCTGGTCCGCTCCAGCTACCACGCCGACCAGAATCTGCCCGAGGGGCATCGGGCCGAGAGCCTGCTCGCCTAGACGCCGATCCCTCCTAGAGCGCGAGCGCTCGCGGCGGCGGCTCATCCCGGAGGCCGAACCGTTCGCGCCAGTAGGCGGTGAGGAAGATGTTGTTCGGGTCACGCTCGGCGCGGAGGCGGAGGAAGTCGTCCCAGCGCGGGTACTGGCCGCGGAGGTAGTCGACCCAGTCGCGGTCGCCGGGGCCCCAGCGCGGCTGGAACTTGCCCCAGTGCAGGCGGAAGGGCACCTCTGCTTCGCGCAGCAGCGACCACAGCCCGGCGAACTGCGTCTCGACCGGGTCCTCGGCGTTGCCGACGAACCAGTAAGGGTCGATGCGGAAGGCGCCCTCGCGCCACTCGTCCTCGCCGTCGCTGTAGCCGGGGTTGAGCCAGAACCGCTCGGCCGTCGTCGCGTAGAGCTCCCAGGCGTAGGTGCCGGTTCGACGCAACGCCTCGGCCTCTTCGGCCGCGCCGAAGTAGTCGCGCAGGAGCCGCATCGCTTCAGCGGTCCGCGGCAGCGGGACCCAGAGCTCGGTGAACGCGGTCGGCAGGAGGACGTCGCTCCCCTGGTTGTCCATCGGCAGGCCGCTCCAGCCGTGGTCGCGGAAGACCTGCGGCCTTCCTTTCTCGCTCCCTCTCTTGTCGGCGTCGAGCGGGTTGAAGCGGGCGATCAGCCGCGGCAGGAGGCTGGGCAGCTTGCGCCTGAGCAGCGGCGCCGCCGGCCTCAGCAGGGTGATCAGCGCTCTCACTCCCCACTCGGCAAGCGTCCCGAGGAACTTGCCCTTCGTCCGCTTCAGCTCGTCGAACGCCCCGCGCAGCTTCGCCTTCGACCGGCGAAGGTCGTCGAGGTTGCCGAGGACGGTGAAGAGGACGCCGAGCAGGTACTGCTCCGCCTCCGGGTCCTCGCCGAACTGGGTGTAGGGCTTGGGCTCGAAGCCCGGCTTGGACGGGATGCGGCGCGCCTGCCAGGTGACGACGCGGTCGGCGCCAGGCTGGGGGAACCAGACCAGGCGCGCGTACTCGGTCTCCCGGAGGAAGCTCCCCAGCGACGGCTGCGGCGGCGTCCCGTCGCCGAAGAGGGCGGCTGGGCAGGTGGCGACGGTCGTGATCGCCTCCTCGCCTTCGATGTCGAAGGCCTCGACGCACTGGAGGATCACCTTGGAGACGATCCCGAGCAGGCCGAGGTTGGGGACCATCGCGAAGAAGAGGTCGGGGTCGTCGTCGTCGCGGGTGACTTCGTGGACCCGGCCGCGCCCGTCGACGATGCGGAAGCCCCAGAGGCTCCTGGTCGCGGAGTACTGGAGGGAGCCGCCGGCCGAGCCGGTGGCGGTGAAGCCGCTGATGGTCTGGTGGGTGATGCCGCCGGTCTCTTCCAGCGACCAGCCCCTCTCGGTGGCGAGCGACCAGAGCAGGCTGCTCTCGAGGTCGGCCCCACCGGACGGGTCGCCGGGGTCCGGCCCGAGGTGGATGCCCGCGTCGGCCTCGACCAGGCGGCGCCCCTCGTCGCGGACCCGCCAGCCGCGGTAGCGGTCCAGCATCAGGTTCAGGTTCGGGCCGGGCGGCGGCGTCCTCACGGTGACCCGGTCGGGGGTGGGCCGCGGCGGGTCGGTGTAGACAGCGTGGGAGACCGAGTGGGCGGAGCCGCGGACCCGCAGCTGCCGGCCCTCGCGGTTGGCAAGCCGCACGAGCTCAACGAGCTCGCCCTCGGAGGCAGGGTGGTAGAAGCCGTCAGCGGCGGGCGCGGGCGGCCCGGCGCTCACTCCGGCGACCCGCCGGCCGCCGCGGCGTCGGACCAGACCCGCTGGATCACGTTGAAGGCGTTCCCCCACATGATCTGCTCCGCCACCTCCCGCCCGTAGCGATCGGTCAGCCTCGGCGCCAGAGCCGGCAGGTCGGAGATGTTTTCGATGCCGCCGATCGAGGGTTTGATGAAGCCGTCGAGATCGGTGCCGAGGGCGATGTGGTCGTAGCTTCCGGTCGCTTCCTTGATCTTGTCGATGTGCTGGAAGAGGATCGGCATCGATTCCTCGATCGTCTCCGTGTGAGTTCCTTTCGGCAGAAGGCCGTCGTTGAGCTGGTGCTGGGCCATGATCAGGCCGACAACCCCACCGCGGTCGGCGATCTTCCGCAGCGTCGGAGCGTCGTGCATGTAGCGCTGCTTGCCGAACCGGTAGCCGGCGTGAGTGGAGAGGACCGGCATCGTCCGGCCGGGGTCGATTTTGTCCATGTAGGCGAGCGTCTGGTCGATCGCCGGCGGGTCCATATGGCTGAGGTCGGGCAGGATCCGGTTCTCGACCAGGCCGCTGATCATCGCTTTCCCTCGCGCGGTCAGGCGCTCGCCACCGCGCTGGGGGAAGACGATCCCGTAGAGCGGGTCGGGGAGGAACGGGAGCGCGTTGGCGTTGGTCGCGACCTGGCGGAAGAAGAGGTGGGCGACGGTGACGTAGCCGACGCCGCGACTTTTCAAGACGCCGCAATTGGCCTCGACTTCGGCGGGGCTGTCACCGAGGTGGAAGCCGCCCTCGACGGCGTGGATCAGGGCGGGGACCTTGGCGGTTATCGCGGCCTCGAGCTCGGTGTTGCTCGTGACGATGCGGATCACGTCGGGCCCGTGGTCTGCGACCTCGGCCTCGACCGCCTCGAGGTCTCCGAGCAGAAGGTCGAAGTAGTTCGCGTCAGGCGGCGCCGCGTAATGCTTTTTGAGGTCCATCTCCTGGAAGGGCCGGAAGAGGACCGAGAAGGCGAGGCCCACTTCGCCTTCTTTCAGCTTCTGCGGGTCGATCCGGTAGGTCTTGTCCCAGCCCGGGAAGTTGCCGATCCGGTTGGCGATGCGGAGAACAAGCGCCTGAAGCCCGTCGTACCGCGTCGGCTGCTCCGGCGCGAGCATCAACTCGCGAGCGGTTCCGGGGTCCACCCCGGTCACCACCCGCATCGGGTAGTGGGCATGCAGGTCCGCGAACATTCGCCCGTACCTTAAACGACGCTGATTGATTCAAGAAGGGCTGCGGCAGTCTGCCTGGCACGCGATAGGCAAGCTCGACCTTCTGCGGGTCCGCCTACAATTGCGGCGGAGGGGCCATAGCTCAGCTGGCAGAGCGCCGCCTTTGCAAGGCGGAGGTCGCCGGTTCGATCCCGGCTGGCTCCACTGATCAGTCGTCGAAGTCGAAGTCCTTCGGGGGCTTCTGCTCGAACCAGAGCTCGTCGTCCTCCGGGGCGTCCTCGAGGAACTCGGGGGTGTCTTCGAGCACGTCCTCGTGACCGGTGTCGGGGTCGTAGTCGGTCTGCTGCTCGGTCTCGGACTGGGCGGGCTCCGCGGCACTGGGCGCGGGCTGCTCTTGTTCCTCTGAGATCGGCTCGAGCGGCTGCTCCTCGGCGACCGGCTCCTTGCTGAGCGGCGCCTCGAGCGCCTGGTCGAGCTCGTCGGAGAGGCGCTGCTCGCTCCAAAAGTCGTCGTCCTCTTCCTCCTCGTCCGCGGCAGGCGCCTCGGGCGCCTCGGTGCGGATCGCGTGGATCTCGGTCGCCGGTTCGACCGGCGCCAGCCGCGGCTCGGCGGCCTCGGCCTCGACGATCTCCTCATCAGAGGGGCTGGGAGCCTCGGTCGCGGGAGCGTCCTCGGTCCCCATCTCGGCCTCGATGTCGAACATTTCCGTCGGCTGTTCGGCGATCGCCTGGCGCTCTTCGGTCGAGTGGCCGGGCTCCGGTGCCTCAACGACCGCCTCGTGCTCCATCGCCGGCTCCTCCTCGACGACCTCGAGCGGCTCCTCCTCGGCGGGAGGCGCGGCCTGGACCGGGTCCTCGGCGGGCGCGGCGGGCTGCGGCGCCTCCTGCAGGTCGGCGATGTTGATGCGTCGGCCACCTTCGGGCTCCGCTCCCCCAGCGTCCTCGCCAGCCTCCGGCGTGACCAGGAACTCGGTCGGCGCCTCGGCCATCGGATCGGGCTCCTCGGGCCGCCCAGGCGGTCCAAACGCCTCGTCCTCCAGGCGTTTGACCTCAGACTCATCGGCGCCATGCTGGCGCTTCAGTTCCAGGTGCTCTCGGATGGCGTCGTCGAGGATGCTCATGCTCACGGTTCCCTCAGCAGGCTGCCAAAGACTATGCGGTTATCCTGTCGCTTGCGCGGCAATGGGACCAACTTCCCACGCCCGCAAAGCCCGGGGCTATAGCTCAGCTGGCAGAGCGCCTGGATCGCACCCAGGAGGTCGGCGGTTCGAATCCGCCTAGCTCCATCGAAGGAAGTGGCTGCACGTGGGAATGCTTGATGGGCACGTCACATCCAGCCTTCCTCACCTGGCGCGTGTCAAGTCCTTCGCGCCGCGCGATTTGTCGTAGCGGTAGCGACCGTTCTCCGGGGCCAGCCGAAACGATCCGCGAGGTCACGGGTCCAGACGAAGTCGGAAATAACCACCTCTTCACCGAAGAGGTGCACGGGAGAGGCGGCCAGGTCCCGGTTCGGGAGATGGCTGATGCGGATCGCCACGACGAATCTGGATGCAATGGCCACCCCCGGGGGCGTGATCAACGTCGGGCCTATTTTCAGCGCAGCTTCGTGCGCCAAATGCTCAGTGCATTCAATCCAAGGCGCAGGTCTAACTTCCACAACTCGAACCGCCGGCCGTGGCGCCCTTCCCGACTCGCCACGTGGATAGGCTGATAATTGTGACTGAGGCAGAGAACGAGATCACTTTCGTCGCGCGCTTGGGAACGGTCACCGGAAAGCGAGCAGCGAGTCGCCGAGCACAAGGCTTGCCGGTCTTGATCGAGGCCGGAGAGGTTGAGGAGCGACAGATTGACCCTGCAACCGGCCGAAGCCTACGATGCGATATTCGCCTGAACTCGGCTAGCGGAAAGAAGCTAGCCAGTGGCGAGATGAAGCGGCCAGAGGTTGCGGCGGGACGAGATGTTCGCAATGAGAGCTTGATCGAAGACGCGCGACGCAAGGCAGTCGCTAGAGGTCTGCCCTACTACTTCACCTGCAATATGGCCGAGATCGCGCTGTTCTCGATCTCGTTGAGGCGGGGTGAGCGGGATAGCGAGGAGGGAATCTGGAAGCTCGCCCCAATTAAGCGGTCTAGTCAGGTCGCCGCCCACCTGAAAACAATTGAAGCCAACTGGTCCGCCTTCCTCGACGATCTGGAAGGGCGGCTGCGAGCGGTGGAGAGTGCTCGACCGTCGGTAACCACGACTGACGTCGTGGCACTGCGCGATGCGATTGACGGGATCATCGAGGAGGCAACCGACCGATCCGTACAACGGGTCGGCGCTGACCAGTTATTAGCGGAGCAAATTCGCGAGGAAGCATTTGCTGCATTTGGGTTCACGGTTGCCCTGAACTCCAAATACATGGCAAATTTCCGCGATGAGCTGAGACAGATCATGCGGCTCGGAGCCTTCGTTATTGCCCAGAAGTTAGTCCTATACAGGCTCTTGACTGAGGTAGGTCCGCGGCGTAAAGACCGGTTCGAATTAGATCCGCTGCCCACGGTCAGCGCTACTACTGATCCAGCTCTGATTCGGGATGCTTTCCACCAAGCGACCCAGCATGCGATTCGCCGCTCCAGAGATTACGAGACGGCTTTGAATCCGCAACCTCTGGAGCCTGCAGTATTCATAGAGCCGGCTTCCGCCGAGGAAATTGCCAACTGCCGCGTTGGTGAAACCTGGCAGCAGCTCATAGACACGGTGAACGCCGTTTCTTGGTCGGCGATCTCTCAGAATCTTGTCGGTTTTCTCTATGAGGCAATTGTCGATCCAGAGTACCGTCATCAACTCGGTCAGCACTACACCCGAGAGGATGTTGTCGACTTGCTAACCACGTTCGCCATTCGGGAGCCCAGCGATCTGGTCCTCGATCCAGCTAGTGGCGGCGGTAGCTTTGCTGTTTCCGCCTACCGGCGCAAGCGCTTACTCGGGGACAATCATGAGCAATCGCTCGCCGAGACCTGGGCTTTTGAGATTACGGTGGGGGCAGCCGAGTTGACCACGGTGTCACTCGTGACTGCGGACACTGCAGAACCGGCCGCCTATCCCCGGGTGCTTCTGCGCGACTTCTTCCGCATCACTCCTGGCATGAGAACCGAGTTGCAGATTCCTAGTGAGCCCGAGCAGCTCAGAGTTCCGAAAGCATTCGACGCGGTGATCGGAAACCCGCCCTATATCTCCTATCGCCGCCAGACCAACCAGGATGCCGTGGCTTCCGCCCTTCGAAAGATGCCAGCCAACATCCCGCTGCCGTACTTTTCAGGTAAGTCGGATGAGTTTGTGTGGTTTATAGTCCACTCCACCCGCTTCCTTAGCATTGGAGGCCGGCTGGCCTTCGTCGTTTCCTCCGCGATTCTGTTTTCCGACTACGGCATTCCCCTGATCCGTTTCCTCGCCGAGCATTACCGTATTTGTGCGGTGATCGATTCTGCTGTTGAGAGGTGGTTTGTAGAAGCTGACACCAACACCGTTTTGCTCTGGCTCGAGCGCGATGACAATCAAGCTGCCCGAGCTAAGAACATGATCCGCTTCGTCCGTCTACGGCGGCCACTGGTGCAGCTCATACCAGCCCCCGGAGACCCTCGGCGGCGAGATGGGCTTGAGGACTGCGCAGAGGAAATCCTCAGCGCCCCTGCCGGCAGCGAGGATCCGCGCTTCATGGTCAACATCGTTACTCAGGGTCAGGATGGTGGGCTCGAGTTTGCTGAAGGCGAGTCAGCTGGAGACAAACTTCCGGACAAGGACGAGGGGAAACCGTGAGTCTGACCACTGATCTGCGGAACCTGGGGACCAATTCCGCCTACCCTCCCCGGGGTCGCCCAATGCGTAGGTGGGGTCAGATCCTTCGCGAACCACCAGAGATCGCGGCCGTGCTGGATACGAGACTCAGGGAAGGCACCATGTCCAATCTTGCCGACGTCGCCGACGTGCATAGGAGGCTTTGGCGAAACGATTGGCGAAAGGCTTGAACTGCATCGTTGACGGACTCTAGGTTCGCCGGGTCCTAACAACAAGTGCCCCGGCGCTGCGTGAACAGCCCGGGGCGTGACACCA